>OHHV01000106.1_pt1 | contig 43952 bp, 42 predicted proteins | sample 1568141 | NCBI WGS metagenome assembly OHHV01 (sample SAMEA3879589, study PRJEB24766) | human gut metagenome | biome: human-associated habitat; feature: feces | place: USA | collected 1985/1987
CTACATGGGTAGAAAGAACATATTCATGCGTGCCTTTAAGTGTCGCATCCGCAATCTTAGTTGCTACTTCATGGGATATGTAGAAGGCAAATACATTTTATTCGCCAGTGAGCAGGAATATTTCGAGTTTATGGAAGATTAAGAGGAGGAAGGACAATGAGTAAGATTTATTTTACATTGACAGGAACAAAACACTATTTTGGAAAAGAATTATTTGAAGGACTTGGGAAAATAGGATATGTGGCAAACAGTTCTTATACGGTAATCGGTGATTCTATGAGTGCTGGAAGAATCTACGACAAAATTGGAGATACTGCAAAAGCAAAAGTAGTGCTGGGCACTGATTACGGAATTATTTGTCGCTTAGGTAAGAAGTGCCTTCTGGAAAACAAAAAGAAACTTGAAAAATCAGAAACGGAAATCGATGAATAAAGAAACTCTTTTATTAGAAGATGCAGGATTGAATCCGTAAGAGTTTGATTTTTAAGTAAAATTAAAATGTAACGTGCAAGAAGAAGGAGAAAATATGTTTTACTTAGTTATTGATTTGGAAATGTGTAAAGTGCCAAGATACTATGGGGAAAGAACTTACAAATATGCAAATGAAACAATACAGATCGGAGCTGTTCTTCTAGACGAAGATTTTAAAAGGCTTGGAACACTTACCCAATACGTGCACCCTGAATTTGGAGTAATTGATCATTTTATTGAAAGATTGACAGGTATCAGAAATAGCCAGCTAAAAAATGTTCCGAAGCTACAAGAAGCTTTATTGCATATGTTGAATTGGATTGGAGACCGCGAGTATAAAATATATGCATGGAGTGAATCGGATAGAGATCAGATTTTGCATGAAATAAAAGCAAAGAAAATTGACGACACAAGAATTACATCTTTTGTTGAGAAAGAAAAATGGATCGATTATCAGTCTGTATTTATGAAACGCTTTGGTTTGAATCGACAGATCAGCTTGGCAGAAGCATTAGAGCGAGCAGAGATAGAACCAGAAGGGAAATTTCATGACGGATTGGATGATGCAGTTAATACGGGAAATTTGATTAAAAAGTTGACACTAAATCCAGAATATCAATTAAGTCAGTATGAACTTCCAGAAAAGGAATCAAAACCACTTTCTAGTACATTAGGAGAACTGTTTTTAGGGTTGGATTTACAATTTGCATGATAATACAACATCGAATATATTTTAAATAGTAATATGGTATTTTCACTACATTTTGTGCGGGAAGATACCATATATTTGTTTTATCTATGGTATACTGAAAAAAAAGGATGGAAATAAGAAGTGTTAGGTTTTTGTCCAGGAGAAAAGATTAAGATGAGGTGATTCCTATGGCTTCTTTTGATCAGAAGCTCCGTACTTTATATTTAATGGAAATCCTTCTGGAACGTACGGATGACGAACATAGGCTCAATGCATCAGAGTTATGTACGATTCTGAAACAGGAATACGGTATCAGTACGGATCGAAGAACAATTTATACAGAGATGGAGATCCTTGATAAATTTGGACTGGATATCCAGCAGAAGAAAGGCAAGTGTCCTGGTTATTATATTGGTGTCAGGGAGTTTGAGCTACCGGAGTTGAAGCTTCTGGTGGATGCGGTGCAGTCTTCTAAGTTTATTACGGAGAAAAAATCCAAAGAATTAATTCAGAAGTTAGAGAAGCTCTGCTGTAAAAGTGATGCAGACATGCTTTCAAAATATGTCTTTATTGTAAACCGTCCCAAGACGGAAAATGAGACGGTATATTATAACGTGGACTATATTCACAGAGTGCCTGTATCGGTGAGCACGCAGTTCTTTGGCTGGCTTACAGGAATCGGATCCGGGATGAGGATTGTCGGACCGGAAGAAGTACGACAGCAGTATAAAGAGTATCTGCAAGACGTGATTCAGAACTATTAGTTCTGATAAATTCCGACAAATCCCGTTGGTTGTGCGGATTTTTGTATATCTATTTTGCGAGCATAAAATCAGAGTAATTGTCATGAAGCAATGGAAGAGACCCAAAACCATTTATCGGAATCTAAGCTATCTGAACTGGAAACATAAGAACAGATTTAGCAATAAAGAAATATTTAAAGTTGCAAATTCGAGATTGGGTTGGTACAAAAGAAGCGGAATGAACGTGGTGAATTTCATTATCAGCAAGGATTTACTTGAAAATAGGATAAAAGATGGAGCTGGTCTGTTCAATCCCCTATCCTATTACTTAGTTAAAGTTGGAATATAAATTGTAGAGCCGTATACGAGACCCGTATGTACGGTTCAATGGGAGGGGCGAAAATATTTTCCCTCTACCCTATTACTGAATTTCAGGAAAAATGCAGAAATCTAATGTTACGAGTTTCTTACGAGTGGTATTAAAAAACTCGCAAGAAAATTTGCTTTTGACCACTGTAAAACATGTTCTGAGCGTTTTGTTATAATCCTTCTTTACGGGTATTTCCTTCGCTCTTATATAAATATAAAATGATTGAAATTTTTCATTATTAAATACATATATTTATAATTAAGAGAGTTACAATGCCGGTACCTTGGGAACATCGGAGGCTGTAATTATGAGAGTTTTTGATAGGAAAAAGTCTTTTAATATATTTTGAACAATGATATAATATTCTAAAATGTTGATAGATGGACATTTTTACTTTCTAAAATGTTGATAGATGGATATTTTTTCTGGTGATCTAACAGTAGATAATATGGTTATGGCTATGCGGTTTCGTTTTCCTGAAAAGAAGATTATTCCAGGAAAGACTATGATTTTTCTGGATGAGATTCAGGAGTGTCAGGAAGCAATAACTTCTCTTAAGTTTTGGGCATTAGATAATAGATTTGATGTTATTGCATCAGGATCACTTTTAGGAATTGATTATAAACGTGCTTCTTCTTACCCTGTTGGGTATGTTGATTATCTGAAAATGTATGGAATAGATTTTGAGGAGTCCCTTTGGGGAATGGGGATCTCTGAGGATATGATAATGAATCTCTGTGGATATCTTGATTCAAAAACTGCTATTCCAGAGGCAATTCATTCTCAGATGATGAAATATTTTAGGCAGTATGTCGCTATAGGTGGTATGCCGGAAGCAGTTCAGAAGTATATAGATACAAAAGACTTCAGGGAGGTCGACCGGATTCAGAGAAGCCTGTTACAGGGATATCAGTATGATATAGCCCATTATGCTACAGCTGAAGAAAAGGTAAAAGCTGAGAAGTGCTACCTTTCCCTCGCGAAACAGTTATTGGATAAAGAGAATCATAAATTTCAATATAAAGAAGTTGAGCATGGAGGCAGGGCACAGAAGTATTTTTCTAGTATCGAATGGTTACTTCGTGCAGATATGTTGTTCTTGTGCAAACTTGTAACAGATATAAGATTTGATCTGGATGATTATGCAAGAGATGATTTTTTCAGAGCTTATACAACGGACTTGTCTCTGTTGATGGCGATGAAAGATTTTTCCTTGAAGCAGCATATTATAGAAAATACTTTAGCAGGAAATTCTAAAGGAGGAATATTTGAATGTGCTGTAGCAGATGCTCTTCATAAAAAGGGATATCAGTTATATTTCTATAAAAATGAGACAACGAAAAAAGAAATTGATGTAATCATTCAAAAAGATGGAAAAGTAGTTCCTATTGAGGTCAAGAGTGGAAATACACGTGCAAATTTACTAAAGTCGATCATGAAAAATAATAAAGATATAAGCTATGGATATAAGTTCATAGATGGGAATGTAGGAACCAGCGAAGAGGGAATAATCACATTACCGCTCTATATGATCGCTTTCTTTGATAAAGTATCAGAATAACTGTACAGATACAAATCGTTCCCGACTTGGGGATGATTTACAAATCATTTTTAGAATTCCATGAGGACATAACAAAATAATACTTGCATTGCTGATAAGCAGTTCATCTGAATAAAGAAAATAAAATGATCACAATCAATAAAGCAATTAATAACGCCGATACAGGATTTTTATAATCCTATACCGGCGTTTTGATGGTTACAAGAGAATGTATTTTACGCTTATTTTCCAAATGTATTGCTGGATTTTTCAGTTCATCATTTTCCAATATGACTTTAATCAATTCATCTTCAGGAACAATTCATGCAGAGGAATATAAAGACAGAATTCTCAAATTTCGAGAAATATAAAGATGCAATTCCTCATGGTGGATGTGTATTATGAAAAAGAAATTTGTTATAGTGACAATATCAAAAAAAAGCAGAATATAAATGGGGTGATCAGATGGAAGCGGCACAGAGAATTCGATTAATCCGGATAATAGAAAAGATGGAGAGAAATTCGGCATTCAGTAATAAGCTTGGTATAAAGAACACATCTGAATATTCAGCAGAAAAAGAACAGAAAAAATGAAAGACACATATCAAAATGAGTTTCAGAAGGAGAAAAAAATGTTATCGTTATTATTTACAATTTGTATGATTTGGTTTGTTGGAAAATTTTTTGTTTTTGGGTTAAGAGCATCCTGGGGAATTATGAAACTACTTTGTACAGTTATTTTCTTCCCGGTGATATTGATTGGTATGGTTGTAGGTGGACTGATGTACATTGCTTTTCCATTATTGATTGTCGGTGGCATTATAGCTTTGGTGACGTCACATTCATAATGGATCAGGAGGAGAAAACGAATGGGATATGATATTGAAAAAGAAAAGAGAGAAGCAATTGAAGCTGGGCGTAGAGCCTTGAACAGTCTTCAGGCGGCAAAAGAAAATTTAAACAGTGCAAAGAACTGGGGACTGGTAGATATGTTTGGCGGCGGCTTTTTTACTACGATGTTAAAACATTCTAAAATGGATCAGGCCAAACGGAATATGGAACAGGCAAAGTATGATCTTCGTAATTTCAGTAGAGAATTAAATGATGTAAATATGGTATGTAACTTGAATATCGATACTGGAGATTTTCTTTCTTTTGCGGATTATTTCTTTGATGGCTTTGTTGTGGACTGGGTGGTCCAGGATCGAATCAATAATGCAAAAAGACAGGTAGAAGAAGCAATTCGAAGAACAGAAAGTATCGTCAATCAATTACAGCGTATGTAAAGGAAAAGGCAATGAGTCAGAAATGGTTCATTGCCTTTCTTGCGTTATGGCTTATTTTAATTTTTCTTTCTCGGCGTTTAAGAGTTCAAGATTAAGCCCCTGTTCTCCGGCTGTCTTATCTACCCAAAGATTCAAAGAGTCTATGGCTAAAGAAATTTCATCAAGTTTTTTACTGATATAAGCAAAATCTTTCATTTCATCATCGCTGATCTTACCGTCACGGGCAATCTGGATCAGACGACCGGTAAGAGGATTGATTTCATTCAGACTGGCAATTGTCTCCAAAATGATATTTGACAGATCGGTCACTTCTACTTCTGGAACATAACGATGGCCGATTTCGCATTTGTGAGAGCAATAATAATTGCAAAGATCTGGTCTTTTATAGGCATCTGCCATTTGGAGGATATCATAAGGCGTAGGTTCTTGTGTTTCATATTCAAATTTTTCAATTTTTGAATCAGAGACAGCATCCATTTTTTCACTGGCCTCTGCTCTTGTAAGTCCTGCCGCTTCTCGGTAAAGCTGGTAAATTGTTTTGTTTTCCCTGGTGGATTGTTTACCCATGAGAATTTCCTCCCCGTATATCGCTAAACATGCAGAGCATCTATGTTCCAGGCTGCATGCTGAGCGTGTATTTCTTATATGAATTTTATTATACATAAATTATGAACTAACAACAAGTAATAGACTTTGTAAAATTATCATTTTAGGGTTTATATCAAAGAATGCTCAAGGAAGTTTAGCCGGTTGGTTGTCGGGATTTTTGTACAGCCATTTATTGTAAGATGATAACATCAAAAAAGAAGAAAAATCCAAGGAGGACTGGCAAATGAAAGGTTATGACACAAGCAACGGATATATGGGATATGTAGAAGGCAAATACATTTTATTTGCCAGTGAACAGGAATATTTCGAGTTTATGGAAGATTAAGGAGGAAGGGCAATGAGTAAAATTTATTTCACACTGACAGGAACAAACCATTATTTCGGAAAAGAATTTCTGAAAAAAGGAACGAAGATCCGCTTAGAAAAAGAACCAGACAATGAGTATGACAAGGAAGCAATTAAAGTAATTTATGAAGGTTTGGGAAAGATCGGATATGTAGCAAACAGTTCCTATACAGTGATCGGAGATTCCATGAGTGCCGGAAGAATCTATGACAAAATCGGAAAGAAGGTAAAAGCAAAAGTGGTGCTTGTCACAGGTCACGGAACAATTTGCTGCATCAGCAAGAAGAGCCTTCTGGATAATAAAAAGAAGGTTAAGAAATCTGAAACAGAAATTGAAGAATAAAGAAATCTGAGGGAGGAAAAATTATGTTTGGCTTTGATAAGATGTTTGATTTTAATAGAGATGGGAAATTGGATAGCTGGGAACGTGCTGCACAATTTCAGTTCATGGACGAAATGACGAAGGATGATGAAAAAAGTATCCTTGATGACGACGATGAGATCGATACTTTTGCGGATGCCGGACTTGATTATGATGAGTTGGAATTTATGGATCCGGATGAAAGAAGAGAAGTGCTGGAAGATGCAGGATTGGATCCGGATGAGTTTGATTTTTAAGAGGAGGGTTCAACTAATGAAGTCAAATATAGAAATGAAAATGGATCTTATGGAGCGAAGACAAGTGGTACATGCAAATAAGATACAGGCACTTATGCTAATGATAACTGTGATGCAGATTCCGGAAAAAGATAAGAACCGAAAGATTTTAAAAGCTGTTCGAGTTAGTACCGCATTATTGTGGCTTCTTACATGTGTAGAAGATGTAGTGTTGATGATCCGAAAGAATTATAATTGATTGGCTGAAAAATATAGTTGACTCATCTGTTGCTATATGATTATTGTGATAAAAATACTAGATGAAAAAGATTGAGAGAGAAAATGAATAAAGAAGATAAGTATAGTAACAGGATGAGTTTGCCTAAAGATGGCATGACACTGGCGAAAAACGATGATATCCTGCTTAGAGAAGTATCAGAAGATCAAAAGGATTATATGCTCCGCGTATCATATGAATGCTCTTTTTGTAAGCATGAATTTGAAAATGACACTTATCGAAAATACTTATGGGAAGAGTTTGTAAGTGAAAATGCAGCCAATTATTGTATTTATATTAATGATACAAAGGAGTTTATTGGATACTGTGGGATCAAGGATCTTACTCGGGAGATACCAGAATTAGCAATTGAGCTACTATCGAAATATAGAAACCATGGATATGGGTTTCTGGCATTATCTTTGCTTATGGATCAATTTTCAGTGATTACAGGAGAGAAAATTTTTCGTACAAGAGTAGAAGTGGATAATTATGCAAGTCAGTCTTTACACAGAAAACTTGGTGCAGTGCCAAATGGATTGAGTGAATTTCTTCTTCATGGTGAAGATCTAATCCGATATCAGAATGAAAATCGATATCTTATAGATGATAATATTCGAAAACTTGCGGTGGATTTTGGAGTCGATCCTATTGAGATTCTAGGACATGTCCTAGAATATAAGATTGAATGGAAGTAATATAATCTTAAAGGGTTTGATGATACCGTTCTATATTCGGGATCATATGCTATTGTAGGAACTATGGTTATTAGAACCTCATATTTGTTGAATGATGAGGAACAATATGATTTGACGGATGCCATTACACAGGCAATTACAAAAATTAAATAAGACACCAAACAGCCCGGGACGATAATATAATTTCATGCCTTGGGCTGTTCTCTGTCTTATTACTCCAGAGATTCAGGAAAGTTATTGCTAGAGAGATTACATCTAGCTTGTTGCTGATAAAAACAAAATCTTAAGCAATTTAAATACAAAAATATGAAAAATACTGAAATACTCTACTTATCCTGAATTTTGTACTTATGAAAAGACTCCTATATTACCTGTGTCTACACTTTTTTAGTTGTGTTTCTAAAAAAAGAAATATGATTGTAGGAGTTGGAAAGTACTAAAGGTGTCATCTCTTAGAGTATAATTATCATTGGCAAAAATAAAGGGAAGAGATCGAAACCTCTTCCCAATCATACAGATTTATCTTATTGTTTAATTGACGAGAAAAAACATAAGGAGTCTGTATGATGAATTCAATGATAAAGGAAAACGGTGTAACATTCAAGCAGTTGGAGAAAAATATTTATGCGTGGGTCTGCCAGATTGGCAGGGAGTTCACAAAAGAGTTCCTGGAACGGTATGACCGGATGCTGCTGGAGGACAGAGACAAAAAGAAGTACCGGAATAAAGGAGGCAGACAGACAACCGTAAAGACCGTATATGGTGAGGTGACTTATCAGAGAAATGTTTATGAAGTGAATGAGGAGGACGGAAGAAAGCGTTTTGTATATCTGCTGGACGAAACACTGGATCTGGATCACGTGGGTTTGATCTCAACGAATATGGCGGAACTGTTGGTAAAAGGGATTACAGAACTATCTTACAGAGAATGTGCCCGTCAGGTCAGTGAGATGACTGGACAGACCATCAGTGCGATGGGCGTATGGAACGTCATTCAAGCGTTAGGGGAAAAAGTCTGTGAGGATGAAGCTGAGCTGACAGAAGAATATAAGAAAGGGCATGTAAAAGGAAAAAGAGAAGTTCCCGTCTTGTTTGAAGAAGCGGATGGAGTTTATATCAGGCTGCAGGGAAAAGACCGGAAAGAAGAAAAACAGGATAAATCAGAGATTAAGATAGGGATTGCGTATGAAGGATGGCGAAAAACCGGTTCGGATCGTTATGCGCTGGAAAATAAAGTAGTCGTTGCCGGATTTTCCAAAGCAAAGGAGTTTCAGGAATATCGGGAAGCAGCAATCGCGCAGGAGTTTAACCTAGATGAAGTGGGTCAAAGAATCTTAAACGCAGACGGAGCATCCTGGATCAAGAAAGTGAAAGATAAAAGCACCTGTTTTCAGTTAGACCCGTTCCACCGGAATAAGGCTGTAAAAGAGAAAATCCATGAACAGGCTGCGAGGGAGGCTGTTTTAGAACTGATAAAAGCCGAAGAGATTGAAGAAGTATTCCGGTATCTGGAAATCTATCGAAACAGCTTAAGTGATGAGTCCGAGATTGAAGATGTAGAGGACCTGATTCGTTATTACGAGAACAACCGGGAAGGACTCGTGCCTTACCAGTCTCAAAATCTCAATCTTCCGGAGCCACCGGAAGGGTTGGCATATCGGAATATGGGAACGATGGAAAACCATGTATGGAGCGTGATCGCAAAGCGAATGAAGCATGGACATAGAAGCTGGAGTAAACGGGGAGGAAATCATCTGGCGAAGATCCTGGCAAAAAAGTGCAGTGGAAAACTGTATGAAGTGACCGAACGTCTGCGTCGACCGGTATTTGAAGAAGAAAAAGTAGAAGAATTGTATGGAGAGATTCTGATGTCAGCGAAAGCGCCAAAGAAAGACGGAAAAGGATATGAATATCCGGTGATTGGACATATGGTTAGATTAAATGGAAAGATACAGGGGGAGAGAAAACGACTGTTGTACATGGCTGGATATTAAACTGGGACAAAACATGCTATTTCAACAAAAAGATAAATCAAAAAGAAAGTTGCCAACGATTACTTGACAGTAACGTGTCATCTCTGGACAACACCTTCAAATTGACTTTAAGCGAGGTTTGGCGTATAATTTAATTTAGTGTATTTGTACAAATTTTTGTGTGTATAAAGGAAAAAATTATGGAATATTTATCACTTAGACAAACGGCAGAAAAATGGGGACTTTCAATTAGGAGAGTACAAACATTGTGTAGTACTGATAGAATACTTGGTGCTATAAAGATAGGTTCATATTGGGCAATTCCAGCTGATGCAGAAAAACCAAAGGACGAAAGAATAAAGAGTGGTAAATACGTAAAAAGAGTATGACAGTATTACACATAGTATTTACTGTTTTGATAAAGGAGAGAATCCATGGCAGTTGTGGTAGATGTAAAGTCTTCTTATAAGGGAGAACAAAAAGTAAGGAATGCTATAGAAGAATTTTTTACTGATGATGTAGTTGTATATAACAATCGAGAGGTGAATGGAAGAGAATACGACATATGTTTGTTAGTAAAGGATGTATGTGTATTTATTGTTGAAGTTAAAGGTTGGCTTGCAAATAAAATCAAAGTTCACGGAGTAGATGAGATAGAAGTAGAGGGATATGAAGAGTGGCAAACCTCTCCAAAAAAACAAGCAAAATCGTATTGTATTCAGTATTTTTCAAAAATAAAAAAACAATTTGGATCAAGTCCATTAGTTATAGATTTGGTTGCATATCCTTTTATAACTAAAGAAGAGTATTACAGCAGTAGATTGGATATTATATCAGAAGAACAATTTACAATTTTTGAGGATGATTTGCAGGATCAGAATTCTCTGAAGAGAAAATTCCAAGCAGCTTTTGACGAAAAAAAGGGTATACCACATGCAGAGTTGGATACAGAGTTTTTAAGTCGAATTAGAAGGTTTGAAGAACCTTCTTTTGATGATTCGAGCGCTGAAGAGTTCAATCAGGTATATTCTGAGTTGTCAATTTTTCCAAATATTATCGATGAGGAACGCATAAAGAAAATTATTACAGCTTATTTTAAAGGGATAAAGCAAATACTATTTGTATCTCAGGAATCTACATTTGATGCATTCTTGCGAGAATTAGATTCAGTATATAAAAAAGAAAACATTGAGCCAGGAGACAAGATAAAAGTTGGATATAAGAAAGGTGTAGATTTTAAAAGAGTAAATGATTTGTATAGAACGTTTAATTTTGAAATTTATCTGATTGAGGGATTAGGCGCGCAATGTGGAGAAAACATCACTATTGAAGAGGGAAAAGTATCAGATAATACGGGCTTGTTGTCTTGGATTGCAAATCACTCGAATTTTAATTTTCAACAGTATTGTGTAGAACATGCATCACCGGAGAAAAATACTCTGGTAGAAGCAGGAGCAGGAACTGGAAAAACATACTCTATGGTTTCTAGAGTCGCGTATTTATGTAATAAAAGAAGAAATAATATTTCGTGTATTGAAGATGAACTCGCCATGGTTACTTTTACAAATGATGCTGCAATCAACATGAAAAAAAGATTAAAGCAAATGTTTGTAAACTATTATATTTTGACCGGAAAAGAGAGTTATCTGCAGTATGTTGAGGGAGTTGACCGAGCAAACATTTCTACAATACATAAATTTTCTTTGGAACTTTTGAGAAGTGCGTCTTTCTATACAGGATTAGGTACTACTTTCAGAATTTCATCTGATGAATATGGACGAGCAAAAATATATGATTTATATCTTAGCAAGTTTTTAGAAGAAAAAGAGGAAGAAAATTCCAATTTTATTAGTGAGATTCCGGTTCCGATTTATGATTTGAAGAAAAAAATAATTGGAATAGCAGATCGTTTACTTCAAAAGAGTGTAAATTTAGCAGATATTAAAGCGGAAGAAATGGGAACGACTATAGATAACACATTACCGTATTTCAATGAAATACTTCAGAATGTGGTTTTCCCTGCAGAAATAGAATATCTTTCAGCTATGAATGAAAAAAATACAATGGATTTGAAAGAATGTATTATTCTTCTAAATCAGGTGCTGGCTTATGGTGTTGATAACATTGTCAATTTGAAGCTAAGATATCTATTCATTGATGAATTCCAAGATACAGATGATGTACAGATTGAAACATTTCAGAAACTTCAGAAGTGTATTACTTCAGATTGTAGGCTGTTTGTAGTTGGCGATTTGAAGCAGAGTATTTACCGCTTCAGAGGTGCTAGACTGAGTGCGTTTGATCAATTGAAAGAATACAAAAAATATGAGTGGGAGATATTCCATCTAAATATTAACTATCGTACAGATGCAAGGTTACTGGATTTGTATGATTCGATTTTTCAAAAAATGGGGGAGGATAAGTATCTACCTTATAACAAAGATAATGATCGTCTTTCAAGTGAAAAAATATTTGAGAGTGATGATAATGAGCTTTTACAGTGTGTTTCATGTCATGGAAAAGATCAGGATGTATTATTTGATTGCTTGTTTGACATCTTAGATAGCCAAACCCGAAAACTAAGTGAAATCATAAAAAGAGAAAAAGATAAGGGGAAGAATCTAAGTATAGAAGAGCGTACTATTGCAATTTTAGTGCGTAGTAATTGGCAAACAGATAATATTTTAAAAGAGGCGAAGAAGAGGTCGGTAAACATTGAAATTAAATCTGGTGGAGATTTGTTTCAATTGGATTCCACACAGGACTTGTTTAAGTTAATTCTAGCAATAGAAAATGCGCAAAACCCTGTTTACCTTGTGAATTTTATAGAATCTAATTATACGGATTTAACTTTGGATTATCAAAAATTTCATGGGCTGTCAGAAAACGAAAAACTTCTTAAATTGAATAGCATTCTTGATGAGTTTTTTATGCTTAGGATGAAAAAAAGCTGGCAAGAAGTGTTAAATGAAGTGTATGCAAAACCAGTATTATTTGCACTGAAACATATTTATGATGCGCTAGAGCCATGGAAGATTTATAGTAAGAATTCGATAGAACAGTCCTTCTATATGGAAAACTATGATTATCTGTTGGAAAAGATAATAAAGTTTGCGAAAATTGATTCTTTAACTATCAATCAAATATCAAAATACTTGGAGATTAACATTTTGAGTAGACAGCAGGAACTCTCTCGGATGCCAGAAGCTGATGAAGATGGAATCCATATTATGTGCACAACAGTACATAAATCAAAAGGTCTTGAGTATGGAACTATTGTGCTCCCATATACATCGGAAGATATAGGGGATATTCGAAAAGTAAAATTGGACGCAAACTATTCTAAATCAAAGTTGGCATATACGGTTCAGTTTGAAAACAAAGTTAGAGAACGTAATTCAAATTATGATGAAATAATTGAAAAGGATGAGCAGATTGCCGAGGAGTCTAGAATTCTATATGTTGCTCTGACGAGAGCAATTAGAAATTGTATTTGGATTATGAACTTAGATAGAAGCGTTCCTATTAGTTGGGGAACATTAATGGAGGAGTAAGATGTCAATTGTAATCTATACATACCACGATCCATATAAAATAGATCAAGAACCATATTGGGATGAGATTAAAAATTGTCCTTACTTTTGTTCGGCACAGACATTAGTCAATGGTTTGCGAAGCCACTATAAGGAAAAATTTGATGGTGGACGTGTTTCAACTGTAAAAATTCTTACAGATTCTCTTTATGTTGATTGGGCAAGTCCTGCGTGGATTGTAAAACAACATACTGATATTGACAATATAATTAATTCTGGTTTTTCAACGGATCTTTCAGAGTCAGAGCGAATCAATATCGGCAGAGCTTTTCTGTTTAACAGAGATGATGTGTTTGCAAGCATTAGAACAATGTTTGAGTTAAATGTGGATCCAAGCGCAATATTAAAAGATAAACTTACACAAGAGCAGAGATTCATTTTGGGTATATATCAAAAAATACTTGCTTCCGAAATGAAAAAAGATTTCTATCTTGCTCAAAGTTTAGCAGAAGAAGAAATTGATGAAGGATTGCGTAGGGCCATGACTGCAATACAAGAGGATTATGATTTTTCGGATGTCAATCTGGATACGATTGTTATTCATGGAGTACATCAGTTTAATCCAATTATGCTTCGGGCAATTGATGAATTACAGAAATATAAAAATGTTATTCTGTTATTTAATTATCAAAAACAGTATAAGAACGTATATCAAACATGGTTTGATATATATTCCGCATTTGACTGCAAAATAATTGATTGTGATCGAAATGAATTTTTAGCAACGGATTCATCAACGGTAAGCTATAAAGGAAATGTTTTGGCTGATCAGCTTGGAAAGCTTGTTAATGGACAAAGGAGAGCAATCACTGTAGGTGATCCGTATGAAGTAATCGAGTTTGATAATATGACAGAGTTTGCCGGCTATGTTGCAGATATTTTTGAGGAAGCAGAACGAAAGGATCCTCAAAAACCTATGCATCATATGAGAGAGCAGATTTATGCGGCAAATAGTTCTGCGAATGATATATTGAAAATTTATTTTCCGGAACAATTTGGGGAACGCCAGTTTTTGAATTATCCAATAGGGCATTTTTTCCTTGCAATTGCAAATATGTGGGATCCGGAAAAAAATGAAATTTTGATATCAGATATAAATGATGTCAGAGAATGTTTTGGAGCAAACATTCTTTCAGAAGATGTACCGGGACAATTGGTATCAATTTTTGGAAGAATCCAGGCTTTGTTTGATGGGTGTGTATCAATCAAACAAATGAGAAAAAGATTGAAATCGCTGAAAAAGAATATGAAATACATTACAGATTCATTAGAACAAGAATATGTGAGTCATATATCTTATTACGCTGTTACAAGGAATGAAATAGAGAAGCTTAGTAGTGCATTGGAAGAATTGGAAGATATAGCCTCTCATTTTTATGAAGATTTCGAGAATACTACACACAATTTCCGAGAGTTTTACAGAAAATTGAAAAACTATTTGCAAAGTGATATTTTAGGAGATCGTGAGCTTTCAGAAGAGTTTGCAGACATTTTGAGAAGAGTTTTGTCAAGGTTAGAAGAAGTAGAGAGTATTGATGCATCGGCTTCTTTTGAATGCTTAAAATCTACGATGTCCATTTATTTGCTTCAAGAATCAAAACCAGGGAGAAGTGCTAACTGGATCGTGCGTAATTTCGAACAGATTGATGGTGATATTCTGCGAAGCGGTCATGAAGATCCGAATATTATCTATCACTTTGCTTGTCTTGAAGATGAGGATGTGGGTGCTGTAAAAAAAGCAGAATTTCCATGGCCGCTAAATGATGAATTTTTTGAAGTGGCCCAGAACCCGGTTGATTGGAAATATCAAGTTTATGTTAAGTGCAGTAATGAATACAAAAATTTTAAAAGGTATGCGCTGATTTATGGATTGGAATTTAATCGTGCCAAGTTCAAATTATCTTATGTGAAAAGAGACGGTGATAGAGAAAGAGAACCTTATTATCTTCTTAATATATTGGGAATCAAAAAGAAAAAGTATTTAAGCGATAAGGTATCAAAAAGACTTGAAAACACTTCACATATTGAAATAGAAAATGGAGCAACTGGTTCATTTGATGCATATGACTATTATCGTTATCGCATATGTAAATATAGATTTTTGATGGAATCATTAGTTGAGGGTAATACAGTATATAAAGATAATTTTCTTCTGCTGAAATATCTTGAGGTGATGCTCGAAAATGCAATCAAGGAAGATATGCAAGGAAAGCCAATTAGTGAAGCAATCCTAATTGATAAGTTGGATGAAAAATATGAAGAGCTAAAGAGATTTTTCCCATTTGCTCAAAGTGTAAATCGAATGGATGTTATTAACAATATTCGAAATAGATTGGTGAGTGGGAAGGCAAAGAAGTTTTCAGTGTTATCTTCAGAAGAGCGTCGTTACATGATGATTCGAGAGTTATTTATCCATAAAAAACTAGAGAATTCGAAAAATGCTGGCGTGGATATAATGCAAGATAAGTTTCCAAATGTTAGCGCGGAACAGATAGCCGAGAAACTAAATCAGGAGATGCTTAAGGGAATAGACTACATGGTTAATGTCGATGCATGGTGTCAATTCTGTGCAAATCGAGAATTGTGTACTGCTTACTATAGCAAATCAAGAGATTGATTGGAGAGATGTTATGTTGGTAGAAAAAATGTATGTAAGATGTCCTGCCGATAAAGAGAGTATAACAGACCCTCGTGTATTTGTGTGTGGACAGATTACAAAAGTGGACCAATTTAAGAAAACAGTTAAGGTGAGAATATATGATCCATTAAGTTATTTGATGTTTTTTGAAAATCTTCCAAAGGGAGAAATAGAAATTCCACAAAGCATGGCCCAGCGTTGTACATTCTTCCTGGGATCCAGTGTATTTGCCAAGAATCGTCGATGTAAAGTTTTATCCTGTGTACGAGCAAAAGATCAGTTTTACTACTATTATTTGCAGGATGAAGAGAGTAAGGAAATATTCCGCCAATGTGAGAAAAATATAGTTGCATCATTTAACAACGGGAGAGTGGATCCTACAGAGCAATTAAAACGGTATGAATTTCAAAATCCATGTTGGTATTTAGGACATTCAATTGTATCCAAGAGCATGAATGTCTTAGATAATTCTATTTATGGTTTTAAGGAATTGGCGGGTTCTAAAATATACTTATTACCTCATCAGGTGAATTCTATTATGAGATGTTTGCAGGAAGAACCTTGCCGCTATATGCTTGCCGATGAAGTTGGAATGGGAAAAACAATAGAAGCTATTTCTGTTTTTAAAATATATATGAAAGACAGAAGTGATAAAAAAGCATTGATCATTGTTCCAGAGACTTTAAAGGAACAGTGGATAACAGAACTGTTTTTGAAATTTAACATTGAGCAAGGTGAGGATAGTAATCACAATTGTGTGGTTGTGAAAACCATAAGTGAAATTAGTTTGCTTGATCAAAACACCAGTTGGGATTTTGTAATCATAGATGAGGTACATAGATATCTTTCAGATTCCGGACAATATGAGTCTATTCATAATATTAGTAGACGAACAAGAAACATTTTGTTACTGAGTGCAACACCAGTTCAACAAAGAAGAGCTGAATATTTGGGTTTGCTCAGATTGCTTTTGCCAAGCAAATATGATTTGTTTACGGAGGAAAAGTTTGGTGAATTAATAGACAAACAGAGCCATATTATACAGAAAACAGCACTTATCCTCGATGATTTAAGTGATTTTGAGGAGACAATAGACGATGCAATTGATGAGGAAGAAGACCCTCATGAATCTGAAGATTGTCAGGATTTGTTCGAAGAGATTCAAGAGGGATTAGAAGAAATCTGTGATGATTTAGATGATAGCAGACTGAATGAGTTGTTTGAGGCGATTTCATTTGAAGAAAATGATCTGGGTGTATATGCGATTAAAGTTATGATTTCGTATATATGCAGTAATTATCAGATTGAAAGTAATATTATCAGAAATAGAAGAAAGTTATTAGAAGTAACTGAAGATGATGAAAGATTACTGCCAATTCGAGAATTAGAAACACAGACATATGAATTGGATAGTGATAAAAATACATACGAGGCATTGACATATGAATTATTAAGTAATTGGATTTTAGAGATTACTAAAGAAAATAGTCAATGTGTTGAGTCGATTATTAGGCCGTTATTAAGTGCATTTTTTAGTTCTCCATGGGCTTTTGAAGATGCTATCAAGGAAGTGGAGCAAAAAGGTGTTCATGTAAGTGAAGAGATTAAGATTAATGCCGAAAGATGGAAAAGCTTTGAGCAAAACATAATAAATGAAATCTCTAAAGTGATTGATGATCCTGATTACTATTCAGACTTCTATTCAACTAGATTACTTACGGTTATTAATGCAGTTTATGAAGAACTGTTTGATCAAAAAATAGTGTTGTTTACTAACTATAAGGGAACATTTGATGCTTATCGAAAGATATTAGAACACATTTTTACAAAGGAAGAGGTTAGTTTCTTTGGAGCTGGTATGTCAAAGGACGAGATCGAACTAAATGCTTATAGATTTCAAAATGATAGAACTTGCAGGATAATGCTTTGTGATTACACTGGTGGAGAAGGAAGGAATTTTCAGTGTGCGGATTATATCGTCCACATCGATCTTCCTTGGGACGCCAATATGATTGAGCAGCGAATTGGTCGATTGGACCGATTAGAACGAGATCCTTCGAGACCAATAGTTCATTCTGTTGTGATTTCTACATTGGAAACATTTGAAGAAGCATTGTTTAATTTCTGGAACGAAGGACTAAAGATATTTACTCAATCTTTAAGCGGAATGGAAATCATCATGAAGGAAATCAATAGTGAGATTATTTCTGCAATTCAGAATGATTTCAAACATGGCCTTTTTGAAAAAATTCCTGGAATTATAGAGTCGTCTAATGAAATGCGTGCAACTGTTAGAAAAGAGCAAAATTTCGATGCGGCAGGATTTATTTATCGACCAATGTACAACGAATTGAAACGCTTGATAGATTACTACTCTAAAAACGAAAATGAGCTGTTTGCGAATACAATGACAAATTGGGCAAGTTTAGCAGGATTTCATGGTACAACAAGTAAGCTAGGAATAATTACGTATTCCGCAAGTTCGTTTGTTCCTAAATCAGCGATAAATGCTTTACTTATTCCACCTAGATGGAATGAATATTTGAATTCGGCACAGAACGCTTTTACTAATCGTGTTCAAGGAGCATATGATCGTTCGAAAGCAATCAAAAATGTTGCTGGTTCAATAAGAGGTACATTTATTAGAAAAAAAGCTATTGAAAATGATTACCTTCATTTCTTTGCACCAGGGGATGCAGTTTTTGATTGTATTGTTGATAATGCGATTCATTCTTGTAAAGGGCAAGCTAGTGCTTTCGCGTTTCAGTCCAATCTAGATTGGACAGGATTAGTGTTTACGTGGTCACTGGCACCAAACATTGATTATCTTATGGATAATGGTGTTTCTGTCTATGCGTTAAGCCCGTATAGAAATTACTTGATGTCTGAACAAGTTGTTGTTGCTGTTTCGATAAAGAACGATGATGAAATCGACGACAATCAAGTTGTTCGAGAGTATATGTGCCTTGTGGAGTCTGGATTCAAGCCCCAAAATGTTGTGCATCTTGGGAAACGTGGAGGTGGACATGGATTCTTAAAAGATGAAATAGATGGAATGAGCAATATTGATTGGTTTAAGCAAGAGTATTCCGAAGAAAATTGGATTGAATTAGTAGACAACGCAAAAAAAGAAGCTTCAGAGAAGGCAATGGATGTTTTTGTACGAAGATCCAATATACGTGGAGTTAGAGAAGAAATGGAAAGGACACTTTCAGCAAGAGCTGCGAATGCGGATTATTTTGGTATCTCGCAAGAAGGGCTTGAAGAATTAAAAGAAACTCAGGCTATTATTCTAAATGCAATAAAGAGACCAAGATTAGTTTTAGAATCAGCTGCGTTTGTATGGATGGTAAAAACTGAGAATGAATAAAGAAACAATTATTGATCGAATGCAATTATATTTTTCTGGAGAGAATCAGAAGCCTGAGTTTGATACCAGTATAGAAATGGATGCATTGCAATCATTTTATGTTAGAACTGCAAAACGACTCATGATAGCGAATGAATTGCAAAAGAAAGATACAATCTATAGGGATGATTTTTTTATTGCACTTCGAGACTATTTGTTAGTGTTTGAAACATCACTTTCTCTTAGTAATGTTAATATTCCTGACGATAATCCGTATGCAATAAAAAGGGATGTGGCTAATGGAAAATATTATGCTACGTTTCAGTTTCCGGAGGGAGTTTTTTCAGAATTGGCGGAAGCTGCGTTTATGAGGAATTATTCTTCAGAAGACATGAAAAAGGATTATAATTTGTGTACGGATTCATTGATCTATTCGCTTACCGGATTTTCTGTTTTTAAATCTATGTCTCAAAAACTAGCGGTTTACGGAGCATTGAGAACACCTGATGGTTATACGACTTTGGTATCGTTACCGACTGGTGGTGGAAAAAGTCTTATTACACAGATGTTGGGATATCAGACAGAAGGATTAACAATTGTAGTTGTTCCAACTGTTTCTTTGGCAGATGATCAGATTCTTGCTGCGAAACAGACTATTAAAAGCAAAACTGTGGATCAAGAGGTGTTTTCTTACAAAAGCGGTGTACAAGTTGTCCCAATTATAAATGCTATTCAAAATAGAACGGCACGATTACTGTTCATTTCACCAGAAGCGTTGATGAATAATCAAGCTTTTGAAAGTGTTTTAAAGGCAGCAAACAAGCAGCACTACATAAAAAATATTGTAATTGATGAAGCTCATATTGTGGTTGATTGGGGAGCATCGTTCAGAGTTGATTATCAATGCCTAGAGGCGTGGAGAAAAAAATTATTGCTAAATAATCCAGGTATTAGAACGATTTTATTATCTGCCACATTTGAAAGTAAAAGTATTGAAGTACTGAAAAAGTTATTTTCTGATGGAAATAAATGGATTGAAGTACGATGTGATGAATTACGGCATGAGCCAAGATATATCATATTAAAAGAAAAAGGATATAAAAATAAAGACAAAAAGACCATAGAATTAGTCAGAAAATTACCGCATCCAATGATCATTTATGTTGCTCGGCCGGATGATGCAGAAAGAGTGAAAAACCTGTTATGTGATAATGGAATCAGAAATACTCGAACATATACAGGTTTAACAAACAATGATATAAGAGAGCAATTGCTAAAAGAATGGAAAGAGAATAAGTTTGAAATAATGATAGCAACTTCTGCTTTTGGGGTTGGGGTAGATAAGCCGGATGTTAGAACTGTATTGCATCTTTATATTCCACAAAATCCTAATGCGTATTACCAGGAGCTTGGACGTGGTGGACGAGATCAATTACCATGTTTAAGTGTAATGTGTACATATACAGATGATCTTAAGTTTGCATTTCAGAGAATTAGTAAACGTGTTATGACTACAGAGAAAATAATTGGGCGTTGGGATAGCATGTTTAATAACAAGTTGTCAATTAGAGATGGTGCCATTATTCATATAAATACTGCTATAAAACCAAATTATCATACAAAAGACGAATGGGATGATAGACCGGTATCGGATGCCGATATGAATTGGAATATTTATGTGTTACTTCTTTTACGGCGTTATGGTTTGATTGAAATCATTGATATTACTAATGACAATGGTATTTATATTTTTTCGATTAGCATCGAAAATGATCTTTTGTTAAATAAAGGTGATGAACAAACTCTCTTGATTGAAGAAATACGTTCGCAGGAATGGGCATACTATAATGACGCATATCTGACGATGGAAAGAGCAATAACTAGAAGTGAGGGTGAATGTTGGTCTGAAATGTTTTTTGATACTTATGATAAAGTGTATGAGTATTGTGCAGGCTGTAATGCACACTTAAGAAAAAACAGTGGAGACACTCTCGCATTTCCACTAAAAAAGAGCATAAAGGCTCCTATTTCTGTAGTTGAAATGGATCAGAAAAAGATTTTTGAATCACAGGATGAGTTGATTATTCTTGCAGGTTCAGAGGAAAAGAAGAAAGTAATTAAATTTTTAGAAAGTCAAAGATTATCTACACTTGTTGCAACTAACAGTCAGCTTCAAGAGATTGACTTTTATGGAAGTGTTTCTGATGGAAAAACGTTATTTATTGTAAATTCAGGTGACTTAAAAGAGTTGTTAAAAAAAGGCAACTATTACTTTGTATCAGGAATGGTTGCTATTCTTTATCCAGATGATGAAAGTGAGGTTTTTGAGATATATAAATTAGTCACAAAATATTTACAACACAAATTAGGAATACATATTGTACATATTTTTTCTGAAAACTTTTTCCTGCCAGTGATTGGGAAAAGTATTGCAGATGTAATTGAGGGAAGAGTTGTGTTGGCAAATGATATATGTGCTGAGATGAGGTGAAAAAATGTTTCAAAATAAGATGGTGACACCAGCTATTCCGGAGCGTGTATACACACTGTGTAAAATAGTAGAGAAGAAGGCAATGTCTACCTCAGAAGTTAAAGAGAAGATGGAGCCGTCTTACTTGAACCAAAAATCAAGCTACTATAATGATTATAGAAATGCTGCGGAAGAATTACAATTAATTACCGTTACAGATAACGTTTTATCTGTAGCGGTTGATGCGTTTGTATTGAAAAACATGGATACTATGCGTGCCTATATCAATGGACAGCTAAATCAGTTTCGTGAAGGGCAGTTTTATAAAGTGACGAAGGCATATTTTGATATGGGAGAAGAAATATTGCACGGTGAACAGAATGTGGCAAATATGGCTTCACTTATGACGTTAAAAACTGGTATTTCGGTAGATAGTATGGCAATGCGTGCATGGAGATTTTGGGCATCATATCTTGGCTTCGGATATCTTCAGGATATGTTTGTTATTCCTAATGCGGACACATTTTTACAGGATATTATTTTTAAAGCCGAATTCGAAAAGAATAAGAGATATTCTATCGCGGGATTTTTAGAGAAACTTCGCCCGCATTCAGATATTATTATTGATTCTTCAAATGGTACTAAAAAGTTTAGCTTTGGAGTATCTAATGGGTTAAGAACACTGCAGGATGCAGGTGTTATTCGAATGGAATACATTTTAGACCAGGAAGATACATGGAATTTGTATCACGTAGATGCACTTAGTGCAAATGAAACAGTTACAAATATTACAGTGTTGAAGTAGGGGGAAAATATGGATATAGCAATGGCAAAAGATAGGTTGGCATCAGTTGTCAAACCAGATTCCATTACAGCTTCTCAAGGCGACTTTTTAGCAACTCATGTTGCGATAAAGAAATTGGTGATGCTCAATAAATTTGAATTTGTTCCCACTTCTGAAAAGTATACGTCTGAAGAAGATATTTACAAAAAATTCATTGTGAACCCTTCTAATAAACATCAGTTCATTGTTGTTTATGGACAGAGTGGAACGGGAAAGTCTCACTTGATTCGATGGTTTGAGGCTCGTTATAAAGCAGATCGTCCAGATGATGAAGTGGTTCTATTTATTCGACGAAGCGATAACACGTTAAAGGGAACAATTCGTCAGCTGTTGGATAAACCAGAGGTTCAGGATATCGGGAATAAAGAGATTATCAAGCGTCTCGCAAACGCTTCTGCGGCTGTTCCAGAAGATAAACTGAAAGATATGATTTATCATAATTTCATTATTGAGATTAATAATGATGATGATGAATACGAGATTCAGCTGAATAATATAAAGCGGAAAAGATTGGTCGCTTTTTTAAACAATGAAACGATTCATGATTACATGATGAAATCGGGAGGTCCGATTGAAAGGATTTATTCTAAGGTTGCAGAAAATTCGTTTGTGGATTTAGATACTATTGCTCAGTTTAAGCCAGAAGATTTTATAGTGTCTGTGGATTTGTATGATGATATGCAACAATCTGGAGCTGATCCGAAAGCGGATAAAATGGCTAGAACTCTTATGGCAAATGATGCAATGGAGGATGCTAAAAAATTTAGTGATTACCTTAATCAATTTGTCGAGATTGTTATTCAACGATGTGCTGGTATTGAGCCAGGAGACTTTGAACAAGTATTCATGGATATTCGAAAAGAACTCTACCGTATTGGAAAAAATTTGACTCTTTTTATTGAAGATGTTACTTCCTTTACTGGGGTAGATAATGCGCTTTTGAATGCATTGATGGAGGAACATAATGACCGTGATATTTGTCGAATTTCATCTGTAGTAGGAGGGACAAATGCGTATATTAACGATTGTTTTCGACAGAATCATCGTGATCGTGTAACGCAATATATATATATTCCAGATGATGTTTTCGATGAAAATGGATTGTATGAGTTCGTAGGCAGATACATAAATGCAATGTCATTACCTGTTGATAGAATATCAGAGTGGGTAAACAATAAGGCTCTTCCGGGCGAATATCCAGTTCATGAGGTAATTCAAGGCAATGATTGGGAATATATCGATATTCCACATGGAAAAAAATTGTGTTTATATCCGTTTACTAAAAATAGTATTAAATACTTGTATAAAAATGAATTAACAAAAGGACATCAAACACCAAGATATATTATCAGAGATATCATTGAGCCGGTTGTAAGTGACTTGCTTTATAATGAGACGAATTTCCCTAGTAAAAAATATGCTTTAGTGAACATTAATACAACGCTTAATTTTATGGTACATAATCAGATTCAGGATGAGGAACTCGCGGATCGTGTATTCTGTTTTATGAGTATTTGGGGAAATAATGAAGCAAAAGAATTCACTTATGATTCGATAACATATATAGCGGGATTACCTACATATGTATATGAAGAATTTGGAATGCCAATAGTTAATTTACAGAAGGCAGATTCTGGTAGTGGGATTAAACCAACGCCCAATATAGAGCCGGAAACTCCTCCGCAAGGTGCGGGGCCTTCAGGTGAGCCGAGTAATATACCTGCTATACCACCAGAAAAACAGAAAAAGCTTGATGATGCTAACGTTAAGTTAACTCAGTGGGCTAATGGTATGCCTATTAACCTATCTACTACAGGTGGCGCAGAAGGTACAATTCGTACTGCCCGAGAAGATATGGGGGATTTTCTTATATCAGCAATCAATTGGCAATCCGAAGGCGTATCTATGGATAATGTTGCAAAAGTAAAAGCGTCAATAAGTGGAAAGGCCTCTAAATATAAGCTGGTTGCTTTGGAAAATCAAACAAAGGGAAATGGATATTATGTATTACCCGCAAACTGGGATTCATTAAATGTTATTAATGCATTTATTAGATGGAGAGAATTTGGTAATCAAAGCTGGGAATATGTAGGAGCTGATTTTGATGTTTATGTAATTACTTCTTGGACTGCAAGAATTAAGAAACAGATTGTGAAGGCAGTAACTCAGTATGATGATAAAAATGATACAAAGTATATTGAGGCTGCAGTGACCGCAGAAATGTATCGATTAATCTTGAATGGAGAGTATCGAGAAAAATCACTTGGGAATTTAACTGCTAATTATATTTTTTGTAATCATCCGGCAAAGAATAAGAATACATGGCATTCAAATGAGTGGAACGCATTGTTAGCTGTTATGCACCAAAGAGATGCAGATATTATCAATAGAGAAACTGTGCGTCAGTATTTTAATCTATTGCAAGGAAGTGCAGCTGGTAATGTTATAGTATTAGATGCAATTAACCTTTCAAAAACAATTAGGAAAGCTAAGACTAATAAATTACAGATTCCAGAAGAGGATTTTCAGCTAGATGATAAAGTTAAATTACGAAAAGACACATATGCATTTCTAAATGATATTGTCAGCAGAATAGAAAATGTAGCAAATGCTGAAATTGACATTGCGAAGAAGGCAATTCAAATAGTGTATGATTGTTTCGATGATGATGAAGTAGAAGAAGAGGATATCGATGCATTATTGATAAAAGTAAATCAGTTCTATAAAGAAATAGATGAAACACAAATTAATATTAAGGCGGTTGCTGTGGATGGAATAAAAAAAGCCATCAAACAAATTGCAAAGGCAATTGGAGACATCACTAGAGTGCTGGATGAGGATGATCCGCTCACAATTCTCATGGCATTTTCAGGGGATCCAGTAGGTGTTATTCAGCCGCTGATAGAATTGATTAAGCAAGTGGAAAAAGATTTTTCAGAAGCAAACAAACAAATTAGTAGTAGAAAAAGCTTGCTCAGCAATAGTGAGACTGATGAAGAGGACGGAACTCACTATAAAACTGAATTATCAGTAATTGCAAGTGATATGGATGTGATAGGAGTGTTACGGTGATGGCAATGATGATAGATATTCTGGACAAAAGTATAAAGGATATGAAGGATCTGCGTCAGCGTGAAGAAAGAAGAGATAATAAAGCCGCTCAGGAAGCACTAGATCAACGATTTAGTGTACTGACTAGTCAAATTCATTCATTGATGTTGGCACTGCAGTATACAAAGGAAAAAATGCAGTTTCAATTAAATGATCAGATTCTCATAGAATTAGAAAGTCTGTTGCAAGAGAGTAAAGGCATTGTTAAATCTGGTTTTGCTGAAAAAGATCCTATTGTACAGGTAGAAAATGCTCATAAAACTGTACAGCAGAACATCAAGAAAGATTGGGCAAAGCATTATTCATCTATGACCAATTCAACCAAAAGTACGTTGCAGGTTATCTCAGGGATTGATGCAGAAAAAGTGGCTAAATGTCTAGATGGAATTGCCAAGGGAGCTTCTTGGACAACCAGCATTGGGGATTTTAAAGCAATGAATCAGAGCCTTGCAGAAGCAAAAGATTTGATTGATGGATTAGGATTAGATCAACAAATAATTGCCTTCTTGCAGAAGATGAATAATGGAAAAGCAACAGTTACGGATTTAGATGAAAATGTATTGCGATGGTTAAGGGCTGAATCATTGGATAGACGAGTAAAACTTTCTTTTGTTGGAGGAAGTAGAAGGGGGTAGTTTTGCAGGCTTTTTTTAGCCGTTAGTAAAAAGAAGCATAAGATTGACTATTAAATCAAATAAAGTTATACTTAAGTAGCTACTTAAGTATAACTTTATTTGGTTTACGGAGATAAAAATGGATTATGTATATAAGTTCCCTGTTGTTAGAGGGATTCAAGCAAAAAGAGAATATTTTATTGCAATGGTTCCTTTGAAAATGTTACCACATCTATTTCCGATTGATGACGAGTACGTTCTTCCAGAATATAGAGCACAAAGGAAACTGAATGAAGCTAGGATACCGGTAATAAGCAAATATATATTGGACAACAGAGATTCTTATGTGTTCTCTGCGTTAGCTGCATCGATCGATGGGGACTTTTGTTTTAAAGCAGATAATTCTAATCAAGATGCAGGTACTTTGGAAGTGTCAATGGATGCAAAATTTTTAATTAACGATGGTCAGCATAGAAAGTCTTCAATCTTAGAGGCAATGAGAGAAGACCCTTCATTAGGAGATGAGACCATATCAATTGTTTTTTTTGCAGACAAAGGGTTGGCACGTAGTCAACAGATTTTTACAGATTTAAATAAAAATGCTGTAAAAACATCTAATTCTATTTCGGAATTGTATGATTCGCGTGACGAAATGGCTGTGATTACAAGAAATATAATATGGAAAATAGAATTTTTAAACACTTATACTGATAAAGAAAAAGATATCTTAGGCAAGTTTTCTTCGAAATTATTTACTTTAAATACTTTTTATTCTGCAAACAAGATTGTTGTAGGCGGGAAAATAGAGGATAAAACTGAGAATTTTCTCACAACATACTGGGAAATGGTTGTTGCTAATATGCTTCCTTGGCAGGAGTTATCGAACAAAGAAATTACTAAGGTGGATTTAAGAGAACAGTACATTGCAACACAAAATATAGTGATTCAAGCACTGGGAAGATTGGGGAACTATTTCTATTCTAATCCAGACTTGGATATGCAGAAATATCTAGAAATATTGAAAGAGATTAATTGGAATCGTAGTGCAAGTATATGGCATCTAAGAGCTATTAGTGAGAACGGAAGAATAATTACAAATAAAAGAGCAGCATTATTAATTTCAAATGTAATAAAAAAAATGATGAAACTACCGCTGTCTAAAGAAGAACAAATGGCTGAAGAAAAGTTAAAAAAAATAGTAGGCTAATCAACAGGAGTGAAAAATGGCAATCAGTAAAGAAATAATAAATGGATTAATCAAAACTATTCAAAATCTGTATTTATCAGATGATATACCGTGGATGATTGGATATTCAGGAGGAAAAGATAGCACGGCAGCACTACAGCTTGTTTGGATTGCTATAGAAGGCTTGCCTGAAAGACAACGAGTTAAACCTATCCACATTATGAATACAGATACACTTGTAGAGTCACCGGTCGTATCAAAGTGGGTTGAAAAATCGTTAGATTCAATGAGAAAAGCTGCAAAAGAAAAGAAGTTACCGTTCGTTCCTGAAAAACTAATTCCAGAATATAATAATACATTTTGGGTAAATCTGATTGGAAGAGGATATCCATTTCCAAGAATGAAATATAGATGGTGTACAGATAGATTAAAAATTCAGCCAGTTAATAATTTTATAAAAAATAAGATTGCAGAGCATGGGGAAGTTATTCTTGTTTTAGGAACAAGAAAAGCTGAAAGTTCGAGAAGAAATCAGACAATGACAAATTTGGAAAAAAAAAGAGTAAGAGAGTTACTCAGTCCAAATCCTACACTGGCAAATGAACTTGTATTTTCTCCATTAGAGGCATGGACCGATGACGATGTATGGGCATTTTTAATGCAATATAAAAATCCATGGGGATATTCGAATATGGAACTCTTAACAATGTATAAGGGTGCCACAGCTGATAATGAATGTCCGATTATGGTGGATAAGGATTTGCCTTCTTGTGGAAAAAGTCGTTTTGGGTGTTGGGTTTGTACCATGGTAGAAAAAGATAAATCGATGGAAGCCATGATTGCAAATGATGATGAGAAAGAATGGATGACACAGCTTCTTGAATTTCGAAATGAGTTTGGCAATGAAGAAGGCGATAGAGATCGAAGAAGTTTTAGGCGTATGAATGGAAATCTTCAAGGTAACTATAGAAAGTTATTTCATGGGCCATATAAAAAAGAAGTACGAGAACAATGGTTAAGAAGACTTCTAGAGATTCAAAAGAATATTAACGAAACAGGTCCTGAAGAGTTTCAAAATCTTGAATTGATAAGAATTCAGGAATTGAGAGAGATAAGAAAAATTTGGGTTTTAGAAAAGCATGAATTTGATGATGCTGTTCCAAGAATTTATTTTGATGTGATGGGTAAAGAATTTGAAGATCCAGATTGGATTTGTGCTGAAGGTTTCGCTAAAGAAGAGTGGGATATTCTGAAGAAAGTCTGCTCAGACTTATATGGAGATGAGGAACTCGCGTTTGAAATGATGTATAGCCTTATTGATGTAGAAAGTAATGCTGCTGGTATGAACCAGCGAAAAGGCATAATAGAGGAACTGGAAAAAGTTATTGCTAAGACATTTTATAAAAATGAAGATGATGCTACACAGTATTATATGGAAAAGGTTTGTCGTAAAAAGGAATATGGTGGAAAATATAACGAGAAGTTTTTGGATTACGGAAACCAAATGCCAGCAGAAACAGATGAGGAGTCTGAAGAATGATAATCAATCGATTAACTATGCATAATTTTGGTGTTTATGCAGGAACTAATACATTTGAATTTACTAGTGAAAAACCGATTGTCTTAATTGGTGGTATGAATGGACGAGGAAAAACGACGTTTTTGGAGGCAATTTTGTTGTCTCTATACGGAGCAAATTCAATTGCATATAAAGAAAGTGATTATAACTCATATAATCAATATCTTCGTTCATATGTAAACAATAACAGCTGGAGTCAAAGCAGCTATGTGGAAATTGAATTTTTATTAAATGAAAGTTCAAATGATACCTATTTCGTTAGACGAAAATGGAACGCTCTTTCAAGAATCACAAAGGAAGAAATATCTGTACAACAGAACGGTGTATATAGTGAGTTTTTAACACAGAATTGGGCTATGTTTGTAGAGAATATTCTTCCTAGTGCATTGTCTAGCTTTTATTTCTTTGATGGAGAAAAGATTGCTGAATTAGCAGTGGCAAAAACAGATGATCAAATGAAAGCTTCCATTCGTTCAATGCTGGGGATGACCACTTTAGATGTTTTAAAAAATGATCTTGGTCGCATAGTGAAAAAAATTAACAGAAATAACAAAGCAGATGAATCCAATAAACATTTAGAAACTTTGCGAGAGGAACGAGATCAAGCAATTTCTAAATTAGAGAAAATTGATGAATCAATATCAATTGCAATAAAAAAGGTGGAAAATCTTCAGGAAGAGCTTGAACAATTACATAAAAAGTATGAACTTCAAGGGGGAGCTGTGCTCGAACAACGACAGTCTTTGATGCAAAAGAGAGCACAGATTCAAACAGAGATAGTACAAAATGCTGAACTATTAGTTGGAATGGCTGCTACAGAATTGCCTATTTTTCTTGTAAGGGATCTTGTTAGTCAAATAAAACTGCAGGCTGAGGATGAACATAACGATTTCATCATGCAGCAAGCATTAGAACAAATGGATGACTATTTATCGGATTTTGAAATGCAATATCCAGAGTCAATAGAAGCGAGTCGTATATTTGTAGACTATGTTAGGAAACAAACAGAAGCAGATTCGTCTCCTAGAGTATATGAAATATCAGATCATGCGTTGTTTCAAATGAATGATTTGGTAGAGAATACGCTTCAACAGAGCGTGAACAATACAAAATCATTATTAGCAAATAAGGCTGATTTGAAAAAGCAATTAGATGCAGTTGAGAGTTATCTTACATTGGATATAAATGAAAAAGATTTGACAGCTATATATGATCAAATAAAAGCAAAAGAGGCAGATTTGGTTGAGGCACAAGTTGAATATAACAGATTACAGCAGGAAAGAAGTTCTATAAATTCTATTGTAACAATAAAGAGTGCGGAATACAGTAGAGATATCGAGGTTTTTCTTCAAAAACTTGAACTTCATGATGATTCAGAAAGAATGATGAAATATTCGAATATTGCACTTCGTATTTTAGAGGCATATGCAGTAGAATTGCAGAGAAGAAAAACGGGTACTTTAGGAGCTACAATTACGAAATGCTACAAGCAGCTTGCGAATAAAAAGAATCTAATTCAAGAAATTGTGATGAATCCAGAAACACTAGATATGCAGTATCTTGATGAAAAAGGGGATGAAGTATCAAAAGAGTCCCTTTCAGCAGGCGAAAAGCAGCTTATGGTAATTGCTATTTTATGGGCTCTTGCATTGTGTTCGAAGAAAAAATTACCAGTAATAATTGATACACCATTGTCTAGACTGGATTCCCAACATAGAACTTCCATTATTAATACCTATTTTCCAAATGCAAGTGATCAGACAATTATTCTGTCTACAGATACAGAAATTGATCAGAATTATTATGAAATGATGAAAAATTCGGTTGGAGATGAGTTTACACTTGTATACAGCGAGGAAACAAAGAGTACGTCAATTAAGAAAGGGTATTTTCAAGAATTATGATAATCAAACAAGTACGCTTGTCTCAGCAAGCAAAAGATCAGCTTTCTAGGTTGAAGGGAAAGACTGGTATTAAGAATTGGAATATTCTTTGCCGGTGGGCATTATGTTATTCCTTAGCAGAAAAAACACTACCAACAGATATTCCGCTTGCAAGTGATAGTAATTTGGAAATGTCATGGTATACATTTGGTGGAGAATACTATGAGGTTTATGAAGCTCTTGTGAAGGCTTGGTGTATTAGTATGGGATTAGAGACAGATGATGAGACTGTTTCAAAATACTTTAGATTAAATTTGGAACGTGGAATTTCTTATTTGTGTGGAACAGGGTTTATAAAGAGTATAGATGATTTATTACATTTGGCGGTGAAATAATGAGTACATATTTGGATTATAATGCATCTGCACCAATTGATCTGAGAGTTCTTGATGTAATGATAGAAGTCTATAAAGGAACAATTGGGAATGCAGATAGTAGAACTCATAATCACGGTGAATCAGCAAGATTAGTGGTTGAAAATGCGAGAAAGCAAGTTGCGGAGTTATTGGGGATTTCATCGGGAGAAGTTTTTTTTACAAGTGGTTCTACAGAAAGTAATAATATTGCTATTCAAGGATTAATGGAATATGCAGAAAAAACAGGTAAAAAGCATATTATTACAACATCGATAGAACATAAGTCTATTTTGGAAACAGTAAAAGTCTTAGAAAAGAAAGGGTACGATATTGAGCTTGTAGATCCAGAACGTTCAGGTTTTGTAAAACCGGAAGATATACTGTCTAGAGTAAGAGAAGATACTCTGTTAGTGAGCGTTATGCATGTAAATAATGAGACTGGAATCATTCAGCCTGTAGAATATATAGGGAAAGCTTTATCAGAAAGAAAGGTCTTATTTCATGTGGACGCAACCCAAAGTTGTGGAAAGCTAATAAAAGAGATAAGGGGGCTGAATTATAATATGCTATCTTTCAGCGCCCACAAGCTTCAGGGACCGCAGGGAATAGGTGTTCTTGTGTTAAGAAAAGATGGTTACAGATTACCTCCGATAAAGGGGATTATGTACGGAGGACAACAAGAGCATGGAATTAGACCTGGAACAATACCGGTTGCTTTAGTTGCAGGATGTGGATATGCATGCAAAATAGCCTCGTTGGATTATGAACGTAATAAAGAAAAAATGGATGCTTTGAAAAAGCTGGTGTTAACGATATTTAATGAATCCGGAATGGAATATCATTTTAATGGTGATCAAAGGCATTGTGTGAACAGTGTGATTAATATATGTATTCCAGGAGTTATATCAGAAGCCTTAATGATCATGACAAAACAGTATTGTAGTATATCGAATGGCTCTGCATGTACATCTAAAAATTATTCACCAAGCTATGTGTTAAAAGCAATGGGAATTCCAGAAGAAGAAATTGAGTGCTCTGTTCGAATCAGTTGGGGAGCAGATACTTCAGAAAATGAGTTGAAGGAAAACTTGGTTAAGTTGATAGAGATAGCTAAGCAGATAAAAGGTTAAGGTCAAGGAGGCGATATGAGTCCTAAAATGAATATGGGAATTGTTTATGAAAACAATTTAGATACGGATAAGTTTGCCAGAATGTTTAATAATAAGGCTCAGAGTTACAAATTTTATTGGTTCGAGGCGATTTTGAATTTGATTATGGAGACGGATGAGGATTTGTCATTTGAAGATGTAATTGATGAAATGATATGTGAAGCATGGCACACTGTTACTCATTATCATTTGCGTCTTGGTCCTACAGTTAATGGAAATGCAGAAAACTTTTTAGAGCATGCTATAAATACCTTAAATCATTTTTCAAAGGAACTTACGCAGAATCCGTCGAAAGAAGAACTGAAGGCTGCAATAAGAGACTGTAAAAATGAACTTAAGAAAGATAAAACTCGTTTGACAGACTATGTGCCGTACAAATTACTTTATCCATTTTTTGATACAGAAGGAATGGAGGAAGGTCTTTCTTATATAAAGAATGATAAGCATAGACGATTGATTGTTTACATGGAAAAACTAACAGGGAGTGAAAATATCTTATACACAATAATTGATGGGGTAGGGTTACAGAAAAGAATACGCTTGAATGCGTATTGGCGTAAGCTCTTAATAAAAAACTATTCAGTTATTCGAAGCTGGGTGCAATATAACAAAGCTCAATTTCTTCAAGACCGAAATCCAGGTGTACCAGGAATTATATATAAAATATGTCCGGAAAACGAGGATCAAAGAAAGCTAGATCAAGCAAGAGCCTTGTGGAGAGCAACGGTGGATATTACGAAAAAACCAATCCGAGAAATATATACAGATAGAGAAATTGGATTGGATGTGTTATCCATTGATCATTTTGTTCCGCGTTCATATATATCAAATGATGAATTATGGAATTTGACACCTATGAGTAAATCGTTGAATTCTAGTAAAAACAATAGATTGCCATCGTGGGATGAATATTTTGAGCCGTTTGCACATTATCAATATTATTTGTATAGTCTTGTTTTTCCGGAAGATGAATCTAAAAAATCGGCGTTCTTGATTGATAAATTTGAAAAGTGTCGCAAGAACAATGTAAATGCAATATGGGCATCAGAAGCATTGTATATACCAGGAAATACAAAAACTCAATTTGTTAATATTTTGAGTCATAACTTGAAGCCAATATATGAATCTGCACAGCTGCAAGGATATGATATGTGGAATATGAAGGTGTAAACATGAATAATGATTCTATTGAATACTATGAAAAAAATGCAGACGAGTTTGTGCTTTCAACAATAAATGCAGATGTAAGTAGTCTTTATAAAGAATTTGAAGGGCATATTAAAAGAGGGTGCCGCATTTTGGATCTGGGTTGTGGAAGTGGGAGAGACAGCAAGTATTTTGCAGAACAAGGATATGATGTCGTAGCAGTTGATCCATCTCCAGCAATGTGTGAGAAGACAAGAACGTTATCCGGCGTTGTTACATACATTCAGCGAGCTGAAGAATTGGAGTTTGAAAATGAATATGATGCGGTATGGGCATGTGCTTCGTTGCTGCATGTTTCAAGAGAAAATCAGAGGAAAGCTCTTGTAGCAATTTGTAAAACGCTTAAACCGGAAGGGGTTCTTTATTGTTCTTGGAAATATGGAACACAAGATCGAGAGGAGAAGGGACGTCATTTTACAGACTTAAATGAAAGGGAATTACAAATTATTTTGTCTGATATCTCGAATTATCAATTAATAAAAATGTGGCGAACAGATGATGCTCGACCAGGGAATAAACAACAGTGGCTGAACGTATTGTTGAGAAAGGATTGTAATGTCATTAGCAAAAATTAAACAAGTCATAACGCATTTAGAAGAGGCAAAGGATGTTGTGTTTCAGATTATCCAGATGAATCCGTCAAAGACGGAGAATACTTCATATATATCTCGTCCGATTTCATTTGAACCTGCGGATAGGATGAATGATTTTTTGACGGAAATACAAAATAAATATCTGGATAGAAAAAAGGGATTTGATAACATGTTTTCCGCATGTGTATCTTATGATGGAAGTGCTGATGGAAAAACTGTGTATTTTCTGGATGCTGATAATGCTTTAATTGAAACCGAATATAACTTGCTTTTAGAGTCATTGGCGGCACCAGCGGTGGAAGTGGATCCACTTTCGATGAAAGCGATTGCTTCGATGATTTCCTTTAGTATTGAAGATGGTGACGATACTCTTTTTATAAAATTGGTTTCTATGCAAAATCCAATTACAACTTTGAAGCGTAAATTTTTATGTAATAAAGGAAGATTTAAGGAATGCTCTGAAAAGGTTCTGAATTTACGCACATCTATAGATGTTATTATCATTGGAAATAGGGTGTATTTTCTTACTATGGCAGGAGAGAGACTTTTTAATATGGAGAGAGCATACAAAAAATTGTGTGCAGATTATGTGGTTGCCATTGGTGATAGTGGAGTTATTGCGAATGTGGAAGTCTTTTCTAATGTAGCTTGCCGTGGCCACAATCCTAGACGCTTTGTAGCTTATAACGAAAGAAATTTGGAACAGCTTAAAAACAGAGATACAAGAGAAGAGATTGCAAGACTATTTTCGGTAAAATTAACAGATGGGAAACTAGACGCAACGGATCCTAAGGACGCCGAAAGAATTGTAAAGATTCTGTGCAATAGGGGGATGAAAGATCCGTTTAGAGAAGAAGCGATGGAAGTATCTGGTGCTAGAAAATGGAGCTGAGTTAGGAGTTTAAATGTCTTTTGTATTTTCGTGTATAATGTTTTTTCTTTCATTTACACCACTTTGGTTTTCGATAATGTTTATTGATGCTGTAAGTATTTGGACTAATCAATACTGTGTTTGGACTGAAGTAATAAGTATTTGCTGTATTGTCGTTGGTCTTTTTATTAGCGCAATCATGTTACATCATTATTTGCAGCATGGTTTAGTAAATGGGAATAGAAAGTATACAGTGTTAGAGGCAAAGGAAGAAAAGACAATCTCTATAGAATTTATTTTGTCTTATGTAATGCCTTTATTTGCGTTTGATTTTGAAAATTGGCAGCAAACAATACTGTTTTTACATATTTTTTTGATATTAGGGTGGTTATGTGTAAAGCATAATCATTTCAGTAATAATGTTGTATTAGAATTATTAGGATATCGTGTGTTTCATTGTGTTCTAGATAGTGAAGATCATAAGCAACTAGAGGCAAATGTAATTGCTAAAGATAACCTGGTATTGTCGCTTCAAGAAGATGTGATAATAGAATTTGTAAATAATGACTTTGTTATAACTAGATAGTTATGCTAGAAAACGTTCAATTATAGGTATAAGAATATGAGAGTGTTAATGCTTGGTAATAGTTTTACTTTTGCAAACAACATGCCAGAAACCCTGGCCAACTTAATAGATGCCGAAGTGGTCCAGCATACCCGCGGTGGAGCACGCCTTGCCGAGCAGTTGAATCCCAACACTAAGATGGGAGGAATGACGCAGGCGGCTCTGGAGAATGAGAAATGGGACTATGTGATTCTTCAGGAGATGAGCAACGGTCCGATTACTTCCAGGGAAAGCTTCCTGAACAACACTGCACTGCTGTGTGAACGTATTCGTTCCAATGGAGCAGTACCGGTTCTGTATGCCACCTGGGCTTATCAGAAGGGCGGCAAGCAGCTGGAATCTTTCGGCATGGATTATGATGAGATGTATCAGAAGATGTATGATGCTTATCATGAGGCTGCTGATCAGAACGATGCTTTAATTGCCGATGTAGGCAAGTGCTTTTATGAGGAAGCGACTAAGCAGGATATTTTGCTGAAGATGGCTGTCATCCAAATGAGCTTGGATCTAGGCTTGCAGCGCAGGTAATTGCTGATGTCATCTTATCTGATCAGGCAACCAAAACAGAAGGAGTGATTAAACCAAAGGCAGAGGACAACGATACAAGACTTCGAATCCTGTATCTCTATCAGATACTTCTGACCCAGACCGATGAGGATCATACCCTGTCTACAGAGCAGATCACTGACCATATGATGGAGCAGCACAATATTCTTGTGCATAGAACCACCGTGCCTAAGGATATTGATTTGCTTCGTGCGGCTGGCTTTGAGATTATCGGAGAACGTAAGCGTGCCTGGGAATACTACCTGGCAGACCGCAAATTCTCTGTGCCGGAGTTAAAGCTTCTGATCGATGCAGTGCAGTCTTCCAAGTTCATTACGGAGAAGAAGAGTGAGAGCCTGATCGAGAAGCTGATTTCTTTGACCAGTGAGACCAATGCAGATAAGCTAAAGAGATCTGTGCATATCACCGGTCGTGTGAAGTCAGAGAATGAAAAGGGCTATTATATTGTTGATGCAATCAATGAGGCTATCAATGCCGGCGTGAAGATTTCCTTCTATTATTCTGAACTCAATGGTAAGAAGAAGGAAGTGCTCAGGAATGATGGGAAGCCATATACAGTCAGTCCATTTGATTTAATCTGGGATGGCGACTATTACTACCTGACCGGTTACTGTGATGAGAGAGAAGCTGTTCGTACTTATCGAGTAGATCGTATCAAGAAACAGCCGGAACTGTTGAAGGAGAAGGTTGTTAAGAAGCCGAAGGGCTATAATGTATCCAAATATACGACAGAGGTCTTTCGTATGTTCTCTACAGATGAAGCGGTTGACGTGACCTTGCTCTGTGACAACTGTTGTATGAACGCTGTGGTAGATAAGTTTGGCAAGAAAGTTAAGATCAGTAGCGTTGGTGAGGAACAGTTCCAGACAACGGTTAAGGTCTGCATCAGCCCAACCTTCTATCGTTGGGTGTTCGGATCTTCAGGAAAAATAGTAATTGAGGGTCCAGTGGAAGTACGTAATGCATATAAAAAGATGCTGCAGAAGTCCCTGGATAGCATGAATTAAATAAGAATATAACTGAATGCGGATTGTGAGGTGACGGATATGCTGAAAAATGTACTGATCGTGGTGGATGATATAGAAAAATCAATAGGGTTTTATAAAGACTTATTTGGACTGCAAGTGGTTCTTAAGAATGAAGGTAATGTGATCTTATCGGAGGGACTTGTTTTGCAGGATGCCAACGTATGGGAGAAGACGCTGAATGAGACTTCTGCGCCATTCAATAACATGATGGAATTGTATTTCGAGGACTTTGATATAGATAGATTGCTTGCGAAATATGAATCTGGTAAGTATTCCGTTCGATATGCCACAGGACTGACAGAACTTGCAGGTGGACAGAAGCTTGTAAGACTGTATGATCCGAGTGGTAATCTTATTGAGGTTCGCACTCCATTCAGGTGTAATTAAAGGAGAGAATATGCAGATTTTTGTTGATGCAGATGCCTGCCCGGTAGTTGGTATTGTTGAAAAAGTTGCAAAAGAGCATAGTGTCCCGGTAACGTTGTTGTGTGATACAAATCATGTGTTGTCTTCTGATTACAGTGAGGTGATTGTAGTTGGAGCCGGTGCAGATGCAGTGGATTATAAACTGATCAGTATTTGTCATAAAGGCGATATTGTTGTATCACAGGATTATGGAGTAGCGGCAATGGCACTTGGAAAAGATGTGTATGCGATTCATCAATCCGGGAAATGGTATACCAATGAGAATATTGACCAGATGCTTATGGAACGGCATCTGAATAAGAAGGCACGAAGGGCATCCGGAAAGAATCACTTAAAAGGACCAAGAAAACGAACATCGGAGGATGATGAGCATTTCAGAGAATCCTTCGAGAAAATGATACATATGGCGATGGATAAGGAGAACTAGTTCGAAATGGAAGAATGTAGATTTCATATTGGTGATGTAGTCCAGCATTTTAAACGGGAAAATGTAAATTTGGAAACAGCAGAGTATTTGTATCGGTTACGGCACCATTTTATCTGGCAAAACTATTTCAGCCATATTTCTCTGAAGGAGCTGCCATTGTTAATATTTCATCTTCCCGTGACCGTATGAGTCAGCCGCAAACAGAAAGTTACACTGCAGCAGCCGGTTCATCGTGTCGGAAATCCTATGGATATTGCCAATATGGTATTGTTCCTTTGCTCTGAAAAAGCAGGCTTTATCACAGGTGAAAACATTTGTATTGACGGTGGTATGACAAAACAAATGATTTAGTAGTCGATTTTGACACTGCAATCAAAAAAATGAAAAGATATTTATCTTATATTACATAAAAATGTGCGGATACACATAAGATGGGAATAGATATTGAAGCTCAGATTGTTCTATGATAGAATATTATTACTAAAAAGTGTGCAAAAGCACGGAATTGAGGAATATAATGATAGAAATTAAAAGAGATGCTTATCTACAGCAGTTGACCATGCGAAAAGATAATGGAATGATAAAGGTGATTACCGGTATTCGTAGATGCGGCAAATCTTTTTTGCTGTTTAATATTTTCAAGAGATATTTACAGGAGAACGGTGTTGATGCCGATCATATTATTGAGATTGCCTTGGATGGTATTGAGAATGAGGAATTAAGAGATCCCAAGGTGTGCTTTAAGTACATCAAAGATGCCATGAAGGATGATGATAAGTATTATCTTCTTCTGGATGAAGTACAGTTCATGCCACGATTTGAGGAAGTGCTGAATAGCCTGCTCCGCATGAGCAACATTGATGTGTATGTCACCGGAAGCAATTCTAAGTTCTTGTCCAGCGACATTGTGACCGAGTTTCGTGGCAGAGGTGATGAGATCAGAATCTATCCCCTCTCTTTTGCAGAGTTTTATTCTGTCTATAAAGGTGATTACGATGATGCATGGGATGACTACATGACCTATGGCGGATTGCCGCAGGTCGTAGGTTTACAGAGCGAACGGCAGAAGGCAGATTACCTGAAAAATATCTTTGCAAATGTTTATCTGAAGGACGTAATTGAAAGAAACAAGATCCAAAATGTGGATGAAATTGGCATTCTGATTGATGTGCTTGCATCTGCAATCGGTGCACCGACCAACCCTTCAAAGATTGCTAATACCTTTGCCAGTGAGCGTCAGATGAGTTATACAAACAAAACGATTTCCAATCATATCGACTATTTGGCAGATGCGTTTTTGATTTCTAAAGCAAGCCGATACGATATTAAGGGCAGAAAGTATATCGGTGCAAATATGAAATACTACTTTACCGATCTGGGTCTGAGAAATGCCCGTTTGAATTTCAGGCAACAGGAGCCTACTCATATCATGGAGAACATTGTTTATAACGAGCTACTGATTCGTGGCTACAATGTTGATGTGGGTGTTGTGCAGATCTTTGATAAAGATAAAGAGGGCAAGCGTGTACGTAAGCAGCTGGAAGTTGATTTTGTAGTTAACCAAGGCAATCAGAGATACTACATCCAGGTTGCTTATGACATGACTTCAGAAGAAAAGCAGACTCAGGAGTTCAATTCTCTGCGTAATATCCCGGACTCTTTCAAGAAGGTTGTTATTGTAAATGGCAGCAAAAAGCCTTGGAGAAATGATGAGGGATTTGTCATCATGGGAATGAAGTATTTCCTTTTGGACGCAGATAGTTTAGAGTTTTGACATTGGATATAGATAAATTAAATCGGAAGTCATGGAGATAGTTTTATTATGATTTTGTGCTTTTCAGGACATTGACAAGCATCTATGCGTATGGTAATTTGATGCATAGATGATTATCTATGTGAGGCGGCGGAAATGGAAGCAAAGGATATGATACTAATATGTAAAGCATTATCAGATACAAATAGACTGGAGATTGTTCAGATGCTGTCAGACGGAGAAAAATGCGGATGTAAGATTCTGGATAAATTCAATATCACGCAGCCTACTTTATCACATCACATGAAAATATTGGTTAACTGTGGGATTGTAAATGACCGTAAGGAAGGCAAGTGGCATTATTATTCTCTGAACAAAAAAGTAATAAGAGCGGCAAGTTCATTTGTTGAAGCTTTGGGAAGGTAGGAAATGAAAGAAGAATGCAAAAGGCAGAATACCGTTATTATGAAATTTCTCAGGATCTTCCTGTTATGGCATTAAGTGGTAAAAAATGGGAATATTTATTTGTGGATGTGGAAGAAATTTTAAAAAGAGGTTTTGTAAATGTTCCAGAAAAATATATTTATGTTGAACAGAATCTATCGAAGAAAATAAGTGTTTTGGAGAATGCTGGAAGTACGAAGGCTGCGGCACTTATGCAGATGATAATAGAAGAAATACAGCTGAGACAAGCAAATTATAGATATACTGTTTCAACGCTTGCGTTTAATCTTGTGCTGTTTTTTGATCGTTTAGATAATGAAAACATAAAGTTTCAGAATAATTCCCGGGAAACTTCAGATTATACACGTAAAATTATAAGTTATATAGAATTACATTATATGGAGGACATCGGGGGAAAGGATTTTGCAAGGGCATGTAATCTGAGTGAGACACATATGCGGAGGATCTTTATAGAGTCTGCTAATATTACACCATCAGAATATCTAAATCTGGTTCGGATTAAGAAGGCCTGTGAAATGCTCGCAAAAGAAAAATGTTCCATAGAAAAAGTGTCTAATTCTGTAGGATACCCGGTGATATCTACATTTATACGTAATTTTAAGAAAATAACGGGAATTTCACCAAATGCATGGCGGAGAAAAGCGTTGGAGAATCCGGAAAATGTGGCAGCTTACCAAGTATCAGTGTTTAAGGGGTGGTAAAATATATAGGGTGCCACCAGGAACAGTAAAAAAACAGTTGCCAAAAGGACAAACAGTCACAATCCCTGTATTTTCAGCTAGGTTTTACCATGTATGAGGAAGAAGAAAACCGCTGGCGGTGTTCCTTCCGATCTGATGGAAAATGGATTAATGTAAATGAACTTTTGCAGGCATTTTGCGGAGGTGGACATGCTGCGGCAGCAGGCGTGCGCAAGCGTACGAATGACGTAGAAAAATTCAGGCAGGAAATACTTGAGCGGATTATTATGATGAGAAAGATTTCCGGTCAGAATAAAGAATTAGAAACGAAACACAGGAGAACCAGGAGGTGTAGAATGATGGAAAAGAAAAGAACCTATATTGCAATCGATCTTAAGTCATTCTATGCATCTGTGGAATGTAAAGAGCGAAATCGGGATCCTTTGACAACCAATCTTGTGGTTGCAGATAAAAGCAGAACAGAAAAAACCATCTGTCTTGCGGTATCTCCAGCATTAAAGTGTTATGGAATACCAGGAAGAGCTCGTTTATTTGAGGTTGTTCAAAAAGTAAAAGAAGCCAACAGCGCCCGCAGGTGGAAAGTGCCGAACAGAACTTTTATCGGAGCCTCTGATGACAGCACAGAATTAAATAGCAATCCGGCACTGGAGATTGATTATATTGTTGCACCTCCCCGGATGGCTCTCTATCTGGAATACAGCACCAGAATTTACAGTATTTATCTGAAATATATTGCACCGGAAGATATTTTTCCGTATTCGATTGATGAAGTATTTATGGATGTAACGGATTATCTGCATATTTATAATATGACACCAAGAGAACTTGCAATGACCATGATACAGGATGTGCTGAAAACGACAGGTATAACGGCAACTGCAGGAATCGGAACGAATATGTATCTGTGTAAGATTGCGATGGATATCGTGGCGAAGCATATTAAAGCAGATAAAGATGGTGTACGAATTGCGGAACTGGATGAAATGTCATACCGAAGAAAACTCTGGAGTCACAGACCACTTACTGACTTCTGGAGAGTAGGGAAGGGATATGCAAAGAAGCTGGAAGAATACGGGCTTTATACAATGGGTGATATTGCAAGATGTTCCATCGGAAAAGAGAATGAGTTATACAACGAAGATCTGCTATATAAACTGTTTGGTATTAATGCAGAGCTGCTGATCGACCATGCCTGGGGGTATGAGCCCTGTACCATGGAAATGGTCAAGGCCTACAAACCGGAAATGAACAGTGTTTGCGCCGGACAGGTACTTCATTGTCCCTATGATTTTGAAAAAGCAAAACTGGTTGTAAAAGAGATGACGGACCAGATGGTTTTGAATTTGGTGGATAAGAAGCTTGTAACGGACCAGATCGTGTTGACGGTTGGTTATGATATTGAGAATTTGAACAATTCCGACAGGAAAAAGCAGTATCATGGAGAGGTTACTATCGACCGTTATGGAAGAAGAATTCCGAAACACGCACATGGAACGACCAATCTGAAACGGCAGACTTCCTCAACCAAGATGATAACAGATGCAGTAATAGAGTTATATGACAGGATCGTTGACAGAAACCTGCTTATCAGAAGAATCAATATCACAGCGAACAGGCTCGTGGATGAAAGTTCTGTGAAGAAAGAAGAAGTGTATGAGCAGTTGGATCTTTTTACGGATTATGAGGCGCAAAGGAAAAAGCAGGAAGAGGAAGCGGCTGTGCTGGATCGCGAAAAACGTATGCAGGAAGCGATGCTCAGTATTAAAAAGAAGTTTGGAAAAAATGCTGTGCTGAAGGGGATGAACCTTCAGGAAGGTGCAACCGCCAGGGACAGAAATGAACAAATTGGCGGACATAGGGCATAAAGGAGTTGGAAGGGATGAAAAATAATTCTTATGACGATATCATCAATTTACCGCATCCGGTCTCTAAGAAGCATCCACAAATGCCTCTTCGGGACCGGGCAGCACAATTTGCTCCTTTTGCAGCCTTGACTGGGCATGATGCTGCGATAAAAGAAACCGCAAGATTAACCGATGAAAAATTGGAACTGAGTGAGGAAGTGATTGCTCAGCTGAACGAAAAAATCAATATAATCAGGAATAATATCGGTATAGAACAGAATGTATCGATAACTTATTTTATTCCCGATGCAAAAAAATCCGGTGGATCTTATGTTATGTGCTCTGGTATTGTAAAAAAGGTAGACGAATATGAGCACACCATAATCATGACGGATCAAACGGTCATTCCAATCGAACAGATAAGTGATATTAAATGTGAAGAGTGGTAAATTTGAGAAAAGATACAAAGAAGTTAGAATGTTTTTAAGGAAAAGCTGGAGATGATGTGCCATGGCTTCATTTGATCAGAAGCTCCGTGCGTTATCCGAAAATGATTATTGCCCGAACTAAACATCCAAAATATAGCTATGAAGGAGTCGAGATTCACGATATAACTGATTGGTTGTTACGGAGAAATCAAAGCTGATGGAGAATAAGCGTTATGATCAGAAAGATGCAGAACACAGATATTAATAGAGTTGCCGACATATGGTTAAAGAGCAATTTAAAAGCACATGATTTTATTCCGGAGCAATATTGGACAAGTAATTATGAATTAGTGAAAGAAATGATGTCACAAGCGGAAGTCTATGTGTATGAAGATGATAAAATGATTCAGGGATTTGTAGGACTAAGTAACGAATACATTGAAGGGATTTTTGCATAGCATTCTTTGCTCTATAAGAAGTTCACGAAATGTACCACATCAAGTTGGAATTGTGTCAAGCGTTTTTGAAAATGTCCTAAAATAATTGAAGTATTAGCCCCGGCTTTT
>OHHV01000122.1_pt1 | contig 41262 bp, 44 predicted proteins | sample 1568141 | NCBI WGS metagenome assembly OHHV01 (sample SAMEA3879589, study PRJEB24766) | human gut metagenome | biome: human-associated habitat; feature: feces | place: USA | collected 1985/1987
AAAATAAAAACACAAATAAAACGAAACGTTTAATTAAAGCGAAAGGAGAAAACAAAATGAAGAAAAAAATGATTGCTGCCATGACAGCCCTTGCAATGGTAACATCTACTGGAAGCGTAGTATTTGCAGATGAGACTGTGGATTACGATGTGGAGAATCATGAATTTAAGGATGTTACGATTACTCTTCATACCAGATGGGATGAAGCGGATATCTCAGGTCCTCTCTATCAGGATATTGTGGATGGTTTTATGGAAAAATATCCTGGGATTACTGTTGAATGTATTAACATTCCTACTGAGTCCGAATGGCTGAATTCAGAGTCTGTTCTTATGTCTGATGAAAGCTCCATGCCAAATATTATTCAGGAATATGGCGGTTCTCGTACAGCTGGATATATTGAGCAGGATTTGATTGTTGATATGACACCTTATTATGAACAGTATCCGGAATGGAAAGAAAGATTTAACGCTATGGGTGAGAGTCTTACAGATTTCAGTACATATGGATATGAAGGGAGTTATGGAATTCCTTTTACTGCATATCAGGTAATGCTTTTCTATAATGAAGATATTCTGAATGAAAATGGTATAGATCCGGCATCTATTAAGAGCTGGGATGATCTTATGGCAGCCTGCGAAAAGCTGAAATCTAATGGCGTACAGCCTTTTGAAATGGGAGAGAAAGATGATTACCGTTTTGGACATCTTCATTCAGCGTTAAACTATAAAACATATGGATGTGATATGGCAGAAAAGCTTGGAACAAGAGAAGTTGCTTATGATGGAGAGGAACAGAAGGAAATTTATCAGATGATTAAAGATGCTGCTGACAAGGGATATCTTGGCACAAACCTTCTGGGTATTGACGATGGGCAGGAAAGGTCTCTTTTTAATACAGGAAAATCAGCTTTCCTGTTTATGGGAACCTGGTATTGTGCAGAAGATAAAACCGGCGTGGAAATTTATGACAACGAAAAAATTCATGCCATGCGATTTCCGTATGTAAATGAGGAATTTGAGTTTCAGGATATGGGCGGTGGAAATGAGGCCTATTATGTAGTAGATACTGGTGATCCGGAGGAAGTTGCAGCATCCGTTCTTTTCCTTAAATATATGACAAGTGAAGAAGTTGTCAACACCTTTGCAGAAGGTTATCCATCTCCGCTTTGTGTAGAAATTACAACGGATGCAGGAAACTATCTGAGCAAGGAGGCAAGTGCTATTATTGCAGAAACAGAAGAAGTGCGCGGCGATATTGAAAATTATGATATGGCAACACATATGATTAATACTGTTCGTCAGGCACTTCAGGGAATTGCAATGGGCTCATCAGTTGATGATGTAGGAAAGACAATTACAGATCTGATTGCAGAGTATGAATAAATAAAATAAGTACAGGTAATGCATTGAATACATAATGCAGGGCGGGTGTCACCAGCGAAAGTGTTCGGTGATATCCGCCTTTTATAATTGGAGGGATGATTATGTTTCTAAAATCAAAAAATTACAGAAAGTCCTATCTGAAATCTATTCTTTTTATTCTTCCGGGTGTTGTACTGACAGTTGTCTTTGTTATTTATCCTGTTATAAATACAGCATGGCTGTCTTTGAATAATTGGAATGGTATTGGCGGAGCGCCGGTAACATGGGTGGGGTTGGAAAATTATATTAAAGTTCTTACAAGTGACAAATTCTGGAAAAGTATGCTGAATGCGCTGTATTTTATGATTGGCGGTTTCTGCATCCTGATGCCTATTGCTTTTGGTATGGCACTTCTTGTAACATCCAAGCTGAAAGGAATCAAGTTTTTTAAGACATCTTATTTAATGCCGGTCATGTTGGGAACAACGGCTGTAGGACTTATGTGGACATTTATATTAAATGCTAATTTTGGCGTTCTTGCACAGTTTTTAAGAGCAATAGGACTGGAAGAACATATTATAAACTGGCTGGCAACACCTACTGTCAATATATGGTGTATTGTTCTGGTAAATGAGTGGATGTATGCGGGATATAATATGCTTATTTTTGCGGCTGGTATTGTTGCGATACCGGATGAAATTCATGATGCAGCTTTGTTGGATGGATGTACTGGTTTAAAAAAGATTATTTATATTACAGTTCCGCTCTGTAAAAACATGTTTATGGTATTCTCAGTTATCTGTGTTACCGGATGTCTGAAGGCTTTTGATCTTGTGTGGGCAATGACTGGCGGAGGTCCTATGGATTCCAGTGCCACACCAGCTGTTCTTCTTTATACGCAGGGCTTCCAGTATAAGCTCATGGGGCGAAGTGGAGCGATCAGTATTATTCTTCTGGTAATGGGACTTGGATTGTCGGTATTGCTGAACAACGTGATATTTAAAGAGAGAGACTGATAACTGGCAGGATAACCGGTCCTTGAAGAAAGGAGAACATAATGAAAAACTACAGAACTTCAAAAAGAATAAAGACTTTTGCGCAATATTTTATTGCTGTTTTTATGGCGGTTGTAACCTTTTTTCCATTGATCGTAACCTTTATTTCTTCATTAAAAACAAATGACGAAATTCTTCTGGGAATGTTTTCCATACCAAAGGAACTGCATTTTCAGAATTATCCGGATGCGATCAGAATTGCCAATGCATTAAGATCTATTGGGAATTCACTGTTTGTAGCTATTGTTACACTGATTGTAACGGTTGTTATTGCGATGCCGGCTGCATATGTGATTGCAAGAAAAAGTTTTGGATATCTGAAAGCAGCTTACTTTTTATTTATGGCAGGGGTTATGGTTCCTGTACATTGTACTCTGGTTTCTGTATCAAAAATTTCCAGCGCGCTTGGAACGAAGAACAGCTATACTTTCCTGATACTGATCTATACAGCTTTTAATCTGTCTCAGGCAATCTTTTTGTTTACCGGATATATCCGAGGGTTGGACAGAGGGCTGGATGAGGCGGCAAAAATTGACGGCTGTGGAGATTTGAAGCTTCTTACAATGATCATTACGCCAATCTGTAAGCCAATCATTGCAACAGAAGCAATACTTGTATTTATTTATGGTTACAGTGAACTGATATTTTCACTGATTCTGATTACGGACAGTAATAAGTATACGATTTCAAGAGCAATGCTGAATTTTACAGCAAACTTTACAACTGATTATGGTCCGCAGTTTGCGTTTGTCATTATGTCCATGATACCAATGCTGATCATTTATCTGTTTCTTCATGAGAAGGTGGAGGCAGGTATGCTCGCAGGCGCTGTAAAAGGTTGATACATATTATTTGTGCTATATTTTGTGCTATATATGGAGGGTTTCGATTATGAAAGATACAAAACAAAAATGGTTCAAGGATGCGAAATATGGACTGTTTATCCACTGGGGACTTTACAGTATTCTGGCCGGAGAGTACAAAGGGATCAAAACTGACAGGATTGCAGAGTGGATTGAAAATGATCTGAATATTCCCGTAGAGGAATACAGAAAGCTTGCAGAACAGTTTAATCCCACAGGCTTTAATGCAGATGATTTTGTAAAACGTGCAAAAGAGCAGTGGGGTATGAAATATATCGTTCTTACTGCAAAGCATCATGAAGGTTTTGCCATGTATGATTCCAAAGTCAGTGATTTTAATGTGGTAAAAGCAACTCCGTATGGAAAAGATATTCTGAAGGAACTTCAGCTTGCATGCGAGAAATACGATGTGAAAATGGGATTTTATTATTCTCAGGCACAGGACTGGGATGATCCCAACGGATATATGCACAGAAAGGATAATTCAGGAAAAGATTTCCAGAAATATCTGGATGAAAAATGTAAACCTCAGATAAAGGAACTTCTGGAAAATTATGGAGATATTTGCCTGATTTGGTTTGATACTCCGATGGGGATCACCGTTGCACAGACGCAGGAACTGATCGATCTTGTAAAATCTATTCAGCCAAATTGCCTTTTAAGCGGACGTACAGGAAATCATATGGGCGACTATATGACAACCGGCGATAATTTTATTCCAAGACTTCCCTATGAAGGGGACTGGGAGATACCGGCTACTGTAAATGATACCTGGGGATTCAATAAATTTGATACAAACTGGAAAAAACCGGATGATATTATCAGTCGTCTGTTGAAGATTGTAAGTCGAGGTGGAAATTATCTTCTGAATGTTGGACCTACGGCAGAAGGAACTGTTCCGGAAAAATGTGTGGAGGTTCTTGATGAAGTAGGAAAATATGTTACTGAGAACAGTGAGGCTATATTTGGAACAAGACCTCTGGGAGTTTATGCATATGAAATTCCGGGAATTGAACTTACAGGAAGAGCACACAAACTTTATGTACATGTACTTTCTCCAAGAACCCGTATAGAGCTTCTTAATATTGGAAACGAATTAAAAGGCGCTTATGTGTTAAGTACAGGAGAACAGTTGGAATACAGTACGCTGAAATGCTGTGAAGGCGATGGTATGATTGAAGTAGAACTTCCAGAGAAGCTTCGTTCCCAGAAGAATTTCTGCGTGTGTCTTGAACTTATAGAAGAAGAGCCGATATTCGAAGCAATTAAGGGGTAAACCGTATGGATAAAAAAGAATATCTTAAAAAAATTGACGAAGTGAATTCACGGGGACCGTACACAGATACATGGGATTCTCTGTGTGAGCATCCGACACCGGTATGGTATGAAAAAGGAAAGTTTGGAATTTTTATCCACTGGGGCGTATACAGTGTTCCTGCATTTGGAAATGAATGGTATCCAAGGAATATGTATAAAAAAGGAACGGCTGAAAATCTTCACCATGTAAAAAAATATGGCACATTGGATAAATTCGGATATAAAGATTTTATTCCCATGTTTAAGGCTGAAAAGTTTGATCCTTCTCAGTGGGCAGAATTGTTTCAGGAAGCCGGAGCTCAGTTTGTAGTTCCGGTAGCAGAGCATCATGACGGATTTAAAATGTATGCCAGCGAGCTGGGATGCTGGAATTCGGCGCAAATGGGACCAAAACGAGATGTCCTGGGTGAACTTAAGACTGAGATTGAAGGAAGAAATATGGTCTTGGGTGCATCTACCCACCGTGCGGAAAATTACTGGTTCTTTAATGGTGCGCGCGAGATACCGGAAGCAGATGTGAATAATCCGGAGTATGCTGCACTTTATGGAGCAGCAGCCGGAATAACCAGAGATCATACAAATATTTATGATAATCCGCCCTCAGAAGAACATATGGAAACCTGGCTTGTCCATACCTGTGAACTGGTAGATAGGTATCGTCCGAAATTAATCTTTTTTGACTGGTGGATCCAGCAGTATGCATGGAAGCCGTATCTTAAAAGGTTTGCAGCTTATTATTACAATCGTGCAGAGGAATGGGGCGTTCAGGTTGCTATTGACGCGAAATTTGATGCGTATGTTCACGGAAGTGCGGTAAAGGATCTGGAAAGAGGACAGCTTGACCATATTACTCCGGATCTCTGGCAGAATGATACGTCTGTTGCAAGAAATTCCTGGGGTTATACAGAAGGAAATGATTACAAAAAGCCATCGGATATCGTTCTTGATCTGGTCGATGTAGTCAGCAAAAACGGCGCATTACTTTTGAATATCGGTCCGAAATCTGATGGAACTATTCCTGATGAAGATACCCATATCCTCCGGGAGATCGGAAAATGGATGAAGGTGAACGGAGAGGCTATTTACGGAACAAAATACTGGAAGGTTTTTGGTGAAGGACCTACCGTAGTTCCGGAGGGACATTTTACAGATACTTATGAGAAGAAGTTTACCTCGGAGGATATCCGTTTTACAAGTAAGGGGAATCATATTTATGCTATTGTGCTGCACTGGCCGGAGGACGGAGAAATTCATATAAAATCTCTCGGAAATGATATGAAGCTTTTAAAATCATCTATAAGGGATATTGAACTTCTGGGAACAGAACTGCATCCGACCTTTGACCGGACAGAGACTCTGAAGATTTTTTGCGGAAAAGTGATCGAACCGGGAGATATGCCTGTTGTATTAAAAATAACCATTGACTAAATGTGCGGGATGCCTGTAAAAACGGCAGAAAGGAGGCTGGCATGAGCAAAAAAAGATTTATTGGAAACTGGGAATCTATAAAAACACATCAGGTTCCGGAATGGTATGATGACTGTAAATTTGGAATTTTTATTCACTGGGGACTTTATTCGGTTCCTGCATATGCCCCCCATACCTGGGAACTGGGCGAGGTGGATTCAAAGGAATGGTTTTTGGATAATCCTTATGCAGAATGGTATTATAATTCACTGAATATCGGAAAAGGGCATACCTATGATCATCATGTGGAAAAGTATGGCAGAGACTTTAAATATGAAGATTTCGCACCTATGTGGAAGGCGGAAAACTGGGATCCTGACAAGTGGGCGAAGCTGTTTAAAAAGTCCGGAGCGCAGTATGTAGTCCTGACAACAAAGCATCATGACGGATTCTGCCTTTATCCAAGTAAGTACACAGATTTTAACTGTGTGAAAATGGGACCGAAAAGAGATATTACAGGTGAATTAACCAATGCTGTGCGGGCTGAAGGAATCCGTATGGGACTTTATTATTCCGGACTGATCGACTGGCAGTATGCCAATGATCCTATTTTTGAAGATGATGATCTTTTTGGAACCTCCAGTCCCACGTTTGAATATGCGGATTATTCTTATAAACAGATGATGGAGCTGGTAGATACATATGAACCCAGTGTGTTCTGGAATGATATCGGATGGCCGAAGCAGAGTGAGGAAATGATGCCGTACTTCCTTGCACATTATTACAATAAAGTTGAGGAAGGTGTTGTAAACGACAGATTTAACGGTCGTTTTCGTGATTTCCTCACAAAGGAATACAAGCAGGGAAAGGTTGATCGAAGCGAAAAGTGGGAAATGTGCCGCGGCATGGGATTATCTTTTGGATATAATGAAAATGAAGGCGATGAACAGATTATACCAGAAAAGGATTTAATCTCACTTCTGGTAGGGACAGTTGCCAATAATGGAAATCTTCTGATTAATGTAGGGCCAAAAGCAGACGGTACGATTCCAAAAGAACAGGAGAAACGTCTTCTGGCTCTGGGAAAATGGCTTGAGACTAACGGAGAGGGAATTTATGGTACGCGATGCAGCAGAAGGGAATCTGTTGTAATGGATAATGATACAGCTGTACATTTTACTGCAAAAGGATCAGATCTTTATGTGTTTGTGGATGGTCTTGAAGAGGGAACAAAAGAGTTTGACATCCCGAATATCTTTGGAGAACTGACCCCACTTAATAAAGAACTGCAGACAGAATCTGAAAAAACGGCATCAGGTACAAGGCTGCATTTAAAGAATTACAGAAAAGATATGTATACTCTTTGTTTTAAAGCAGCAGGACAGGAATAAAGAGCGGTTGAGAAAGGAGAAAGTTATGGGTGAAATAAAAACACTGGGCTACTATGTGAATGGAGAATGGAAAAAATCCTCTACAGAGCACTACACAGACGCTTTTGACCCGAGTACCGGAGAGGTGATCGCAAAGGTTCCCTGTTGTACAGCGGCTGAGGTGGAGGAGGCCATTGCTTCGGCAAAGAAAGCATTTCCTTCCTGGTCTGCAACTCCTGTGAAAAAAAGGGTACAGATTCTTTACAGAGTAAGAGAACTTCTCTATGAGCATATGGAAGAACTTACAATGTCCGTGGCAAAGGAAAACGGAAAAGCCTGGTCAGAGGCAGAAGGAGATGTACTGAAAGCTGTTGAAGGAACCGAGCAGGCGATTTCTGCTCCGTCCCTTATGATGGGAGAAAGCCTTATGGATGCTTCAAAGGGGTTTGATACAGTTTCGTACAGAGAACCGTTAGGTGTGTTTGCCGGCATTGTTCCGTTTAACTTCCCGGCAATGATCCCTATGGGCTGGATGACACCGATCTGTATTGCCTGTGGAAATACGATTGTTATTAAGGCTGCAACTTTTACTCCACAGACCTGTATGAGAATTGCTGATATTTATAAAGAAGCAGGACTTCCGGACGGTGTTATCAATATAGTAACCTGTTCCAGAAATGAGGCGGAAATCTTTTTAAGTCATCCGGATATTAAGGGAATTACCTTTGTAGGATCTACTTCAGTGGGAAAACATATTTATTCACAGGCAGCAGCCAGTGGAAAAAGAGTACAGGCACTTTGCGAGGCAAAAAACCATGCGCTCGTGCTTGAGGATGCGCCTATAGAGCGTACGGCAGCAGGTATTATCAACGCTTCTTTTGGATGTGCAGGAGAGCGCTGTATGGCTCTTCCTGTTGTAGTAGTCCAGGAAAGTATTGCAGATGAACTGGTAGCAGCGATCGTAAAAAAAGCAAAGGAACTTAAAGTGGGTCCTGCTTATGACAAAACAACAGGTCTGGGTCCTGTGGTCAATGCAAAACACAGAGAGTCTGTTGTGAAGTGGATTGAAAAGGGAATTGAAGAGGGTGCCGAAATTGTACTGGACGGCCGAAATGTTACAGTAGAAGGATTTGAAAACGGATTCTACCTCGGACCAACCATACTGGATCATGTAAAACCGGGAATGACAGTAGGTGACAGAGAAATTTTTGGACCTGTTCTCTGTATTAAAAGAGTGAAGAATTTTGAGGAAGGTCTTGCATTAATGAACGCCAATCCCTTTGCAAACGGCTCTGTGATCTTTACTCAGAATGGCCACTATGCAAGAGAATTTGTCCGTTATACAGACGGTGGAATGGTAGGCGTAAATGTTGGTATCCCGGTTCCAATCGGTATGTTCCCGTTCAACGGTCATAAGCAGTCATTTTTTGGCGATCTTCATACTCTTGGCAAAGACGGATATCGCTTTTATACGGAACGCAAGGTTGTAACAACCCGTTGGTTTGACGAAGAGGAGAAAAAAGCCAAAACAGTGTCTACCTGGGACGGAACTATCTGAAATTTCAATTTTTCGGCAAAGCCCGAAACTATGGAGGTATAAATGAACTACATAGAATTTGAACAGAACAGACCTATGGATCTTATCCTGCTTGGAAGGGTTGCCATAGATTTTAATCCGGCCTATAACGATCAGGTAAAAGAGGAATTTAAGCCTTTAAAGAAAGTACATATGTTTGAAAAATATGTGGGAGGCTCCCCTGCAAATATTGCAGTGGGAGTTACCCGACACGGATTAAAGGCAGGTTTTATCGGAAAAGTCTCTGATGATCAGTTCGGAGAATTTGTTGTAGATTACTTTAATGAGCAGGGAATTGATACTTCGCATATTTCTGTATGTACAGGTGGAGAAAAGCTTGGACTGACTTTTACAGAAATGCTGTCTTCCAGTGAAAGCCATATTCTGATGTACAGAAACCGTATTGCGGATCTTCAGCTTCATGTGGATGATATTGACGAGCAATATATCAGAAATGCAAAAGCTGTGTTGATTTCGGGAACAGCCCTCGCAGAAAGTCCGTCCAGAGAAGCGGCATTAAAAACAGTTATGCTGGCAAGAAAAAATAGAACAAAGATAATCTTTGATATTGATTACCGGGAATACAACTGGAAAAATAAAGATGAGATCTCAATTTATTATTCTGCCGTTGCCCGGGAAGCAGATATTATCATGGGTTCAAGGGAAGAGTTTGATCTGACAGAAAGATTGATATGTCCGGGGATGACTGATGAAGAAAGCTCGGTTTACTGGCAGAGCTGTAATGCCAGGATTGTTGTGATCAAGCATGGAATGAAAGGCTCCACAGCCTACACTGCTGATGGAGAGAAATTCAGCATTAAGCCGTTTCCGGTGGAAGCAAGAAAGGGATTTGGCGGTGGAGACGGTTATGGCTCAGGATTTCTTTATGGTTTGTATCAGGGCTGGGATATCATTGACTGTCTGGAATTTGGCTCCGCGGAGGCCTCGATGATGGTACGCAGTAATAACTGTTCGGATTCTCTTCCCGGAACAGAGGAAGTGCTGGAATTTATCAAAAAGGAAAAAGAACAGTTTGGAGAAATGATCGCCAGAGCTTAGCAGAGAGGTGATAAATATGACAGAAACAATCAGAATGACAACAGCGCAGGCAATTGTGCGTTTTCTGGATAATCAGTATATTTCCATGGATGGAGTTGAAACAAAATTTGTAGAAGGTTTTTTTACTATTTTCGGCCATGGGATTGCTGTAGGTCTGGGCGAGGCTTTGGACAGTGATCTGGGAGAACTTAAAGTTTTTCAGGGGCGAAATGAGCAGGGAATGTGCCATTCAGCGATTGCATATGCGAAACAGAATGGACGGAAAAAAATTATCGCCTGTGCATCTTCTGTAGGACCCGGAGCCGCTAATATGGTAACAGCCTGTGCAACGGCTACGGTAAATAATATTCCGCTTCTTGTATTTCCGGCAGATACCTTTGCTTCAAGGCAGCCGGATCCGGTGCTGCAGCAGCTGGAAGTAAGTTCAAGTCTGGCTGTATCAACAAACGATGCGTTTCGTCCTGTATGCAAATACTGGGACAAGATCACCCGACCGGAAATGATAATGACAGCGCTTGTAAATGCTATGCGTGTGCTGACAGATCCGGCTGAAACAGGAGCCTGCTGTATTGGGCTGTGCCAGGATGTGGAAGGAGAAGCTTTTGACTTTCCGGAATATTTTTTCCGGAAAAGAGTACACAGGATCACTCGTCCTATTGCTGTTAAAGAGGAGCTGGAGGATGTTGCATCAGTTCTCCGGGGAGCAGAAAAGCCCTTGTTGATCGTAGGAGGCGGAGTGCGTTTTTCTGAGGCAGGGGAAGTTGTGGAAAAATTCTGTGAGGAGTTTGGTATTCCTTTTGGAGAAACGCAGGGAGGAAAAAGTGCCTGCCGTTCCAGTCATCCATACTGCCTTGGCGGAATCGGGGTAACCGGAACCCTGGCCTCTAATATTATTGCAAAAGATGCAGATGTGGTAATCGCCGTGGGTTCCAGAATGTCTGATTTTACAACCAGTTCCAAGCATTTGTTCCGGAATGAAAAGGTAAGATTTGTATCCGTTAATTACAGTCGTTATCATGCATATAAAATGGATGCGGTAAAAGCAGTTGGAGATGCCCGGGCAACTATGGAAGCTTTAACGGAGATCCTTCGTAGTACAGGTTATCATTCTGCCTATACTGATGAGGTCGTTAAGGCAAAAGAGGAGTGGGATAAGGAACTTGAACGTTTGGGAGGTATTGCGTATACAGGAGAGGATTTTGAGCCTTTGATTCAGGCAAGAGATCCTCGGACGATTCCGGAATTCGTAAGGCTTACGGAGGGCAGGATCACACAGACAGCCGCACTTGCTGTGATAAACAGAACAATTGACAAAGATGCCACGATCATTACAGCTGGAGGCTCTCTTCCAAGCTGTATGCAGAGGATGTGGCGAACAGATAAGAGAGGCGGATATCATGCAGAATACGGTTATTCCTGTATGGGATACGAGGTGGCAGCAACTCTTGGAGTTAAGCTGGCAGAGCCGGAAAATGAAGTGTATTGTGTGGTAGGAGATTCCAGTTTTCAGATGCTTCACAGTGAAATTATGACTATTATGCAGGAAAGACAAAAGGTAAATATCCTGATTTTTGATAACTGTGGATTTGGATGTATCAATAATCTGGAAATGAATCATGGAATTGGAAGTCTTGCTACGGAATTTCGTTATACAGACGGCAAAAAGCCATGTGGAGATCTGATCCCTGTAGATTATGCAAAAATTGGTCAGGGGTATGGACTTCATACCTATACCTGCCGGACTATAGAAGAGCTGGAAGCAGCGCTTGAGGATGCAAAGAAACAGGACAGGGCATGTCTTTTTGACCTGAAGGTAATCCCCAAAACTATGACGGACGGGTATGAAGCATGGTGGAATGTAGGACTTGCAGAGATTTCCGAAAAGGAAAGCGTCAGAGAGGCCTGGGAGAATGTTGAAAAGGGACGTCGGGAATCTAGGGCGTATTAAGGAGACAAAATATGGCAAATGTATTTGGCTGGCCGGATTTTGATGAAAACGGCGAAAAAATCCTTACAACATATGAGAATGAATATAAAGATATGAACATGGATATCCGTGTGTATCAGATGCGTGCAGAGGAAGTGCGGGAATTTAGTTTTGAAGATGAGGAAATGGCAGTACTTCTTCTTCAGGGAAAGGTGATCTTTCGGTGGGATGAAAATCTTCGGGAGGTTTCCAGAAAGGATGTCTTTTCGCAGGGGCCCTGGTGTCTTCATGTCTGTGCAGGACAAAAGATTATGGTGACAGCGGTTGAGAATGCAGAAATTCTGGTTCAGCGTACTTATAATGACAGGCGGTTTGCGGCGAAGCTTTATGATCCGGAGGATGCCCCCTGGAAATATTCCTGCAAAGGAAAATTCGGAAATGTGGCAAATCGCAGGGTCAATACGATTTTTGATCATGATATAGCTCCGTGTTCCAACATGGTTTTGGGCGAGGTTCTGAATGACAGGGGAAACTGGTCGGGATATCTGCCTCACAGACATCCTCAGCCGGAGGTGTATTATTTTAAATTTGACCGTCCGGAAGGCTTTGGAGCAAGCTTTGTGGGAAATGAGGTATTTAAAAGTACAGAGGGCAGTTTTTCTGCGATTCCCGGTGGAGAACTACACCCTCAGGCGGTGGCTCCGGGATTTCAGATGTACACCTGTTGGATGATACGGCATCTTGAAGGAGATCCCTGGCTTCAGACAGACCGGTGCGAGGATGAACGTTATGTATGGATGCATGAAGCAGATTTTTACTGATAAAGAGCAGATTCTGAAAAGGAGAAATATACTATGATAAAGGTTGGAATTATAGGGGCTGGAAGAATCGGAAAAGTACATATTACAAGCATTGCTACAAGAGTGGCGGAAGCTCGGGTGAAGACGGTGGCAGATCCTTTTCTCACTCCGGAAACTGAAGTGTGGGCAAAATCTATGGGAGTGGAACATACAACAAAGGATTATCATGAGATTATGAACGATCCGGAGATTTCTGCAGTTTTGATCTGTTCCTCCACAGATACCCATTCGCAGATTTCACTGGAAGCTATCCGTGCCGGAAAGCATGTGTTCTGCGAAAAACCGGTGGATCATGATGTAAAAAAAATCATGGAAGTTATAAAAGCGCTGGAAGGTACAGGACTAAAGTATCAGGTTGGTTTTAACAGAAGATTTGATCATAACTTTGAGGCTCTTCAGAAGACGGTAGCAGGTGGAAACGTAGGAAAACCGGAAATTATAAAAATCACTTCCCGTGATCCTGAGCCTCCGTCTCCTGAGTATGTAAAGGTTTCTGGCGGAATATTCCTTGATATGACAATTCATGATTTTGATATGGTACGTTTTCTTGCAGGCTGTGATGCAGAAGAGATTTATGTACAGAGTGCGAATTTAGTAGATCCGGCTATTGGTCAGGCAGGAGATGTGGACACTGCTATTGTTACTCTTAAAATGCAGAACGGAGCTCTTGCCGTGATTGATAATTCTCGAAGAGCCGCTTACGGATATGATCAGAGAGCAGAAGTTTTTGGCTCGCTTGGAATGGCATCTGTATCCAATGACAGTCAGTCATCTGTCCAGCTTAGTAATTCGGATGGTGTGACAGAAGAAAAGCCTCTGTTTTTCTTTCTGGAAAGATATATGGATGCTTATGGGAAAGAAATTACAGAATTTATTAATGCTATCGTAAATAACAGGGAAACACCTCTGAATATAGAAGATGGTCTGAAACCAGTGTTGATGGGGCTGGCAGCAAAGAAATCCTGTCAGGAACACAGGCCTGTTTCTATTGCTGAGATCATATCAGAGGAGGGATTGTAATGTTTAACCAAAATAAGGTGAAACTTGGAATTGCTCCTATTGCATGGACCAATGATGATCTTCCGGATCTTGGAGGTGAAAATACTTTCGAACAGTGTGTCAGTGAAATGGCATTAGCAGGTTTTACAGGATCAGAGGTGGGAAATAAATATCCAAAAGATATTGAAATCCTGAAAAAAGCTCTGGAACTCAGAGGTATTGAAATCTGTAATCAATGGTTTTCCTGCTTTTTGCTTACAAAGCCTTTTGAAGAAGTGGAGCAGGAATTCAGAGCGCAGCTTACTTTTTTACAGGATATGGGTGCAAAGATCATAGGTGCTTCTGAGCAGAGCTACAGCGTGCAGGGACAGCAGAATACGCCGGTGTTCGGTCAGAAATATATTATGGACGATTCGGAATGGCAAGTGCTGTGTACAGGCCTTAACCGTCTGGGCAGGATTTCAAAGGAAGATTATGGAATTACACTTACATTCCATCATCATATGGGAACTGTAGTTCAGAATCCGGACGAGGTAAAACGTCTGATGGAAAATACAGATCCTGAATATGTAAGCCTTCTTTTTGACACGGGACATTTTGCTTACTGTGGAGCAGACCCTCTGGAAATGGCCCAAACATATGCAGATCGGATACGTCATGTACATTTGAAGGATATCCGTTCGGAAGTAGTACAGAAAGTGAAGGAAGAAAAACTGAGTTTTCTGGAAGGTGTTCGTTTAGGCGCATTTACAATACCGGGTGATGGAGCTATTGATCTTGACCCTGTATTTAGAGTATTGGAAGCTGCCGGGTACGAAGGATATATGGTAGTAGAGGCAGAGCAGGATCCTGCAAAAGCGAATCCCTTTGAGTATGCATTGAATGCAAGAAAATTTATACGGGAAAAAACCGGATTGTAAAGCCTGCCATAATCCCCTTGATTTTTTACGCCCCCTTTTATATCATAGATGGTATAAAAGGGGGCGGTTATTTTTATGAAACTGAATATACCTGTCGGGGTCTCAGACTTTGAAGAACTGAGAAAAAGAGAATACTATTATGTAGATAAAACCGGGCTTATTTTTGAACTTCTTAAAAATTCAGCGGCAAAGGTTACACTTCTGACCCGTCCCAGGCGTTTTGGCAAAACACTTGCCATGAGTATGCTGGAAAGTTTTCTGGATATACGCAGAAACAGCGGTTTTTTAACGGTTTTTCAAAAGAAATCAACTTGACATAAAATTTTGGCGATAGTATGATTTATAAAGAGAAATTGTGTCAGAAACTTTCTGAAAGAGAGGAACAGATAAAATGCCAAACGACCACGGAGAACAGATTAGAATCGTACAGGAAACGGTAGCCGGTAAAGAGATTACTTTTGCTCATGTCATGGGCGGCCCGGCTCCGATCATATATCAGAAGCTTGGTCTGAATCCACAGGTGGATTACAGATCTTCAGCAATTGGAATCATGAATATGACGCCGCCGGAGTCTGCGGTGATTGCTTCTGATATTGCAGTGAAAAGCGGAAACGTGTATCTGGGATTTGCAGACCGTTTTACAGGAACTCTGATCATTACAGGAGAAATTTCAGATGTTATGTCAGCGCTCACAGAGGTGGTGGATTACTTCCGGGATTCACTGGGATATGTAGTCTGTGACATTACAAAGAGATAGGAAGTGCAGTCATGGCTCGTATAAAAAGAGAGGAACTGCTGGAAAAGCTGTTCAGGGATGATTATGAACATCTGAAGGGGAAAAGGCTGCGTCTTACCCGTGTGCGTGTTCCGGGCAAAGAAGTATGTCTGGCCCATGTGATCAGTCCGTCAGAGGCATGTATTTATGAAAATCTGGGACTTCATATTGGTGTTCATGAGGGGGAGGATCACAGAGGAGAAGCTGTGGGAATGATCCGGTTTACTCCCTGGGAGGCCGTAGTTGTCGCTGCGGATGTGGCGATTAAGGCAGCAGACGTTCAGATTGGGTTTATGGACAGGTTTTGCGGTACGCTGATCCTTACCGGAGGGCTCAGCCAGGTTCAGACTGCGGTGGAGGAAGTTGTCAGGTTCTTTGACCAGGTGCTTGGATTTAAAACCTGTGAAGTCCATAAAAGCTGAAAAACAGGATAAGGCATAAAATGAAAAAAATATTTTTAATGGGAAGAAGTGAAGCGGGAAAAACCTCTCTGACACAGGCTCTGAAAGGGGAAAAGCTTCATTACGAAAAAACTCAATACACCAACACAGCGGACAATACCATTGATTCTCCTGGAGAGTATGCGGAGTCCAAGCATTTCAGCGTAGGACTGGCATGTTTTTCCTTTGAGGCGGACGTGGTTGCCATGGTTCAGGCGGCAGACGAGCCTTTCAGTCTTTTTGGCCCGGGGGGCAAAAATTTTATTCTTCGTCCTATGATCGGCGTAATCACCAAGATCCATTCGCCTCATGCCAATATTCCCATGGTTCGTCAATGGCTGGAAAATGTAGGATGTGAGCGCATATTCCTGGTGGATAACGCTACCAGAGAGGGGATAGATGAACTTCTGGAATACCTGAAGGATGATCTTGAGCCTCTGACTCTGGAACAGGCAAAATTTAAGCAGAGTATAGGGCTGAATGAATGGGATCCTCTTCCTGAGGGTGTGGAATATCCGGAGAATATTCGGTGAAAAAATAAAAGCAGTGAGAATCATAAAATAAAAAATGCCGGGGCGCATGAAATTTCATTCATGCGCCCCAACATTTATTATAGAACCACATTTATTATAGAACCATTTTTATCAGGCTCATGTATTGCAGAAGCCTTTTAGCAGAATGTTACATTCCGTCTTTTAACACATCGTAATCTCTCAGGACCTTTTCGATCACAGTACCCTTAATAAAATGGAGAACAGGTTTTTTCAGTGCATTCAGAGGACCGGGAAGCTGAATCTCCAGAGGAGATTTTCCGTCCATAAGCTTTACGGTACTGCTGAGAAGCTCACGGATATCGTACACGCTTCCCCACACTTCAGGAACACCTCTGTCAACGCCCAGAAGTCCGTACACGGCCTCCATTGCTGTTCTTACAGAATATTCTGTGGTAAATACAGTGTCTCTCGGTGTGTCTGCAAACTGTCCAAGGAAGGCGAAGTTTACGCAGCCGTCAGGAATGACATCCGGTCTGTCTCCTTTTGTTCTCGGCATAAAGAAAGCCGTAATATAGGGCATCATAGTAGGAACGCAGACAGCGCTTTTTTCTGCCAGCTCAGGAATCTGCTCTGTAGGAACACCCAGATGATAGAGCCATTCTTCAGTGATCTCTTTACCTGTACATTCTTTCATTGGTTTTTTAACATAGTCGCCGGGAACGTCCGTAAACAGTCCGTATACCCATACGCAGACCTTATCTGGATCCTGCTCTTTAAACTGTCCCTGACGGTTAATGGTCCAGCTTAACAGCCATTTGGAGTCCTTACAGCTTACGATACCGCCTGTAACAACCTTTCCGGTGCGGGGATCGCGTTTACAGATATTGGTAATATAAGGAATGATTTTTTCATCCAGTGTTGTGATGGTTGCAGATTCCCAGTTGGTTTTGTTAATGTCGGAACAGAATTTTTCCGGATGTCCAAAGCTTGGATCCTGTTTTGCAATATTTTTCCAGAGATTCCAGCAGCCGCTTGTACGGACTTCCGCATCTCCATTAGGCGCATGGTTCTGATCACCGTAGATGGTTCCCTCGGTACAGCTTCCGTTTGTGACAAAAACAAGATCGTTTTCTGTAAGGACAATTCCTTTTTCCACGCCCTTTACCCTGCATTCAATAGCGGAAGCAATTTTCTTTCCGTCTTTAAAGTCAAAAAGTACGTTTGTAACTTCTGTGTTGAACTGGAAATCAACGCCTGCAGCCTCCAGATACTTCTGCATGGGCAGGATCAGAGACTCATACTGGTTGTATTTGGTAAATTTCAGAGCGCTGAAATCAGGAAGCCCTGCAATATGATGGATAAATCGCTGGAAGTAAAGCTTCATTTCCAGCGCGCTGTGCCAGTTCTCAAAGGCAAACATGGTCCTCCAGTACAGCCAGAAGGTTGAATTGAATACCTCATCGTCAAAGACATCTTCAATTTTTTTATCATAAAGATCCTCGTCTTTTGTCATAAAAAGCTTCATGATCTCCATGCAGCCTTTCTGACTTAAATTGAATTTACCGTCGGTATGGGCGTCCTGTCCGCGATTGACTGTGGCGCGGCAAAGGGAATAATTGGGGTCATGCTTATTCAGCCAGTAATACTCATCCAGAACCGATACTCCCGGTGTTTCCAGAGAAGGAATGCTTCGGAAAAGATCCCACAGACATTCAAAATGGTTTTCCATTTCACGTCCGCCTCTCATGATATAGCCGCGGCTGGGATCAAAGATGCCGTCGCAGGCTCCTCCGGCAATATCCATTGCCTCAAGAATATGAATATGAGAGCCGGGCATCTGGCCGTCGCGTACCAGGAAGCAGGCAGCGGCAAGAGAAGCAAGACCGCTTCCTACAATGTAGGCATTTTTATGGTCAACGCCTTCCGGCTTTTCCGGACGGGCAAAGGCTTCGTAGTTTCCGTTGCTGTAATAGATTCCTTTGCTGTTTTTTTCATATTTTCCGCGCTCTGTATTCCGGTAATCGCTATTTGATACCGGAGCAGGAGCTTTGTGCTCTTTTGAGGTTGTTTTTGCCAGCACCGCTGCGGCGCCAGCGCCTGCTGCCAATGCAAGTCCGATCTTCATACCTTTTTTTGCCATTAAAAAAACCACCTTTCTGAAAAACAGATGTACTTTTGTCGTGATATTATAGTATTGCCCTTTTGCATCGGGTTCAATTTACAAAAAAAGAGAAATGATAAAAAGTTTATCATTTCCCCTGATCTGTATAATTATGAATAGAATTTGCAATACAGCCGTGAAGAGTGGTACAGATATTGTCGGTCATTGCCTGATAATCGTCTTTCATTCCCCGGCTGATCCAGTCCAGCAGGATTCCCACAAGGCTGTATTTATAAAAATCGGCAATAAAATTTTTTTGTTCTTCTGTAATGGAAAGCTCCGCGGACTGTTCCTGTACCACACCCATGATCAGATCATGAGTGAGCTTAAAAAGATAATTCTCAATTTTTTCTCTTCCAATGGCATGACAGGCATTCTGCACAAGAGTCTTATTTTCGTAAACAGCCTCAAAAATCTGTACAAGTCCTTCCTGCCAGGTATCATAAGTTTTTTTACCCTGAAGAGCTTTTCTGGATTCCTCCAGACAGGTCCACTCTGCCAGATCATAAATATCTCTGAAATGGTAATAAAAAGTCATGCGGCTGATCCCGCAGTCCGAGGTAAGATCATTGATGGTGATCCGGTCCAGGGATTTTTTCAGCATAAGCCTTTTCAGGGACTCTTTCAGGGCATATTTTGTCATATTCTGCAAAAGATCATCTCCATTTCCGGTTTGTAATAAAAGTCTGAAAATTCTTAAAAATATAATGTTATTATATCTGGTGAAATGCCGGAAATCAAGGGACTTTGTCCCGGCTGTCCCGGTATTTTTATGCCAAAAACTCCACGGGACAGTATTACGTGAACAGGAACCAAAAACATACGAAAATATACCGGGAAGTACTGTCCGGGAACTGATACATGGATTACTTTTAACTAACTGAAGAATATATAAAAAATCTAAAAAAATTATAAACTAATCATAAAAAAACATATTGACTTAGCGAATATTATCTGTTAGAGTAGACACGAATTAACGTGATTGTGAAAAATGTACAAATTTTATTGCGGATGTTCCGGACAACATTGGAAAAATGTCGAAAAAGAGCAGATAAAGTTTGTCATAGGTCACAAGCGAAAAAGAAGGAGGATTTTCATTATGAAATGGCTTCAAAAATTGGGAAAAGCTTTAATGCTTCCAGTTGCATGTCTGCCGATCTGCGGTATCCTTATGGGTATTGGATACCTTCTGTGTCCGGCCACCATGCAGGGGGGGGAGATCACAGGTATCATCCCTACAATCGGTCTGTTCCTTGTTAAGGCAGGCGGAGCACTCATTGATAACATGGCAATTCTGTTTGCGATCGGCGTCGGTGTCGGTATGTCTGACGATCACGATGGTACAGCAGGTCTTGCAGCTCTTGCTTCCTGGCTGATGATGATAACACTTCTCAGTGAAGCAGTTGTTACAATTCTCAGACCTGGCGTTGCTGAAAACGCAACACAGCTTCTGGCTTACCAGAAGATTCAGAACCCGTTTATCGGTATCATTGCCGGTGTAATTGGTTCTACATGCTACAACAGATTCAAGAACACAAAACTTCCGAACTGGCTTGCATTCTTCAGCGGAAAACGCTGCGTAGCCATGGTTGCAGGTATTGTTTCCATTATCGTTGCAGCTGTCCTTCTGTTTATCTGGCCTCTGATCTTCGGCGGACTGGTAGCATTAGGTAAAGGTATTGCAAACATGGGCGCTGTAGGTGCCGGTATCTACGCATTCCTGAACAGACTTCTGATCCCGACAGGTCTGCATCATGCACTGAACAACGTATTCTGGTTTGATACTATCGGTCTTGGTGATATCACAAACTTCTGGGCTGGCAAAACATCAGCAGATGTTTCCTGGAGCCTTGGTATGTACATGTCCGGATTCTTCCCATGTATGATGTTTGGTATCCCTGGCGCAGCCCTTGCTATGATCCACACAGCAAAAGACAACAAGAAAAAAATCGCTATCGGTCTTGTAGCTTCCGCAGCAGTATGTTCTTTCATCTGCGGTGTTACAGAGCCGTTTGAATTCGCATTTATGTTCCTTGCTCCGGTACTGTATGTAATCTATGCTCTGCTTTATGGTATCTTTACATTTATTACAGTATCTCTTGGATTCCGTGCAGGATTTTCCTTCTCCGCAGGTGCCACAGACCTTCTGTTCTCCGCATCTCTGCCGGCTGCACAGAAAACATGGCTGATCATTCCTCTTGGAATCGCAGCATTTATCGTATTCTACGTAGTATTCCGTTTCGCAATCGTTAAGTTTGATCTTAAAACTCCGGGACGTGAAGACGACGATGAAGATGAGACAAAAGTAGTTCTTGCAAACAACGACTTTACAGCAGTTGCAAAGATCATCCTTGAGGGTGTTGGCGGACCGCAGAACGTGTCCACAATCGACAACTGCATCACAAGACTTCGTCTTGAGATCAAAGACTATACTCAGGTTGATGAGAAAAAGATCAAATCAGCCGGTGTAGCAGGCGTGATCCGTCCGAGCAAAACAAATGTACAGGTTATTGTAGGTACACAGGTTCAGTTCGTAGCGGATGAGTTCAAAAAATTATGTAAATAATATACATAACAAGAGGGAGGGTGCTGCGGCATCCTCCTTTCTGCTGTCAGGGGCAGAGAGAATGGTCTGCTTCTGGTCAAAGTCTGAGTATAAAATATATTTAGGCTTGCAGATTATATTGAAATAAGCTGTAAAGATATGTTAGGATAAGAAAAGTAATAACTGTTTACAGGTAATATTTCTCTGGGTGTTCAGATGTGTTTTCTGCCAAAATCCCGGCACACACGGAACAGAATGCTGTCAGCGGATATAAGCCGGAAGGTATTTGGCAGGATCACCGGAAATGAAGTAGACAGTAGCAAAAAAGAAAGAGAGGATACGATCATGTTTAAAGGATTATTTGGTAAAAAAGAAAAAAACAATAAGCTTTATGCACCGTTAAAGGGCGAGGCAGTGCTTCTGGAAAATATTGAGGATCCGATGTTTGCTCAGAAGATCCTGGGTGACGGAATTGCTATCGAGCCATCTGAAGGAAAGGTATACAGCCCGGCAGACGGAACAGTATCCATGATCGCAGATACAAAACATGCAATCGGCATCAACACACAGGACGGTCTGGAGCTTCTGATCCACATCGGAATGGACACTGTTGCCCTGAAGGGAGAGGGATATACTCCAAAGGTAGAAGCCGGAGCTTCTGTAAAAAAAGGAGATCTTCTGATGGAATTTGATATGGATTTCATTAAAGAAAAAGGCTACAGCTGTGTAACTCCTATGATCGTCACAAACATGGATGATATCAAGGGGGTAACTCCTCATGCGGGAGCTGCAGTACCGGGAGAAACCGTTGTTGTAGAGTACGAAAAATAAGCAAGAGTCTGGATGTTCATAATTTATCATGCAGGAAGAATCCCGGAGAGTCTGTTTATGCAGATTCCCCGGGATTTTTTGAATTTCTTATAGGAAACACTGCAAAAAAACAGCGAAAAGATTGAAATATTTACATATTTTTTAATGAAACAGAACAAAAAAGTCGTTAATATACACAATAAAAAGTTGTATTTTTTATACAATTATGATAAAATATCCACAACACTTACCATTGGAGATGGAGTGATGAGTGTAAGAGGAGAATGCAGTTGTGAAAAATTGGGCTGATATGCTGAAAAATATTACCATGCTCACACAGTTTGGTCTGTCCTTTGTGACTCCTGTATTTTTATGCCTTGCCCTGTGCTGGTGGCTGAACATTCATATGGGAGTTGGGGCATGGGTCTATATTCCGGGGTTCTTTTTCGGCTTGGGAGGTTCGTTCATGGTAGCCTATAAGCTTTATCTGAAGATCATGGAAGAACAGAAAAAGGAAGACAAAAAAAAGCATAAAAAAGTGTCTTTTAACAGACATGTGTAAATACAGAAATTCCGCATACAGGTACGGACGTGAGAGAAAATATGTAATTAACTGAGCTGATAATGTATTTAATAACAGAAGGGAAGATATAATATGTTTGGTGAAATTCAGCCGGCAGTAAAAAAAGAAACAAAAAAAGTGATCATTTATACACTTACAGGAATTGTCCTTATGTGGATCGTATTTGCTGTTCTTCATGGCACGATGCCGGAGAAGGTACCGTTTGATTACACAGTGATCCTCGGAGGCCTGGGAGGCGGAGCAGTGGCTGTTCTGAACTTTTTTCTTATGGGACTTACCGTACAGAAGGCTGCAGCCTGTGAAGACGAGGGATCTGCCCGCATGAGACTGAAAGCCAGCTATTCTCAGAGAATGCTTCTTCAGCTGGGCTGGGGCATAGCCGCTATTATTGCTCCCTGTTTTCAGTTTGCTGCAGGACTTTTACCGCTTCTGTTCCCTTCCATGGGGATCAAGCTGAATGCGATTTTTAAGAAAAAATAGGATGAAATACTGACTGTAAATAACTCGCAGCAGTTTTCCATAGTATTTAAAAATAAAAAGACGGGAGGTGGAAGCGTACATGGAACTGGACATATCCGGAGCAAAGGTCTATTTTACCATTCCGACGGAAATCCCCATTCTGGGAGATATTCAGATCAGCGAGACAATGATCGTAAGCTGGATCGTTATGATCCTGATCACAGGACTTTGTATCTGGCTGACCCATGATCTGAAGGTGGAGAATATTTCCAAGCGGCAGGCGCTGGCAGAAATGATCGTGGAGCAGGCGAATAAATTTGTGGTTGGAAACATGGGAGAAAAATTCCGCCATCTGATTCCTTTTGTAGCGGCTCTGTTTGCCACAAGCATTGTATCCAATCTGATCAGTCTGATCGGGCTGCGAAGCCCTACGGCAGACTTGTCCACTGAGGCAGCCTGGGCAGTTGTGGTATTTATCATGATCACTGCTCAGAAGATCAAAACAGGCGGTGTGGGCGGATATCTGAAGGGATTTACAACACCTATTGCCATTATGACGCCGTTTAATGTTCTTTCTGAGCTGGCTACGCCTATCAGCATGGCATGCCGACATTTTGGAAACATTCTTTCCGGTGTGGTTATCAACGGACTGATCTACGGAGCACTGGCAGTTGCCAGCTCGGCACTTCTGGGACTTCTTCCAGGTATTGTAGGAGATGTTCTGGCAAAAATCCCCATTCTTGATGTGGGTATTCCTGCAGTTCTGTCTGTTTACTTTGACTGGTTCTCAGGCTTTATGCAGGCGTTTATATTCTGTATGCTGACGGTTATGTACATTGCCAATGCAGCAGAAGAATCATAGGAATCATAAAAAATTAAAATAACAGGAGGGTTTGTATTATGGATTTTCAGATTTTAGCAAAAGGTATTGCACTTGCAGGATGCGCAATTGGAGCAGGATGCGCGCTTATTGCAGGTATTGGACCTGGTATCGGTGAAGGTAACGCTGTGGCAAAGGCACTTGAGGCGATCGGACGTCAGCCGGAATGTAAAGGAGACGTAACTTCTACGATGCTTCTTGGCTGTGCCATTGCAGAGACAACCGGTATTTATGGTTTTGTTACAGGTCTGTTGCTGATCTTTGTAGCACCTGGCATGTTCATGAATTTCCTGGGATAACAGTCGGGTATAAGAACAGGAGGTTAAATTTATGCAGGTACAGGAATTAGTCGGAATTGTGCCCTGGACCTTTATTGCACAGATCTGCAATCTTTTTTTACAGGTGTATCTGATCAAAAGGTTTTTGTTTAAGCCGATCAATAATATGCTGGCAAAACGTAAAGAACTGGCAGATGCTCAGATTCAGGAGGCGGTAAAAGCAAAAGAAGAGGCCGAGACTATGAAGTCTGAGTATGAGCAGGGAATACGTGATGCAAGAAATAAAGCCAATGAGATCGTGGCGGCAGCTCAGAAGACAGCTGCAGTTCAGAGTGAGGAGCTTCTGAAAGAGGCGGCAAGTCAGGCGGCAGCCATGAAAGCCAAGGCAGAATCAGATATTGCGCAGGAAAAGCGAAAAGCAGTCAATGAGATCAAGGATGAAATTGGCGGCATGGCAATGGAGATAGCAGGTAAGGTGATCGAGAGAGAGATTTCTGAGGAGGATCACGCGAAACTCATTGATGATTTTATTGCGAATGTGGGTGAGACATCATGACACAGACTGCCAGAATGTACGGCGGCAGCCTGTATGAGCTTGCTGTCGAAGAACAGCTTGTGGAAGCCATAGGCGGACAGATGGAGGAAATCCGGCAGATTTTTCATGAAAATGCGGATTATATGAAGCTTTTAAGCGAGCCCTCTGTTCCCTGGGAGGAGAGGGCAAAGCTTATAGATGAAGCCTTTGGCTCACAGGCACAGAAATATTTGGTGAATTTTATAAAGCTTTTATGTGAGCGGAATATTCTCAGAGAATATGGAAGCTGCTGTGAAGAATTCAGGAGGCGTTATAACGCGGATCATGGAATCGCTGAGGCAGTGGTGACAGGCGCGGTGGCTTTAAGTGACGCTCAGATGGAAGCATTGAAACAGAAACTGGAGAAGATCAGCGGCAAAAAAGTATCTTTACTTCAGAAGAAAGATCCTTCTGTAGTGGCAGGGCTTCGTGTGGAGCTGGAAGGAAAGCTTCTGGATGGCACAGTCCAGAGCCGTTTGTCCGGTCTTTCCAGAAAACTTGACGAAATAATTGTTTAAAGGATGGTATGGAAACATGCAATTAAAACCTGAAGAGATATCCAGGGTCATCCGCAGTCAGATCAAATATTACGAAAACACTATTAAACAGGATGAGACCGGTACAGTTCTGCTGGTAGGTGACGGAATTGCCAGAGCCAGCGGTCTTGTGAACTGTATGGCCGGAGAGCTTCTGGAATTTGAGGACGGAAGCTACGGCATGGCGCAGAACCTGGAAGAAAACAGTGTGTCTATTGTATTATTTGGTTCCGGTGAGAGCATTGGTGAAGGCCAGACAGTAAAGCGTACCGGAAAGGTAGTATCCGTTCCGGTGGGAGACGCCATGATCGGTCGTGTTGTCAATGCTCTGGGACAGCCTATTGACGGAGCGGGACCTGTTGTAACAGAAGAATTCCGGGCAATTGAAAGCCCGGCGCCGGGAATCTGTGAAAGACGTTCAGTACATGAACCTCTGCAGACAGGAATTAAGGCGATCGACTCCATGATTCCTATTGGAAGAGGACAGAGAGAGCTGATCATCGGCGACCGTCAGACCGGAAAAACAACGCTGGCAGTAGATACGATCATTAACCAGAAAGGCAAGGACATGATCTGTATTTATGTTGCCATTGGACAGAAAAGGTCTACAGTTGCTTCTCTGGTAGAAACACTTACCAAAAACGGAGCCATGGAATATACCATGGTAGTAGCGGCTACTGCTTCTGAGGCAAGTCCGTTACAGTATATTGCGCCTTATTCCGGATGCGCAATGGGCGAGTATTTTATGAATAAAGGAAAGCATGTGCTGATCATTTACGATGATCTGAGTAAACATGCGGTTGCATATCGTGCGCTTTCTCTTCTGATACGCCGTCCGCCGGGACGTGAGGCTTATCCGGGAGATGTATTTTACCTTCATTCCAGACTTCTGGAGCGTGCTGCAAAGCTGGATGACGAACATGGCGGAGGTTCTCTGACTGCGCTTCCTATTATCGAGACACAGGCCGGAGACGTATCAGCCTATATTCCAACCAATGTAATTTCTATTACAGACGGACAGATATTCCTGGAAACAGAACTTTTCCATTCCGGTGTTATGCCGGCTGTAAACCCGGGTATTTCCGTATCCCGAGTTGGCGGAAACGCGCAGATAAAAGCAATGAAAAAGGTTGCCGGAACTCTGAAGCTGATCTATTCTCAGTATCGTGAGCTGCAAAGCTTTGCTCAGTTTGGCTCTGATCTGGATGCGGATACAAAGGCTCGTCTGGAGCAGGGAGCACGTATTGTAGAAGTTTTGAAGCAGGATCAGAACGAGCCGGTTCCTGTAGAAAAACAGGTAGCGATTCTGTATGCGGTAATCAACGGAGTCCTTACAGACATAAAAACCGAAGATGTGCGTCAGTATGAGAAAAAGCTGTACAGTTTCCTGGATTCGGATGCAGACGGAGCAGCGGCAATGCAGGAGATCCGCAGCACAGGAAAGCTGGAAAAAGAAACAGAAGAAAAATTAAAAAAAGCTCTGGAAAACTTCACAGGAGATTTTCTGGAAACGGAAGCTGCAAAACAGTAAGGAGGAGACAGTATGGCTGCAAACATGAAAGCGGTAAAGCTGCGCATCAAAAGTGTACAGAGTACCATGCAGATTACCAAGGCAATGGAACTTGTAGCATCCTCCAAGCTGCGTAAGGCCAAGGAGCGGGCTGAAGTCTGCAGACCGTATTTCCGCACTCTGCACAGTACACTGAAGGATATTGCTGTAAATAATACGGATTTCAGTTCTGTGTACGCGGCAGAGGCCAGAAGCGAAAAATTCTGTTATGTAGTGATTGCCGGTGACCGCGGTCTGGCCGGAGGCTATAATGCCAATCTGTTCAAACGTATGGAAGAAGACAGCGCCGGACGGGATTACATGGTTCTGCCTGTAGGAAAAAAGGCTGTAGAATATTTTAACCGCAGGAAGATTGAAATCGTTACGGAAGAATTTGGAGAAATCGCAGATATTTCTGTCGGGGACTGTTTTCAAATCGCAAATATTCTCTGCAGAAAATTCCGGGAGGGAGAATTTGGTCACATAGAGCTTTGCTATACCAGCTTTGTGTCCATGCTTTCACAGCAGCCGGATGTGTTTTCTGTGCTTCCTCTGACAGATCTTAAAAATGAATCAGAGGAAAAAAATTCTGTAACAAGAAATCTGATACTTTATGAGCCGGGCAGTACGGAGGTGTTTGATGCCATTGTTCCGGAATATCTGGCAGGGCTGATCTACGGAGGCGTGTGCGACAGTCTGGCAAGTGAGCTGGCAGCCAGACGTACAGCCATGGATGCGGCAACAAAAAATGCAGGAGAAATGATCGATCAGCTGAACCTGTTTTATAACCGCGCCCGTCAGGCAAGTATCACTCAGGAGATCACAGAGATCGTTGCAGGCGCGGAAGGACTGTAAAGCTGACTGCAGACAGCAATGCTTTGGATGATAACAAAAAATAGAGGAGATTCATAAATGAGCGAGAAACACGTTGGCGAAGTTGTGCAGGTCATCGGTCCGGTTCTGGACATCCGCTTTGCGCACGATGAACTGCCGGCACTTCTCAATGCCATTGAAGTTGATAATAAAGGCGCAAAGCTGATCGTGGAAGTGGCTCAGCAGATAGGTGATAATACAGTCCGCTGTATTGCCATGAGTTCCACAGACGGTCTGGTGCGGGGGATGAAGGCCGTAGACACCGGAGGTCCTATAACCGTTCCGGTAGGAGAAGAATGTCTGGGCCGTGTGTTTAATCTTCTGGGCGAGCCGGTGGACAACCGTCCGGAACCGGAGATTAAGGAACGCTGGGCAATTCACCGTCCGGCTCCGTCTTACGAGGAGCAGACTCCGGCTACAGAGATACTGGAAACGGGAATCAAGGTAGTCGATCTGATCTGTCCTTATGCAAAAGGTGGAAAAATTGGCCTGTTCGGCGGCGCAGGTGTGGGGAAAACCGTTCTGATCATGGAGCTGATTCACAATGTTGCCACTGCTCACGGAGGACTTTCCGTATTTACAGGTGTTGGCGAGCGTACCCGTGAGGGAAACGACCTTTACAATGAAATGCAGGAAAGCGGAGTTATTGATAAAACAGCCCTGGTTTACGGACAGATGAACGAACCGCCGGGAGCCCGTATGCGTGTAGGTCTTTCCGGGCTTACCATGGCAGAGTATTTCCGTGATGTAAAAAATCAGGACGTACTTTTGTTCATTGATAATATTTTCCGTTTTACCCAGGCCGGATCAGAGGTTTCCGCCCTGCTTGGACGTATGCCGTCAGCAGTAGGCTATCAGCCTACACTGGCTACTGAAATGGGCGCTTTGCAGGAGCGTATTACATCTACCCGCAAAGGTTCCATTACTTCCGTACAGGCTGTTTACGTGCCTGCGGATGACCTGACAGACCCGGCTCCGGCAACCACGTTCTCTCATTTGGATGCGACTACAGTACTTTCCCGTGATATTGCCAGTCAGGGTATTTATCCGGCAGTAGATCCGCTGGAATCCAGCAGCCGTATTCTTTCCCCGGAAGTGGTGGGAACAGAACATTATGAAATTGCCCGCCGTGTGCAGCAGGTTCTGCAGCGATATAAAGAACTTCAGGATATTATCGCTATCATGGGTATGGATGAGCTTTCCGAGGAAGACAAGCTCTCTGTAAACCGCGCGCGAAAAATCCAGAGATTCCTGTCTCAGAGCTTCTCTGTGGCAGAACAGTTTACCGGTATGCCCGGACAGTATGTTCCTCTGAAGGAAACCCTGAGAGGATTCAGAATGATCCTGGACGGAGACTGTGATGATGTTCCGGAAAGCTGTTTCCTGTTCTCCGGTACTATTGACGAAGTTTTTGAAAAAGCAAAGAAACAGTAAAGGAGGCCGTTTATGAGCACCTTTCCATTGCAGATCGGAACACCGGATGGTCTTCTGTTTGAGGGAGATGTGGCCCGTGTCGTGTGCAGAAGCATTACAGGCGATCTGGCAATTCTTGCCGGGCACTGTAATTTCTGTACGGCTCTTGGCATGGGAGAAGCCCATGTAGTCATGGAGGACGGCACCAGACGGGAGGCAGCCTGCATTGGCGGGATGCTTTCTGTGATAGATGGCAAATGCAGTCTTTTGGCAACTACCTGGGAGTGGAAGGAAGATATTGACAAAGCCAGAGCAGATGCGGCAAAGACTCGGGCAGAGGCAGTACTGGAGCGTACAGGCCTGACTGATCAGGAGTATAAAAACGCAAAGGCAAAACTTCAAAGGGCTCTGGTGCGGCTCAGCGTCAGGCAGTAATAAAGAAATCAGGGGGATATCAGGGAGTAATAAATACAGGTTCTGATAAAAAAGAATTATTTTAAATCATATTATGCCATAACGGAGCAAAATGAGCTGCCGCATCGATCAGAGATGCGGCAGCTGCGCGTTCCGTTTCTTTTTCTATTTCGCTTAAAAATATGGAAAAAAATGTTGACAGAACATAAAGTGTATAGTACAATTACTCAATGTGACATAGTGCGATAACTCCTGAGCCAAAGCCCCGGCAAAGGCGTTTTATCAGCGGTTTCGGACATTTCCGCGATTATTTTGCACTGATCACCAGGAATTATTTATTATCGCGGGATACCGCGGTCAGACAAATTAAATCGTTGATAATTAACAGGAGGTAAAACCATGCAGACTTATATGGCTAATCCAGATAAAATCGAGAGAAAATGGTATGTAGTTGATGCAGAAGGCTGTACACTGGGCCGTCTGGCATCTGGTGTTGCAAGTGTATTAAGAGGTAAAAACAAACCTCAGTTTACACCGCATGTAGATACAGGTGATTATGTGATCATCGTAAACGCTGACAAGATCAAAGTAACAGGAAAGAAAATGGATCAGAAGATCTACTATCACCACTCTGATTATGTGGGCGGAATGAAAGAGACCACATTAAAAGAAATGATGGCTAAGAAACCGGAAAAGGTTATTGAGCTGGCTGTTAAAGGTATGCTTCCAAAGGGACCTCTGGGAAGAACCATGTACAAGAAACTTTTCGTTTATGCCGGACCGGAGCACAAACATGAGGCTCAGAAACCGGAAGTCTTAACATTTTAATGAGGAGGTAAGAGACATTGGCTAGCGCAAAATTCTACGGAACAGGAAGAAGAAAAAAATCAATCGCAAGAGTTTACCTTACACCTGGTACAGGCAAAATCACAATCAATAAAAGAGATATCGACGAGTATTTCGGTCTTGAAACACTGAAAGTTATCGTTCGTCAGCCACTGGCTGCTACAGAGACAGAGGGCAAATTTGATGTTCTCGTTAATGTAAAAGGCGGCGGATACACAGGACAGGCTGGTGCTATCAGACACGGCGTTGCAAGAGCACTGCTTCAGGCAGACGCTGAGTACAGACCAGTTCTGAAAGCTGCTGGATTCCTTACACGTGATCCACGTATGAAAGAGCGTAAGAAATACGGTCTCAAAGCAGCTCGTAGAGCTCCGCAGTTCTCCAAACGTTAATCATACGTTTCGGGACGTACAATTTCAAAAAGATTTTACAAACCTCTCAGGGAATGTTCCTTGGGAGGTTTTTTTGTGTATTTCTAAGAGCGAATATGATAAAATAACTGTATTACAAGATATTGGAGGGTGAATCATGGAACAAACTTTTTTGACGGATATTGAAATAAAAAAGGTTCGTCATTTAGAGAATATTTCAATTCCTTTAGATAAAAACAAAAGAAAACATTTGATTTTGACCGGTAAAAATGGAAGTGGAAAAAACAAGTGTATTGGAAGAGCTAGTACAGCATTTTAATTATATTCTTTCAGATCAATTCGATAGCTATGATGAGATGAGGGAAGATCAGAGATTTTATATAGATAGAATTGAACAGGCAGAGAAAATATCTGATTTAGAAAAAAGAAGAAAATCCATACAAGAAGCAAAAAAAATGTTAGAGTGGATAGAAGATAAAATGAAAAATTGGCTGGAAGGTGTTGTTTCAAACTTTACTTCCTATATGGTATTGCGAGAAAAATATCAAAAGGGAAATTTTATTTTTGCATACTATAAAGCTGAAAGAGAATTTCAAGTGGAAGAATACAAAAATATCGAAAAAATAGAATTTCAGGATAAGTATAGTATTGCTGAAAATCCAGGGACAAAATTCACAAAATATCTTGTAGACGTGAAAGCTACTCAAGCTTTCACAAAGAATAAGGAAAAAGCTGAAAAGATAGATAAATGGTTTCAGGCATTTGAGGATATTTTAAGGAGGATTTTCAATGATAAAAATCTCCAATTAAAATTTGATGATGAAACATTTCAGTTTTCTATTTGTGAGACAGATAGAGACCCTTTTGATTTTAACACAATGTCTAGTGGTTATTCGGCAGTATTTGATATTATTAATGATTTGATTATAAGAATGGAGGCAAAGTCTGGACTGCGAACGGAATTTGATATGGAAGGTGTTGTTTTAGTAGATGAAATAGAAACACATTTGCATCTTGAATTGCAGACAATGTCTGTATTCTCGGAGAATCAGATTCCGGAAAATCTTACCTTGCAAAAGCTATCGGCATAAAGGTCTGCAACCGATATAACGTCGGTTACTTTCACAGCGAGGAACTTCTGGAAAGCATGGTAGCTCTTAAAGAGAAGGATTACGATAAATATGCCCGTAAGATGAAGAAGTATCTCAAATGGGAACTGATCATTCTGGATGATTTCCTGCTCCACACAATCACTGACGAAAGAGAGATTAAAATCCTCTTTGAGCTTCTCGAGAAGCGGAACGAGCAGAGAAAAAGCACCATCGTATGCTCACAGCGTGATCCGGATAACTGGAAAGCGATGATTCTCAACGATGAGGTATCTGCCAATTCCATCATGAAGAGAGCTACAAAACACTACACGATTAAGATTAACACACGATAAGTGGTAATCTTCTAACTAAAAAAGGGCGGCCGTTGGCTTCGGAAAACGGCCGTTCTAAAACAAAATAGCGACCGCTGGATGCCGTAAACTGCATCATACAAAGGAGATTGTGAAAACAGTTAGCGAAGTATTTGGAGAGTCCAGTGAAATTGACCTTTCCCAAACAACAATATCTAACGGTAAAGATTTCTCCGAAAATGATGTTTGTATTATTGGAATGCCTTCATATGGTGGTCGGGTACCTGCCGTTGCATTAGAAAGAATGGCGGAGTATCGGGGAAATGGAGCAAAAGCAATTATTATTGTCTCTTATGGAAATAGAGACTACGATGATACATTAAAAGAATTACAGGATTTTGTAATTAAAAAAGGATTTTCTTGCATAGCAGCTATTTCAGCCGTAGCAGAACATTCTATTATGCACCAATTTGCAACAGGAAGACCAGATGAAGAAGATAAAAAAGAGATTGTCGCTTATGCAAAAAAAATTGCAGAGAAATTGAAAACAACGAAAGAGAATACTCTTTTGAAAATAAAAGGAAATGTTCCGTACAAAGAGTATAATGGGATACCATTAAAACCTCAAACGGATGATTCATGTAAGGGATGCGGCATATGTGCTTCAAGTTGTCCTGTTGGTGCAATTCCGATTGATAATCCTAAGACAACAGATATCAATAAGTGTATATCTTGTATGAGATGCATTCAACTTTGTCCATCGAATTCTAGAAAAATGGACGAGAATATTATTCAGGTATTTTCTGCGAAGATGGAAAAAGAATGCTCACATAGAAAGGCTAATGAACTTTTTTTATAAAAGGGAAATATAATATGATAGAGTTAAGACAGGAAAGAACTAGTGATTATAGAAGTTCAGACGATGAATTTGCAGTGCGATCATACTTTCGTGCAGGATGAAGGATGGTATGAAGCGTCAGAAAGATATAAGGATTTTATAAACAGTTATGAAGATTCAAATATCTTATTTCTGAAACTTGGTGTAGGTGGGAACACTCCGGGCATTATCAAATATCCGTTTTGGAAAATGACAGCACAAAACAAGAACGAGGTATATGCCAGTGTGAATTTAGGCGAGGCAGTATGTCAGCAGGAGATTGAAAAACAATCTATTTGTATTAATGAGGATATTTCGCAAGTGTTGGAACTGCTGTAAATGTGATATTATTTATAGGTGTGATGAGAAGTAATGAGAAGTCCTGCGTTTGTAACGTGTTTGCAATACCATATTCAAAGAATCCAGTAAAATCAAGCCTTCCCAGTTATCCAAACGTTCATCATACGTTTTTGGAACGTACAATTTCAAAAAAAATTTTCAACCTCTCAGGATTTCGGTTTTGGGAGGTTTTGTATTGCATGAAATATCTGGCCTTAGAGCGGAATTGCGGAAGTGCGCAGAGCTCAGACATATTCCAGTACAGCGAATATAAGAGAAAAGCATCAGGAGAGAAAACGATTGTTTTGGTATCTGGTGGGGAAGTATGGTATAATGAATACATCTTATATTTTCCAGCAGTTTTCAAAAATAAGGAGAATCCGAATGAAAAAGGAAGGTAGGAATACATCGGTAAAAAAGAGTGGGAGGAAATCTATTCTGATCATCAGTGCGACGATTTTTCTGGCTTTGGTTGGGATGATCAGTTTCTTTTATATTTATTTTGGAAAAATATATGACGTGATGCTGAAAAAGGATATGGAGCAGATAGAATGGATTTCGTATTTTGTGACAAAGCTGATCCATGAGGATATTGAACACTGTGTTTCCGGACTTCAGGCGGGAGAACAGATTTTTCATGAATATAAAGAGGTTGGAGAAGAGAGGGTGATGGAATATCTCAGAGAAATGAAAGAAGAACTGGGATTTGAGAAGATTAGTATCGTGAGGGAGAATGGAAAAAGTATAGATGATACGGGGGCGATAGATGCGATGGCGGCGTCTGAGATTTTGAAGCAGGTTCAGGCGAGCGATTGCTATGTATCGAATGAAATTGATGTGTCCGATAATATGCTTGTGGCGGTACCGATTCACAAGGATGGAGAAGTGGTGGGGGCAATTTGGGGATATTATGCTATTTCTACCATTGCAGAAAAAATTGAGTTGACAGATGATATGCATCGTTATTTTCAGATTATAGATGATAATGGGCAATATATCAGCAAATCAGGGAATATACATTCTTTTGTAGAAAGTATGAATTTGTGGGAGGAAATGGAACGGTATGAATTTGAAGACGGAGTTACTGTAGAGCAGGTGAGGGAAAATGTGGAAAATGGAAAAAAGGGATATTTTTATTTTTCCTATCAGGGTCAGAGAAGGTATGTGACATATGAGCCGCTGGGAATTAATAATTGGTATGTTTTTTCTGTTCTCGTGGAAGATTTTTTGGGAGACTACGTCAGAGACATAGAAAAAATTTTTACGAAATTGCTGATTGGTCTTGTAATATGTACGGTATTTGTAATGAGTATTATTGGAAGGTTCATTTTTCGGACGATGCGGACGATTAAAAAGCAGAATCAGAAATTGACCGTGAAGAATTCGTTATTGTCCATGATATTGAAGAATACAAATGATACTCCATTTGAGATTAATCTGGATAATCATCAGATGTTTTTATACCATGGCAATCTGGAAAAGGAGGAGATGGATTATGAACTTGTGGAGGATATATCTCCGAAAAGGATGGTGGAGAAACAGCTCATACGGAACAAGGATTATGAGAAGTATAGAGGACTTTATGAGAAAATCCTAAAAAGAGAGAAGATTTTACCAATAATTATGGAAATCAGGATTCATGGAAGATGGGAGTGGAATAGGATTCATACGTTTCAGATTGATGAGCATTATGCTATCGGTTTTTTGGAGGATTATAACGAAATGATCTGTCAGAATCAGAAATTGAACGAAATCCGAAAGAAAACTCAGATAGATCATCTGACAAAATTGTATAGTCGGGAATATTTTATACAGGAAGTAGAAGGAAACTTGCGAAAAGGCGGGGAAGAGGAGGGGCTTCAGGCTTTGTTTTTGCTGGATCTGGATTATTTCAAACAGGTAAATGATATGCTGGGTCATCTTTCAGGCGATCAGGTTTTGCATGATACTGGAATTCGCCTAAAATCCAGTATTAGAAGATCAGATTTAGCAGGGCGTCTGGGTGGTGATGAATTTGTATTATTTATACGGAATTTGCCAGATTTGTCAGCGGTTCGCAAATGTGCAGAAAAAATAAATGCTGCGCTTGTGTATACTTACGGTCATGGGGAGCAGTCTGTTACGGTAAGCGCATCTATAGGAGTTGCAGTGGCACAGGAAGAAAAAACATTTCGAGAGCTCTATGAGAGAGCAGACCGGGCGCTTTATGAAGTGAAAGCAGATAAGAAAAATGGATATCGAATTGAGGGGGCAGGCTCTGCCACCTGAAACTACTTGGTTCAGGGACAGAGCAGCCAATAGATTTTTAATGGGAAGAGTTTTTTTCTCTGGAAGCATTTTCCTTTGGGGAAACGTGGTATTTGTTTTTATATGCCTGATAGAAGGCGCTATAATTGCGGAAGCCGCTTTTGTAGCAGGCATCTGTCATGGAAAAGCCCTGAGAAATATAATGATTTGCCAGAAAGAGTCGCTTTTCCGTGATATATTTTCCTATGGTATAGCCGGTCTCATCACGGAAAAGATGCATGATATAAGAACGGTTAAGGAAAACATGTTTGGCAATCTGGTCGATAGAAAGATCTTCGCTGATATGATCGTTGATATAATTCATAATATCCAGTACCACTGGATGTACCGTATCCTCCGAAAGATAGCTGTCTTTTTCATGAAGGATGCTGCGGTTCAGACAGATCAGATATTCAATGAATTTGATCTTCTGATACAGAGCAGTGGAAGGATCACTTTGCTGGAAGGAAGCTTTCAGGTCTCTGGCAATGGTGTTCAGGTGCCGGGCGGAGGCTTCCGGAAAACGGATCAGATTAGAGCGCTGCCGCCGGGCTTCCTCGTAACAGTAGAATAAATTACAGTTTTCTTTTTGATAAGAAGCAAAAAAAGCATCCGATATATAGATGATAATTCGCTTATAGGGAACCGTTTCCCGAATGATGGGACGATGAATTTCTCCTGCCCGGATGAGAAGGATATCCCCTGGAAGCAGTTCATATTCCCGGCCTTCCACGGAGTAGGCAACGCTGCCGTTGAGAAAAATCAGCAGTTTGTGAAAGTCATGATAGTGGTAGTCGATTTTTGCAGAAGTACTTTCCGTGAGATAGAAAATTTTAAATTCACTGTTTAGATAGCCACTTTTTTTGTATAAGTCTGTCATCAAATCACCTCTTATTTTTTAGTATACAGCACTATTTTGAATAAATATAGCAGAAAATAGAAATTTATTTAAAAAAGTATTTGATATACTATAGATAACAAAGAGAAAGGAAGTTACGGATATGGCACAGGAATTGGTTTTTCATAAGTATCAGGGTTCTGACAGTGATTATCTCGTATACGATATTAATAAAAATCATATGGAATTAAATGACAGCATGGTGAGAAAAATTCGTAACAGGAGTTTTGGAGCGGATCTGGCTGGTATTCTTGTGGGACCATTTGTGGAAAATGGAGATATTAGCATGAAAATATATGATGCAGAAAATGTGGACGGAAATGTAGGGATTCGGGCGTTCTCCCGTTATCTGAAAGACGCCGGATATGTGAAAAATGGAAATTGTGTTTTTCGTACTCCTTCCGGTTACGTTTCTGTGAATGAAGAAGAAAATAAAGAAGAATTTTATCAGACAAAGATTTATTGCTGGTGTTAAGAAGGATGAGAAGGGTCGCCCGATGGGGCGGCTCTTTTTTTGACCTTTCGACCCTGGCATCAAAAAAATATAGTATGTATTTTTGGTATCGGGAAATAATACATAACATTAGTAGGATACCTATAAAAAGAAAGATGAGGAGTGTGTGATATGGGAGTGGATTTCAGAAACAGCGAGACAAAAGATAATTTGATGCGAGCTTTTGCGGGGGAAAGTCAGGCGAGAAACCGCTATACGTTTGCAGCCGGTCAGGCCAGAAAGCAGAAGCAGGAAGCCATTGCCCAGATTTTTCTGTATACGGCAGATCAGGAAAAAGAACATGGGGAGATTTTTTATAATCATTTGAGAGAACTGGCGGGAGAGACGATTCATGTGGATGGAGGATATCCAGTAGACATTACGGAGGATCTGGGAGAGCTTTTGCGGATGGCACAGCATAATGAATATGAAGAACATGATGTGGTGTATCAGCAGTTTGGAGATAAGGCAAAGGAAGAGGGATTTTCCGGTGTTGCTAATTCGTTTTACAAGATCGCTGAGATAGAAAAATATCATGGAGATCGGTTTGGAAAATTTGCTCAGTGGTTGGAGGAAAATAAGCTGCATGTTGCAGATGTGAAGCGAAGCTGGATCTGTCTGAATTGCGGATATATCTATGAAGGGGAGAGGAGTCCTCAGGTATGTCCGGTCTGTCACCATGACCAGGGATATTTTATGCGGGTGGAATTAGCTCCGTTTGCGTAGAAAGATTATCGACCAATTTCCTTTTTTGTGATATTATAAAAAAGAATAATGCTGAGGTCAAAAGATGCCTGACGAATTGTTTCGTGCTGCGCACTCCCACAATTCTGCCCCAAATTCGGATATCGTGGGGCATACGCCCCACTTTATTCTACACTCCGTTGCGGTCGGTGCTAAACGCGTGCCACCGGCACGCAGCACCCTCATATTGGGGCGGGTCATAAAGGCATCAAAGAATTTATATATGATAGAAGAGGAAGGGGTATTTTCATGGGAAATACGTCTGAGGATAAAGGAAAAAGGAATGTAAGTATCGGGCTTCTGGCTCATGTGGACGCGGGAAAGACCACGTTGTCGGAAGCTCTTTTATATACGGCTGGGGCGATCCGCAAGCTGGGGCGGGTGGATCATAAGGATGCCTTTCTGGATACCTATGAATTGGAGAGAAATCGAGGAATCACAATTTTTTCTAAGCAGGCGGTGATGGAGCTGGGCGATTTTCAGGTTACTTTGCTGGATACGCCGGGGCATGTGGATTTTTCCGCAGAGATGGAGCGAACGCTTCAGGTGCTGGATTATGGGATTCTGGTGGTTAGCGGCGCTGATGGTGTGCAGGGGCATACGCAGACTTTATGGCATCTGCTGAAACGATATCAGATTCCGGTATTTTTATTTGTGAATAAGATGGATCAGCCGGGAACGGATCGGATGAAGCTGATGGAAGAACTGAAGAAGCGGCTGGATGAAAATTGTATTGATTTTTCTCAAATTCACGATGAGGAGTGGCAGGAACAGATCGCCATGTGCGATGAGGAACTTCTGGAACAATATGTGGAAGAAGGAACTGTGGAGGAGGGCAGGATACCGGAACTGATCTGGGAGAGAAAGCTCTTTCCCTGTTTTTTCGGTTCTGCATTGAAAATGACCGGGGTGGAAGAATTTGTCCGGGGGATGCAGGAAAATATGGTACTGCCTGCCTATCCGGGGATTTTTGGAGCTAAGATATATAAGATTGGCCGGGATGCTCAGAATACAAGACTCACGTATATGAAGATTACCGGTGGGAGTCTGAAGGTTAAGACAGTTCTTCCAGGTACTGGACAGGAAAATCAGAAGGACGGGGAAAAGAACCGGGAAGAGAAAGTGGATCAGATTCGGATTTATTCCGGTGAGAAGTATGAATTGATGAATGAAGCGCCGGCAGGAATGATCTGCGCAGTGACTGGTCTTACCGGAACGTATGCGGGACAGGGGCTGGGAGAGAAAAAAGCTTCGGAACTTCCCCTGTTGGAACCGGTGCTCACTTATCGGATCAATCTTCCAGAAGGGTGCGAGGTGCATCAGACGCTTTTGAAGCTGCGACAGTTGGAGGAAGAAGAGCCGCTTTTACATATTGTATGGAAGGAAGAAGTAGGAGAAATTCATGCGCAGGTGATGGGAGAGGTGCAGATCGAGGTTTTAAAGAGCCTGATCTGGGAGCGATTTGGAATCCGTGTGGAATTCGATGCGGGAAGTATTGTCTATAAAGAGACTATCAAAGAGCCGGTGGAGGGAGTGGGACATTTTGAACCCCTTCGCCATTATGCAGAAGTACATCTCTTGTTGGAACCGACGGAGGCAGGAAGTGGACTGGAATTTTTGGCGGATTGCAGCGAGGATATTTTGGACCGTAACTGGCAGCGGCTGATCCTGACGCATCTAGAGGAAAAAGAGCATAAGGGAGTTCTTGTGGGCGCAGCCATTACCGATATGAAGATTACCCTGGTTACGGGGCGAGCGCATCTGAAGCATACAGAAGGGGGAGATTTTCGACAGGCCACCTACCGGGCGGTTCGCCAGGGACTCAGAAAGGCGGAGAGTATTTTACTGGAACCGTATTATGAGTTTCGCCTGGAGCTTCCGGCGGAGCTGGTGGGAAGAGCCATGACGGATATCCAGAGGCTGTGCGGCGAGTTTGAACCGCCGCAGATGGAGGGAGAAGAGGCTGTTCTTATCGGCACTTGTCCGGTCGTCACCATGCGGGATTATCAGACGCAGGTGATTGCCTATACCAGTGGCAAAGGAAGGATGTTTTGCAGCCTGAAAGGGTATTTCCCCTGTCATGATGCGGAAGAAGTGATCCGGGAGGCAGGATATGATCCGGAAGGAGATATGGAAAACCCTACAGGTTCTGTATTTTGCTCTCATGGCGCCGGCTTTGTGGTAAACTGGGATCAGGTAGAGGATTATATGCATCTGGAAAGTTGTTTTCCGGCGAAAAAGGGAGGGCGGACACAGGAAAAACCGGTACCGCTGAAAACTTCGGGAGACTGGAAAGCGGAGACGGAAGCTTACTGGAAGAATGAAAAAGAACTGACGGAGATTTTTGAGCGGACATATGGTCCGATCAGAAAACAGGAAGATGAGGGAGTTTCCAGAAGAAAAGGGTGGAAACGCAGGCATCGGGAGAGTTCTCTGGATGGGTACGCCGGGGGAAGAGAGGCAACTCGTTATAGAGAGAATACACCGGAAAAACAGTATCTTCTGGTGGATGGATATAATATCATTTTTGCCTGGGAGGATCTTCAGGAACTGGCGAAGGCGAATATTGACGGAGCGAGAACAAAGCTCATGGACATTTTGTGCAATTATCAGGGATATAAAAGATGTACGGTGATTCTGGTATTTGATGCGTATAAGGTGCAGGGTAACCCGGGAAAAACGGAAAAATATCACAACATTCATGTGGTTTATACGAAAGAGGCGGAGACGGCAGATCAGTATATTGAGAAGACGGTACATGAGATTGGAAAGAAATACCATGTAACGGTTGCCACTTCGGACAGGCTGGAACAGGTGATTATTTTAGGGCAGGGGGGGAGCAGGATGTCTGCCCGGGAACTGCGAGAGGAGATCGATCTGGTCATGGGGCAGATCCGGCAGGAGACGGAGAATCGCCGGGAAAGTGGAAAAAATTATTTTTTCGACGGGCTGGATGAGGAGACCGCGAGATATATGGAAGATGTCAGACTGGGGAGAAAAGAAGAATAGAAGAGGGATACAACCATGAAGTTTTATATGGCGCCATTGGAAGAGATGACCGGTTATATTTACCGAAGAGCTTATCATGAGTTTTTCTGCCCGATGGACAAATATTTTGCACCATTTATTGCGGCGAAAATGAATAGAGGAAAACTCTTTAATTACAAAGAAAAAAATGATATTCTTCCGGAGCATAATGAGGGGATATATCTGGTGCCCCAGATCCTTACGAATGTCAGCGAGGATTTTGTGAGGACAGCAAGGGGGCTGAAGGCGTATGGATATAAGGAGGTAAACCTGAATCTGGGCTGCCCCTCGAAACCGGTGGTAAATGGCGGAAGGGGATCGGGATTTCTGGAAAAGAAGGAGGAACTCAGAAGGTTTCTGGATGATATATTCCAGTTGGATATGAAGATTTCTATAAAGACCCGCGTGGGGCGGTGGGAATCGGAGGAAATCGGTCCTCTTTCGGAACTGTTTTTGCAATATCCTTTGGAGGAATGGA
>OHHV01000124.1_pt1 | contig 40935 bp, 39 predicted proteins | sample 1568141 | NCBI WGS metagenome assembly OHHV01 (sample SAMEA3879589, study PRJEB24766) | human gut metagenome | biome: human-associated habitat; feature: feces | place: USA | collected 1985/1987
TTGTGACAAAAAGAATCCCGTATTTATGCGGGTTTCGGCGTTTCGCAAACGCCTAGGAATATATGTTATGGAAAGGATGTGAGTAGACGGATGCCTACTAAGAGACAACACTTTGTTCCACGTGTTTATATGAAAGCATGGGAAACGACAGTAGAAACCTCAAAAGAGCCGGATAAAAAGTTTAATGGTGTTTATGCGTTTAATAATTCTAATATTGGAGGGGGCGCAAATAGGAATTCTGTTCTTTGGAAACCGCATCTTTACACTATAAATTTTAAATTTTCTTATATATGCAGGTCATGTCCTAAAGTAAAAAATGAATTTGTTTCAAAGATATATGATTTATTGAGGACTGGATTTCGACGGCCGATTTATGGGAAATTAGATTATAGTATTATCAAGACAAAAAACAGTATTGAAAAACATTTTTTTGAAATAGATGATTGGGAATTTTATTATAATGATGGGAATTTGGCAAGTAAATCATCCATAAAAAATCAGATTGAAGAATTAAATTGCTATATTCTTGAAGATTCTTTTGATAATTTTTGGGAAAATAACTGGGAGAATGTTTATAACAAATTCATAGTCTCTGTTCATAATGGAACGCCAATTGGTTTGGGAAAAAGCGAAAGAATTATTCCTATAGATATAGCAAATGATATGCTTACATCATTTTTTATGATGCTTTGCAGAAATCCAAATTTTGATGCGATGGGGGTATATACAAGCATAAAAAAGAATTTATTATACCCAGTTTTTGTCTCAATGTGTCAGGATGAAGCAGAGGGACTGCCGTCGGAAGAGGAAATTAAGGAAGGAACGAGTTATGCAGATGAATTGATGACAGGGATCTGGTATTCCGAACTATACAAAATGTTTTTTAAAAAGACCGGGGGTTTTTATCATAGCGTAGTTAATGCAGCATTAGCAGGCTGTCAGATGATTTTGTTTGAAGTATATGATGAAGCAGGTTCGTTTATCACATCTGATAATCCTGCATTTGAGCATAAAACTGTTATTGAGGTGCAGAACTCGACTGGAATGATATTTCCACTTTCGCCTCAATATCTAATTTTTATTGCAAAGGGCTCAGATGGAATAAATGTGGTAGATCATCGATTTGCAAATGCTGATACGGTACGACATTTTAATAGAATTATTGCACAGCATAAGAGTAACACACTTATTGCATCGACAAAGCAATTAAATGATTTAATGTGAGTTTGCTTAAATTATAAAGCATATTATAGAAATCGATGCATAACGATATAAAATTAGTAGGCTTCCCATTACTGGATGTATTTCAGTGGTGAGGGGTGTAAGTGTCAAATCTGACGCGGATACCAAATCAGTTGCCGAGATTTTTCGGCATATGAAGTAAGATAATGAGAAATAGTTACAGAATAACAAATTTCAATTCGGTAGGATATTTTTTATAAATACGAGAACCAAAAAGATAGTTGTTTACTTTTTATGATTGACAGCTATCTTTTTTGTCTTTCCATAACTAAATGACATTGATGGCCAGTGCAGTCATTTTAATTTTTAACATCAGTATTTTCTTGCGTAAGTATATTTGCGGGTTCGGTTTTTGGTGTGAGCCGGTCGTACTGTGTGATTATATTTCCCGTTGAAAGTGTTATTTTCTCCTTTTTCAGCAATGTATAAACCGCCTGTCCTTTTGTGTAGTCTTTTTCTTCTTTCGGAAAGAAAGAGCGACAGAAAAAGCTGTCTGGTTCCGGGCGCTGATCGAGGAAGATATAAATGTCGGTACTTTCATAGGGAGTGGAAAGAAGATATTCCGCTTCAATCAGCGAAAAGGATTGAAGTTTTTGATTGTATCGAAAAATGAGTTTATTGCTGTCCAGGAAGTTTTCAATCTGGCTGAAAGGTTCCATTCGTTTTTGGATTGTAGAGAAATACCGACTCTTCTTCAAATCTTCCATGGAGAGGCTGCCATCCAGAATCTGACGGAATATTTTTTCACGGTTACCTCTTGACAGACGGAGATCGTGCAGCTTATGCAGCCCAATGAGATGATGAAACTCAGTCGGGTCAAAGAGCAGGTTCAGTTCGGTCAGTTTTCCTTTCCGGCCAATGACGATATGATATTTTGTGTCGAGCAGATGCTCAAAGGCTTTTGCACATACCTGAAGATAATCCATAGTGTACTCCTGACCAGAAAAGCTGTTGACAATGGCTTTTTAAGTTGCATGGTAAAAAGAAAACCGTCCTGCGCCTGCAGGACGGTTATGAGCATTTTCTTTCGGCTAAAGCCTACTCCGGTTTGAGGTTTCACTGCACAACCCCTCTCGAAAGCTCTGCATAACAAGGCTTTCCGGTACGCTGTTATGCTTCAACGCTTGGACAGACACACGCCGTTGCCTGTCTGGTACTATTATTATATGCGGGACGCAAAAATATGTCAAGAAAAATAAAATTACAAATGGAGGGATGCTGTGCCTAAAATCATTTTTACTTCCCGCTATCTGCGGGATGCTCCGACCGCTCAGTTGGAAAACTATGTACGATATATCTCTACACGTGAAGGTGTGGAGAAAATCGATGAGAGTAAGAGGAATCTTCCGGCAACGAGGAACCAGCAGCAACTCATTCAGCAGTTAATCCGCGATATCCCGGCATCGAAAGATATGTTGGAATACGCGGATTTTCTTTTACGGCCAACGATCGGAAATGCTTCGGAGTTTATCTCCTGTGCGCTGGAACAAAACCTGGATCTGATTGCCAAGCGTGAAAACTATGTGGACTATATTGCAAACCGTCCCCGTGTGGAGAGAGTGGGAGAGCATGGGTTGTTCACGGACGCAGGAAAGCCAGTGGTTCTTTCCAGAGTACAGCAGGAAGTCACAGCTCACAAGGGAGTGGTCTGGACTCATGTGGTATCCCTGCGGCGAGAAGATGCGGCAAGGCTCGGTTATGACAGTGCGGAACAATGGATGGCGTTGCTGCGTTCCAAACGGGCTATGTTGTGCAGGCACATGAAGATTAACAGTGAGAACCTGCGGTGGTATGCTGCGTTTCATAATGAGGGGCATCATCCTCATGTGCATTTGATGGTGTATTCTGCCAAAGATAATGACGGTTATCTCATGGAGAAATCCATTGAGGCCATGCGCTCTGAGCTGGCTCATGATATTTTCCGGCAGGACTTCGCACACATTTATGAACAGCAGAACCAGACTCGTGCTGATTTGAAAACCGGGGCTACAGATGTGATGCGGGAGATGATGGACGCTTTGCGCTCTGGTACCATGGCCAGCCCGGAGATTGAAAAACGGATGGAAGAGCTTTCCCGGAGGCTTCAAAATACCAAAGGGAAAAAGGTCTATGGTTATCTGAAACGGGATGTAAAAAATCTCATTGACCAGATCGTGGATGAGTTGGAAAAGGACAGCCGCGTATCTGCGCTTTATCAGGCATGGGAAAAGTGGAACAATGAAATACTGCTGACGTATCAGAAAGAAGCCCCGCCCCTGCCGCCACTTTCTAAACAGCCACAATTTAAAAGTATCAAAAACATGGTGATTGCCGAAGCGCTGAAGCTGGGCAGTCACCATTTTACTTTTGAGGATGAAGAAATGCCAGACTCTGTCCATGCGCCGGATGAGATGCCAATACTGGAAATTTCTGCGGAAGAGAATGTTCCAGAGTGGCAGGAGCAGGATTTTGTCTCTACAGAGCAAAGTCCTCGAAACTCCCGAAATTCCCATGGTGGCCCTGAAACGAAATGGTGGAGCAAGAATTATAAAAAGGCCAGACAATATCTGTACGGCAGTGAAGAAATCGAATCGGATTTTGTAGAAGCATTCCGATTGTTTTTACAGGAAGCGGAATCCGGAAATGCACTGGCGATGTATGACCTGGGCAGAATGCTTGCGGATGGCCTGGGACGGGAGATTGACATGGTTGCATCGCAGGAATGGTACGGGAAAGCGCTGGCAGCTTTTCGTGCCGAAGAACAGACTGCAAAGGAGAAACAGCGTCCGTATCTCCAGTACCGGATTGGCAAAATGCATGCAGCTGGACTTGGTACAGAACAAAGTTATGAATCTGCGGCGAAATGGTTCTCCCAGGCGGCAGATACAAACCACAAGTATGCGCAGTATTCCCTGGCAGGACTTTATTACCGCGGACAGGGTGTGGAGCAGGAGTATACTCGTGCATTTCTCCTGTATCAAAACTCTGCAGAACAGGGAAATCCTTATGCCAGCTATGAGCTGGCAAAGATGTATCGTGGCGGTATCGGTACCGCCAAAGATAGTGAGACGGCTGAACAGCATTTCCGGGAAGCATTTGCTGGATTTTGCAGGTTGGAGAAAGAAAGCCATGATGATAAGCTGCAGTACCGTCTGGGACAGATGCTGTACACAGGTACGGGTACAGAGCGTGATGATACGGTAGCCGCGGAATACTGGCAGCGTGCCGCAAAGCTGGGAAATGTGAATGCCCAGTATGCGATTGGTAAGCTGTGGCTGGAAAATGGAGCCGGAGATCCAGAGCAGGCAGTTGTCTGGCTTATGAAAGCTGCGGAGGGAGGAAATGCAAGCGCCCAGTATGCCCTGGGAAAAATGTACCGGGACGGGGAGCACTTAGAAAAAGACGTGAAGCGAGCGGCAGTGCTGTTCACACAGGCCGCCGAACAGAACCATGAATATGCAGCCTACGCCCTTGGTAAGCTGTATCTTTCTGGGGATGGTATTCCGAAGGATGTGCAGCAGGCGGTCCGGTGGCTACAGGTTGCCGCAGATCAAAATAATTCCTATGCGGCTTATCGGCTGGGGAAACTTTATCTGGCCGGAGAGGATGTACCCAAAGACGTGGAAGCTGCGATTCGCTGGCTGAATCAATCTGCGGAACAGGAGAATCAGTTTGCACAGTATGCCCTTGGAAAGCTGTATCTGTGCGGCCATGATGTTCCGCGTGACAAAGAGAAAGCAATTCCTCTGCTCATGGCGTCTGCCACACAGGGAAATATCTATGCACAGTTTTTACTGGAGCATCTGGATTCGTTTCGTGATCCATCCGTGTTTCTTGCTGCCACAAGGCTGATGCATCGGTTGGAAAATCTGTTCCGTGAGGATTATAAGAAGGCGACAGGAGCTACCCCATTCCATATTGACCGGAAACGCCGCCGCAGGCTGGCAGAGAAGAAACAGGCGCAGGGACATAAGCGGGATGACCAGGAACCGATACAGCATTACACATACTGATAGGAGGTGTGCCATATGGGATATGTTTATTTTACGGATGAACAAAAGGAACGCGCCAACTCTGTGGATTTGGTGGACTTTCTTCACCGGCAGGGAGAAAAACTCCTCCCATCCGGCAGGGACAAGAGACTGGCAAGTGACCACAGTATCACGATTCGGGGGAATCGTTGGTATGACCACGACTGCGAAAAGGGCGGCTGTTCCATTGACTTTGTAAGAATGTTTTATGATAAGAGCTTTCCAGATGCAGTGACCATGCTGCTGAACGGTGAACAGGGACAGGCATACCGTTCGGGAAAGGTACAGGAGCAGGAACCGCCGAAGCCCTTTGCTTTGCCTGAAGCGCATTCCAATATGCGCCGGGTATATGGGTATCTGACCAGAACAAGGTGCATTGACCAGTCTGTGGTTTCATTCTTTGCCAGGGCGCAAATGATATATGAGGATGCCAAATATCACAATGCGGTGTTTGTCGGCTTTGACAAGGACGGTGTGGCACGCCACGCACACAAACGCAGCACCTACACGCAGGGAGATGAATTCAAGGGAAATGTGGAGAGCTGTGATCCAAGGTACAGCTTTCACTATATTGGAAAAAGCGATATCATCTATGTGTTCGAAGCGCCCATCGATATGCTGTCGTTCATCTGTATTTATCAAAAGGATTGGAAAGACCACAGCTATGCGGCACTCTGCGGTGTGTCAGACCAGGTAATCATGCAGATGCTTTCCGACTATCCGCATATTAAGAGTATCGGACTGTGTCTGGATAATGACGATGCAGGCATTCAGGCACGGGAGCGAATCACAAAAAATCTTTCAGAGCAGGGATACCAGACGGTGTTCCCGCTTTTTCCAAAAGAAAAGGACTGGAATGAGGATCTAAAGGAAATGTGTAAGAGCCGTATGGCACAGGCAGATCAGGGAACGGCTTTGCCAACGATGCAGATGAACTGAAGGGAGGAATGGGATTGGAAAGTGGACAGATTGTACTGCTGCTGTGCGCTGGTCTGGGAATGTTCGCCGTCATTGGTGGGCTTTCCTTACTGGCGCATTATTATACTCTGAATGGAATCAAATCAAAAACCGTAGGCGATGGTCAGCATGGTACAGCACGGTTCGCCACGGAAAAAGAAATCAAAGACACTTATGCTCATGTCCCTTACGAACCGGAGAAATGGAGACGCGGAGAAGCTCTGCCCGATGTGCAGGGGCTGGTGGTTGGCTGCAAGAAAAAAGGCAGTTCTGTCACAGCCCTGGTGGATGACGGAGATATCCACTATCTGATGATCGGAGCGGCAGGTGTGGGCAAGACCGTCAACTTTTTGTATCCCAATATTGAATATGCCTGTGCATCCGGCATGAGCTGGCTGTGTACAGATACCAAGGGAGATCTGTTCCGCAACTATGCGGGAATCGCAAAGGACTGCTATGGTTACAACATCTCTGTTCTTGACCTTAGAAATCCGACCCGGTCAGACGGAGACAATATCCTGACGCTGGTAAACAAGTACATGGATGAATACCTGGCGCATCCGGATAACTTAGCAGCCAAAGCGAAGGCGGAGAAATATGCGAAGATCACGGCAAAGACCATTATTTGTTCTGATGGAGCGGAAGCAAGCAGCTATGGACAAGCTGCCGCCGACCCACAAGGCGAAATGGTTCGCAGGAGCGGCACTCAACTCAGCGGATCAGGCAATGGCATCCGTTCTGTCTACAGCCATGTCCCGTCTGAATGCCTTTCTGGATTCCGAGATGGAGCAGATCCTGTGCTTTGATAGCAAGCTGGATACAGAAACCTTTTGTAAAGAGAAGTCTGCTATCTTCATTGTGCTGCCAGAGGAAGACAATACGAAGTATTTCATGGTGTCGCTGTTCTTACAGCAGATCTACCGGGAGATGCTTACCATTGCCAATGAATATGGCGGTAAGCTGCCAAACCGGGTGATGATGTTTGCGGATGAGATTGGAACCATTCCAAAGATTGAGTCTATGGAGATGATGTTCTCGGCAGGCAGGTCACGACGGATTTCTATGGTACCAATCATCCAGTCCTTTGCACAGCTCCAGAAAAATTATGGCAAAGAAGGCTCCAGCATCATCATTGATAACTGTCAGGATATTCTGTTCGGTGGGTTTGCGCCAAACTCGGAGAGCGCTAAGATTCTGTCCAAGGCGTTGGGAAACCGGACGGTACTGAGTGGTTCCATCTCCAGAGGAAAGAATGAACCCCGCCTATTCGGGCATCCGGAGGTCAACAGCAGACTCCGGTAAGGAAACCCAGAGCGCATCACGCACCATACCGTCCACCGCTCAGAACCGACTAACAGGGAGGTGAGGTGTTATCACTTACTTTTCGACTATTTATGCCAGTGACCTGCCCCATCGCGCCAAAACGGTATATATGTACCTGAAAGATCGCTGCAATAAGGAGAACCAGTGTTATCCGTCCATTGGAACCATTGCCAGCGAACTGCGCCTGTCCCGCAGGACAGTGGAGCGTGCCATCACTGACCTTGAACGTGCGGGGCTGCTTACCAAGGAACAGCGCTGGCGGGAGAACGGTGGCAGGAGTAGTCTGCTCTTTACATTGAGAGGATGACGATTCAGGACTGAAAAAAATCCCATACGCCGCTAGGGGGCAGCTCTGTCCTTTGGCTGACGTATGGGATATGTCAATATGACGTGTGTAAGGAAGGGATCACTTTAAAAATAATTTATTATCAGAAAAAAGAAAATGTTTTAAAGCAGTGCTACTCTGCCTCATCCAGCATCATCTGGATGGCAGCGCGCAGAACTTTCTTGTCTCTGGCATTTAAGCGCATCATCATACGGATTAGCTGTTCATCCTCGCTGTCTATGGTCTGCAACTGGGGATGCAGGAGGACATCGCCCGGTATGTTCAACGCATCTGCAAGATGAAGAAGAACATCAATGCTTGGTCTTCGGTTCTCATTTTCCAACGCCATAAGAAAACGCATAGTAATGCCGACTTTTTCCGCAACCTCTTCCTGTGTACGTTCGGCTTTTTCACGGTATTCCTTGAAGATAGGCCCCATGTAAGAAATATCCAGCTTTTGCGGTTTATCTATGTTATCCACTGTTGGTTCACCTCCAACACCATTTTATAGTTCTGGTGGAAAAGAGGAACGTACTAATAATTCTTGAAAAACATGAACTGATAGTAACTGTCCCGAATTTCGAGTTATCCAGACTATTTGCAAAAACAGAGGATTTAAGCCATTTTCACGATAAAAAGTCGGGATAATTATCGTTACCTTATTTTCTATTTTTCTTTCTACTAATACTACAATTTGAATAAGGAGTTATGGCTTGCTTCTCCTCTGATATTCGCATATAATAGGAACTGTGAAATCATATCTGAACGAAGAAATGGCATGGACAGAATCAAAGGCTATATTTCCATACGGGAAGCCTCCTATCGCTGGGGCGTATCGGAGCGGTGGGTCAACCAATATTGCGCTGAAGGGCGTATTCCCGGTGCATCTCGTTTTGGGAGATCCTGGGCAATTCCGAAAGATGCGAAGAAGCCGTCTGACCCGCGTAAAGCAGATACAAATAAAATGAACCGGAGGTGAGCATCATGCCAAAACTGAAATGGAACCTGAATACTATTTACATATCCGAGCGCTTGCAGGAGAGTCTGCGGCCCATCTCTCGTTGCGTCCTGACCACGGTGGTGGCACCCATGGGCTACGGTAAAACAACGGCGGTGAACTGGTATCTGGAGCAACGCGCAAAGGTACAGTCTCTGCGTATTGTTCGCATCAGCGTGTATTCTGACAACCTTGCAATCTTCTGGAAAAGCGTACAGGATGCCTTTGCCCGTGCGGGCTTTGACTTCCTGCTGGACTATACCTGCCCCACAGACGCCGCCGGCGGGGGATTACTGGCAGACGATCTCTGCCATGAACTGGCAGGCGAAACTGACTGCTACATCTTTATTGATGATTTTCACCTGTTGAAGGACATCCGTGTTTCCAGTTTTCTCTGCACCCTTGCAAATCGTCTGCCGGGTAACGTACACCTGATTGTTGCCAGTCGGGACCGTTTTCTGCCCGCTGCAGAAATCGTCCGGCTGGGGGGCAAGATTTACCAGATTAGCACTGAGCACCTACGGCTAAACCACACGGAGCTTGCCATTTATGCTCACCGATGCGGCACCGAGCTTTCCGATGCGCAGGTTGAGGCCCTACTCTATTCCAGCGAGGGCTGGTTTTCCGCCATCTATCTGAACCTACGGACATTCTTCGAACACGGAGTACTGCCTGACCATAATTCCGACATTTACGCTACGTTCACCGCTGCCATGATTGACCCGCTCCCAGAAAAGCAACGGGAGTTTTTGGCAGTCATGGGGCTTGCCGATGAGTTTACCGTGGAAATGGCACGCTTCGTCACAGGAGACACGGATGCAGAAAAGTTGCTTGCCGTATTGATTGCAAAAAACGCATTTGTAAAATGTCTGCCGGACGGCGTGACTTATCGGTTCCATCACATGATGAAAGAATGTGCCGAGCGTACATTTCAGACGCTGGAAAAAGAAAAACAGGCGCTCTATCTGGAGCACTTCGGATTGTGGTACGAAAACCACAGGCAGTATCTGCACGCTATAGTTGCTTACCGGCGAAGCGGAAATTACGATGCCCTGCTGCGTGTCATACAAAAGGACGCGGGGATTCTGTTTGCCTCGCTTAATCCACAGACCGTGCTCTCCGATATTGAGGCGTGTCCAGTTTTCGTGCTGAAAGAGCATCCGTTATCAATTTTGGTGCTGATGCGCAGTATGTTCAACTGGCGGCTGATTCCCCAAATGCTGGAAATGAAAGCTCTTTTGATGGCCGCTATCGAGGAGCATCCGGAGATGCCAGCAAAGGAGCGCGGCGACCTGTTGGGCGAGTGTGACCTGATTATGAGTTTCCTCTGTTATAACGACATCAGTGCCATGAGCCGTCTGCACCGCAGCGCCAGTGTACAGATGTCACGCCCGGCTATCAGCATCCACAAAAGCGGCGGTTGGACTTTCGGATCACCCTCGGTTTTGATGATGTTCTACCGTGCGCCAGGCGAGCTGCAAAGCGAGCTTGCAGAGATGGACGAGTGTATGCCCCATTATTACAAAATCACGAACGACCATGGGCAAGGCGCAGAAAAAATCATGCGGGCAGAGGCCGCCTTTCAGCGGGGCTACTTCACGGATGCACACATCGAACTGGAAAGCGTATATGCGCAGATTGAAGGAAATGGGCAGGAAAATATGGCGCTTTGTTGTGACTTCCTTGCGTGGCGGCTTTCCCTGTGTACGGATGTAGAGCAACGATATTCCTTTGAGGAACGTCGTGTGGATTTGCTTCGGAAGCACAACGCAGCATGGGTTAATATCTGGAGCGCAACCAGCGCCTACTATCACGCCCTGCTGGGCAAGATGGAACGAATTCCTCCCGTTTTCGCCGATCACCAGCTTTCCACGATCCATCTCCTTGCGCCGGGCAAGCCGATGATGGAGATGATTGAAAATCAAGTGTACCTCGCCCAAGGTGCTTACGCCAAAGTGATCGGGCGCAGTATGGGGCAACTGACTGTGTGCGAAGCAATGCACTACGCATTGGTGATTCTCCATATCCGCATTCAGATGGCTGCGGCTTATGAGATGCTGGGCAAACGGTCAAAAGCCCAGGAAGTGTTTGAGCGGGCCCTTCGGGATGCAGAACCGGATGAATTTATGATGCCTTTTGTGGAGAACTACCGTTACCTGAAGGATCTGCTGGGAAGGTGCGCGGAACATAATCCCCTTGCTAAACGCATTGCGCAGCTTGGTGATGGGTATGAGGCGCGCCGAAAGCAGATACAGAACCAGGCAGCACGTCCGGCTACTATGGCTCCACTGACAGAGCGGGAATACGAAATCGTGAGGCTGCTGGCCGAACGTCTGTCCAACCGGGAGATTGCAGAAAAGCTGTTCCTCTCCGAGGGCAGCATCAAACAATACATAAATCAGATTTATTCCAAACTTCATATCGAGGGCGAAATCCGAACCAAGAGAGCGCAACTTGCCGAGCTGTTCTCACAAAAAATCTAACCTTTGGTTAATGTTTATTTCTTAAAATCCACCGTACAATGACTGTACGGTGGATTTTTTAGTGCTATGGGGAAGGAGGACTTATATGGAACGAAGGTATATTTTAGCGGTCAAGCCCTATCTGGACAAAATCCGTTTCCGGTCGCTTACTGACCTACAGGTGTGAAATGGTGCTGTGACTGAAGGTATTTGTGTCCGGTTCGGCAATGTGGAGCTGAGCCATGATGAACTGCTGTCCATGGCGAAGTGAGAGCATAATCCACCAGATATCTGAATGAAATGAGAGGAGAAAAGAAACATGAAAAGATGGAAAACGTATGCGGGCCTTTTGCTGGCGTTGGTTCTGTGCCTGAGTCTGGCGGCCTGCGGCGGTGGTAATAGTGATAACGATGATGACATTATTGACGGTGTTGAGGATACCGCTCCGGACACCATCGAAAATTTAGTCATTGATACTTCCGTCGAGTTTGATTACAGCGCCTATATGGGCACATGGCTGGGCGAGGATGACAGTGTATTGGTCATGGAGCATGTCGATGGTATCACCAATAGCGAGCGCTTTCGGCTGAATGGCGCCGATCAGGCGCTACTTGCCAGCGGCAACATTCAGTATGTGGAGGAATACGGCTATGTGTACCTCTATAACGAGCATGACGCCATCGCCCACATAAGCTGGTTTTACGAGGATGATACGCTGTACATCGACTCCTTTGGCACGTTCACCAAGGTGAGCGGCGATGCGCTGGGAGAAACGGCCGGCGATGACGCGGTTGACGCCCCGCAGACCATTTCTGATTTAACAACCCTTGGTGATCCGGTCGAATATGACTACAGCGCCTTCCTGGGCACGTGGATAGGCCAGGATGCCTTTACCATTGTCGTAGAGGAAGACAGCGGCGAAGGGGCGCCTTACGTTATGTATAATCACTATGGCGAACCGTATACCAACGGCGTATTCCGGTACGTGGAGGAATACGACGGTGTATACTTCGTTGACAACGCATTCAACGTTGCCACAATGTGTTGGTTCAGCGAGGACGGTAAGCTGGAGATCCCCGGCTTTAGCACGTACAGTAAGCAGACCGGTGATGGATTCAACTACATCCCACTCTCCGGCTCATGGTACCTGGATGGCGACATTTATGGATCAAAGTGTATCGAGTTCGATGCCAGCAGCACCATGTGGACGTATTATGAGCGGGGCGAGAATGGCTATTGGGAAAACGTTGACGACGGCACTGTGCGCGAAACAGGCGTTAATCAATACGAGGCGGTATCCTTCTGGGATGAAAGTAAGACATACGATTTTTATCTGGAAAATGACATGTTGTACTGGCCCAGCGAGGACGGCAGTTATGAGGAATTCTACTGATCGGAGTTGAAATGACGCATGAAAAATTTGAAAAAGTATATGAGTCTTTTACTGGCGCTGGTTCTGTGCCTGGGCATGGTTGCCTGCGGAGCAAAAGATAGCGATGAAGAATACGGCTATGAAGAAGATGTCTATGATGGAGAAATCAGCATTGAGGATTTGGAAGGGTACTGGTCTCCGGTGGAAGGAATCGGTGCAACCACGTCGGTACTGATCAGTATTTATATCGATGGGACAGCCGAAATCTGGGAGGAATATGACCAATATGGTGATCCGACCGGATATACCGGAGATGCTTATATCGATGGAACAGTCCTGACTCTGACGGATGTGCCGCTTATCGGGGATGTGGAAATCCCGATCGGCGATGCGGATACGATGGTAACGGATACCGGTGAAACCTACTGGGTAAAGGGCTATCCCGACTTTGTGGATAAAGCGGCGCTTGCTTCGTCTTACTACGGCAACTGGTACCTAAGAGGCGATCATGATTCGGAGTATGCAACGGTCCTGACACTGAGCGAGGATGGGACCTACTTCTGGTACGGTACGGAAGGAACCTATACCTACAGGGAATTCGATGAGTTTGTGGGAGATACGGGTACGTCTGTATTCCGCCAAGAGATCGCGCTGTCTGCATCTGCGTTTGACATGTACTATCTGGTTTCGGATGGACAGGTCCTGGTACGCTGGTCTGACGCTTCCAATGGAGACGACTATTACATTCGTGAGGACGCTCTGGATAATGAACAGCTTTTGGCGGAATATGTCCTGACTGATGAAAGTTACTCGGGCTCGTCCTATTCGCTCCGGTTCACCCGGGAGTATATCCTGCAGTGTGATTTCTACGATGGCACGACCGAGTCCCGGACTGGTACATGGGAACTGTCCGGCAATACGGTTATGATCATCTGGGATGACGGTGAGACGGATGAGGCACAGATGGATGGGAAAACGCTTTATATGAGCTCCACCGGTGAAACCCTGGAGAATCCCTGGTAAATCATGATTTAATGGTGGACGATATGAAAAACATGAAAAAAGCATTGTACCTGCTGACGCTGGCACTGGTGATGTGTCTGTGCCTGGCGGTGTGAGATGTCGGATGTATGTGCTTGATGAAGATGTTCCTGGCTGGGGCGATGAAGGCTCTTATTGCCGGATAGAGGATTTGCAGTGATAAAAGAAGGATTCGAGGTAGGCCGATATGAAATACATGAAATGGTTCTTTTGTTTGCTGACGGTTGTGCTGTTAAGCCTTGTCCTACTGGCAGGCTGCGCCAGCCCGGACAACCCGGACAGCCCGGACGGCGACTTGGACGACACGGATTTGGTCATTGAATGTGACTACGGTGGTGAGATCGCGCGGAACAGAGAGATGATACCAATATTAGTCCGCCACGACCAGGAAGCGATATATCTCTATTATTCCGATGATTTTTTTGACGGAGAGGAAGAGTACAGGCTGCTTGACAAAGCCGAGCTTCCGACGGATGAGCTCCACGATACAGACTGGGATGTCGAATGGGTTGACGTCAATAATTTTGCCGGTGACTACAACGGCGATTTGCGTATAACGCTCCGCCATGCGGATTACAGCATGTCGTACATTGCGTGGATATGGGAGAAAGACAAGGGGTATGTTTATCAGCCGGATGACTCCTGGTTCTACGATGCCCGCATATCCGATCTAACCATTAAGTCCCATGTTGCAGTCGAGGGCCGCTGGGGGAGCGATACCGACGGCGATTGCATTTGGTTCGATGCGGAAGGCAACTGGAAACTCTATTCCATCAACGCCGACAGCGGTGTGGTGGAAGTGGCCGACGAAGGGTATCTTTCTTCTGAACCGGAAGAGGATGTCTCCTATCTGTACAGCAATGTGGGCGGCGACTTGGACTGCAGCTGTATCGAACTAAGTGGCGACGGGCTTTACATCTCCGGCGAAGTATTCTTCTACGACAGATTCGCTCAATACGAGGGTCTCTGGCGGTGCGAGAGAAACGGCCGATGGTACTACCTGCAGTTCGATACAAGCGGCAACTGGCAGCTGTGGATCGGCGGCGAAGTGGTAGACGAAGGTCATCTCTGGTATAGCGAGGAACAGGGGGAGGCCATCTATATCAGCAGCACCCTGGGCCGTTTCCTGGACGGCGGCGGTATTGGCTCGGATAGTGACCATCTTACGATCGGCGCTTACAGCGACCTGGACCTCTGCTTCGACTACGTCGATGGACGGGGCGGTTACTGGCAAGGCGCTTCCGGTTCAAACTGGACTGATGAATATCGCGAGGATATCGAGCTGTTTTATCGGGATTTTTCGGAGCTTGAAGGCACCTGGTATTACGAGAATTACTATTGGTCAACGGACTACATTGTAATCGACGGCAATGGAAACTGGAGCTATTACGAATGCGTTGATTCCTCTGACCCTAAAGGTACGGAAACTGACCACGGCACATTTTCCCGCTCCTCAGATGGAAACGCTGTCTACTATGCAGAGTCTGATGTATATGATGGTGTGAGTTTCTGGGTGTGTGACCTGGATGAAGACATTCTCATCTGGAACGATACACGCGCGTATTACCGGATAGATTGGTAAAAGGAAGGAGGTGAAATGATGAATCCGTTGAAAAAGTATTTTGCGCTTCTGCTGGCAATGGTTCTCTGTCTGGGCCTGACGGCCTGCTCCGGCAGCAACGACATCATCGGTGCCGACTGGCGTACGTGGGGCATTACACGCGACGGCGGCACCATCACCTGCGGCGGAGAGGAAATTAGTGTGCTGGTGTGTGTCAACAAAATGAATGCCACACTTTATTACGACACGGAGGACCAGACGCCGTTTGGCTGGGTGGACTATCCGATCACCTTTGGGGACGACGTATGGGATTTGTTCAAGGGGATTGATTTTTCCGATCTGAACAGCGACGGGGACAGCGACGTGACCATGTGGTTCGATGGCGATATCACACTGGTGTGGCACTGGGACGCGGGGAGCAGATCATTTGAGTACCAGCCGGATAAGTCTTCCACCGGCGACAGAAGGAGCCCAGATGAGATCTATCATGAGCTGCTGGAGCGGTTTTACGTTTTGGCGTCCGACCCGGGCAGTAACATGGACAATGTGGAGGACGGAGAGTATGGTGTCCTGGAGGCAGCCCAGGGTCTGGGGGATGATGCCCTGAACGGCATCGGCTATCTGATCAAGGACCTGAGCGACGACGGGGTGCCGGAGCTGGTGGTGGGCAGTCTGTGCGAGTATGGCGGAGAGGTCTACGCCCTCTACACTCTGGTCGGCAGTGAGAGCGAGCCGGAGCTGGTCTTTGAGGGCTGGTCCCGCAACAGCTACACCTATGTGAATGCCTATGTGGGAGGCAGCAGCTGCTTCTACAACTACGGATCCAGAAGCACGGCGGAGTCCTGTCAGGGCGTTTTCACCCTCTCCTGGAACGGGCAGGAGCAGAATTGGCGGCGGTTCTACTTTACCTACGCCGAGGACGGGGATCTGGACAATGTGACCCTCTACACCAACACCACCGGGAGCTGGGATCCGGAGGAGTCGGAGGTAGCGCATAGAACTCTTGACGAATATTACGAGCTGCTCTCGGCTCCGGTGGTGGATAGAGTGATATCCTTCTGGGCGATCGATTGTACCGAAAGTGGTCTGGATCTGATGCCCTTCTCTGCCTGGGGCGACCTGGTCCCGGACGACGGTGATGCGGTTCCGGTACTGATGGGCGGTGCGCTGCCCTTTACCAATATGGAAACCCTGCAATCTGAAAACTACGAGGACGGCACGTATTACTATGCGGATGTCGCAGAGGATGGGCAGGTCATTGTGGTAAACACGGTGCTACCGCGGGATTTCTTGGATGATGGGCAAACCCTGGAGGACTACCTGACCGGATGCGCCCTGGACTTGGGGGAGGCGGACACCTGGAGTTTGCAGAGCGTTGAGAAAAACGAGGCGTATAGCGTGAATATGAGCTACCCGGTATATATTCTGACCTATACCACAGGCAGGAATGAGGACACACGTGAATGGACCGTTTTTGCCATGGACACAGATCGCTATACCTATCTCTACGGTTTCGGCGTTTCGATTGACGCAGCTGATGATGAGATGAAGTCCGTTTATCAGGACATTTTCGCTGGACTGTATCTGTCTGACGGGGAATAGGAGGATATTATGGAAAGAAACGATTCCTATCTGCACCAGCGGAATGTTTCGGGGTTCCAAGGCGTTTGGTATTACGACGGCGACCTTTCGGCGAAGACCTACATTATAATCGACGGTTATGGAAACTGGAACTGTTATCAGCGCGCGCCCGGCAACGTCTTGGGTACGGTAATGGACTACGGCACATTCTCCTGCTCCACAGATGAAGACAGTACCTATTATGCGGATTCTGCCATGCATCCCGGTATTTCCATCCGTGTATTTGAGTTTGATGAAGGTGTTCTCCTCTGGAATGAAGATGTTTATTACCGGATGAAATGATCCTACGGAGGTACCATATGAAAAAACAAAGTTTTTTATTAACATTGGCCATGCTCATTTGCCTGCTTGCTGCCTGCGGGAGCGCATCGCTTTCCGACGCATCCAGCGCGTCAGCCTCGTCGAAGCCAGCAAATTCCCCTTGGATATCCCCTATATGGGATCGGAATTCTACTACACCCATGTTGATGTGCAGGGCGATGAGGAAAATCCTTATGCCCACACCAGGGATTTGTGGAGAGTGGACGGGATGATCTATCGCGGCGAGCCCCTCTGATGTCGAAACAGGCTGGCTGATCGAGTTCCTGCAGGAAAATATAGCCCTTTTTGCATGGAGGGATTAAGACAAGGAAAAACAATTCCATTCATATTTAAATAATTAACCTTTAGTTAATATTTTTTCAAACCAATCCATTATACGGTAAAAACACAATGTGTCTATATATAGAAATCATGTATCTAAAAGAAAGGAAGAAAGTGATTATGAAGAAACCAGGAAGAAACGTTGTTATAGCTGCTGTTGCTGTTATGAGTTTGATGCTTTTTACAGTATGGTGGAAAACAGGTGCAGAGGATGCGTACTACGAAAAATACTAACCTTTGGTTAATATTTTTTCAGAATGATCCGTCGTACAGTAAAAGTATTGTGTATCTGTTTTATGCAGAAATCATGTATTTGAAAGGAGGACTTATGTGGAAAGAAAGTATATTCTGGCTGTAAAGCCCTTACAATCCTATATTCTGCAGATCGATTTCATATCAGGAAGCAGGCTGCTTTTAGATCTGGGTCCTTATGTGGATAAAATACGTTTTCGTCCTCTTACAGATCCAAAGGTGTGGAACAGCGCGGTGACAAACGGGATCTTCGTCCGTTTTGGAAATGTGGAACTGAGTCATGATGAGATTCTTTCCATGGCAGAGAGGGAGCATGTAAGCTCCTACTGGTAGGTTCTGTAAAAGATCAGGAAAAAAGAGAGAGGAGAAGAAGTATGGCAGAGCGAAACGAAGCGGATGCATTATTTGCTACCAAAAGGAAAAAACAACAGGAAGAACAGGCAGAACAGGAACGAAGAGAAGAAATGAGCCGGAAAAAGGCGGAAATGGAAGCGGAGATCCGGCGTCTGGAGGAAGAAGCCAGACGGCAAAAAGAGCAGCAAGAAGAAGCCAGACGGCAGGCCCAGGAGGAGGCCAGACGGGCAAGCGAAGAAGCAAAGGAAGCAGAAGCCAGAGCTGCCAGGGCAGAGGAAATGGCAAAACAGGCCCAGTTAAAGCAGGAAGAGATCCGCAGGGAGGAAGAAAGAAGAGCCAGAGAAAAGAAGGAGGCGGAAGAAAGAAGGGCCAGGGAAAAGAAAGAGGAGGAAAAACGGGCCAGAGAACGGGCGGCGCAGGAAAAAGCCCAGGCAAAACGGCAGGAAGCGCAAAAAGCAGAAAACAGAAAACAGGAAGTCAGAAAACGGGAAGTCAGTGAGAAAAAAAGGGAAAAGAAATCAGCAGGCGCGCAGCCAGGGAAGAAATTTCCGATACTGCCCGTTGCAATCGGCGGCGGAGCAGCCGTCGTGGCGGTTATCGTCATCTGCCTGGTTCTATTTCTGGGAGGTAAAAAAGGCGGCGTATTTGGAACCGACTGCAACGTGCTGGCGTCGGAACAGGTTTTAAACTACGTCGTCTATTATCCCGAGAGTTTTGAAGAAGGATACGGAGATGGCGGCGTGTTTTTAGATTATGGCAGCGCGGAGAAAGAAGATTACTCGTTTGTTTACATTTTAGGAGATACAAGGGAAGGCATAGAAGAAATGGCAGGGAGCACGGATCCTTCCGATGTTTTGCTCATGTTGGGATATACCCTGGGTGTGGATGCGCAGCTGGTATATGAGATGACGACAGATTCCGGGCTGACGGTTTATGGCACAGGACCGTTTTATCAGGATGTGAGCGGTCTTGTGTATACGGAAGAAGACGAAGTTATGGCGGAAGTTTCCATAATGCTTCTTCCATTTGGAGACGATTACCTGGTTGCGTTATATGGAACCATGAAAGATTCCTATATGGAGCCATTAGAAGAGGCTGTAACAAGCATACTGGATAACGTGTATTAGAGGAGGAATATCTATGTCATTACTTATGACCGTTTTCTTCGAAAATGGTTTTTCGGAAACCTATTTCCCTAATATAGATAACCGTAATTTTCCCATTGCCATACGTCCCTTTGTCAGCGGATTAAAAGAAGAGCTGGTGCTGAATGTGCAGGTGTGGGACGGGCACTGGACATTGGGAGGGTCCCCCCAGTATTCCCTGATTTTAAAGGGAGATTCGGTGGAAAGCGCTGATTTGGAAGACGGTACTGTGATTGAGGGAATGGTAACGAAGACGGATCTGTATTTTTCCGTTAAGATCGACCAGGTCCAGAAGGAAAATGTAAGTTTCGGAAAATACATGCTGAAAGAAGGCAGCATTTTCAAGCTGGAGATCGGAAGTGATGATCTTTGCAATATTGTATACAAAAACCGTTTTGTAACAGGAAGCCATGCGGAGATCACCTTTGAGTCAGGGGCAGCCTACATAACAGATAAAAACAGTGTCAACGGTACGTTCTTAAACGGAAAGCTGGTAAAAGAGAAGACCAGGCTCCACTACGGGGACATCATCTATATTGTAGGTCTTAAGATCGTGTATCTGAATAATCTTTTGGCGATCAACAAACCCGATGGACAGTGCAAGATCCGGGAACTGAAGGCTGTGGAAATTCCACATTTTGAAGAGGAGTCCACAGAAGAGGCAGAAGTGGAAACTGTGTATTTCCTGCGCACCCCGCGAAAGATGCTGAATCTGGACAGAGAGACGATTTCCATTGAAAAATGCCCGAAAAAACAGCAGCAGAAACGGCAGCCTTTAATCTTTACCATAGGTCCTTCTTTTACCATGGTGATTCCCATCGCTTTGGCGGCAGCCATGACCAGCGACGGTTTTGGCGCGGGAAGTATCTGCATGTCTTTGGGAGCAGCGGGGATCGGTGCTGTATGGGCAGTCGTTAATTCTGCTTATAACAAGAAAGAAGAACAAGAATCCGAGTCAAACCGGGTCAGCAAATATTTGGAATATATGGTCCGGGTGGAAAAAAAGTTAAAGAATAAGGCGGAATATAACCATCTGGTTCTGGCAGAGCAGTACCCTTCTTCCGGGGAACTTCTGAAATTTACCACCTCCAATACCCGCAGGCTCTGGGAAAAAAGCAGCACCCATGAGGATTTTCTCTCCCTTCGCCTTGGAACGGGAGACAGGCCTTCTCCCAATGAGATCGAAGGAATTAAAGAAGAACTGGGCGGTGAACATGATCCTTTAAATGACCAGATGGAAGAACTGCAGGAGAAATTTAAAACACTACATCAGGTACCTGTTGCAGTTTCCCTGTATGATTACCGACTGTTAGGTGTAGTAAGCGGAGATGAAGAAAAGAGAAACCAGCTCATGCGTCTTTTGTCTCTCCAGATCGCGGCCCTTCATCCATATACAGATGTGCGCATGTGTTATGTGTTTCCAGGAAGAGATCTTGAAAAAATGGAATACGTCCGCTGGCTTCCCCACACGTTCACTCCGGACGGAAAGCTCCGCATGATCGTCTGTGATTCCAGAGCCATGGGCGATGTCATGTATTATTTATCCGATGTGATCCGGGAGCGGTTAGAGGCGTCAGAAAATCAGAAAAACAGGGAAGAAACGGAGAAAGTCCTTCCCCATTATGTAATATTTATCAGCGACATTTCCATGATAGAAGGGGAACCCGTTTCCAAATACCTTTTAGATCCGCCAAAGAATGCGGGAATCAGTGTGGTCTTCAGCGCGGACGCCATTGATAAGCTGCCGTCTCACTGCAATACCATTGTACAGTGGGAAGAATACTACAGAAGCTGTTACAGTACCTTATCCAAATTTGAGGAGCAGTCGGAGATTGCTTTTGACAGCGTAACTTTGTCTGAAATGGACGTATTTTCCAGACAGCTTTCTAACTTTAAGGTACGGGAAAATGCTTCCAATGCAGCCATCCCGGATATGCTTACATTTCTTGATATGTACAAAACTTCCAAAGTGGAAGACCTTGACATGTACCATAAATGGCTGGAAAACCGCACCTATGAAAGCATGCGCTCCATGATCGGGCAGAAGGCAGGAGAACAGCCGGTGTATCTGGATATCCACGAAAAATATCATGGCCCCCATGGTCTGGTGGCAGGTACCACAGGAAGTGGAAAATCCGAGACCCTGCAGACCTATATTTTGAGCCTTGTGTTAAATTATCATCCCCATGAGGTGGCATTTATCCTGATTGACTACAAAGGTGGCGGTATGGCGCAGAGCTTTATCGGACTTCCCCATCTGGCCGGCGTGATCACTAACCTTGGCGGAAACCAGACCACGAGGGCATTGCTCTCGATCAATGCGGAGATCAAGAGGCGGCAGCGCATTTTCAATGAATATAAGATCAAGCATATTGACGCGTACATCGAGCTGTACCGGAATGGGGAGGCGGAAGAACCAATGCCCCATCTGCTGATTATTGCCGACGAGTTTGCGGAGCTTAAAAAGGAACAGCCGGAATTCGTCCGGGCGCTGGTATCCGCGGCCCGTGTGGGACGTTCCCTGGGCATCAATCTGATTCTTGCAACCCAGAAGCCAAGCGGCGTAGTGGATGATGAGATCTGGAGCAATACAAGATTCCGTGTCTGCCTTCGTGTAGCAGATAAACAGGATTCCAATGAAATGTTAAAGCGCACGGACGCGGCCTACATCACGGGAACCGGACGGGGATTCCTCCAGGTGGGAAATGATGAGATTTTCGATGAATTCCAGTCCGGCTGGTCAGGAGCGCCTTATACACCGGAAATTCCATTTAGTGATGACAGCAAGGCGAAAGCGGTGATCATCGGACTGACAGGCAAGCCGGAAGCGGTAAAGAAGAAAAAGAAGAAAAAAGGGGACAATGTGAAAAAATTCACCCAGTTGGATGCCATGGTGCAGTACGCGACAAAGCTGGCAGAGGAAAACCACATAAAGCCTCTCCGCCAGATCTGGCTTGCGCCCCTTCCGAGTATCCTTTACCTGGACGATTTGGAGCTTTCCTGGAATGAAAGGCAGCTGCAGATTCCCATTGGCCTGGCAGATGATCCGCAAAACCAGAGACAGTTCCCTGTCTGTCTTGATTTTATGAAAGATGGCCATTTGCTGATCTGCGGTTCTGCCGGCGCGGGAAAGACCACACTGGTGCAGACCATCCTTTACGGCGCGGCGCTTCATTATACGGCAAAGCAGATCAATTTTTACATAGCGGATTTTTCCAGTCGCACGATGACCGCCTTTGCCGGACTTCCCCATACAGGCTGTATCTGTATGGAGGGGGATGATGAGAAGATCCAGATGATGATGAGTTTTGCGGAGGAAGAACTGGATCGGAGAAAGAAACTGTTTTCCCAAAGGGGAATGGGCTCCTACCGAGATTACCGGGAAAGATACGAGGATGTACCGGCGGTTTTCCTGGTCATTGACAATTATCCGGCCTTTTCTGACAGTTATGAGCAGTATGAGAGTACCTTGATCCAGCTTTCCAGAGAAAGCGCAAGTTATGGGATTTACTTGATTCTGACCTGCAATAATTCCGGCGATATCCGAAGCCGTATCCTTCAGAACATTACAAAAGGAATCGGACTTCAGTTGGCAGACCGGTTTGAATATGACAGCGTGATAGGAATGCGCTCTGAGATCCTTCCGGATGACAGGACTACAGGCAGAGGTCTGATCAAAGAAGGGGTTCCTCTGGAATTTCAGACAGCCCTTCCGGTAAAAGCGTCCCAGGGGGAAAGCATGATGCTTGCTGTCCGTGAGAAGTTAAAACCGCTGACACAGCAGAGCGCATCCGGAGCAAGAAAACTGGGAACAGACCTTGAGCTCATCGATGGCCGGGAATTTCTGGAACAGGAAGATTTTAAGACATTACAGGATTCTGTTTTTGTTATGGGCGCGGAAGAGGGACGGATGCAGACCTGTGATCTGGATCGTACCCTGTGTTTTACCGTATGTGGTTCGGGAAAAACAGGTAAGACCAGCTTCTTAAAATATACTGCCTTACAGATGAAGAAAAAGGGAGCCGATGTCTACGTATTTGACGGCTGTTTGAGAGAAATAGAAGAATTTTCCAGAAAGAATGAACTGGACGGCTACATGGCAGACAAAGAGGAGCTTTACCATTTTATGGAACATATTCTGCTGCCGCAGCTTTCAGAGCGAAACGAGCTGGTATATGAGGCAAGACAGGCGGGAATCTCCGTAAAGACAGCCTTAAGCGATCATAAACGCACGATCCTTCTGATCAACAGCGCGTCAGAGTTTATGGAAGCCGTATACAGTGAAGAGTTTGACGTAAGTGAGGTTTTGGAAAACGTATTTGAAAAAGGAATGGAGCATAAACTGCATTTCTTTATGGCGCTGTCGCCAAGAGAATATGAAGAACTGTCCGGTTATCGGGCCATCCGGCAGTTTGCCGGGTGGAAGCAGGGAATCCACCTTGGAGGAGCTTTTGATGAGCAGGGGATTTTTGAATATGAAGTGACACCTTCTGAACGGAGCAGGGTTTATCCACCGGGAGCAGCCTTTGCAGAGCAGGAAGGAAGGGCAGTGCTCTTTATGACACCTTTGATAAAGGAGGAGTAGGTAAGATGACAAAGCAGAGAACAAAAAGGATACTGGCAGGTGTATTGGCAATGACACTGGCGGCGGCCGCACCCTGTACCGCTTATGCGGGGTACTGGCAGTATGACGGCGCCGGCTGGTGGTACGAGAGAGATGACGGCAGCAATCCGGCTGGTCAGTGGGAGCAGATTGACGGTATCTGGTACTATTTCTACAGAAACGGCTACATGGCGGCGGATACCCAGACGCCGGACGGCAGTTATGTGGATGAAAGCGGGGCATGGATACCGGGCTACAGCTCTTCCAGATTAACCGCCCAGGAAGTGGCGAATATACTTTACAGTACCAATGAGCCTGTGGGATCCTATGGAATCATCTCCATGGAGATCGGACAGTTCAGCGACGACGGAACCATATACGCGCGGTTCACCACAGAAGACGATGAACTTCTGTGGTATGGAGGCTATGCCGGAGAAAGAGGCTATGGGGAGGATGGCATTACGATTCAGTTCCAACGCTTCGGAGACCCGAGTTCCGTCGTGGAAGTAACCTGGTATGGCAGAGAGGCAACGGATTTTCCGGAAGTGTCAGGAACCGGCGTTTGCGTCTCTGAGATCCTGTGCGGCTATGCCTATGAATTCATGCTGTGTGGAAATTGATGGGAAGATCGCAAGCGATGGGTATACACGCTGGCTGAATGAGGAGGAGAAACATGAGTAAGATCCATTTGGAAATCGAGATACCGGGGAATGCCAAAACTTATGAGTTTATGCTGGATGACCGTATAAAGATCGGCACAGCAAAGCAGCAGATCATGAAGCAGATCGCGGAGCTAGAAGGTCATGACCTGTTTGCGGGGCTGGACAACATTGTTTTTGGTTCTGTGGAGCTGGAAGGTCTGATTCAGGATCATGAAACATTCCGGGAAGTAGGAATTAAAAACGGCAGCCGGGTGGTTATGGTGTAATGTCGACAGACATTACACCGCGCCGGTTCGGTGTCACGCAAAACGGGACAAATTACCCAACCGAACCGTGCGCATCCCCCAGAGAGCACCATGTCCGAAGGACATGGACTGATGAAAAAGACAGGAGGGGAGCATGGCGGGAAATAAAATAGAAATGGATCCGCAGACATTGCGTTCTACCGCAAAAAAAGTGGAAAATTCGGCTGCCGATGTGAGAAAAGAGCTGAAACGCTTTCAGACTGTGATCGAGGGACTTGGAAGTACCTGGAGCAGTGAGGTGAAGGATCGTTTTCTGCAAAACTACCAGAAGGACCGGGCGGCTCTTGCCGAAATGGCAGACCAGTATGCAGAGACGGCAGAAGGTCTGCTCTGGATTGCAGATGAGTTAGAGCAGGCAGAAGAAGAGATCAGCAATCAGATTCAGTCGGCCGCAAAAGGATAAAAGTTTAGGAGGTGGCATATGGCAGGAGACGGGACCAACCGAGTCAACACAGAAGAGCTGTTGCGGGCGGCACAGGAGATCACTTCCATAAAAAAATCCGTTGCAGCAAATACAGACGCGACTTATGCGGTTTTCCGCAAACTGCAGGATTTTTATGCAGGAGAAAGTGCTGATGATATCTATGCAGTGGCGGGACAGTTAAACAAAAGCTCCGGCGCGATCATTGCTATGTTTGAAAATTATGAAAAGGTTCTTAAGGAACTGGCCGGTGTATATGAGGATACAGAGAAAACAGTGAACCGGAATGCAGGAAAACTTAAGTTTGGAGGAATGCGATAATGGCGGCAATCAATTTTGATTCCAAGGCGGTGAAAAAACAGGCAAAGCTGTTAGAAGAGGCAGCAGACCAGATTCAGAACCAGACGGTAAAAGTGATGAACGCTGCCAATGAGGCTATGGCTGCATCCTGGTCCGGGAAAGCCGGTGGGATATTTGTGAAATTTATGCAGGAACAGAGTAAAGCCCTGTCCTCTGAGGTAGCTTCATTAAAGGAAATCGCCGCCTTTTTGCGGGATGCCTGCACTTCCATGGAAAAAGCAGAAGCACAAGTAAAGACAGTGGTAAGCAAGAGATAGGAGGGAGAGAAAATGGCATCACAGCAGGTAAATGCAGGAAAATTAAAATCCACGGGAACGAATCTGACCAATCTGGCATCAAAAATGAAAAGCGAGATGAATAAGTTAGATGAAAATATCCAGAAAGTGTCCTCTGTATGGAGCGGGGAAGCAAGTGCTTCCTATCTGAAACGCTATCAGGCAGATAAAGCCAATCTGGCGCAGCTGACCCAGATTTTGCAGCAGATGGGAGCGGCGTTAGGAGAGTTTTCCGACAGTTATACCAAGGCGGACAATAAGGCTATGGATCTGGTACACAAATATCTTGGAAAATAGGAAGGTGAAAAAATGGCAGATGCAAGCATTAAAGTGGATCCCAAACAGTTAAAAAACTATTCCAACAATATTAAAACAGGCTATAAAAACATGTACAGTTATCTTTCTGAAAGCAAAACAGCGGTGAAAAACTTAAAATCCACCTGGACCGGCAGTGGTTCTGCTGAGTTTTACAGCCGTTTTGATGCCATTATCGGAAAATGCGAAGAGGTATTAAATGTAGTCAATACTTATGCGCTGACTCTTTCAGAAGCAGCCGATGTATACAGCGCCAATGAGCAGAAAATCTCCAGCTCTGCAGGTAAACTGAAGATCAATCTGAAATAGGGGGGGGTGCTTATGGCTTCTGTAAAAATTTCGGTAGACAATCTGAACCAGCAGAAAAGAGAATATGACAAAGCGATTAAAAATTTAGATAATGCCCTGGAGCAGATCAAAAAAGTAAACCATTCTCTTGGAAAGGATGCCATGTTAGAGGAAGTGCGAAATGGACTTGCAAGACTGTCTGCATCCCTGGAAACAAGGGCAGGAGTACTTCTTCTTATGACAAAGGCCCTGGAACAGTCCGGTGAGAAGTATATTGCGGCTCAGAAGAAGGCTGTGACAAAAAGCAATCAGTTTCGCGCCCATAACCGGGATTTTTATGGTAATCCGGTGGTTGTAACTGCGGCAACAGCGACAGCGATGGCGACAACAGCGACAGCAGAGACAACCGCATCAGCACCTGCATCCGGGGCAGACAGCAGTATTCACATAGAATCCACGCATATAGAAACTGGACCGTCTCAGACAGATTCAGGAATCCGTCCGGCTGTATATACAGAAAGAGACACAAGTACCACCATCTCACAGATTAGTGAACATGCCAGAAATACAGCGGCCCCGAAGGCAGATGCTGCCGGGGTATCGAAAACGGCTACTGGGTCAGTTTCTATGGGAAGTATGGACAACGTTCCTGTGAAAGAAGGAGTGGTTACCGGCGCCGCAGATACAGGCTCCGCCGGTTCGGGAGCAAATGTGTTTGTCGCGGGAGCCGCAGCAGCAGGGGCCGCCATTGGCGGCATCGCGGGCGGAGCAGTTGGGGCACTTGTAAAGCCAGAACAGAAAAAAACAAAAACAACACAAAAAAGACAGGAGGTGTCTGCAAACACAAAAACAAGGCCGGAATCGAAAAAAATAGAACCAAAAAAGCAGGAGCCGTCTGCAGACATAGAAGTGCAGTTAGAAGCGGCAAGAGAGCGTTTAAGACGGTTCAATGAGATGGAGGAAAGAGAAGGAATATGAAAAAAAGAAGGTACATGATAAGAAAAATGGCAGCAGTGGCAGTTGCAGCGGCAATGTGCATATCTGTTACAGGATGTGGCGGATCTTCTAAAAAAACCGTTGTGACAGAAACAAAAAAAGCAGAACCCACTCTGGAAGTACAGCCTACGGGGATCAATGACTCGGAAATGGCAGATGTTTTGGCAGGAACGATCTGGGCGGGGATCTCCAGTGATCAGGAGATCGTGGCAGCATCTTTTGATGAAAAGGAGATTTATCTTGCGATTTTAGATACAGATGGAGAGATGACCGATCTGGAAGGATACTGGAAAGCGGATATAGATACGCTTTACCTGTATTTGAATGAAGATTACTCGGATGATCCGACGGCTTTTGATTTTGACCGGTACTTCACAGAAAACGGAGAATATATCCAGATTAGTGATGTTGTTTTATCCAGTCAAGGAGACGGAAGCAATCTGGAGACTACTTTAGAAGAAATGATGACCACCACAAGCGTGATCCAGTATGTGGCCAATGGGACCTACTGGATCGGATCTGATGACGAAATGGCTCTTGTCTTCTATTTTGAAGACGACGAGGCATATATTGACCTGCTTTATGAGGATAACGGCGAAATCCAGATCGAATATATCGATGGAATATGGAGCCTTGACTATGACAACCTGTACCTGATTGATGAAGAAACCGGAGAGTCCTATGTATTTGGCTGGTATCTGACAGAAGAAGGGGATGGCTACTGTTTTGAGCTGATAGAGAATGGTACAACCTATTATCTCTACGAATCCGCGGCGGAGGATGTAGATAGTACCTTAGAGATTCTTATCAGTTATCTTACAGAAGAAGTCGATGTGGAATCCGATGATATTGACCTCAGTTATTTCTTAGAGGGATATGTGGGCCACTCTGTGATTGACGCGTTTATGCTCAGTGGTCTTTCTCCGGATTTTGAGACCAGAAAATTCTGCGCGGAGCTGTTAGGATTCCCGAATTACAGCGGTACCAGTGATGAGAACCTTGCATTAATCCAGTTAATGGGAGGCATGGTACGATAAAAGAAAAGAACCGGCTATTTTGCCGGACAGAAAGGAAAAATTATGACAGAGATTAAGAAAAGAAATGTAGCGGTCGCAATCCTTCTTTCCATCGTTACTTGCGGAATCTACGCAATTTATTGGCAGGTCTGCTTAGTGAATGATGTGAACAAAGTAAAAGAGGATGAGAACACCAAAAGCGGCATCGTTGTATTCCTGTTAAGCCTTGTCACCTGCACGATTTACTGGCTGTACTGGGTGTTCAAAACTGGCGAGTGCATTGATTCCGCGAAAACCGCAAATGGAACTCCCACATCAAGCCGTGGGTTGGTTTATCTGCTCTTAAGCATTTTCGGGCTTGGCATCGTAGCAATGGCGATTCTGCAGAGTGACTTAAACAGTCTGGTAGTAGAAGATTATGATAATTTTGAAATGTAAATAGGGAAGGATGCTCCCGGCAGAAATGCCGGGAACTTTCATAAATGAAAAGACGTTTGATTGATTGTATAAGCCGCCTGCTTTTCTGTTTTGCAGCAGGTGTGCTTTATTGTATATGGCTTCACTGTACAGGACTTGGGATTCCGTGCCTGTTTTATCTCTGGACCGGGTTTAAATGTCCCGGATGCGGAATTACGCGGATGTGTTTGGCGTTGCTTTCTGGTTATCCGGAGGAAGCAAGGCAGTATAATCTTTTATTGTTTTATCTCTTGCCCGTGTTGGCACTTTACGTTTTCGTTCGTATGGTATGGTACATTATGAAGGGTACGAAAATGAGGGGGATTTATGCCGATCTGCCGGTGTGGGTGTCCGTTGCCTTATTGTTGATCTTCGATGTGTATCGGAATATTGTCGGCTGTTAAGGCGGTTTATGAGATAACTAAATACTTGCAGATATGAATCCGTAAAGTAGATATTCAAAAAGCCACAGCCGGAACCGGTCAAGGTGAGAACTGATAATTGAGAATCTTCTGAAGAAAGGAGAAAACAGTATGATCATGATTATCCTGATAGTCGCCTTTATTATTTTGCTTCTGGTCTGGGGCATCGCCACTTACAACCGGTTGATAACCGAGCGGTTAAAGGTTGAGACTCAGTGGAGTCAGATCGATGTGGTGCTCAAGCAGCGGTTTGATCTGATCCCCAATCTGGTGGAAACGGTCAAGGGCTATACCTCCCACGAAAAAGAGGCGCTGCAGGCTGTTACCGATGCCCGGAGCTGCTATCTCTCCGCGGCAGATACAAAGGACCAGATGAAAGCCAGCGCAGAGTTGTCCGGAGCTATGTGCCATCTCATGGCTGTGGCGGAGTTTTATCCTGAATTGAAAGCAAACCAGAATTTCCTGCATCTGCAGCAGCAGCTTTCCGTGATGGAGGAAAAACTGGCGAATTACCGCCAGTTCTACAATGACATGGTTCTGCGCTATGACAGACTGCTTGAAACGGTTCCCACTAACCTGATAGCGAAGATGTTCCATTTTAAAAAAGAGGAATTCTTCAAGGTGGAGGAAGCCGAAAAGGCTAAGGTCACCATCAAGTTCTGATAAAGATTCCCGATGAAAGGAGGTCGTGCTATGAAGCGTTCTTTACGCAAGATACTATGCTTTTTCCTTGTTATGCTGATAATTCCCCTGTTTTCGCTGACCGCATCGGCAGAAGATTACAGCGCTGTGCTGAATTCCCTGGACTTTTGTATTGTATTGATGGAGGATGGAAGCGCATATATCACGGAAACCAGGGAAGTCATGTTCAACGGTGATCATGAGTTTACCCGTTTGGGGGTGAATAATCGATTCGCCGGTCCTCGGGTGTTCAGTGATTGGGAAGTTTCGATTGACGGGACGCCTGTACCACAGCTTGACGAACCGGACAATGAAAACCGCCCCGAGAACACCTTTGCGGTGGAGGATGGCGATGGGAAAAATACCGTCTACATCTATTTCCGGCAGCAAGGCAGCGGTACCCGCGTCTTCCAGATCAGCTACTGGGTGGAAAATGCCGTGAAGCTCTATTCCGATGTGGGCGAATTTTTCTGGAATTTGACCGGAGAGACCGGTATTTCCGATATTGGTACGCTCACCGCCACCTTGATCGTGCCTGAAGGTGTCCCGGATGAGGATTTCCGCATCTGGGCGCATAGACCGCTGAATGGTACATTTGAAAAGCAGCCGGATGGCTCTGCGGCCTTGCAGGTAGACAACGTCTCTCTGGGGACCATCGTTGATATCCGTACTACCCTGCCTGCGGACTGCTTCTACGGCGGATGGGAGCAGCAGGGCGAGGCACTCTACGAAATTTTGGCAGAGGAAAAAGAGCTGGCTGACAGCGCAAACGCCAAGCGGGAGGAAGAAGAGCGTAAGCAGGCTGAACTGGAGGCCTATCGTGCCGAGTGGGAGGTCTATCATGCCGAGCAGGAGGTATGGGAAGCGAATCATCCCATTTTGAATTTCATCGAGCGGCTTTTCGATGAGATTTGTTACTACTGCGATGAGATTTGTTACTCCTTTCGGAACTTCATGGATGAAATAGGCTGGAATATTTTCTGCATTTTATTATTCGGCTCGTTCTTTGGGTTTCCTGTTATACTTACAATACATAGTAAGATCGAGAACATTATACGCAAGTGCAAGCAGAAGAAGTACAGGAACAGCCCCACCCAGTCACCCCGGTATTACAGGGACCTGCCGGATGACCGGCTCGCCCCTGCTGTCGACCGGCTGGTGCATTTCTACGACAGCAAGTCCAGCATCTCCCGGCAGTTGTCTGCAACGCTGTTGGAGTTGAATTTGAAAAAACTGATCCATTTCCAGACGACCGCATCGGATGCCACGATTCTGTTGAATGAGCAGCTGGGCGAGGAGCTGTTCCCATCTGACGCGCCGCAGGAGACCGCAGAATCGGCCCAGGGTCAGGAGCATATTCCGGACTATCAGAAGGCCCTGTGGGATTTCCTGCTGAACGCAGCCGATGGAAGCGGGCGGATTTCTATAGAGGACCTTAAAAAGTATATTAAGGACAATCGGGATGCAGCCTTGAGTTTCCGCTACAGCTTCGAGGGTGCCGTGGAAAGAGAATTTACGAAAAGAGTCAAATCAAAGGACGTGGCAAGATATTCCCGCATAAGGCTGAAGCATCGCCTGATTGGCTCTGCGGCCACAGGAATCCTTGCAATACTGATCCGTATGCTCGGTACACTGCCTTATGGGGTCGAGTTTGGCGAATCCCTCGAGTTCGGCCTGGGCGTCTTTGTGGTGGTGGCGGTTATAGAAGCCATTATCCATTTTTGGAGATTTTTCTTTAAAACCTCCTGCTATGTTTTGAATCAGCAGGGTGAGGATGACCTGGCCCTCTGGCAAGCCTTCGGACGGTTTCTGGATGATTTTACTACCTTTGCGGATAAGGAACTCCCGGAATTTTCCGTATGGCGGGAGTACATGGTCTACGCCGTTGCGATGGGTAAAGGCCAAAAGGTGGCCAAGGCGCTGGCCTTAAAGTATCCGGAAGCCGTCTCCACAGGAACGGATACCTTGGATGACGATATGTACCGTTGGCTGCAGGAAATGGCCCTTTATGACGCAATGGATTCCATTGGTCGGGAGGTTGCTGAAGTCAGGGCGCCCTCTTCTTCCGGCGGCAGTGACAGCGGAAGCGACGACAACTGGAGTGACAGCGGAGGAGGCGGCGGCGGCTTCTCCGATTCTGGCGGCGGCAGCGACAGCGGAAGCGGCGGCGGCTTCATTGATTAAAAGAAAACAAAGTATCTCAAATCAAGAGCAAAGACCAATGGAGGAAAACAAGATCATTTCCATGATTGAAGAACGACCAAAGCGCGTGCAATGGTTATGCGGAGGTACCATATGAAAAAACTTAGTGTTTTATTGATATTGACTATGCTCATTTCCATGCTTGCAGCCTGCGGGAGCGCATCGTCTTTCGACGCATCCAGCTCGTCGGCTTCATTGAAGCCGGCGGCATCGTCGCAGAGCGCAGCTGAGGAAACCCAGATGGATGTTCTCTATGCCGTTTTCAGTGCGGAAGACGTCAGAGAATACCCCATTGAATATACCGGCGCCCAGAAAACCGCTGAAGAGCTGGCAGATGAGCTGAGCGAACTGACCGGACTGGACTTTATCATCACCATCAGCAAAAACAGTGACGGCTGGATCGTGGACTGGTCTGCAGATTCTACATTGGTTGCAGGACTTCACGACCGTGAGCAAAAAGAGGAGTTCTTTTTCTTCGACCAGGATACACTGAGCTGGTTCATGATGGACAGTCTTTGGCGCACCCTGACCGAGAATCTTGACACCGAAAATATCTATTACACCATGGATGGCGGCAAGGAACTGGTCTTTACGGAACTGTATCCTGTCAGCGAATTCCCTTCTGATGTCCCCTATATGGGCTCGGAATTCTACTACGCCCATACCGATGTGCAGGGTTATGAGGAAAACCCGTATGCCTGCACCAAGGGCCTGTGGAGAATGGATGAGACGATGGGCACTGCCAGTATCGTGATGGATGGCTTTGGCAGGTTTACCATGTATTATGCCAGCGGGTCGGTGGAAGCTGACGGCTATCTTGAGTGTGTTGATGAATATGAAAACGGCGACTACCGGTATGATTGTTATACTTTTGACGGTGAGTGGATCACCAGCTTCTACTTCGATTCGGATATCCAGTTCCATATCGGGAATGACGATGGAGCAATCTACCAGCTGGATATGCTGGTGGAGGCTTATCAGGGCTTCTGGGAGTACCCCGATGGAGAAATACTTGAGATCAATGGCGGAGGATGGAATGTCTATGAGGCAGATGAACTTGACCCGTTCGCATGGGGGCCGGTGTCATATGATGAGGAGGCTGCCTATCTGATGAACGCAGATGGCTCCTCCGGCGGCGGCAAAGTTAATTTTAATGAAAAGGGCGAACTGGTCGATTCCGGCTATGTTCTGACCTTCCTCGGGCTGTATTTTAGTGATGTTTCGGAAGATTGGTGATACTGCCCCGAGCAAAAGTATAGCCTTTGCCTGGACAGCGATCATGCGCTGACACTGGTGTATAATTCAGGTTCTGTTTTCCGGCCATTCCGGAAAAACAGGATCTGCGGGACATCGATAGGATTCACAGGATATTCACGGCCTCGCTGACACCGGTGTGTGATCCGAACGACATCCTGCGGGAAATTATAACCTTTTTCGCGGGGCGGATCGAGGAAAAAGAGAAAGGAAGAATTTGTTATGAAACCGATGATTGTTATTCTGATTGCAGTTTTGGCCATCGCGTTCTGGTGCATCAGAACGGTCAATGACTTCAAGAAAAAAGAGATCCGTGTGCAGGAGGGACTCTCCGGCATAGAGGTAGCGCTGACCAAGCGTTACGATATGCTTATCAAAATGTTAGACACCGCCAAGGGCTATATGGCGCATGAAAGCGAGCTGTTCACAAAGGTCATCGAGCTGCGCCGCGGCATGAGCGTTGCGGAAATGAATGATGCTCAGAAGCAGATGGACACCCTAAGCGGAACGTTTTTTGCCGTGGCTGAGAACTATCCGGAGCTGCGTTCCAGCAATGTTTTCGTAGAGCTTCAGCGGGGAATCCGCGACGCGGAAGAACATTTACAGGCGGCGCGGCGGTTGTATAACAGCAGCATTACCGCCTACAACACAGCGATTGTCATGTTCCCGGCCAAGCTGCTGGCAGGCTCGCGCCAGCCGAAGGAATTCTTCGCCGCAGACGCAAGCAAGCGCGAAGATGTAAAAATGATGTTCTGAAAAAGGGAGAGATGATTATGGAAGAAAAGCAGATGATGACAAATAAAGAGTTGGAATCCGAGCTCAAATCATTGCGCAGCAAGGCAACGGTTGCCAAGGTTCTGACTTACGGCTTCGGTGCAGCGATGATTATCGTTTGGTTCTTTATGCAAAACCTCGCAATGGGTCTGGTTTTACTGGTAATAACACTGGTGTTTGCGTATCTGTCATCCAGTAGCAGCAGCACACTCAAAAAGCTCCTCAGCGACGATATCATCGGTAGTGTGCTGAAGGAGACACTGGGAGATACCGTGGAATATAACCCTTGGGGCAGATTAGAACCTGGCTACATGGTGTTTCCATTCGATTATAATAAGGCGACCGGCAGTGATCATATCAAGGCGGTCTACAATGGTCTGAATATTGAACTGAGCGACATCGAGCTTATCAATGAGGAAGAGACTACCGATGCCGATGGAAACACGGAGAGAAGCAGCGCTACGTTCTTTAAGGGGCAGTGGCTTATCTGCGACTTCGGAAAGGAACTCTCCGGCGAAGTATATATCTCCGAACGGGGCAAAAAAGACCGCATAAAGATGAACAGCAATGTCACTATGGATAACGAACAGTTTAGCAAGCGCTTCTGTGTCAGAGCGAGTGATTCGCAGGAAGCGTTCTACATCCTCACACCGCACATGATGGAATATATTACCGCCATGGCGGACAAGATCGGCTGCACTGTCTATATGGCTTTCCGGCGAGACGGAAAGATGCACGTTGCGGTAAAGACCGGGCGCGACTTCTTTGAATTAGGAAAGAGTGAAGCAAATGTGGAAGGGCTGCGCCAGAAATTTTGGGGTGAGCTGCGCTGGTTCACTGACATCATCGACACGCTGCGCGTGGAAGATACCCTCTATAAGAAGGAGATAAACGTATGACGCTCGGAACCGCCATTCTTCTGCTGGCGGTCGCAATCATTGGTATTGTACTGACCTGCAAATGTCTGCGTAATAAGCGGGCGCTGCGTATCATCTGTATTGTGCTGCTGTCACTGATTGTGTTGGCCCTCGCCGGATATGTCGGTTTGACTTTGATTCTTGTGGATGCGGTCAGAAACCAACCGCCTGCGTGACGGGGCGGAACCATAATAATTGAGAAGTGAAAAGCGAAAGTTCCTTTCAGGATACCTTCACTCTTTGCTTATGTGTTGCACACCCGAATTCGACAGCTAACAGTGATAAGTTTGAATTAGAGACATCGGAAGTGCAGATTAAAATTACAGTCGGAGACATAGAGCTATATGCAATGCTGGAGAATACAGCAACAATACAGGCAATGTAAATGTTATATTTGAGATGTTGCCATAATCAGAGAATCAACCGGAAATTATAAGTGTGGAATATACGCAGGAAAATAATTTAGAGGTTAATCCTCAGAGACAAGTTCTATGCAGAATAGATGATTAGATTTTGCATGACCGGAGGTGTAAGTACGAAAAGATGGTTCTTATAATTGACAGTGATCCCAATGTTTTTTGTAAAATGAAATGTGCTTTGCAAAATAAAATGATTGGAGTTTATCATGCGGTTTCGGCAAATGAGGGAATTAAACTGCTTACTCAGCATAGTTTCTGTCTCGTAATCATGGATATCATTCAACCAGAAATAAATGGAATAGATCTTTTGAAGCTGATTCGTCAGATTAGGTCAATTCCAGTTCTTGTATTATCCTCAAAGCCAAAAGCGGCAGAGAGGATTGCTGTATTCAAAGCAGGTGCGCATGGCTATCTGGAAAAAACTTGTGATATGGAGGAATGTCTTGCACAGGCACGTTCGCTAATAGAGTTATATATGCAATTACATACGATTGAGAGTTCATGTTATACATTAGCTTTCGGAGTAAATTTGATTATTGATTCTGTTAAACGTCAAGCCATTCTTAAAGGAAAACCGATGAATCTAACTCGAAAAGAGTTTGATCTATTGTTCTACTTGGCTCGTCATGCGGGCCAGGTATTGAGCCGAGAACAGATATACCGTGCTGTCTGGAAGGAGGACTCTGCTTATAATGTAGATGAATGTGTGAAAGCTCATATCAAATCTCTGCGCAGGAAACTCCTGCCATCTGGCAGGGAATATATTCAAAATGAATGGAGTGTTGGCTACCGCTTTTTTCCAGAGGATGACAAATAGCTGTAAAAACGGTTGATTTGTTGTCTTCTGTCGATATTCTTCCCTGTTTCTTCCCGAATAACACCCCGAAAAATTCCCGATTATCTTTTATACTGTTTCTAATGGCATAATTTTAGATTTGCCCGTCAAAAAAAACGGTACTACTGTCGGGCGATATTTGTATGCCAGAATATAGGCCCTTCAGACTCCGTTTTGAGTTTGGGGGTATTTTTATGCGTTGGTCTGCCTTTGCATCGCTGCTGATTTGTAGCAGCGACATTTAATCGGACTTCATAAAAAGAGGCAGGATGGTAGCCTGCTAAAAAAATCACATGTCAGTCTACAGCTCTTTATAACCTTGAAGGTGTACTGACAGAACATGTAAAACACGAAAGAAAAAAGAACGCCTACAGCGGCTATGCGCCGGAAGCAGACGTTCTTTTCTGTTTTAAAGTACCAGCTGCGAGATGCCGCAGTCCGCCACTTGTCCTTCGTTTTCGCCAATCAACGAAAATCAAGGAGGACAAGCCTATGGCAAAGCCATATAAAATTCCGGATTTTAAAAAGCTGTATCCGGAGGCCAGCGAGGAAGTCATCGCTGTGCTTAGAACCACGGAAAGAAAAATGCAGTATCAGGAGATTCTGGAGAGATTACGGGAACTGATGGAAAGAAATTAAAAAATTTTGCTTTTTTTGGTTCTCAAACATCTCACTCAACGTGGAAGTAAGTGAAGGGAGAAATTTTCTCTCCTCTGTTCTTTGAAAAATACCGCCTGCGGGTGGTCATATCCAGCAGTATGGATACGTTAGCTGTTCAGCCCGGAAGGGAAAGCACAGCGGAGGATGCGCCACGACCACCTGCAGACAGTCAGAGTGTCTGTCAAACAAGATAACATCAAAGGTGCAAAGCGGGAATCGTCCATCCCAAAGCGGCTTGTGGTAAGCCGCCTGCCATAATCCTGAACAGCCTATAATGATACTTCCGTCCAGTCACAGCCCCGGATAACCGGGAACAAGCAATGAGGGCGGCTTGGAGAGATCCTCGGAGGGGTGAGATGCCCATGACGGTTCCTGACCAGAACCGGTCCATGTATGCTGCCTACGGCGCAGACGTGTGTAAAAGTGATACGGATGTGTCCGGCTCCGGGGAGTAGTGTCGAATAGGAGCCAACGAGACGAAGAACAAGTAACATTTTTCATAATAGAAACTACAGTGGCAGCCCGCATACGGCTGGTCATTTGTTTTTATGCAGCCTGTGATTCAGGCTGCCGCTGTCCTTGTGTTATGAAAATACGCAGAAAGGAGAGAAACCACACATGAAGAACGGAATACAGAGGGGAGATATGTTCTATGCAGACCTGACTCCGGTAGTTGGAAGTGAGCAGGGCGGTGTCCGTCCTGTGGTGATTATCCAGAACGATGTCGGAAACCGCCACAGTCCCACTGTGATTGCGGCGGCGATTACCAGCCAGACAGAAAAGAGAAAGCTGCCCACCCATATCCGCTTGCCGGAAAACTGCCAGGGACTGCATCAGGATTCCACAGTTCTCCTGGAGCAGGTACGGACCATTGACCGTACACGTCTCAGAGAGTACATAGGGAAGTTGAATGCCTCCACCATGCAGTATGTGGACCATGCTATAGCAGTCAGTTTTGGACTGGATGGAATACTTGGAATGAGCGGTAGCCCGTCTCTGACCGAAAGGCCCATGGAGCAACAGGAGAAGAATCTATGTGGAAATGGAGCGGAAAGAGAAGGAACGAAGATAGAAACAGGGATGGAGACGACAGCAGAGAAACGAGCATGGATTTATTGCGCTATCGATGCCCCGGAAGATACACATGGCATTTTAAAGAAGCAGTTTAAACAATTGATTGATTATGGGGAACAGATGGGCTTTGAGATTGCGGGCAGCTCCAGTGACATTGGGGCAAAGCCGCTCTGGAAACGCCCTGGTTTTCAAAATTTTGTCCATGCAGTCAAGCACGGCAAGGCGAATAGATTGCTGATTGCCAGCAGGAACAGTCTTTCCCGCTCTGCCATGCAGATAGCGCAGTTTCAGATTATGATAGAAAAATATGGACTGGAAGTATATTCCCCAGCGGAGGGAAGAATTTATTTTGATTGTGACTGACAGAGAAAAATGCACTGGAAGTAGGATTGCCTGGAAACAGGAGAAAGTGAGAATGATATGACGCAGGAAGATAGAAAAATAATTCGTGATATCCTGGACACGGAAAATGTGGGATACGCCTATATGTATCCGATGGATGGCGGGGGCCGGAAAGAATATATGCTTTCCTTGTCATCAGAGAATCTGGCAAATTTTATAGGGACATATGGCTTGGAATCAGAAAAGATAATCGTAACAGATATGTTTGATCGGTTAGTAGTAAATACGCAGATGTGGTTTCTGGATACTTGTCCTGATCAGCGGTTTTGTAGGGAATTGATTGCTTCACTGGCTCCGATTCAGATGGGAGAACAGGAAGCGGGGAATCCTCTTGCAGTCAGTAGGGAAATATCAGATGAATATTTCTGGGAAGAAGAACAGCTGGTAACAGCGACAGAGCTGGCGATGCTTGCTGCAGTGGCTATTATAGAAGTTATGCGGTTTCAGACAGATTGAGGAGGAACAAGATTGGAAAAAGTATTAGTTGATAAGGCGCTTTTGAATGTAAAGGAAGTATGTGCTTACCTCGGAATCGGGGAAAGTAAGGCAAGGGAGCTGCTAACAAAGACCAATAATAATTTTACAGTCAGAATTGGCGGACGAGTATATGCAAATAAAGTACAGTTGGATAAATGGATTTTAAATAATAGCGGGAACAAAGTACAGAAAAAACAATATTTCCCCAGAAAGCAGAAAAAAGAACAGGAGCATGGAATGACTGGCGGTATGCGGATGATGATGTAAGACTGACATAGATGAAAGGGGAGAACAAAAGCGTGGGGAAAGATTTAAAAGGCAGAGAATTGGGAAAGGGGCTGTATCAGAGAAAGGATGGCCGCTACGAGGCGCGGGCGAAAATCAACGGAAATGATGTCAGTATTTACGGATTTAATCTGCGGGAATTAAAAAAAATTTTCAGGAGCTAAAGGAACAGGCTCAAAATGCTGTGGAATACAGGCGGAAAAATCTGACATTAAATGAATGGTTTGAGGAATGGTTCCGAACATACAAGCTGCCGGTCGTAAAAGAAACCAGCGTTTTCCCTATGAAGCGAAAGTTTTATAGTTCCTTTGGGGCGTCCCTCGGAGAAAGAACTGTGGCGAGTATTACGAACATTGATATACAGGGGGTCATCAATCGAATGAGTCAGGAAGGAAGGGCGACCTCATCTATGAGGGAAGCATTAGGAAGGATGCGTGAATGCATGGAATCAGCTAAAAACAATCAGATTATTTCATTAAATCCCTGTTTTGAAATCAATGTGCCGTGGGAAAACACTCAGGTGCGGCGCCGTTTTCTTTCCAGAGAGGAGCAGAATACATTTTTAGCAGCAATGGAGCACAATTGGTATAAAGAGATGTTTTACATCATGTTCTTGACAGGGATGAGGATCGGAGAGGTTGGAGGCTTGATGTGGAAAGACATTGATTTTGAAAATAAATGTCTTCATATTAACCGTTCTCTATCCTGCCAATATGAGTATGGAGAGAAGATCCTTCGCCTGACAGCTCCTAAGACCCATAATTCTTATAGAAAAATTCCATTTTTTGGTGAAGCAGAGGAGATGTTCCAGAGCCAGAAGAATAAAGTGGATCTGCTGAAGAAGACGCTGGGACGGCGTTGGAGAGCAGCCGGAGAGTATGAGGATTTGGTGTTTGTAACCACCATGGGAAGTCCGGTGCTTCGGTACCATGCGGAGAAAGAAATAAAAAAGGTAATCAAGCAAATTAATGAACAAGAGGCTTTCGATTCGGTAAGAGAACAGCGAGAGCCTCATTATTTTGAAGATTTATATCCCCATGCAATCCGTCATACTTTCTGCAGCCGCTGCTTTGAGGCAGATATGCAGCCAAAGGTGGTTCAGAGCATTATGGGACACCAGCATTACAGTACAACGATTGATATTTATACTCATGTGACAGATGAAAAATATCAGGAGGAGATTGGAAAGTTTGGAAGAGCGATGGAGCAGGTCGGACAGGAGGTGGTGAAGGAGAGTGCTGGAATGATGCAGATGGGACAGTTATCATAGTGAAAAATATGTTATTCAACGTGAGTAATAACAGTGTATCAGCATTTTTAAAAGAATTGGTTGTATTTTGCAAATAAGTATTATACAATCCTGAGTTTAACACTTGTGAAAGTAAAAAATGGCTACAAGCCCAGTAATTGGGATACTCCCCCATTCTTTGCATAGATGGTGTAAGTTTCATGAATTTAGCGATTTCCTTTGCTAAAGAGATGACACACATATGAATCAGGTCAATGCCAGTC
>OHHV01000131.1_pt1 | contig 39694 bp, 37 predicted proteins | sample 1568141 | NCBI WGS metagenome assembly OHHV01 (sample SAMEA3879589, study PRJEB24766) | human gut metagenome | biome: human-associated habitat; feature: feces | place: USA | collected 1985/1987
AGCAAAAATAGTCGCTTCAGTTGGTTGGATGTGGGCGGCTATTTTTGTGTCTTATTGCTTCCTATTGTGTATCCGGGACTGAAAGCTGTCAAGCATAGGCTAATAACAGCAATCAGACCTTCAAGCGTCAACATTGGCATCCCCTCCTTTAGCAAGATTTCTGTCAGACGAGCTGGGGATTTCTATGTAATCGGAGGGGTGCTGAGTGCCGGTGGCACTCGTTTAGCACCGACCGTAACGGAGTGTAGACCACAGTCCCTCCGTAGAAGGACTAACCGCCTACCGTGTAGGTAGCACCCATAGAACGATCATAACAACCTGTGAGTGTATATGCAATCCTAAATTTGTTTTTATTGAGTGTTCACCAAAGAAGTTGTGATAACAGTATGATAACAAAATAATTCAAAATCAGAAAAACGCTCCGGATTTCCGGCTGAAAATGATAATAAAAAGACAGAAATATACGAAAAAAACGTCTTAATATGCAAGACCGATACCGTGAAGGTGGACGTACAGTAGGATCTGGAAAGGTTGCTACAATCATCGAGTAATACAATCTGAATATAGATTTGTTATCGCAAGATAACGTTGTGTCCAAACGTAAGATACCCGTAGAACTTCGGTTCTACGGGTTTTTCTGTTGCCTGGAAATATATAAAAGGGCAGAAAAGAATAACGAAGAGTATAGAAAAACAGTTGTCGGGAGAGTGTCCTGACAACCGTTTGTGATAACAGAATGATAACAAAATATATAATTTTCGCAAATATGATAACAGATAAAGTGGATTTATCCACAAATCAGAGATGTGATTGTGGATTAAGTCAGATCATACGTCTTAATGTCATTACCTTCAGTGCCCTTCTTAACGATGGTATGACAACCTATCGTAGTTCCCATGGCACGTAGTTTCCATTCTTCCTGGGTAGCGTTGAGCTTATCTAGTTCTTCTTGTCTTTTATCTTTATCTTCAATAGCTAATATTTCAGCTTTTTCCTTTTCATAGACATTTTTAAATTGACACCATTTTCTGAAAAAGTCCTGCATTGTAGGATTATCAAACGTCAGTGAAATCTTCTGCTCAGGTGTCTCAGCAAGTGAGAGGTTCACTGAATCATCAATAGAAAACAGCAGGGAGAGCACATCTCCGACTGTTTCAATATTAAAATCCAGAAAAACACTAACATTTAATCCCAGTGCAGTTGCTATCTTTTCTAACTGATCCGGTTTTGGATTCCGGATTCCCAGTTCATATTTTCTGATTGTACCTACGTTAATACCGGACAGCTCGGCTAACTGTATCTGACTGTATCCTCTAAATTCCCGGAATGCCCGGATTTTTTTACCAACCATAATGCTGCCTCCTTAATAATATTTGTGCTTCTATTCTAGCACAAAAGTGAATGATACAAAAGAGTGAGATTTAACAAATTGTCGATACACAAGCAATAGATATGGAATGGGAAAAATAAATTCGCAAATGTTTATTGACAAATTCACAAAAGTGAATTATTATAAGAGAACAATGAAAGAGTCACAAAAGTGACTTGGAAGGAGGACACTATGAGAACTAATTATATGATGACCGTTGATGATGTCATGGAAGAATTAGGTGTGAAACGCAGTAAAGCATATTCTATTCTGAAGCAGCTCAATGATGAACTGGCAAAGGAAGGATATGTAGCAGTTCGTGGAAAGATTCCACGTCCCTACTGGGAAACAAAATTTTATGGATGCTCTCAGAGAGCAGTATGAAGGAGGTTTTAAGATGTCAGCTTACAAAGACAAAACACAGGGAACCTGGTATGTGAGCTTCCGCTATATTGACTGGACAGGAAAGAAAACACAGAAGCTGAAAAGAGGGTTCAAGACAAAGAAAGAAGCATTAAATTATGAAAAGGAATTCATAAGAAAAACTGCAGCGGATATGAAAATGGAGATGAACAGTTTTATTCAAGTCTATTTTGAAGATAAAAAGAATGAACTGAAAGAAAATTCAATCCGTAATAAGCAGCACATGATGAACAAGCACATTGTTCCGTATTTTGGAACAAGAAAAATGAATGAGATTACACCGGCAGAGGTTATCCAGTGGCAGAACACCATTCAGGAAAAAGGATACAGCAAGACTTATGAGCGTATGATTCAGAATCAGTTAAATGCACTGTTTAACCATGCACAGAAAATTTACAATCTGAAGGAAAATCCATGTAAGAAAGTAAAAAAGATGGGGAAATCGGATGCAAATAAGCTGGAATTCTGGACGAAAGCAGAATATGACAGATTTATCGCCGGGATTGAGCCGGGGAGTGAGGATTATCTGATATTTGAAATTCTGTTCTGGACAGGAATCAGGGAAGGAGAGCTTCTGGCATTGAGTCTTTCAGATTTTGATATGAGTGGAAATCTCCTGCATATCAATAAGACGTATAACCGGATCAGGAAAAGAGATGTGATTGATACTCCAAAAACAGAGAATTCAGTCCGTACCATTGATATTCCCAATTTTCTTAAGGAAGAGGTGCAGGAGTATGCGAAGAAACATTATGGATTTCCGGAAGATCAGCGGTTGTTCCCAATTGTAGCGAGAACGCTGCAGAAACGTCTCAAGAAATATGAAGCATTGACTGGTGTAAAACCAATCAGAGTGCATGATGTCCGGCATAGTCATGTGGCATATTTGATTTATCAGGGCGTAGAGCCATTGATTATCAAGGAGAGACTGGGACACAAAGATATTCAGATGACATTGAACACTTATGGGCATCTGTACCCGTCACAACAGAAAAAAGTAGCTGAGATGCTGGACAACAAACGTTAATACGGAGGTAGAAGCAAATGAAAACAAAGAAAGTAGTCGGAAAAATATTTGATGCAATTAACTACAGTAAGAAGTTGAAGATAAGTTCTATTTTACCAGATCGAGATTCAGATTATGTGATTCTTCTTGAATTAGAGGACGGAAGCAAATTTGAAATTATCATTATGCCTACAAGGAGATTTGTGTAAGGAGCAAAAGCTATGACTACTGACAGACAAAAAGAAAAAGCCCAGACAAAATATCTGAGCAAGTTCTCTGATAATCAGATTCACTGATATACCATCTTGGCAGATTCAGTATATCACGAATTGAAAGATACAACAATTCCCGAATATCTGTTCATCAGAGACTTGCCCGGAGGGGCAGGAGGTAGAAGTGACATTATTTGAACAGGTAAAAGGATGTGTGACAGCGAGACAGGCTGCGGAGCATTACGGGATTAAAGTAAAGGGAAATGGAATGGCATGTTGTCCGTTTCATAAAGACCGACACCCAAGTATGAAGGCAGATAAAATATATCATTGCTTTGCATGTGGAGTGGGTGGCGATGCAATAGATTTTACAGCAAGGTTATTTGGAATATCACAGTATGAAGCTGCGAAAAAGATGATAGAAGATTTTGGACTGGATATAAAAATCGAAGACAGAAACAAATACAAAAGGACTCACCAAAGCAGGAATACTTTGATATCAAAGAAACCTAAAGTTGTGATGATCAGAGAAAAACTGGAGCAGTGGTTGAAACATGCAACAGACGTGCTGATCAGATATCTGAAATGGATTCAGTTCTGGAAAGAGATTTACAAACCAGAACCAGATGAAGAGTGGTACGAATTATTTACGGAGGCATTGGCAAATGAAAGAAAGATAAATGACTATCTGGACGTGCTGATGTTTGGAACAGGAGAAGAGATTGTAGAGTTTTTCAAGATGAAGAGAAGGGAGGTTGAAAAAATTGAAGAAAGAATTAACGAATATCAGCGAGAAGTCCTTAATGGAATTAGAAGATATTGTGAACGAGGAAATGCTTACAACAGAAGATGTCAATAATATGTTGGAGCATACGGATAAAGGAAGAATAAAGCAGACAATTAGAAATTGTGTAACCGTACTTCAAAATGATCCGGTATTGAAAAAAGCGATTAAACGAAATGAACTTTCTGGAAGAATGGACATTGTAAAAGAGGTTCCCTGGGAGCGGAGGAATAATAGTCCTACGGTTACAGATACTGATGAAAATAATTTGAAGATGTATCTGGAAGAAAATTATGAACTGACAAGTGAGCGTGTGATCAAAGCAGGAGTAGATATTGTTTCCAATGAAAATAAATATCACCCAATTAGGGATTATCTGGAGAGTCTGGTCTGGGACGGAATTCCAAGAATAGAAAATATGCTTCCACATTTTCTGGGAGCGGAAAAGAGCAAATATACAATCGGAGTAATGAAAATGCACATGCTGGCAGCGATTTCAAGAATTTATGAACCGGGAATAAAATATGATATTATGTTGTGTTTGGTTGGGAGTCAGGGAGCCGGAAAGTCCACATTTTTCAAATATCTGGCGATAAAAGAAGAATGGTTCAGCGACAATCTGGATCATCTGGACGATGAAAATATTTACAGAAAACTGCAGAACCACTGGATTATCGAAATGGGAGAAATGAAGGCAACTGTCACAGCAAAGAATATTGAACAGATAAAATCGTTTCTGAGCAGACAGAAAGAAACTTATAAAGTGCCTTATGAAGTTCACCCGGAGGATAGACCGAGACAGTGTGTATTTTGCGGAACATCAAATGATCTGAATTTTCTTCCTCTGGACAGAACCGGAAACAGACGATTTGCTCCGGTGATGACAGATATGTCGAAAGCAGAAGTTCATATTCTGGACAATGAGGCAGAGAGCAAAGCCTATATCGAACAGGCCTGGGCAGAGGCAATGGTACTGTATCGACAGGGAAATGTGTTCTTAGGATTTACAAAGGAAATTGAGGAAGAGGCAAAGCGTCTGCAGAAAGAATTTATGCCGGAAGATACCAATGCCGGAATCATACAGGCATTTCTTGATGACTACGATGACGAGTATATATGTACCAGAATTCTGTTCGATGAAGCGCTACATCGAACCGGAGAAATGAAACAGTGGGAAGGTAAAGAGATTGCTAATATTATGAACAATGCAATTGAAGGCTGGAAACCACATGGTACACATCGGTTCGGAAAGGAATATGGAATACAGCGTTCATGGAAAAGGATGGAAGATTCTGTGAAGAAAGATAAAGACGGCTTTATGGAAGTACCGGAACAGTTGGAGATACCGTTTGAGTAAAGATTATTGTAAACGATGTAAACGGAACTTGAAGGAAAAACTTAAAAAGTTAACTTTTAAAATCTTTTGAGCCCCGTTTACAAATTCCGTTTACAGACAGGAATGGAGCAGAAAATAATGAAACAGGGAAGATTAGGATATAACAGCAGTAATGGAAGATATGGATTATTATCATCAGACTTATGGATTGATACAGGATTTCACTGCGGAGAAGGACTGGAAGTGCTGGTAGATGATGAATGGGTACAGACCAGAGTGGAGATGAATCTGGCAAGAGAATGGTATCTGGTAGGGACACCTTATTGTGGAGATCTGGAATATGTGCAGGCAAGGATACCTGGATAAATAGGTCTATGATCCGCTTCGGCTGGTGTAAAGCAGACGTCCACCGGACGTTATGCCCCCGGCAGGGCGCAAGGGGACTTTTGATGGACGGTACGGCTGTCGAAAGTGCTTTTGCGTTACTTTTGACAAAAGTAACAAAACCGCCGTATCCGGCGAAAGTTTCTTAAATATCGCCATGTCTGGCGTAAATAAAAATTATGTGCCATGTCTGGCACTCGAGTAGAAAAGAGGTGAGAAAATTTATGATGAAACGGACAATCAGTGGCATGATCGGAGCCGGTTCACTGGCTCATAACAGACGGGATTTTGTAGCAGAAAATGTAGATCCGGACAGAGTGCAATTGAATATTTGTTATAAGAATGAGAATCTGAAAGAAGTTTATAAGGAACTGTTTGACGATGCTGCGGAGAGATACAATGTCGGGAAAAGAAAGGACCGGCAGATTGCAAATTATTATGAAAAAATCCGACAGGGCAAACAGGAGAAGTTGTTCCATGAAGTGATCTTCCAGATAGGAAATCGTGAGGATATGGCAGTGGGAACATCAGAAGGAAATCTTGCTGTAAAGATACTGGACGAATATGTGAAAGTCTTCCAGAAGCGGAATCCGACACTTCGGGTATTTAGCTGCTATCTGCATCAGGACGAAGCTACTCCGCATCTGCATATTGACTTTGTTCCTTATGTGACCAACTGGAAGGGAAAAGGAATGGATACCAGAGTTTCACTGAAACAGGCATTGAAAAGTCTTGGATTTCAAGGTGGAAATAAGCATGATACAGAACTGAACCAGTGGATAAATCATGAAAAAGAAGTGCTGGCAGAAATTGCAATGCAGCATGGAATTGAATGGGAGCAGAAAGGTACACATGAAGAGCATCTGGATGTTTACAATTTCAAAAAGAAAGAACGTAAGAAGGAAGTGCAGGAACTGGAACAGAAAAAAGAAAATCTGACAGCAGAGAATGAAGGCCTGACTTCTCAGATTGCGGACGCAAGGGCAGATATTAAGCTACTGGAAGAAGAAAAAATTCAGTTCCAGAAAGATAAAGAGATAGCGGAAAAACGTGCGGAGAAAGCAGAAACGGAATTGAAAAAACTGGAGGACAGAAGAGAATTCCTGCAACCAGTGATGGATAATGTCAGTAAGGAAATAAAAGAATATGGAATGATTAAAACATTTCTGCCGGAAGCTACAGCATTGGAACGTGCGGTAACTTACCGGGATAAGAAAATAAAACCATTATTCATTGAAATGAAAAACAAAGTCGGTGCGATGGCTGCACAGGTGAAAGAACTCACAAGAGAAAGAGATAGTTGGAAAAGTAAGTTTCAGAAGAAAAAGCAAGAGCATGAAAAAACAAAAAAGGAACTGGCAGAAGTTCAGAAAGATTATCAAAAATTGTCTGGTGAGAAAGAAATACTGCAGGGAATTGCAGACAGGTATAACCGACTTTTACGCATGTTGGGGAAAGATATGGTAGAACGACTGGTGCAGGACGATATCCGGATGCAGACGGAACTTGAAGCGAAAAAACAGAAAGAGCAGATGCCGAAAAAAATAGGTGACCGTATACAATGGGCAAGAGAACGAAGTGAAGAACACAATGCAAAAATTAAGAAGAATAAAGCAAAGTACAGAGGAATGGAGTTGTAAGAATATGAAGAAACAGATTTATGATGAAAAGAACGGACTGAACTACACACTGCATGGAGATTATTATCTGCCAGACCTGGAAATCAATGAGGAAGAACCTACATATGGGAAGTATGGAATAATGCGAAAACAGTTTTTGAAGGAACACAGGAGTGCCAGGTATCAATATCTGGTACTGACCGGGAAACTGACAGAGCATTTGAATCAGGTCGATAAAGAAGCGAGAAAAAAAGTTGAGATACTGATGGAGCAGATGGTTGAACAGTGGAGCGTGACGGAAGAATTGAAGATGCAGGATCAGATGGAATGGGTGAGGAGGATGAATAATATTAAGAATGTTGTGGAAGGAATGGTGTTATTAGAAATGATTTATGCATAAAAAACACATATAAAAGAAAATCGAATATGATATGAGAAAGGGCACGTTAATTAAAAACGTGTCTTTTTTCTGTTTGAAGGGAATTGAATAGTGGCTGTTAGTTTGATACAATAAAATGGATTATACGATATTGAGGGTGAGAAAATTATGCCGATGAAAGAACCTCGTTTTCATGGCGAAGTTACAGAAAAAAGTCATAAAAACATGAGTAAAATACGTGGAAAAGATACAAGTATAGAGATTGTGTTGAGAAAGGCATTATGGCATAAGGGATTTCGTTATCGAAAAAATTACAAGGGATTGCCAGGAAGGCCGGATATTGCCCTGACAAAGTATCGTATTGCAATTTTTTGTGACAGTGAATTTTTTCATGGAAAAGATTGGGAAATATTGAAGCCTCGATTAGAAAAAGGAAAAAATCCAGATTATTGGGTTAAGAAAATAGAGCGGAATATCCAGAGAGATGAAGAAAAGGACCAGCAATTAAATTTTATGGGGTGGACTGTGATACATTTCTGGGGAAAAGATATTCTGAAAGATACAGAACAGTGCGTTAGAGTGATAGAAGAGACAATATTTGATCAGAAATTGGAAGAAGCAGACGATGAAGAGGAAATGTAATGATGGATTATTTGGAAGAATACGATGAAACGGATCCTATTTCAATTGAAACATATGCAAAAAGGTTGATTGGAAAAACATTTGCGGATGTGTGTAAGCAGGATGACATCACCAAAGCTATGGTTGTCAGGGAGACAACAAATTATGAAGTAAAGCACGAGAACAAGAAGCGAAAAGGTGGGTTAGGAGAACTGATAGAAGAGAGATTCTTTCACTATCAAACGAATAATGATGCACGTCCGGATTTTGATAAAGCAGGTGTAGAACTAAAAGTAACACCGTATAAACAAAATAAGAATGGGACACTGGTAGCCAAGGAAAGACTGATATTGACCATGATTGATTATTTCTCAGTTGTTGATGAAAAATTTGAAGATAGTCACATGTGGCAAAAGGCTCACCTGATTTTACTGGTGTATTATCTGTATCAACAAGAGATAAAGAACCGGTTAGATTATCGTATTGGATATGTGAAGTTGTTTGCACCGCCGGAGCAAGATATAAAAATCATAGCACATGATTTTGAGGTCATTGTTGAGAAAATCAGAAACGGAAAAGCACATGAATTATCCGAAGGAGATACTCTGTATCTGGGAGCAGCACCAAAGGCAGCAACGTCAAAGGACCGGAGAAAGCAGCCATTTAGTGATGAATTAGCAAAACCACGGGCATTTGCATTTAAAAATTCATACATGACATATGTTCTGAACAATTACATTATTCCGGGAAAAAATACATATGAACCGATTATCAAAGGTACGGCAGAAGAATCTTTTGAAGATTATGTTGTGGGGAAAATAGATGCGTATTGTGATTGGTCGGTTACTGATTTATGTAATACATTCCGTATAGAATATCAAAAGAAACCGAAGAGCCTGGAGGCAATGTTAGCATATCGGATGTTAGGCATAAAAGGGAATCATGCGGAAGAATTTGAAAAAGCAAATGTAGTAGTCAAGACGATACGCATTGAGAAAAATAATAAGATAAAGGAAAATATGTCATTTCCAACTTTCAAATTTAAAGAGTTAGTAGAGGAAGACTGGGAAGATTCTACATTTGGAAATTATTTACGTGAAACTCGATTTTTGTTTGTAGTTTATAAGTTTGATCAACAAGATGAGTTAAGGTTAAAAGGCTGTCAGTTTTGGAATATTCCCTATGATGATTTGGAAGGTAATGTGAAGGCAGTTTGGGAAAGGACGCAGAGAGTGCTCCGTGAAGGACTTCAGATAGAAAAGAAAAATGGAAAAAATTATAATAATTTTCCAAAATCATCAGAAAATCCAGTGTGCCATGTAAGGCCACATGCACAAAATGCAAAAGATACTTATGAACTTCCAGACGGAAGACAGTATCCAAAGCAATGCTTCTGGTTGAATAATAGTTATATTTTGTCGCAGTTGGATAAGAACTTTATTGTGGATTAAGAAGTGCTAACTGATAGATGACAACAGAAGGTGATGTTATGGAAAAGATAAAAAAATTTGCTCGAGATAATTGGACAAGAATATTGATGCTGTTATTAATGTCTGCATCGGTTGTGTGTATAATGCTTGACATTGTTAATTACTTTAATATTTCGAAATTCTATTCTCCATATATTGTTATTATTCCTTTGTGTTTAGGAATCTGTATGAAAATTTTTTGTGCTCGAAAGGAAAAAACAGGTCAAATAGAGAATATAGTTTTCGTACTTTGTATGGCAATCGTAGAATATTTATTTTTGATAATGAAGAATAAAGTAGAGGTTGCTTTTCAAGTCAAAATATTGATATATCTTTTGACAAGCGGAAGTGTATTACTATTTTTTGTTCGAAAAGAAATTTCAATGTCTGATAAACATGAAGCTAATGAAGAACAGGAAAGTGATAAAAAGATATTTAGCTTATATTATATAAACACAGATAAAGTTTATGAAATAGCTATGTTACTGAATAATAAAATCATTACTGGGGGAACGAGAGAAAACGAAGCTGAAAGTAGCGTGGATATAAAAACTAGTTTAGGAATTAATTCTAATTTGAGCTATTTAGAGGCGATAAAGGGAGAACTAGGATTATCAAAAGAAGTGCATGATGGTGTGAAAAGTAAAGTACTTGAGAATTTTGATGTGAAAACAACAAAATCTAATATGTTAGCAAGAATTATTTCCAAAGCAGAAGATTATGATGATGCTTCAAAGGTAGGAGATTTGGTATGTTTGAGGAATGTTACATTATCACTGATGAATGAGGAAGAATCATATGCAGTAACAAAAATGATTTTGAATGGTGCATTTAAAGACACTAAAATTAGTAGTAATTCAGATGACATGCAAATTGAACTCGATTTATCTGCGATGATTAATTCATTGTTAAAGGATTGTGCGTATGAATTAGAATGCAAAACCCAAGAAATAAAATTTTTGATAACAATTCCAATGACGTTTGAAAATGATTTTGAAAATTCTTATAACATATATGATTTACAAGCTGGTAGTGTGACTGTTGTAGGAATAAATCGCGGAGTTAGAAAGCATAAAAGGAGAAAGAGTTTACAAGAAATTTTTTCAGAGAAAGACGGTCCGATGGAAACCGGTAAATATGAAAATCAAGGATTACAATTGGAGTCTTCTATTGAAGAAAAGAATCGTAATATCATACCACCCCAAAATGATGAAGATGATGAAAGTGAAACAGTAATTGATGTAATTGCGATTATTCAGGAGATTAATTCAAACATATAAATATGAAGAAAAAATTATTAGTTTATGAAAAGAAAAAAATAGAAGAGTTTATTTGTAAAGTAGAAAGTGAGAAGGGTAAAGTTTTTCCGGTATCATATCTAATGGACAAAAATGTTAATTTGAAATATAACGGAATAAACGATGAAGAGTGTTTTGTATTAGATATAACAGCATTGGTAATGTCCCTTAGTGAAAGAAAAGGTTTGCAATTGATTTACGAATCCTGGATTAATGCCTTGAATGAGGAGAATGAGGACTGCATAGAGTATTGTGTTGAAAGAGAATATTTGTTTCAAGCCTGTGAGTTATTTCATTACTATTTTGAAACAGATGAAGTTGATGTAAAAAAGGATGTAGAAGAAAAAACTGTGACAGAAGAAAAATCAATTGTAGAGTATGAGAAGAAAGAATTTGATGATCTCATGGATAATTTTGAAATACAATTATACGGACATGAAAGATTTAAAAAGAATTTAAAAAACCAGCTGAAAGCATATATTCTGTTGCACCGTATGAAGAGAAAAAAGATATTTTCAATTCTATTATGTGGAAAATCGGGTATTGGAAAGACAGAAGTAGGAAGAATTCTTCAAAAGGCAATGTATCCAGAGGAACCACCAATAAAAATAAATTTTGGGAATTATTCAGGAAAGGGTTCGTTATGGAGTTTGATTGGATCACCCAAGGGATATATGGGCAGTGAAACTGGTGGTGAACTAACAAATAAAATTATAAACAGTAAATCAAAGATAATCATAATCGATGAATTGGATAAAGCAGATGCTACTATATTTAATTTTTTTTATGAAATGTTGGAGGATGGTCAGTATACGGATTTAGTTGGGAAAGTCGTTGATTTAGACGGATATATTGTTATTTTTACTGCAAATTTAGACTCTTCCAATTTTCAGGAAATGATTCCAGAACCGTTATTTTCGCGGTTTGATATGACGTATGAGTTTCAGCAATTAACAACTGAAGATAAGAAGCGGTTCGTTTTAGAATTCATAGATGTACTGATAGCTGAATATGAGGAAAATATTGGACAGTTGAATAGCAAAAATATAAAAGATGAACTTATGAAAAATTCATACCATACATATACCAATGTAAGATTGATAAAAAGAGATGTTATGAATGCGTTTGTTGAATTAGTAGATGTCAATAATATATGGAATGATTATACAGAGTAGTTGCTTAGAGGTATGCAATAAGGGAAATTGATACATGAGAAAAAAATATGATATGACCAAAATTGAAAGTATATATGAATATGCGTTACAAATGCAAAATCAAAAGATATCAGATATTGTGAAAGAAGCTGAAAAAAAAGAGAGTGCAGATAAAGGTGAAATAGGAAATCTTATACAAGAATGTTATTTTGGGATACCGAGAAACCCCTCAATTGAACCGGATTTTCCGGAGGCTCCTTTGGAATTGAAAACTTTTGGATATTGGGAGACAAAACGTGCTGATCAGAGATTAGCATTATCTGCAATTGATTATATGGATTATCAGAAGAAAGTATCTTTTGAAGAAAGTCATATGTATAAAAAATGTCATAATATGCTGTTTGTGATTTATTTATTGCAAACTGGACAGTTGAGAATTGAATCTGAAATAAAGTATCTTCGATTGTATGAGTTTGAAAAAATTGTAGCTTCAGATATGGAGCAGATTAAGAGGGATTATTACATAATTACTAAGAAAATTATGGAAGGAAAGGCATCGGAATTATCGGAGGGAGATACAGAATTTTTAGGTGCAGCCAGAAGAGGCGGTAAAAATTCTAAAAAGCAGGATGCACCGAAAGGTGATAAAGCATTACCAAGACGATTTGCTTTTAAACAATCATATATGTCTTATTTGGTAAGGGAATATATTGTACCAGAAAAAGATTTTGCCCAAACGATATATCCAAAAAAGAAACAGTGTGAAATAAAAATTCCACGAGGAAAGAGTTTCGAGGATTGGTTGAACGCTATTGATGAAAAGTGGAGTGCAAAAACTGTAAGAAAAATAGTTGCATCTAAATCGAAATCAGTAAATGGATTGAAAGTAAATGGGAAAGATGCGTTTAGTAGAATTGGATTATCTTTGTTGGGGATAAAGTCAAATGCGGATGCATATTTGATGAAGACACATACTGTTGTAAAAAGTATACGGATAAATAAAAAACGACAAATAAAAGAAAAAATATCATTTCCAACATTTGAAATTGTAGATGTGATAAATCAAGACTGGGAAGAGTCGGAAGTATTTAGATATTTATCAGAACAAAGGTTTTTGTTACAGATTTTTGTTGAAGAAGAAAAAGGATATGTATATGCAGGTCATTTATTCCTTAAATTTACTCCAGAACAATTAGACGAATGGGCGAAAGAAACCTGGGAAGATTTAAAAAGTAAAGTGGTAAATGGAATACGGTTTACATTAGAAAAAAGAAAAAATGATGTGATAATTCACTCTAATATTCAGGGAAAAACTGAAAATCAAATGGGACTTATAAAAGTTCATGGTCAATCTACATATGATATTGATAGAAAAAATATTATTGGTGTGGATGAAATATCAGAGCAATATATTGAAAAGAATACAGTAAATGGCCGCTTTGTTCAACGAGAAGAAAAGAAAGATACATTTGGTTGCAAATTGCCAAATGGAGATATTATTGGGAAACAAAGTTATTGGTTAAATAATGATTTTGTTTTGAATTATATAAAAGAGCATAGTGGTGAATTGGCATATAACATTGCGTGGGAAAAGAAATAAAAAGGATCTTTACAAAAACAATAAAATAAGATATTATATATAAAGAACGATCGTTTGAATAGCAAAAGAAGAGGTAATATAAAGTGAAGAAAACAGTTTGCGAATTGTTTGCCGGAGTTGGTGGTTTTAGATGTGGACTTAATAATATAAAAACAACAGAGGATTACGGTAAAGAAGAAAAATGGGATACAGTTTGGTTTAGTCAATGGGAGCCTGCAGAGAAGAATACACAGTATGCACATGATTGTTATGTATATCGGTTTGGAACACGATTAGATAATAATGGTAAAGATACTACGAATTATAATATTGAAGATGTAGATAAAACAACACTTCCTGATTTTAACCTATTAGTCGGCGGATTTCCGTGCCAGGACTATTCAGTAGCATCTTCGTTAGCTACTTCCAAAGGACTTGAAGGAAAAAAAGGAATTTTATGGTGGTCAATACGTGAGACTTTAGAAGCAAAGAAACCACCATTCGTATTATTAGAAAATGTTGATAGATTATTAAAATCTCCTGCAAAGCAAAGAGGTAGAGATTTTGGGGTGATACTTGCATGTTTTCGAGATGAAGGATATACCGTGGAATGGCGAGTAATAAATGCTGCCGAATATGGATATCAACAGAGACGTCGTAGAACATTTATTTTTGCTTACAAAAATAATACAAAATATGCAGACAGGATTTTGAAATCAGTGGGATATGCAGATGCATTAAAAGAAGAGAGTATGGAAAATGCAATCTTAAAAGAAGGTTTTTTTGCAGAAACATTTCCGGTAAATAAAGCAGAATCTACTAAGATTAAAATTAAAGAACTTCCGATAGAAGTGGGTGAAGTATCTGAAACATTCCAATGTGCATTTGAGAATTCTGGAATAATGAAAGACGGGATAATATATACAATGAAGACTGTTCCAAATTATCACGGAAAGCAGATTACGCTTGGTGATGTTATGGAAACCGGACAAGTAGAAGAACAGTATTTTATCCCAGAAGAAAAATTATATTATACAGATCCTACGGTTACACATAGTGATGAAACCGAACAGCGTCTTCCAAAGGAAGATAGACAGACCTGGCAATACCTGAAAGGTGCAAAAAAATTGTTACGTACAAGTTCGACAGGGCATGAATATGTATTCTCAGAGGGTGCGATTTCTATGATTGATCAGGAAGATAAACCGGCACGTACAATGCTGACATCTGAAGGTGGATTCAGTAGAACAACTCATATTGTGAAAGATAAGATGACTGGAAGAGTGAGATTACTTACTGCAACAGAAGCAGAACGAATCCAGGGATTTCCTACGGACCATACAAAGTATTGTCTTGTTAAGGGAGAAACAGTGGAGATGCCATTGAGAAAACGTAGATTTATGATGGGAAATGCACTGGTGGTTAATCTGGTGGCAGATATGGAGAAAACATTAGATAAGATTTTTGAGTTGGAACAATAAACAAAAGTATAACATAGAGTGGTTGAAGGGATAAATATGGACGATATACAAAAACTAAAAGAAGTATTAATAAATGGAAATCCAATGTTATTTTTAGGGGCAGGATTTTCGTATGGAAGCACGAATAGTTATGGAGACATGGCTACAGGAAATGTTTTAAAGGATGAAATATATAATACGTTCGTAAAAGGTGCGATTAAAGATAGCTATGAAACGGAAGTACAACAGTTTACATTGCAAGAATTGTGTGAGTTTGTTAACGACCATCTTAAGAAAAAGAATGAATTGAAAAGCTATTTACTTAATAGGTTTCAAGATGTTAAACCCGCATCGTTTCATTATCTACTGTCTAAATATCCTTGGAAAAAGATTTATACTGTAAATATAGATGATTTGGTAGAACATATATGTTATAAAAATCATATAGATTTTGTAGTGCAAAATACATCCAAAGAAAAGCTTGTTAAAAATGAATTAGAATATGTTAAGTTGCATGGCTGTGTTAATGCGCCAGATGAACCACTTATATTTAGTAAAACAGAGTACGATAATCTAATTAGTTCAAGAGTGAATTTTAAGCATAATAATTTAATTTCAGATATTCAAAATGAAAATTTTATTTTTGTTGGAGCAAGTTTGGATGAACGAGATATAGATTATTATATAAGTCAATATGAAAATGCGGGACATTTTCGAAAAGGAAAGTTGTTTTTTATAGAACCGTATCCATCCTTAAAATTAGAGATGAGAGTTGAAAGATTGGAAGGAACGATTATAAAATGGACGGCAGAAAAATTCTTGCAATTTGTTGAAAAAATAAATTTCAATCCAACGGAGTTAGAAAAAAGAAAAATGCGTTTGATTTATTCCGGAATATATCCATTAAAAGACATACTAAATTCTGTTCCGAAAGAAAAGCCATATGAAAGTAAGCTTTATGAAGGATATAATAGTAATTGGCATGATTTGAAAGAAGGGTGGCTATTTGAGCCAAGATGCATATATGAAATTTACGAAAAAATAAATCAGATTGATTTTTCTAAAAATAGCAATTATTGTTTAGCATTATATGGAAATGCTTTTTGTGGAAAAGATTGTATTTTAAAACTTGTTGGTTCATATTTAGAGAAGAAAGGTTTTGAAGTATTAGAATTTAAAGGAAAGAAATTGGATGTTCGTGTTCTAGAGGAATATATTAGTAATTCCATTAATGAAAATTATGCTTTATTGGTGGAGAATGCTAGTTATTATTATAAAGTAATAGAAAAAATCCTACAAATGAATACGGGAAAACATCTATTGGTTGTGACAACTTCTAGAAATTATTATCATATGAAGAAAAAGTATTATCTAGAAGGGAATCCTTATGAAGAGTTTAGGGTTGAGAATTCGATAGATAAGATATCTGCAAAAAATATATATGCCAAATTAAAAGAAAAAGGATACTTGGGAAATATATCTTCTACTGAATCTGTAGGAATCCAAGAAATTGTAAAGGAAAGAAATTATATAAATTTATTTACAACAATAACTTATGGAAGTGGTTTCAAAAAAAGATTAAAGAAAACTTCGAAAGAGGTATTAGAGTCAAATCCAGAAGTCAAAAATTTATATATAGAATTAACCATATTTGATAAGGCAGATTTGGCATATTATCCAAGCGAATTATTAACGGCTCGGTATTCTATAGATTTTGATATGTTTGTTCAAAAAAAATATAAAGAATTATCGAGAGAACAGGCATTGATTGTAGATTTTGTAAAATTGGATGAGCAGGGGGTTGGACTGAAAAATGTAATTTTAACAAATGAAGTATGGGGAAGTTTATCAAGAAGCGAAAAGAAAGATGCAATAGTACAGATATTAAAAGAAATTTCTCCATATGTTGAAGAAAATGAAAATAATTATTGGAAAATAATTTTTGAGAGTATATTAAAAGAAGATTGTTTAGAGAAGAAATTTGGGTTAAAATTGAGGGAAATTCGGTCGATTTATTATCAATTAAAAGAAGCATTTTCAGACATAAGTTATTATTGGTTGCAATTGGGGATTGCTGAGCAAAAGTGTAATGAATATAATAAAGCGTTGAATCATTTAAATATGGCACACGTTATTAGACCTAAAGCATATCAAATTCAGCATGCAATAGGAAGAAATTATCTTAAATATGCTAATTACTTAAATGATTCAGTACAGGCAGAGGCATTATTTAAGCAAGGTGAAGAAATAATGTTAGAATTAATAAATAGTTCTGAGTACTATAAGGAAAAAGCAAAAAATTATTCAATTCATTGTTACGTACTGGAAAAAATACAATATATTAAGAAACACAAAAAACAAGTATCGAATAGGGAACTGCTACAAATTAAACAGTATATTGATATGATAAAAAATGATAAAGATGTGTATATAGATAGTATGGTAGTGCGATACATGAAGTTGTTAAAGAAACTGAACAAATTAGATATAGTAAACATGAGACCTGATGATATATATTTTAAAGCTTTAAGCAAGAAAAATGATGTAAATGATATACAGGATGTGTTAGTGGAAAGTTATTGATGGAGAATGATAACACCATGATAACAAAATCCCCAAAAACCACACGGACAAAACAGAAAATTCGGATTTTTCCCCACAAATCACACGGAAAACCACCATTTGCACACCGCAATACACCGGTCTGATATCGTGAAGGCGGACGTACTGTAGGATCAGGCCGTGTTGCTACAGTTATCGAGTAATCACTGATTATCAGATAAATTATATATAGTGTTATCGTAAGATAACTTTGTGTCCAAGCGTAAGATGCCCCGGAAACCTTGTGTTTCTGGGGTTTTTCTGTATCTTAAAGAGAGAATGATTTGAAAAATTATAAGTAGAGAAATAGCGAAATATTTATCAGCAAGATAAAATACAGATAAATTTAAAATTGAAAAATAAGACCAGTGGTGCCAAAACGGTGCCCAAAAAGAAACTCCTGCGAATGTTTGCCATTCACAGGAGTGATTTTTTACCAACCTTTAATCTGCTTGATCTGTTCAGCACGTTTCGGATCTCGATGATATTGCAGTTTCAGACGGATTGTTTCTACAACTTCCTGTCTGGCTTCATCATCAAGCTGATAGAATGATGTAAGTAGATTATCTACATCAGGCATACTATTTTTGCCAAAAAGATACATCAACGGATACATAGAATTTTTTAAGTAAGTCTTTACACGACTTGCGTCTAAGGCTCCGTTCAAACCGTCTGGAAGTGTAGGATAAATCTCTTCTTCCTTAATTGTGCCAGAAAATGGACTGGCAGAACATATCTCATTCACATCAATTTGCAATTCGTTTGCAAGTCTTAAAGCAAAATCAAATCGAATATTGGAATCTTTTTGAATGATTGAATATAAGGTTGTAGCACTGATTCCAGTTGCTTTTGCAATTTTACGGACATTTGTGCCTTTTTCATCAAGATATTTCTTTAAATTTTTACCGTCACCCATAGAATCCTCCTTTTTCATATATTAAAAAAATACGAAAAACATAAATCTATTAAATATCATATCACAGATTTGGAATAAAATAAAGAAAAAATAATATACGAAATTCGTAAAAATGTAATTACGAAATATTGACAACGATTAAAATACATGATATTATCAATTTACGAAAATCGTACAAATACAAAATACAGTAAACGTATTTTAAGTCTAAAGAGGAAAGGAGGATGCAAAATGGCAAGCTACAATTATATGATGAGTGCTGATGAAGTGGCACAGGAATTAAACTGTTCAAAATCTCATGCCTATAAACTGGTAAAAGCTATGAATAAGGAACTGGCTGCACAGGGATATATTACGATGGCTGGAAGAATACCAAAGGCATTTTGGGCAAAAAGGATGTATGGCTATGAAATAGCAGGAAATTAAAGGAGGATCAATATGGCTTACAGAGAAAAAGACACAAAAAAATGGACAGCCCAGTGGTTTGAGACTAATGTTATGGGTGAGAAGAAAAAACGCAGAAAGCGTGGATTTGAAACAAAGCGAGAAGCATTGGAGTTTGAACGAAGTAAAAAGTTAAGCAATGAGCGAAGTATGGATATGAGACTGAGCGATTTTATTGAGATTTATTTTTCAGACAAACAGAATGAACTGAAGGATCGGACAATCAAAAATAAAAGATATATGATGCAACAGCATATTATTCCATACTTTGGAAATCAGATGATGAGTGAGATTAAGGCTTCACAGATTATTCAGTGGCAGAATGAAATTCAGAAGAAAGGATATTCAGATTCTTATCTGAGAATGATTCAGAATCAGTTGACCAGTCTGTTTACACATGCAGCTAAGATCTATGATTTGCCGGTTAATCCATGTAAGAAAGTGAAACGAATGGGAAATTCGGATTCAAGAAGTTTGAACTTCTGGACACTGGACGAGTATAAACAGTTTATACAGACAATGGAGCCGGGAACACGATATTATCTTATGTTTGAGGTATTGTTTTGGACTGGATGCAGAATCGGGGAGCTGCTTGCGATTACAAAAGCTGACATTAATTTTGAGAAAAATCAGCTCAGTATCAATAAGACTTATTATCGAACAGGAATGCAGGATATTATCACAGAACCGAAAACAAAACAGTCTTTTCGGACAATCGAAATTCCAGAATTTCTAAAAGAGGAAATTAAGAAATTTGTAGATGGTCACTATGGAATGCCAGATACAGAAAGATTATTTCCAGTCGTTCAGGAAGCGGTACAGCATAAGATGAAACGGCAGATTGAGTTGGCAGGAGTAAAGAAAATCCGAGTGCATGATCTCAGACATAGTCATGTAGCTTATCTCATTGAGAAAGGCGTGGAACCATTACTGATTCGGGACAGATTAGGGCATAAAGATATTCGTATCACATTGAACACTTATGGACATCTTTATCCAAATCAGCAGAGGAAGATTGCAAATCTGCTGGATAATGAAAATGGAAATGCTGTTACTGGTTTGGGAGAAGCAAGAGATGAAGGTTGAAAAGATAAAAGAAAAAGCCCAGATAGATAATCTGAGCAAGTTCTCTGATAATCAGATTCACTGATATACCATCTTGGCAGATTCAGTATATCACGAATCGGGAAATACGACAATTCCCGAATATCTGTTTATCAGAGACTTGCCCGGAAGGGCAGGAGGAGATAATGGAATGAACATGAATGAAAAAAATATAATTGAGAATTGTAGAATAGAACCAAAACTGAAACTGATTAATATGGATTCAGTAGAGGTGGAACAGGTAGAATGGCTGCTTTATCCGTTTATTCCTTATGGGAAAGTGACCATTATACAGGGAGATCCAGGTGAAGGAAAGACAACGATGGTACTTCAGATTATCGCAAAACTGACCAAAGGGGAACCGATTCTTCCTGTCACTGATACAATGAAAACAAAAGAAAAACGAAGTGATGAAGTCGATAGTGAGAATGCGGATTTAAATGCCGAAGACAATAGGCAGGAACACTCTCTTATGTCGCCTGTAAATGTGATTTACCAGACAGCAGAAGATGGTCTTGGAGATACTATTAAACCTAGATTACTTGCGGCAGGTGCAGATTGTTCAAAGGTGCTGGTGATTGATGATAGCGATCAGCCACTGACAATGGCAGATGTTCGATTGGAAGAAGCTATCGTGCAGACAAAAGCAAAAATGGTTGTTCTTGATCCGATTCAGGGATTCTTGGGAGCAGAGGTAGATATGCACCGGGCAAATGAGATCAGACCACTGATGAAGCGTATCGCAGTGCTAGCAGAAAAATATCACTGTGCAATCATTTTAATTGGTCATATGAACAAAAACAGTAATGGTAAATCTTCTTATCGTGGACTGGGTTCTATTGATTTTCAGGCGGCTGCAAGAAGTGTTTTGATTGTCGGGCGAGTGAAGGAAGAACCGGAAATAAGAGTGGTATGCCATACGAAAAGTTCTCTTGCACCGGAAGGAACGTCGATTGCATTCAGACTGGATAAAAATAATGGGTTTGAATGGATTGGAGAATATGATATCAGTGCCGATGAACTTCTTAATGGAGACAGTAGAGGACAAAAAATCCAGAAAGCAAAAGAATTTTTGCTTGAGATTCTGGCAAACGGAGGAATGACTCAAAAGAAAATTGCAGAAGAAGCAGAATCCAGAGGAATAAAAAGAAAAACGTTGTGGAATGCCAAACGGGAACTTGAAATTGATTCCGTAAAACGAGGAAAACAATGGTATTGGATGTTGCCAGAATAAAAAAGGAAGATGGCAAGATTACCATTTCTTAAGAAGGGGGAATCTTACCACCTTGAAAGGAGAACAGATGCAAAATAAAAGTGTACAGATTCCATATGAGTTATTTTTTCAACTCCTGCAATATTTTTTGATGGATAACTACGATGGTGAAGAAATAATCCGGCTGGGATTGGAGAAAAAACTGGATGCAATGATGAATCGTGAAGTGTACAGCAAATCCAAAACGGCACCAACGGAAGAAGAAAGGGAAAGATTCCGGCAGGAATATCTGGACAGAAAGGGAATGCAAGAGAGCTTTCGATGGTAACAGTCCTTACTGATTACTTTATTACAGGAGCGTGTCACGCACCTGTGAGAAATAAACAAGGAGAATGCCGGTAAGGTGCAAACGAAAGGTTCTGATTGAACTGTGAATTTAACGGAAATTTTATCGCTGTGAAAGGAGAATGGTACAATGAAACAAGGAAGATTAGGATATAACAGTAGCAATGACAGATATGGCTTATTATCATCAGATTTATGGATCGATACGGGATTTCACTGTGGAGAAGGTCTTGAGGTGCTGATTGACGATAAGTGGGTAAGGACAAGAATGGAGATGAATACGGCAAGAGAATGGTATCTGGTGGGAACGCCGTACTGTGGAAATCTGGAATATGTGCAGGCGAGAATACCGGAATAATTTAGTTGAGAGAGTAACGAAGGAGATAAAATAGGTCTCCGCTCCGCTTCGGTCGGTGCAGGGCAGACGTCCTCCGGACGTCTTGCACCCCGGCAGGGCGCAAGGGTACTTTTGATGGACGGTACGGCTGTCGAAAGTGCTTTTGCGTTACTTTTGACAAAAGTAACAAAACCGCCGTATCCGGCGACAGTTTCTTAAATATCGCCATAACTGGCGTAAATAAAAATCACGTGCGATATCTGGCACTCGAACAGAGAGGAGATGAGAAAACTTATGATGAAACGAACGATTAGTGGTATGATCGGAGCCGGTTCACTGGCTCATAACAGACGGGATTTTATAGCAGAAAATGTAGATCCGGACAGAGTACAACTGAATATTTGCTACCAGAATGAGAATCTGAAAGAAGTTTATAAAGAGCTATTTGACGATGCTGTGGAGAGATACAATGTTGGGAAAAGAAAGGACAGGCAGATTGCAAATTATTATGAAAAAATACGACAGAGCAAACAAGAAAAGTTGTTTCATGAAGTGATATTCCAGATTGGAAATCGTGAGGATATGGCAGTGGGAACGACAGAAGGAGATATGGCTGTAAAGGTACTGGATGAATATGTGAAAGACTTCCAAAAACGGAATCCGACACTTTGCGTATTTAGCTGCTATCTGCACCAGGATGAAGCAACACCACATTTACATATTGACTTTGTGCCTTATGTGACTAACTGGAAGGGAAAAGGAATGGATACCAGAGTTTCACTGAAACAGGCATTGAAAAGCCTTGGATTTCAAGGTGGAAATAAGCATGATACAGAACTGAATCAGTGGATAAACCATGAAAAAGAAGTGCTGGCAGAAATTGCAAAGCAATATGGAATTGAATGGGAGCAGAAAGGCACACATGAAGAGCATTTGGATGTTTACAATTTCAAGAAAAAAGAACGCAAAAAGGAAGTTGCAGAGTTAGAAGTTCAAAAAGCTAGGTTGGAGGAAAAAAATGCCAGACTAGAAGAACGCAAAGTGGTGATGGAAGAAATAAATGAGAGGATGCTTGACCAATTGGATGAACTTGAGAAGGATATTTGTAAGGTTCAGGATAATTTGGATAAAACAGAAAAAGAAGCAGAAAAATCAAAGAAACAAGCCGAGAAATATGAAAAACAGCTTAAACGGATAGCTCCTCTTGCAGATAATATAAGGCGATATGCTGGGGAGTTTTCTAAACCCATAGATGAAGTGCTTCCAGAAGCAGATTTTCTGGAATCTGCTAAAACCTATCGAGAGAAGAAGGCAAAGCCAGTGATTGGAAAATTGAAGGAATTACTATATAGCTTATATCTGGCATATATCAAAATTCGTGAAGAAGTTGATAGAGTTCAGTATAAATATAACAGATTAGAGAGTTCAAACAAAATGTTAGCTATGCGGAATCAGGAGCAGATAGAGGTAATCGACAGTCTTAAAGAAGAAAATCAGGATTTTTACCGATTGAAACGAGCAGTTGGCGAGAATAAGGCGGATATGCTTGTTCAAGCAGAGAGAAATCGGGAGATAGAAGAATATGAAATAAGAAAGGGACAGAAAAAAAGATATGACAGAGATGCAAGATAAGAAGAACATAAATAGGTGGTTAAGAGATCTGATGTATGCGTAGAAAATGGAAAATATGTTACAAATAAAACGAGAATTTGAACTCGAAATTTGGAAAAAAATAATGAAAATAACTTGACGTTTGAAAATAAGAGATGTATATTTAAGATAAATCCAATAAACGGGAGGTGGATAAAAATGTTTAATCTTGAAGAATTGAGCTTGGAGTTTGTAGAGATTTCTGAATTAAAAACCTCTAAGAACTTATTTGGACCAGTTATGTACGGAACAGGTGTGAGAATGTAGTTTGTAGAAAAGACTTGCTCTATGTAAAAAGGAATATAGAGTAGGTCTTTTTTATTTAAAAAGGATTATAGGAGAGAATATATGAATAAATTAACTACAGCTGTATGGGAAATAACAATGGGTTGTAATATGCGTTGTAAACATTGCGGTTCAAGTTGTGCAGAAGCGCTACCCGATGAGTTGAATACATCAGAAGCTCTTGGGGTGTGTGACCAATTAAAAGATTTGGGATTAAAAGTTATTACATTATCTGGAGGGGAACCTACGACACGTAGTGACTGGCATATTATTGCGAAAAGATTAGTAGATAATGGCATAATAACAAGTATTATTACAAATGGTTGGTTGATTGATGAAAACTTTATTCATAATGCGATAACATCAGGAATTAGAAGTGTCTGTTTAAGTATTGATGGTCTTGAAAAAACTCACGATTTTATACGGAGATCGGGATCATTCAATAAAAGTATTAAAGCATTGAAAGAATTAAGAAAAAATAATATTTCGACATCAGTAATAACTTCAATAAATAAAGAAAATATATGTGAATTGGAAGAACTATATCAATTATTAAGTGATTTGGGAGTTAATAGTTGGCAGTTACAGATTGCATTACCAATGGGGAATTTTGCAAAACGCCCAGAATGGCTTATAGAACCTCAAGATATTCTTTCTATTATTGATTTTGCATATAATAAAATTGGAGGTAAGTTGTTAATTGTTTTGGCAGATTGCATAGGTTATTATAGCAATAAAGATATAAAAGTAAATGAGAATTTTCTTAATGATAATTGGTCTTGGACAGGTTGTGGAGCAGGAAAGCATGTAATTGGTATTCTGCATAATGGAGATATTGTTGCTTGTACTTCTATTAGAGATAAAACATTAGTAGCGGGAAATATTCGTGAAAAATCTTTAAAGTCGATTTGGGAAAGTCCGGACTCTTTTAAGTGGAATAGAAATTTTGATAGTAGTAAGTTAAAAGGATTTTGCAGAGAATGTCGTTATACAGAACGATGCTTAGGAGGATGTAGTAATAGTCGTTATTGCATTAACGGCTCATTTGAAAGTGAAAATAGATACTGTGCATATAATGTTGAAATGAAAAAATGGAAAAAATATTTGGAATCACTTAATGATATATCAGAAATTGATAATGTTATAGAAAAAGCAGCGGCTTTAAAACATCAGGATCTTTATAAGATAGCTTGCGAAATTAAACAATCTAAATTATGATTAGAGAGGTAACAGATATGAATAAACATGAGTTATATCATAACCACAATTATGTTTATCTGCTGACTTCTAATATTATTAACCGCTGTGGTGATTCATTAGATACAATACTTTTTACATGGTTGGTATATTTACTTACAAATAGTGCAGGGTGGTCTGCGATTATTTTTGGTATTAATCAAGCTACTTCTGTAATTATTCAACCATTTATAGGTCCATTAGTCGAGAATATGAATAAAAAGAAAGTGTTAGTACTTTCAGATATAGCTCGAGTTCTGTTAGTTTTGTATATATTATATGTATATACACAAAACATGCTTTCACCATTAATATTGGTTTTTATGACAATATCCATTTCATTAATAGAAGCATTTCATATGCCAGCAGGGGTAGCAGTTATTCAGCATGTACTTCCTAATGAACATTATGATAAAGGTGTAAGTGTCAATGTGTCTTGTACCAAAATAGCAGTATTAGTTGGAACTGGCTTGTCAGGCATAGTGATTAGTTCATTTGGAATAGGTATTTCTTTAGCGATAGATGCTTTGATATTTTTAATATCAGCGTTGCTTATAGTAAAAATAGAATTTTCTGTTCAAGAAGAAAAGAAGACAAACCGAATAATTGGCAGAGAATATTTAATTTCGCTTAGAGATGGATTTAGTTATGTATTTGACCATAAGAAGCTATTAAAACTATGTTTTTTATGTATTCTAATTAATTCAGCAGTGGTTCCATTTGATGCACTGCTCGCCCCGATTGCAAGAGAAATGTTTAGTGGAGATGCCAAAATTGTTTCATTACTAAGTGTAAGCGTAACTATTGGTACTATTTTGGGATCATTGACTTTTGCAAAAATGAAAGAGGAGAAAAAAAATAATACACTTGTTACATTTTGTGGAATTGTTTTAGGTGTATACTATGTTTTTATTGCATTTGTTTCAAAATATATTGCAAATCCTATAACTCAAAAATTACTGTTGCTAATCGGTTCGATAATAATTGGTGCAGCATTGGGATTAATGATTACTTATGTACAAGTGAAATTTGTAAAAGAAGTTACTAAAGAATATATAGGACGTGTTTCTGCAATTCGATTTTCACTTACATACGCATGCGCGCCAGTGGTATCTTTTGTGATTAGTATTATATACAAAGTTACTGTTGTTGATACAAGTTCACTTTTTGTGGGATTTGGTATTGTAATAATAATTCTTTTTCTTTTGGCAAATAAGATTACGTTTTCTCCTTTGAAGAAAGGCGATAAAAGTTAATAAAAATTATTTATATGAAAAACTGGCTGCTTTTTGGCTATAAATTAAAGCTGATAGAGAAGAGTATAAACAGCAGAAGAGAAGCTTTTTGACTGAGGCTTCCGGTGCCAAAACGGTGCCAAGAAATCAGGCAAATAAAAATAAATAGTACAAATCAGTCGTTTTTCACTGTATTTTGGAGAGAAAACCATAAAAAATATGAGGTAAAATGATATTAAAGTATCGTGAAGGTGGACGTACTGTAGGATCAGGCCGTGTTGCTACAGTTATCGAGTAATTAAATCTTAATATAGATTAGAGCAGTAATGCTCATTGTGTCCAAGCGTAAGATTACCCCGGAGCCGAAAGGCTTCCGGGGTTTTTCTGTTGCGTGGAAATAAAAATAAATTTTCTTTCTACTTCCAGAACCAAATCCCCCCTGCCTGCATCTAATTAGTGTAAAATAAAAGAAATAAACGCGCGCAAACTACTCCGGTCGGACAGAAGGAGACAACCAACAATGACAAGAGATGTATTTATCAGAGAAATAAGGCAGTCAGAATCCATGCTGTATCATGTGGCAAAGTCTATTCTGAAAAATGATTCAGACTGTGCAGATGCCGTACAGGAAACACTTTTGAAAGCTTATGAAAAACTGCATACATTGAAACAGGATCAGTTTTTTCGAACCTGGATTACACGGATACTGATCAACGAGTGCAATGGGGTGCTGCGAAAAAGGAAATGTGTAATTTCCTACGAGGAATATATGGAAAATGCAGGTACAGCAGAAAATAAAAAATATACACATTTGTATATGGCTATTCTGAATCTTCCGGAAGAGCTGAGGATTCTGGTAACGCTGTATTATATAGAAGGTTTTTCTCAAAAGGAGATTGTAGAAATCCTGCATACGCAGGAAGGAACAATCAAAAGCAGACTTTCACGGGCAAGAGCTCTTTTGAGGGAACAGCTTACAGAAGAGAGAAGCCGTCCCTCAATAAAAGCAGCAGGAACTAAGATGCAGTTACGGTAGAAGGAGGAGCAATTATGTCAGATCATAACTGGAAAAAAGCAGCGCCGGAAGTACCGGAAGAATTTCATATGAAATTAGAGGAAACGTTAAAGCAGATTGAAAATAATAAAATCATTCATTATAAAAAGAAAAGCAGAAAAATGATGATACGGATACTTGCCACAGCGGCCATACTATGCAGTCTTGCAGTCACTACCATTGTGGCAGGGGAGCTTTTTCAGTGGAACGATGTGTTAAAGAAAAGGCTGAATCCATCAAAAGAACAGCAAGAGTTTCTGGCAGATCAGGGATATATCAAAGGAATTGGCCAGTCCCAGACACAGAATGGAGTGACTATCACGCTTGTAAATACAGTTCAGGATCAGAATCTTCTGTATGCACTATTTAAAATAGAAACAGACGACAGTATTTCTATGGATGATACCACATCCTTTGAGAATGGTCTGAATATTAAAATTGACGGAACCTCCACATATGACATGGATGAACTGGGAAGCTATGGGGCAGGGGCCGGACTGGCGTATCCTGAGGGAATATCGGATATCTCCCCACACTTGCAGTATTATGAAGTTTCTCTGTCATATAATGGCGATTATGACCTCAGTGGTAAAACTGTTCAGATGGAGCTGAAGAATCTGACCCAGGGAGGGGATAAAACAGAGGATGGAGAAGTAGTGGCGGAAGGTGTCTGGAAATTTGAATGGACGCTGGATGAGATCCGATCCATGATGAAGCTGGATGTAAACCGGAAGTGTAATTTTGGAGGATATGAGATCACAGTAGATGCCATGGAGCTTTCTCCTTTGAAATATACTCTTTATATGGATTATGAGGAGGCCATGAAGGTGTATGAGGATGAAAGAAACCGGTTTGAATATAATGGTGATGATCCCGGCATGGATCTTACAGGAAGAACACATATAGACCAGGTTCGCTACGAAGACGGTACGGTTGTAAAAATGGATTATGAATCCGGCGGCGGCATTGGCGGCGGCGAAGAAAAATGGGATGAGGAAAAAGGGATTGTAAAAATTTCTGGAGGATTTGCGCAGGTGATCGATGTAGACAAACTGGAGGCAGTACATTTTGGAAACGTAGATTCCTGGCTTACAGTAAGATAGAAACAGAAAAAGGTACTTTCATTTGCAAATCAGGGGATATTTCTGAATCAGCAGCGTCTAATATACAGAAACACATTACCGGCCGGTAAGGAAAGGAGCAGAGAATTGACAAAAGAAAATCTTGGCAGGCTGATTCTGGAATCAGAACGCCAAATGTACCTGACTGCAAAAACAATTCTGCACAACGACCAGGACTGTGGAGATGCGATTCAGGAAGCTATTGTAAAGGCGTTTCAGAAAATAGATACGTTAAGACAGGAGAAGTATGCAAAAACCTGGCTGATGCGGATACTGATCAACGAGTGTCACAGCCTGCTCCGCCGGGAAAGCCGATATGTTTCCATGGAGGAAATAAAGGAATTTTCATCTGGGGAAGCAGAGGAGAAAAGGGATTACAGTGATCTTTATTCAGCTGTGAACTCTCTAAAGGAGGAACTTCGGATTCCGGTGATCCTGTATTATGGAGAGGATTTCAGTATCAGGGAAATCGCACAGATTCTGGAAATTACAGAAGGGGCGGTACAGAAACGGCTTTTTCGGGCGCGGATGCAGCTAAGGGACAGACTTACGCAAATGGAGGTACCCATATGAGACTGGAAGAGATCAAAAAAGAGCTGCCTGAGACTCCTGATTTTATCCACAGGATGATTGTGGAGGAGGTAGAAAACCAACTGGGGAAAAAAGGCACGGCAGTCAGCATAAGAACTCCCCGGAAAAAAAGAAAATGGAGCCCTGCTCGTGTGGCTGCTGTGGCAGCTCTGTGCGCTCTTGGATTTTCCACAGTGGCTTACGCAGGATATCAGTTATACACCATGTATGTGGAAAAACAGGGGAAATATGGAATTTCTGCGGGGATAACTATGGAAAAAGCCTACGCTTCCCTTATAGTTCCAGATGAAATCCCACAGGTGAAGATTCAGGCCGGATATATTCCAGAAGGAATGGAATGGGTAGATGACGCTTCTGGAAAAGCAAGGCTTTTTTACTCAGAAACACCGGATCAGGGAGGGATTTCCATAGGAACGGTGCTTCTGGACAGTGATGACACGGATCAGATTCTTACGGAAACAGGAGTAATAGAAAGTGAGAAAAGAACTTTTGGCAGCAGAGAGGGAATTTATCTGAGATTTCAGGATCTGGAGCAGGATAAAACTTTTAACCAGGTAATCTATCTTCTGTGCCCGGAGGAGTACCAGGTTGTCATCATGAACATCGGAGATGATGTGACAAAAGAAGATGCGGTAAAATTTGCAGAAAATCTTTCTTTTGTGAAAACAGGTGAAATGGAGAAAACAGAAAACCTGTATTCCTGGAGTGAATACGTTTCACCGGAAACGGAAGAGGCGGAGCCTTTGGAGACTTCCATAGCAGAGAACGAGCTTTCTGTAGTAAAACCGGGGGAATGGCTGGAACAGAGAGTAACAGGTGAAACAGAAAACGGAGAATATCTGGAACTGGATGAGATTCAGATGAGAGTAGATTCCGTACAGGTTTCTGACAATCTCAGTCTTCTGGATGGCTCAGTGCTTCCGGACGGATGGAAGGAAGCACTGGGAAGCGATGGAAAACTTGCAGTTAATAACCTGTCTTATATAAAAAGAGGAGATGGCGTGGAAACTCTGGATCAGGTGGTAAAAACGGAAACTATAGATCAGAAGCTGCTCTATGTGACTGTAACTTACAAAAATCCCACAGAAACACCAATTTATCATATGCTGTATCATGGATGTCTGATGATGATTGATAAAAAGGACGGAATGTATTCGGTCAGAGATGTTGAAGCTGAAAATTTTCAGAAAGACGGTGTGGAATACGATTTTGTAACAGGAGACGGCGTGGCCTCAAGCACAGAGATGACTTACTACAGTATTCACGACGAATATGGAAACGGCGGAAATTATATTCCTGTGCTGAAAGCAGGAGAAGAGGTGCAGGTGGACATGGCATGGATCGTAAACGAACCGGATCTTTCCAGGGCGTTTCTCAACCTTTCCGGAGAAGGTTCCTGCTGGGAATTTACAGAGACGGTAAGAGAAACCGGACTGGTGGATATCCGACAATAGAAAAATACGATTTTGGAGAGTTTTTCCGAGAAAAGCTTGACTTTATACTTACTACAACCCTTATAATGAAGCCATAAAATCACAGTGATTGAAAAATGGCGCTATCAGAAACACAAAGATCAGGTGAAAAAGGAGTGGAGTAAGTATTATGAATATTAAGGAAGCGGAAAATCTCAGCGGTATTTCCGGTCAGAATATCCGCTATTATGAAAAACAGGGACTGATCAGTCCAAAAAGGAATCGGATCAATTCCTACAGGGAATATGGAGAAGAGGATATCCGGATATTAAAGACCATTCGTATGCTGAGGATGCTGGATATGCCTATTGAGCAGATACGACTGATTCTTAAGGGAGATTTGTCTATGGGAGATGCCTTAGATATGCAGAAAGTGAGGCTGGAAGTACAGGCAAAGAAACTGCAGTCCGCCATCAGTTTTTGTGAGCAGATGGGAAAAGAGAAAAGAACCCTGAAGGAACTGGATATAGACAGATGTCTGGAAAAGATGGAAAAGAGTACTGCCAGAGACGGATATTTTACCCGTTGGGTGGAGGATTACAAAAAGCTCGCACGGGAAGAGGCGCAGAGGGTCTTTACCTTTATACCGGATGATGCGGTGACAAATCCCCGGGAGTTTACAAATGCGCTTCTGGCATATGCAAAAGAAAAGAATCTGAATCTGGTGATTACAAAAGAAGGAATGTATCCGGAATTTGAGATTGACGGAGTGGAGTACAGGGCAGAACGAAATTATGGACGGGCCTATCGGGTACCGGTAGCCGTGATCCATTGTGAAATGATCCATCCGGAATTGTATGAAACAGAGATGGAGCCGAAACGCCGCCGTTGGGTAAAGATTTTGTATCATTCTCTTCCTGCACTGGGATTTATTTTTCTGATTTTTCTTATGATGGGCGGTACAGGAGGACTTTCTCTTTCAGAGTTTTTTACCACAAAAGAAGGCGTGATCCTTTTGATCCTGATCGTTATTCTGGGAATCTCAGAATTCATACATTTTTATCTTCTTTACCGAAATATGGACGGACCGAGATAGAATGTCAAAAGGCTGTTGGTAAACGGATTACCGACAGCCTTTGTTGTCTACAAGGAGCATATTTAATTTTTTCCAACGGCGAAGTTCTTTAGCGGTGAAAAATAAATGCTGCTTCAGTTCTTCTGTAGGCTCCTGAGGGGTCAGAGTTACCAGACATCTAAAAGCGCAGGGCATATAATCGGCACTGGAAATGCCGCAGAGCAGTCCCTCTGTAAAATCACGGAGCTCCAGAGGATTAAAAATATAAAGAAGATCTTCCTCCAGGCTGTTGTACTGGTTTACGAAGGAAAAACGGATCAGCATATCACTGTAGACCACTTTGCCTGTATAGTAGATTTCACTGCTCCGTCCGGTAGGAGTTACGGCGCTGATGGACAGAGAGGCCTCATACTGACTGCCGTCCTTGCTTTGATGAATATGTATCACTCCGTCTTTCAGGCGCTTATACCTTCCATCGTAAAAATAGAAATAGAGCTTACGGGCCTGATAAAAAGGGCTTTTTATTTTATGTTCAGAGATGGGGGCTGTGAAAGGCCGTTCCGGCTGGTAATCCATAATCTGTTGCGCGGCTTTTATGAATAAGGTCTGCCAGCTGCTGAAGCGTCATCCCCTGATTTTTTCTGTGATTGCGGATACGTCCGCCAATATGTTTACTGATCTGGCTCAATTGATTCACCTTGTTTCGTAAGAATATACACTGTCTGCGTTTTAACAGTTAAAAAATCTATAATATACAGAAATGCATCTAAATTCTATCATAAAGAAACTTTTTACGTCAAGATTCTATTATAAAGAAACTTATGGAAATTTGCCCATTTTACTGTAATTGCCTATAATGGGCTGGTGCGGCAGATCTTAATAGTCTGTAGAAAGTGGTAAGCATATCTTTCTGTACAGGAATTACAGATCGCTGTCTCTGATTCCTCAGAATAGAGAAATCAAGTATTACAGTAAAGTGAGGACATATTTATGGAAAAGAAAGCAGGAAGCTTCAGCGGATCTCTGGGATTTGTACTGGCGGCAGCGGGAAGCGCTGTAGGAGTTGGTAACATATGGCGTTTTCCTTATCTGGCAGCTCAGGATGGAGGCGGACTTTTTATTCTTGTATATCTGGTTCTGGTACTGACATTTGGCTTTACGCTTCTTACAACGGACATTGCTATTGGACGAAGAACAAAAAAGAATGCGTTGTATGCTTTTGGTGCGATTTCTCCAAAGTGGAATTTTCTCGGAAAACTGACATTTCTTGTTCCGGCTCTGATCATGACATACTATTCTGTGATTGGCGGATGGGTTACCAAATATGCGGTGACATATCTGAGCGGAAAGAGCAGTGCAGCAGCTGAAGACTCATATTTTACTGACTTTATTACAGCTCCTGTCGCTCCTATTGTATTTATGCTTGTTTTTCTTGCAATTACAGCATTTGTAGTATATGCCGGTGTGGATAAAGGAATTGAGCGTTTCTCAAGACTGGTAATGCCCGGGCTTCTTATTATGATTATCTGTATTGCAGTTTTTTCGCTGACACTGAAGCATACAGATAAAAGCGGAAACGTACGCACAGGAATTCAGGGTCTGGCGGTTTATCTTATTCCCAATTTTGAAGGTCTTACTTTCTCAAAGTTTCTGAAGATTCTTCTGGATGCAATGAGCCAGCTGTTTTTCTCATTAAGTGTGTCCATGGGAATTATGATCACCTATGGTTCTTATGTAAAAAAAGATGTGGATCTGAACAAATCTATCCGTCAGATAGAATTTTTTGATACGGGTGTAGCTCTGCTGGCAGGTATGATGATCATTCCGGCAGTATATGTATTTTCCGGTACAGAAGGCATGGCTTCCGGCCCAAGTCTGATGTTTGTATCTCTCCCTAAGGTATTCCATGCAATGGGAAAGGCAGGGATTATCGTAGGAATTGCATTTTTTATCATGGTTGCTTTTGCAGCTCTGACCTCCTGCGTATCGATTATGGAAACACTGGTGGCAAGCTGCATGACACTGTTCAAAACAACAAGGAAAAAAATGAGTCTGATCATCGGAGTGATTTCTGCAGCAGCAGCCATAGTGATATGCCTTGGCTACAATGTATTTTACTTTGAACTTGCACTTCCAAACGGACAGACGGCACAGCTTCTGGATGTTATGGACTATATCAGCAATTCCTTCCTGATGCCTTTGATTTCTTTTCTTACCTGTATTTTTGTGGGATGGGTTATCAAGCCAAAATGGATACAGGAAGAAATGGAATCCAGCGGTCATGTATTTCAGCGTAAAAAACTGTATTCCTTTATGATCCGATATGTGGCGCCTGTGATCATGGCAGTACTTTTCCTGCAGTCCACAGGACTTCTGAAATAAAAGCAGAGCAAAATAAGATAAGAGCATGATTTTCTGTACCTTTTTCAAGAAGTGCGATCAGTCCCTTGATGGTTTCTCTAATTTCTTCAGGAGTGGAGGGAACCAGGGTATTGTCCAGCTTGATAGAAAGTACGATCAATACAATCTCTGCCAGGGCAGCAGGATAGTCAAAGTGAATCTCACCGTTATCAATGCCCTGCTGGATGATCTGGGTCAGAGTGGGTTTCAGCTCACTGATCAGATGTTTGAGATATTGATAGTGGAGAAATGGCAGAAACCATACGTGAGATCGTCATTCAGGCGGCAGAGGAATTTGGAGACGGAGATGCAGTTCGTTATAAAACCGAAAAAAAGAAATTGCATCAAAATCTTATGCAGAATTGAAGTTTCTCCGGAAGAACTGGAAAACAAGATCGGTGAACATCGTCTGGTGCAGGAAATTCTGGTAAGGGAAAGTAATGGCGTCATTGAGGCGGAGATCTTCCCGGATTATGAGTACGCAAAGAAAAAAGAAATTACAGAGATCCAGGCTGTGCTGCAGGAAGTGGTGGATGATTATAACAAGACTGCACCTGCTCATAAGAGAGTTTACAGCCTTAAAGTCAGAGAGACAGAATTTGAAAAAACACCTTCCAAAAAAATAAAAAGATATTAAGGAATAAATCTCCGGAACAGATTGTTTCCGGGGATTTTTGTCTTCTTGATTTTTCTCTTCTGATACCATACAATAAGATTGAAAGACATATTTTGTGAAAGAAAATTGGAGCAGAAAAGATGAAAAAACACAGACGATTACAACTGATCTCCCGTTTTTTTGTGGGAGCCAGAGGCGCTTTTGCGGCAGCAGTAGCTGCCTCTTTTATTACTACCGTATTAAATTCTCTGACGCCACAGATATTCCGGTTTACCATTGATTCGGTGCTGGGAAGCAGCAGATATCCGTATTTGTCAGAGCATTTGTGGGTGATGGCGCTGATCCTGGCGGCAGTGGCTCTTCTTTCCGGCGCTGCCATGTTTGTAAGCAGATATCAAACTGCCAGAGCAGGAGAGAATTTTGCCAAAAATATGAGGGATACTCTGTTTACCCATGTACAGAAACTTCCTATGAGCTGGCATGATAAAAACCAGACAGGAGATATCATCCAGCGTTGTACTTCCGATGTGGAAGTGATACGGAATTTTGTGGTTACGCAGCTTCTGGAAGTGTTCCGCACGATTTTTCTGGTGGCGGTTTCCTTTGGGATGATGGTTGCCATGAATGTGAAGCTTTCCATGATCGTTCTTTTATTTGTGCCTCTGGTAGTTGTGTATTCGGCTGTTTTTTACCGGTTGATCGCAAGGCGTTTTACGGATGCAGACGAGGCGGAGGGAGCGCTGTCCACAGTGGTGCAGGAGAATGCTACCGGCGTCCGGGTTGTCCGGGCCTTCGGGCGGGAAAAATATGAGATGGACCGATTTCTGGAGAAGAATAATGCTTTTGCAAATTTATGGATCCGTCTGGGAACTCTTTCCGGTCTTTACTGGGGCGTGGGGGACCTGATCACAGGTCTTCAGGTTGTTACGATCATTGTACTGGGAGCTGTGGAAGCAGTACATGGAAATATTTCCGTAGGAGAATTTGTGGCTTTTGCTTCCTATAATACTGCTCTGGTATGGCCAATCCGGGGGCTGGGAAGGATCTTATCTGACATGAGTAAGGCCGGTGTGTCCTTTGACCGTGTAGACTACATACTGGGCAGTCAGGAGGAGGGATATCAGAAAGAGCCTTCTTCTGAAGTTTTCGCGAAACATGTGGAAAGAGGCGGGGAACTGTGGAAATCTTATGATATTTCCTTCAGCCATGTGGATTTTCAGTATGAGGATGGCAAAAAGGTGCTGGATGATGTATCTTTTCACATTCCTCAGGGAGCTACTTTTGGGATTCTGGGAGGTACAGGAAGTGGAAAATCTACGATTGTACAGCTGCTGGAAAGGTTTTATTCCCTGAAAGACCAGAGGAGTTCCATCACCATTGGAGGAAAGGATATCCGGGAGATTCCTCTGGAACAGCTGCGCCGTAATATTGGCATGGTGCTTCAGGAGCCATTTCTTTATTCCAGAACCATCCGGGAAAATATTGCTGCCTCCAGACCGGACGCGACGATGGAGGAAATCCGTGAAGCGGCCCGGATCGCCTGTGTGGATGATGCTATCATGAGCTTTCCGGACGGATATGAAACCCTGGTCGGTGAAAGGGGCGTTACTCTTTCAGGAGGACAGAGGCAGCGTGTCGCCATTGCCCGGATGCTTCTTCAGAAAGCGCCGATCATGGTATTTGACGATTCCCTTTCTGCTGTGGATTCAGAGACAGACCACAAGATTCGTCAGGCTCTGAAGGAGTGTATGAAGAATACTACAGTAATCCTGATCTCTCATCGTATCACGACACTTATGGGGGCTTCTCAGATTCTGGTTCTGAATCAGGGAAAAATGGAAGAAATGGGAACCCATCAGGAGCTGATAGAAAGAAACGGGATCTACCGGCAGGTTTATGAGATACAGATGAGTCATGACGACAGAAAAGAGGTGAGAAGCAATGGCAGCTTATGAAGAACAGGAGTATACGAAGCCTTTTCAGTTTAAAATCTGGGCAAAAATGCTGCCCTACTTCAAACCCTATAAAAAATATTTTTTTATCACCTTCAGCCTGAATATTCTTCTGGCAGGAGTGGATGTGCTGGTTCCTTTGTTCCAGAGTTATGCCATCGATCATTTTATCATTCCGGATTCTCTGAAAGGGATCCATGCCTTTGCTTTGGTATATGTAGCAGTGATCGTGGCGCAGACCATCAGCGTGTATCTGTCTGTACATGCAGCCACAACTATTGAAATGAATATAGGAAAGGATCTGAAATGGGCGCAGTTCAGACACCTGCAGACCTTATCTTTTTCTTATTATAATACTACGCCGGTGGGATATATTCACGCTCGTGTTATGAGTGATACGCTGCGCATTGCAGGAATGATCGCCTGGGGGCTGGTGGATATGTTCTGGGCGTTGATCTATGTGGCAGGAGTGTTCGCCATCATGTTCTTTCTGAATGCCCGGCTTGCTTTTCTGCTTCTTCTGATCGTGCCCTGTATTGCTGTGCTGACTGTGTTTTTTCAGAATCGAATCCTTCACTGGAACAGAAAGGTCCGTAAGATCAATTCACAGATCACAAACGCTTATAATGAGGGAATCACTGGAGTAAAAACCTCTAAAAGCATGGTCATTGAGAAAGATAATGAACAGGCATTTTTTAAGATCACAGAAGATATGAGATACGCGGGATGCAGGGCGGCGAAGCTGAATGCGATCTTTATTCCAACAATCCTTTTTTTCAGTTCGGTAGCTTCAGCTCTGGTTCTTTCCAGAGGCGGTTACATGGTACAGAAGGATCTGATCCAGCTGGGAACGCTGTCTGTATTTATCTCCTATGCGGTGGTTATTTTTGAACCGATCCAGCAGCTGGCAAGGCTTCTTGCAGATCTGATTTCCTGTCAGGCTAATATTGAGCGTGTTATGGATCTTTTAAGCCAGGAGCCAAATGTAGTGGACGGCAGGGAAGTACAGGAAAAATATGGAGATAATTTCCAGCCTAAAAAAGAAAACTGGGAAAAAATCAGGGGCGACATTGTATTTGAAGATGTTTCTTTTCGATATCCGGACGGAAAGGAGTATGTGCTGGAGCATTTTAACCTTCATGTCCCGGCAGGGATGAATGTTGCTATTGTAGGAGAAACGGGAGCCGGAAAATCTACCCTGGTAAATCTTGCCGGGCGTTTTTTTGAACCGACAAGCGGGCGTATCCTGATTGACGGTGTAGATTATCGGGAACGTTCTCAGCTCTGGCTTCACAGCCAGATTGGATATGTACTGCAAAATCCTCATTTGTTCAGTGGAACAGTAAAAGAAAATATCCGGTATGGGCGCCTTGACGCCACAGATGAGGAAATTATTCAGGCTGCCAGAAGCGTATCTGCGGATGTGGTGGTCAATAAACTGGAAAAGGGTTATGACAGTGATGTGGGAGAAAGCGGCGGCAGACTTTCCACCGGGGAAAAGCAGCTGATCTCCTTTGCCCGCGCCATTCTGGCTGATCCGGCTATTTTTGTACTGGATGAGGCAACCTCTTCTATTGATACAGGAACTGAGCAGCTGATCCAGAAGGCTACAGAGAAACTCCTGAAAGGGCATACTTCCTTTGTGATCGCCCATCGCTTTTCTACCATCCGTAATGCGGATCTGATTCTGGTGGTAAAGGATGGAAAGATCATTGAGCAGGGAACCCATAAGGAGCTGCTGGCAGAAAAAGGTTATTATCATGACCTGTATTATATGCAGTTTGAGGAAGAAGCTGCGATGCAGGTGTTTGCGGAGCAGGACGGAATATGAGTTTGTGTCTGTAAAGGACATGCAGGAGTGGATTCTTCTGTTACAGAAGCTGGTTCGAGCCTTGGAAAATTCTAAGTCTCTGCATCTTTGCAAAAAACGATCCCCCGAATGCTGAACTCGTCTGCGACTCAGACATCAGCATCCGAGGGATCAATGCAAATACGCAGAAGACAAGAATTTTTTACCAAGTCTCTCAATGCTACTGCCCCAGAAGAATCTATTCCTGCATTGCATTTTCCAGACAGTAAATTTATATTCCGCCTCACAAACCTGCTGTTTTTTATACGAAAAGTCTCTTTGCTGTTCCGCTCACCTTCTTACAATAAAAAACAAGAAGCTTCCACGCAGCAATTCCTGCAAAAAACATCAGAACTCCGATGAGCAGGATAAGTATAAATTCCACCAGAGGATTCAGTGTAAAGGATTCACTTACAAATATACCAATGTTATCTGCAAAGGGCAGTCCAAGATGGAAAATCTGATCGATCAGCTTGATCAGTCCCAAGCACGGGCAGATGGCGCCGCAAACTATAAATGTAGGTGCAATCACTCCCAGACAGGGAATCACAACCATTCCTGAAAATCCTACCAGACTGAAAAAAGCACAAATGATCAGGACTCTGTTCCAGCTGAATCCTTTTTCTTTGGTTATGAGATCTCCAAGATACGCTTTTGCCAGGTCTTTGGGATTTCCCAGTCTTTCAATGATCATTTCATCCGAAACCCCATTATTCTGCAATTCCTGCATTTCACTTTTTATCTCATTGATAATATCAATCCGTTCTGAAACAGGAACAGGTCTCAGACATTTTTCCATTTTTTCAAGATAATTATCTAATATTTTTTTCATGCCTTTTCTCCTTTTATTTCGTTGATCGCATTCAGTAAATTGTCCCACTCCACAGACATTGCAGAAATGTATTCTTCTCCTTTGGCTGTAAGTGAATAATACTTTCTCGGCGGCAGCCCCTCTGTTCCCTCCTGCCAGCAGGAAGAAATAAATTCTTCTTTCAACAATCGGCGCAGCAGCGGATAAATTGTATTTTCTTTTGCGGCAATGATCGGATACTGATCCAATGTGCTGATAATCTCGTAACCATACGACGGTTGTTTTTTTATCAAAAGCAAAATACAAAATTCAAGTGTTCCTCTTTTTACCTGTGATTTCCAGTCGTCAATATTC
>OHHV01000168.1_pt1 | contig 33438 bp, 22 predicted proteins | sample 1568141 | NCBI WGS metagenome assembly OHHV01 (sample SAMEA3879589, study PRJEB24766) | human gut metagenome | biome: human-associated habitat; feature: feces | place: USA | collected 1985/1987
TTTTTTCTGTCGGCATACTCACTGCCGTCACACAGGCAGTCCCCGCAAAAACGTTTCCTGCCTACATTGATTTATAGGTTATAGTATAACACCAACCGTAAGATTTTACCATAAGATATATAAAATTTTAGATTTTCTTAAGCTTTGCAAAACCGGCAAACATCTTCTTTATTCCTACACGATCGAAATCCACCGTAACCTCATAGTCTCTTCCGCCTTCAACGATGTCCTTAACGATTCCTACACCAAACTTCACATGGCGTACCGTATCTCCTACTCCATAATCCAGAGAATCGGCTTTTTTTACCGTAAAGCTCTGCGGCTGGAATGCCTTTGACTGAAAAGCCATTTTCATCTGCATATAGCTGCTTTTTCCGGAAGAAGTTTCCTGTATCTTCGGTTTTTTCTCCTGAATGGTATGCCCAAGCTCCACCAGTTCCCGTGGTATTTCTCTGACAAACCGGGACACACGGTTGTACTGCGTCTCTCCTCGGATCATCCTCTGCTGGGCACAGGTAAGAGTAAGGTCTTTCATAGCTCTTGTAATCCCCACATAGCAAAGCCGGCGTTCTTCCTCCATATCTGAAAGATCTGCAGAAAAAATACACATACTGCTTGGAAATACACCGTCTTCCATTCCTGCCAGATATACATAAGGAAATTCCAGACCCTTGGCGCTGTGCAGGGTCATAAGAAGAACATAGTCCTGATCCGGGTCTACGGAGTCAATATCCGCGATCAACGCTATCTCTTCCAGAAACCCGGATAAAGAAGCCTCTCTTCCTTCTGCAGCCATCGCTTCCTGATAGGAAACAGTCTTGGAGATCAGCTCATCGATATTTTCCAGTCTTGCTCTGGATTCCTCCGTATCTTCTTCTCTTAATTCATCTGCATATCCGGTAAGATCAATGATCTCCTCCAGAAGCTCCTGCACCGTATAGGCAGCTGCCTTGCTTTTCAGTGACTGGATAAAAGTAACAAACCCATCAATCTTGGACTGGGCTCGTCCAATAGAAGGAATTTCCTCTGCCACACGGAGCGCATCATAAAAGCTGACCTGCATATGATCTGCATATTCCTGAACTCGTCCAATAGTAGTAGCTCCTATCCCTCTTTTCGGCACATTCAGAATACGGCGCACAGCCAGGTCATCTGCCGCATTATCTATGGTTTTCATATAAGACAGCAGATCCTTGATCTCTTTACGGGCATAAAAGTTCACACCGCCAACGATTTTATAAGGAATATTTGCCAGAAGACATTTTTCTTCAAAAAGACGGGACTGGGCATTTGTCCTGTAAAGGATCGCGCAGTCACGATACCGACAGGTACCCTCCCTGTGTTTTTTAGAGATATCTCCAACAACATACTCAGCTTCCTCAAATCCATTCATAAACTGGCGGAAATGAAGCTTATCTCCCTCAGGATTCTCTGTCCACAGAGTCTTTGGCTTACGTTCTGTATTATTAGCGATCACATCATTGGCTGCATTAAGGATATTCTGAGTAGAGCGGTAATTCTGTTCCAGACGGATCACCTTTGCGTCCGGAAATACCCGTTCGAATCCAAGGATATTTCCGATATTCGCACCACGAAATTTATAAATTGACTGATCATCATCACCTACCACACAAAGGTTCCCATAACGGGAAGCCAGAAGGCTGACAAATTTAAACTGTGCCGTATTGGTATCCTGATACTCGTCTACCATAATATAACGGAAACGCTCCTGATACTGCTCCAGTACCTGATCGCAGTGCTGAAACAGTTCCACTGTTTTTACGATCAGATCATCAAAATCAAGGGCATTATTCCTTCTTAGAGAATTCTGGTATTCACGGTAGATCTCCGCAACCTTCTTCTCATTAAAATCTGCTGCATTCAAAAGCATTTCATCCGGAGTGATCAACTCATCCTTAGCATGAGAGATCTGTGCCAGAAGGGAGCGTTCCTTATATTTTTTCGTATCTATATTCAACCGCCTGCACACATCCTTCATCAGTGTCTTCTGGTCATCTGTATCATAGATAGTAAAATTATTGTCATATCCTATCCTGTCTGCATGTCTGCGCAGGATTCTTACGCAGGTGGAATGAAACGTGGAAACCCATACACTTCCTCCGTCCATTCCTACAATCTTATCCACACGTTCCCTCATTTCCTGAGCGGCCTTGTTGGTAAAGGTAATTGCAAGGATATTCCATGGATTCACACCCTTTTCTGCAATAAGGTATGCAATCCTGTGGGTCAGCACTCTGGTCTTTCCAGATCCGGCTCCTGCCAGAATCAGAAGAGGGCCTTCCGTATGATAAACAGCCTCCTGCTGCATATTGTTCAGTGATTCATAAATGCTCATAAATTCTCCTGTATCTGTTGATTCGTTGATGGTCTGTTTCTTCCGCTCTCCGGCGGCTTTTGTCATGGAATCAATTTTATCATCTGCCGATGAAAATGACAAGCAGGAACAAAGAGAAATCCCCTTTGCTCCTGCCTGTTATTTAGACATTTTTCTTGACTTTAGTTCTTTAATTTCAGATAAAACTCCCAGCTCTGATACTCCACCTTTGCCTCAGGCAGCGGAAGACCGCCGTACATCAGCGCTCCTCCTGTATATTCCCTGCCTTCCAGAAGGTAAATTCCCTCTTCTTTCAGCCCTCTTAACAATACCCGTGCCGGCGGATCGTTTGTCCTTACCTTAGATGCAACAACACTTACCAGCGCTTCCTTCTGATCCGGGCTGACAAACTCCCATGCGGCATAATGCCGTTCCTCAGAAGGCGCTGTCAGACGGAAGTAGTCGCCTCTCTGGATCAGTTCATAATACTCCTTAAACCGGCCGATCTGTTTCCTGATTTCTTCCTTTTCCTCTTCTGTCAGCTTAGCCGGATCCAGCTCATAGCCAAAGGTTCCTGCCATAGCTACTGTCGCCCTTGTGCCAAGTGGTGTAGTCCTTCCAGTCTGATGATTTGGGCAGGCAGAAACATGCGCTCCCATAGTGCTGACCGGATAACAGAAGGATGTTCCATACTGGATCTCCAGACGCTCAATGGCATCCGTATCATCACTGCACCAGATCTGGGGCGTATAGTGAAGCATTCCTGCATCAAAGCGTCCACCTCCTCCGCTGCAGCCTTCAATGAGCATATCCGGATATCTTCTGCCCAGACGGTCCAGAAATTCGTACAGACCAAGCACATATCGATGAAGCACTTCTCCCTGACGATCTGCAGGAAGCTTGGCAGAATATACATCACATATACTTCTGTTGAAATCCCATTTCAGATAATCCACATCTGCTTTATCCAGAACCTGGGTCATCTCCTGAAAAATATGATCCCGCACATCCTTTCTGGAAAAATCAAGAACCAGCTGGTTTCTGGAACGAACAGGCTTGCGGCCTGGAATTGTGATTGCCCAGTCCGGATGTTCCCTGTAAAGATCACTGTCCTCACTGACCATTTCAGGCTCAATCCAGATACCGAATTTCACGCCTTCTACGTTTACTCTTTCGATTAATTTCGTCAGAGTTCCGCCTAATTTTTCCTCGTTCACATACCAGTCGCCGAGAGAAGAATTGTCGTCATTTCGCTTTCCGAACCATCCATCATCCATAACCACCATATCGATTCCAAGCGCTTTTGCCTCCTTTGCAAGCTCTACGATGGTGTCTCCGGTGAAATCAAAATATGCGGCTTCCCAGCTGTTGATCAGGACAGGACGATTTGCATGGACGTATTTTCCCTGGCAGATATGATTCATAATGCAGTGATGGTACTGCTGGGAAAGCCTGGAAAGACCTTTGTTTGTGTAAGATAAAATAACCTCTGGCGCTGTAAATTCAGCTCCGGCTTCCAGGGGATATGCAAACAGTTCATCAGTCAGACCCATCTGGATTCTGGTCTGATCATACTGGTCCTTTTCTGCTTCTACAAGGAAGTTTCCACTGTATACAAACAGCATTCCGTAGCAGCTTCCGCTGTCTTCATTTGTGTTTTTTCCTGCAAGGATTACCCCTGGATTATACTGGTGGCTGGAGGTTCCACGGCGGCTGCCAATTCGGGTGCTTTCATGGGAAACCGGCATTCTTTCCATGTTTCTTTCCATAGCATGTCTGCCATAAAATTTGATCAGATCATAGTCTCCGTGAAGGAAATCCAGGCATGCAGACTGGGCTTTTTTTACTGTTACAGGGGCTTTTCCAGCATTCTTAATTATCACACTTCTGGTGATAATATCTTCTTTTTCCAGTACTCCGTAGAGCAGATGAAGCTCTACTTTTGTAACAGGATCTTCCAGTATAATCTTCAAAGTTTCCGCTTCATTTTCTTCTGCACGGACGAATGGAAGACCTTTCAGAGTGTATTTTCCAGCCGCAATTTCATGTGTTATGTAAACCGGATTGCAGCACTGGGAACCATCTGCATTCTCTATATTTAACGCATAATTTCGGAAATCTCCTGTGCCAAGTGATGGATATTCCTGTGGCAATGCATCCAGAGAATAGGTTCTGTCGCTGCCTGCTGAATTCGGATTTCCAGAAAAGCCACGGTCTCCATAATTCAGAAGATAGTCCATTTCTCCTGCAGTTCTGGCACCATAATACAGGTGCAAAAGGTACCCTTGAGCATCCGCCTGCATCTGATAGGTAGTGTGGGCAGTGGTGAGGGTAAAAATCCGGGTTGTTTCGTTGAAGGTGATTGCCATGAGTGGGGCCTCCTTTTTCTATGATGTGTTAAGTATAGCATACCAAAATCAACACTTAAATAGCTTAATTTTTCTTATTTTATGCCTTTATGATGGTTTTTTATGGTATAATGAAATATATTATCGCATTATGATATATTGTCAGCAAATGTAACAGGAGGATTCCGGATATGGATAACAACTTTCACATTTTTCCGAGCGAAACTTTCATTGATCTATGCCTTTACCAATATGGACATGAGAAGTGTACTCCCGGACATTTATTTGGTCCGGCAACGCGGAATCACTATCTTTTTCACTATGTTCTTTCCGGAACAGGCACCCTGATGGCCACGAATTCCAAGGGGCAGAATGTAAATTATCAGGTTCGGAGCGGACAGGGATTTATGATTTTTCCAGGACAGATCACCACTTATGTGGCAGATATTCAGGTGCCATGGGAATACGTCTGGGTGGAGTTTGACGGGCTGCGTACCACAGAAATCCTCAACGTTTGTGGCTTTTCCAAGGATGCGCCAGTCTATATGGCCCACTCCAGGGAGGCACGAAAAAAGATGGCGGATGAACTGATTTACATTTCTCAGAATTCAGAGCAATCTCCTTTTCATCTGATGGGACATTTCTATCTTTTTGCGGATCTGCTTGCGCAATCTGTTGCCAGACCGAAGCCTGCCGCCACCAGTAAAATGAGTGATTATTATATAAAAGAGGCAATAAATTATATCGAACAGAACTTCCAGAATGATATTTCTATTGAGGATGTGGCAGCTGTATGCGGTATTAACAGAAGCTATCTGGGACGAATTTTCCGCACCAGCACAGGACGCTCTCCACAGGAATTTCTCATTCATTACCGCATGACAAAAGCGGCGGAATTGCTGAAGCTGACCACATTATCTATAGGAGATATCGGCTCTGCCGTAGGCTACGAAAACGCCCTCCACTTCTCCCGGGCTTTTAAAAATGTGTATGGGGTTTCACCGCGGACGTGGCGGGAGCAGCATAGATGAATTTCTGATTATGCAAAAAGGACCTTCCGATTTCTCAGAAAGTCCTGTATCTGCTTGCGGTTATTGAATTTTAGAAGTTAAATCCTACAGATTTCAGGGTTCCGTCTGCGGACTGTGCGGTTACGTCCTGGGCAACTACGCCAGCTTCTGTCTCCTGGATGTGGAGGGCGCTCTGGGTTTCGTTTTCCTCTGGTGCAACGTTTTTGAATTCCATATTAATTACGACAGCTTCGTCTGGAACTTCGATCTCAACACCATCTGCGATGAAGGTTACGTCGTAGAAAGTATACTCATCGTCTTCTGTTGTTCCAAGGTCTCTGATGGAAGCCTGTTTTGCTTCTTCGTATTTCTCACTGCCAGCTTCAAGCTTTACAGCGTTCATTTCAGCGTTTTCTGGAAGAGCTGTCTCATCAAACACTTTTGCAGTGATAATGACTTCTTCGTTCTCGAAACGGAAATCGGAATCTACGGTAGTTTCTACTGCATCTCCAACTTCACCGGTTCCATCGGTAAACTCAGCTGGATCAGATTCTGCAGAGCTATCTGTGAATCCATCAACAAAAGCGGCTTCTTCAGCAGATTCCCCGGTCTGGAACTCATCCTGAGATTCTTCTGCCTGAACTTCCTCGGTCTGTGCAACCTCCGGCTGAACCTCTGTCTGAGTCTGCTCTGGCTGAACCTCCTCAGTCTGTGCAGCTTCCGGCTGAACTTCTTCCACATATACAGCTTCATCACCTGTGGTAAAAGCATCCATCTCTGCAAGTGCCTCCGCATCTGTAAATCCTTCTGCGGAAACTACTGTATATCCTGTCACCAGCATTGTCGCTGAAATCATAACTGCCATTGCTTTTTTTAATGTATTCTTTCTCATAATGGAAACCTCCTGAAATCTATAAAGTCATTCCCAAATGTAATATCCTTTAATTTGACTTCATTATACCAGTAGGGCTGTTTCGTCAACTCTTTCTTCGGGATGTTTTTCCACTTTTCAGGAAAGTTTTTTTACTTTTTTGCAAACCCAGAACCACAGGGCTGTTCTGTAGTTTTCCTTAATTGAGCAGGAAGCTAAAGTGAATCTGCAAAAAGGCGATCCGCTTTGTGTGCGGACCGCCTTCATTTGTACTTGCTTTGTTATGGTTCCAATCTGATCAAAAACCTTGTTTTGCTTTACTGTCTTTTGTTTCTTCTGCGGCGTCTTTCAGTCTCGGCTGCAAGCATTGCAGCTGCAAGAAGAAGCATCAGATAAGTTCCGATCGGGGTATCATCTCCGGTCTTCGGTGATTTGCCTCCGCCGTAGCCGCCGGAATGATCTTCGGAGCCACCGCTATTTCCACCATCGGAAGAAGGAGTAGGTGTTGGTGTTGGTGTTTCTGTTACTGTGCTTTCTTCCTGGTTGGTGATGACAACTTCTGCTGTCATATTCGTTTCATCAAATGTAACAGAATCTGCACTTACGGTAACTTTATATCCAAAGCCTTCGGAGCCTGCAATTGGTTTTCCGTTGGAATCAGTTTCCGTTACATACAGGGTTACCTTTGCTCCTGACTGGGCAAGACCAACATTGATGATCTCACTTACTTCATAGCCACCGTCCATATCAAGCTTGATAATGTTCTGCTCAACCTGCTGGGAAAGCTGTGTATGAGCTGCATCATCAAAGATACCTGCATAGAATACCTCGTTGCTGTTTCTGGTGCCTCCATCTGCACCAAGAACCTTCTTGGTAATTGTCAGCTGACCCTGTTTGTAGAATCCATCTGGCGGGAAGCTGCTGAACACGTTTTCAAAGGAAACGGTTGTTGTTCCATCGGCTTCGGTTACTGTTGTGGAGTTACCATTGCCAAATACAGCTTCATAAACAGTTCCATCTGCAAGAGCGCCGATCGTCTGAGAAGTTCCATCCTGTGTACACTCTGCAATGTAGTATGTCTTGCCTGCCTTAATATTCTCTGAGAATACTACGGTGGAAGCATCTGCATTCTTGAATACAAGAGCTTTCACATCAGAAACTCTCTGTGTGCATTCTTTATCAGAATACAGGGCTACATAGAAGGTCTGATTTCTTGCTGCCAGACCTTCACCAATATAGGTAAGTTTCTTTGTCACTGCAATAGATGCTGAGGTTGCCAGTTTATCCTGTACAAGTAAAACACCATCCTTGGAAACAGCTGTTGTTTTTTCTGCATCTACTGTTCCGTCTTCTTTCAGAACAAAAGTAGTGTCGCTTGTAAGTAAATATCCGTCTGGAGCTACAGTCTCACGAAGAGTGTAAATCTTACCGGTTTTCAGTTTCTCGGTAACATGAGCTTCCTTGGTGGAATCCCACTCGTCTACTACGTTTCCATCCTGGTCAATGATCTGGATGTGAGCACCTTCCAGCTCTTTCCCATCGGAAATATCTACTTTGCTTACTTTTACAGAAGTTCTGCTGTCTTCTACCAGAAGGGTTCCATCCGCTGAGATGGTTGTGCTGGTATTATCTTTGTCAAGAGTTCCATCCTCCTTCAGGCTAAAGACTGTGTCAGCTGTAATAGTATAGCCATCTGGCGCTACGGTCTCACGAAGGGTATATTTCTCACCGGTCTTAAGACCTGTTACTTCATGAGATTCCCAGGTGGAATCCCACTCGTCTACTACATTTCCATCTTTGTCAAGGATCTGGATATGAGCACCTGCCAGTTCTTTCTGGTCAGTAATATCCACTTTACTGATCTTAACAGATGTAATTGTATTGGTAACGATAAATCCTTCTGTGACATTTCCTGTTACTGTGGAAATATAGCCAGCTATTTTGCCAATTTCTTCTACTGTGTAGACAATATCCTTTCCAGCCTTCTTCTCATCAAGTTCTGACCAGGTGTAAGTCCACTTGTTCTCTGCGTTCAGGGTAATTTCCTCGCCGCTGTTTTCTCCATCGGCTTTCAGCTGAACCTTGATTTCCTTCGGTCTGTGACCGCCGCGGTTATCGTTGTCAGCCCATGCCTTGGTAACTGTGACGCTGGTCTTTCCTGGTGCATAGCTATTGGTGATATCGTAGCCGGTGATCTCTGTTGTGTAATCTGCAACTGCATCCTCGGTTACCGTGTATACAATTTCTTTTCCAGCCTCATATTTCGGCAGTTTTTCGAAGCTGTAGGTCCAGTTTCCATTTTCGTCTGCGGTTACGGTCTGGCTGTCTTTCTCCTCGCCATTTGCAAGAAGTCTTACAGTGATGCTCTCCGGACGTTTTCCATCCTGATTGTCTGCATCGTTCCAGGTCTTGGAGCCCTTCACCTCAGTTGTCTCGGTTGTGTAAGTGTTGGTGATGTTAAATCCGTCTACACTTGTTTCATAGCCTTCCACTGCTTCCTCGGTTACGGTGTAGGTAATTTCCTTGCCATTTGCATATTTCGGCAGGTCTTTAAAGGTGTAGGTCCAGTTTCCTGCTTCGTCTGCTTTTACAGTCTGGCTTGCTACGATCTCTCCGTTTGCAAGAAGGTTGACGATAATGCTCTCTGGACGCTTGCCATCCTGATTGCCTGCGTCATCCCAGGTCTTGGTTACGGTGATGGAAGTTGTTTCTGGAGCGTAGGTGTTAGTCAGAGTGGTTACAGTTCCGTTCTTGCTGTTGTCGGTGAGTTCGTAACCTTCTGGGAGAGTTTCCTCTGTCCAGGTATACTCGATTGCTTTTCCGTCTGCTTTTTCCGGAAGGTCAGATATAGTCTGTTTCCAATTGTTCTCGACGCTCAGGGTAACGGTCTTTCCGGTTTCTTTACCGTCTGCAAGAAGACTTACGGTAATGCTCTCCGGACGTTTTCCATCCTGATTTTCAGCGTCGTTCCAGATCTTGGTTACTGTTGCACTGGTCTTTCCTGGAGTGTAGCTGTTGGTGATGTTGCTGCCATCGTAGGTTGTAGTGTAATCTGTTACTTCCTCCTCAGCTACGGTGTAGGTGATTTCCTGGCCGTTTGCATATTTCGGCAGATCTTTGAAGGTGTAAGTCCAGTTTCCTGCTTCGTCTGCAGTTACGGCCTGGCGAGTTTTCTCTGTGCCGTTTGCAAGAAGGATTACAGTGATGCTTTCCGGACGCTTGCCATCCTGGTTGTTTGCATCGTTCCAGGTCTTGGTTCCGGTAATCTCGGTGGTCTCTGGCTGATGAGTGTTAATGAAATTATAGCCATCACTCTCGGTTGTGTAGCCATCGACTGCATCCTCGGTTACAGTGTAGGTGATTTCCTGGCCGTTGGCATACTTCGGAAGGTCTGTGAAGCTGTAGGTCCAGTTTCCGTCTGCATTAGCGCTTACTTTCTGGCTCTTAAGCTTAGTTCCGTCTGCAAAAAGGTTTACGGTAATGCTCTCTGGACGTTTTCCATCCTGATTATCTGCATCTTTCCAGGTCTTGGTTCCGGTGATGGAAGTAAGCTCTGGAGTATGAGTGTTGGTCAGAGTGGTTACCGTTTCGTTCTTGGAAGTTCTTGTCAGGCTGTAACCTTCTGGAACATCAACCTCGGTCCAGGTGTAGGTGATATACTCTCCATCTGCTTTTTCCTGAAAACCAGTTATCGTCTGTGTCCAGTTGTTAGCAGCAGTAAGAGTAACAGTTTTGTTAGTTGGCGTTCCATTTGCAAGGAGAGCTACGGTAATGCTCTCTGGACGTTTTCCATCCTGGTTGTCAGCGTCATCCCAGATCTTAGTTACAGACGCGCTGGTCTCACCTGGGGTGTAGCTGTTGGTGATGTTGTAATTATCATCAATAGTTGTTGTATAACCAGGTACGGTAAGCTCGCTTACCGTGTAGGTAATTTCCTGACCATTTGCATATTTCGGCAGATCGGTGAAGCTGTAGGTCCAGTTATCGTCAGCTGTTACGGTCTTGGTGTCTGTAATTATGCCATTTGCAAGAAGGTTGACGGTGATGCTCTTTGGACGTTTGCCATCCTGGTTGTTGGAATCGTTCCAGGTTTTGGTTCCGGTGATGTCAAGGGTTTCTGGTTTATGAGTGTTGGTGATGTTGTAGCCGCTTACGCTTGTTTCATAACCAGCTACCGCACTCTCAGTTACTGTATAAGTGATTTTTCCTTTTGCATCATACTGCGGCAGGTTCTTGAAGACATAGTTCCAGTTTCCAGCCTCATCAGGAGTTACCACCTGACTTGCAGCTTCTGTTCCATTTGCAAAAAGTTTTACAGTGATACTTGCTGGTCTGATTCCGTCCTGGTTGTCTGCATCATTCCAAGTCTTAGAGCCGCTGATATCAATTACTCCTTTATAAATGTTTTCAAAAGCAATTGCATCAACAGTATCATCACCTTTCTTGATCGTCTTGCTTACCTTCAGTTTTCCGTTTCCTGCATCTGCTACAGTTACTTCAACAGTATACTCAGTAGTATCATAAGTAACTTCGGTATTCTCTCTCTGAACTTCTGATACTGTGTAAACATGAGTTCCAACATCTTTAAGAGTATAATTGAGCGGGCTGAATGTTACATTTCCATCTGCATCGTTGGCAACGGTCTGAATAGTCTCTCCGTTCTTGTCCTTCAGCACGAAGTTAAAGGCATCAGCTTCAAGAGCTTTGTTCTTCAGAGTCTTACTTGCCTCCAATGTCAGAGATCCCTTTGCGTCGTAGGTATTGGTAAATACGATTTCACCCTTGGGTTCTTCTCTTACAATATCCAGTTTTCCGTCTTTGCCCTCATTTACTGTTACAGTTACTATACGAGTTGCATTCGGATCGTTTGTTACACCTTCTGCGCTTCCAGTCTCGTGGATTGTGTAGGTGTAAGTATTTCCTACATCTGCAAGCGTATACTTGATAGTTCCAAAGCTCAGTGACTGACTGTTGCCACTTGTTGCATCTGTCTTTACAACGGTCTGTGCTGGCATTGGAGTGCCTTTATCAGCTGTTAATTTAAAGGTCCATTCATCTCCTGACTTGAACTCACGGCCGCTTAACACCTTGGTTACACCGAGAGTTGTTTCGCCATCGGCATACTTGTTGGTAAATGTCAGTCCAGCTCCAGTAACTTCCTGAGTTACGTTAAGAGTTCCGTCTCCTTTGTCTCTGACAGATACGGTTACAGTTCTTGCAGCAACTGGATCGTTTGTTACGTTTGCTACATTTCCAGTTTCAGTGATGATGTAAACGTAACTCTTTCCAGCATCTGCGATGGTATAATTAATCTTACCAAAATCAAGGGTGGTTGTGAAACCACTGGTTGCAGTTGTAGTAACAACTGGGTGTTCTGGCATTGGAGCGTTCGCATCATCGCAAGTTACGGTGAATGTCCATTTATCGCCCTTCCGGAACTCTCGACCGTTCAGATTTTTGGTTGCTGTCAGGGTTATACTTCCATTCGCCTCATATTTATTATTAAATACGATCTTTTCGGCTTCTTCGGTCTTTTCTCCGGCTGTCCTGGTGATCTTCTTCGTTACCTCGAGGGTTCCGGTTCCCTTGTCAGCCACATGTACCTTTACTGTGTACACACTGCTGTCATAGGTGACTCCCGCCTCGTTTCCGGCGACCTCCGCTACCGTGTAGGTGAAATCTTTTCCGGCATCCGCAAGGGTATATTCGATTGCATCAAATGACACGCTTCCGTCTGCACCGTTCTGTTTCGTCTGCAGCTCGGTTCCCTTGCTGTCTTTCAGTACAAAGCTGTATTTTCCTGCTTCCAGCTGTTTTCCTTCCAGCTTCTTCTCTGCGGTCAGCACCAGGCTTCCGGCTGCTTCATATTTTGTATTAGTCACTACAACATTAGCAGTTTTGTTTCCTTCAACAGTAACCAGCCCACCACCAGTTACTACATATGGGAATGCTTCTCCCGTTGTAACTCCATTTCCATTTGCATCTGTTTCGGATACACGGTACTTGCCAGGTTCAAGGTTTTCAATGTTAATTGCATTTTCAACATTTGCACTGAATGTAATTGACCATACATCACTATTATTACTATTTTTTACAACATTGCCATTCTCATCACTTATTTTAAAATAGAATGTCTTTCCAACAAGATTTGTTCCTGCACCTGCAGCCTTTACAATTTTCAAATTACCCTTTTGTTCGATTGTTTCATTATTAAACGTAATTCCAGTTGTACCTGTTACTTTATTTTCTTCTGTACAGGCATTTACTGTATCGCCTTTATAATAAGTGGTTACTTTATTATATTCTGTTGTTGTAATATTGCCGGATGAAGTAACATTAGCAGTAACTACAATTTTTACGACATAAGACTGGGAATCCAGTGTGTACTCGCCACTCGTTGTTGCTGCTTTTCCAGTTTCAGTTATTCTATAATAGTAAGTTCCTTCCTTATTATATTTAATCGTACCAAAATCTACTTTTGCTCCATTATTTTCAACAGTTTTTGCAGAAATTGGTGTAGTTCCATTTGGTACATCTCCAATCTGCTCCAACCTAAATACAAATTTCTGGTCGACTGTTGGCGTGCTTCCATCTACAGTTTTGCTTACACTAAAAGATTCCTGTGCTGGCTTCTCAACATTTTCTGGTTTTGGAAGTTCTCCATATACACAGTGCCATTCTCCACCATTGTTAGTGAAACTATTAACTACAATCCAACCAGAAGAAGTTCCACCCAAACCAGTAACGGTTGCTTTTGGAGCAATAAATAAGCCAGCAGTTGCACTTGCAAAATCTATTTCTGTTGCTTGAGGCATATTAAAAATAATAGAACGGCAAAGCTTATCTACTGTCTGGTTAGATGTAGCGCTTGAAACTGAAACACCATCATTAACTAATTCAAATCTTTTAAGTGTTACTTTATTACTTGTTGGATAATTTAATACAACAACCTGATTAGACTTTTTCTTAATCTTAAGATCATCAATTCCATATTGAGCATAATTACTCATATCAAAGTAATATGTTCCAGCCTCACAGTTCTCAATATCTATGGTTTTAGAATTGGCTAAATTGTCAACAATATAGCCATTGCGATTACCAATTGTAGTAGACTTCTGTGATACATGATTAATCATAGAGTCTACATATGCATCCAATGTCTCCTTAGGATAAGTCTCAATAGTTCCTTTAACCTTAAAATTATTACGGTTTTCTTCAGGGCACCACAAAATATTGCTTTTACCATCCATTTCCAAAACTCCACCATTTGGAACAGATGCCACCAAATAAACTGCACCATTTTCGGTATAAGCACCAGTTGTAACATTGCCTGAAGCTCCATTAAGTACTTTGGTAGCAAAGTTTGAATCCATATGTGCCTGTTTATTCACAGTATTAGCAACAATACCAAAATAAACCGCATTTCCCAATATTTCTGTATAAGAAACAGACTCACCTGGCTCAAATTTTTGCACTGCCTTCTGCTTCCGCACTCTTCCCACCGTCGCCGCAAACGTCGTCACAGATGAATCAGCCATGATCATCACGAGAGCGAGAAACAGTGCCAGAAATCTTCTTAAATACCCATTCTTTTTCATAATGTCTCATTCCTTTCTTTGGATATGTAGATTTATTTTAACCGAATCGGGAATTATTTTCGGTTGCATGATAGATAGTATATGATTTTTAAATATATTCTATCACTTTGCCTCTTTCTCCAACTCTTTCATTTTCCGAAAGAGTTGCAAAAACGAGCGATTTCCTATGGCATTTTTAGCATTTTTCAAGTCTTTTCCATAAATCAGGATCAAATGAGTTCATACTCATCACAAATCACATCGTAAACCATAATTTATCCCTCCATTTCACACATCTCTCCAATGGATGCCACATAGAAATCAACCTGAGTGAATTTCTTATCGCCAGAGAGCTTATTGAATTTTTTTGCAATTCGTTTGGAAACGATGGGGCAGTTCTCCTGGCTGATTTCGATCAGCATGACAATATACTGCCGGACATTGTATCTGGTGTAAAAATCACCTTTTCGTATGGATGACTGGATGGCCTGTCTGAGAAGTTCGGACTTTTCACGTTCCTTCTCCTCCGAAACATGATCCGCCTTATAGTCCAGTGTGCAAAGCATAACAAACACGGATAAACCAGAGCGCTCCACCATACGGCTGAATACATGATAGATGTCAACAAAGCTGGGAAACGGACAGAAATATGCTCCTACTGCAGCCTCTTTTTCCCGAAGTCTTTCCTTGATATCGCTAAGGGCACCTGCTGCCTGTGAAGTCCGTTCTCCCATCAGCTTGAAACGCTTTAACAATCTCTCCGAAGGGGCCACTCCCATTTCATCGAATAAAAGCTTTTCGGTGTTTTGGTAAACTTCAAGGCCTTCCTTATATCGTGACATTCCGATCAGGCTGTCGATTTCCCAGACCTGCCACTCGTCAAAAGGATAAATTTCGGCGGCTCTGTGCGCCACTTTATGCAGATCTTCATACCGTTCATGCCCCTTCAGCCAGCGGCACAGCTCCTCTGTAACACGGAAGTACTCATCTCTGCACCGGACATTCTCCACAGCGACCCATTGCTCCCCGATCATATCCGGGAGAAATTCACCTTTATAAATTTTCCAGGCCTGCATCCAGAGATGGAGCTTGTCCTCTTCCCGTTTCTCCTTTTTTTCTTTCTCTATCAGTTTCCGGAACTCATTTACATCAACCTGAACTTCAATATTTCCGTCCCAACAGCACATTCCGGACTGGATATTTATGTATTTGCTATCTGGAAGTCCAATATCCTTCAGCTGTTTACGAAGTCTGAAAATGGTGTTGTTCAGGCTTCCGTTCTTATTCTCCACCTCAACTCTTCCATAAAGGGCATCTATCATAGCAGCTTTGGAAATTCCGCCGTCTTCGGTATGAAACATAAGCAGCTGAAAAAGCTGTGTAGTCTTCGATGCTTTATTTCGATCCAGTACCAGTTCTTTTCCCTTATATTCCAACGAAAAGGTTCCAAGCATGCGAACCTTTAATACGTTTTTTTCCATATACTTTTCTCCATAACTAAAATAATTCTAGAACGTATTTATTGCAGACGTAATTAGCAATAGCCTTTTATTTCCTTATTAATTATAATACGACTTTTTTACATAATAACACCAGAATAAAAAAAGAACTATTAACATTTGGTTAAAAAAAGGCAGAAGTTTTCGTTACATGTACTGAAAACTTCTGCTCTTACTGCTTCTTTATTCTGTTACTTCGTACTGCCTCAATTCATATTTCAGTTTGGTGCCCTCTTTGATTTCTATTAGCAAAAGGACTCCGGGCACCGGCTTCTCACCGGCATGTCCTCGCTTTTTACGTATCTTGCGTTAAATTCCATATTGATCTGGCGAAGCTCTTTCTTCCCATCAATGTATTCCTGATACATCTCAGCCAGCCCTGCCATACAACCGTCGCAGTTCGCCTCAATATTTCCAAGGGATTCTGCAACAATCTTCTCCCGCTCCTCACGGGTAGTTTCTGCGATTAAATATCCCGCCATCTTTTCGCCTCCACTTTCTCAGGTAAATTTCATTATCTCTATTATAGCGTACTCCTTAACAATTTCAACTTTAACTTCCATAAACACTTTGGAATTAATTGATAAATCCACCTGCAAAAACTGTTTATTTTCTCGTTTATGTGTTATATTATATCTACCTTATATTAGCCAGGAGGACTTTATGCAGAAAAAACGAGTAGGTGTGATTACCTTCCATAACTACGACAATTACGGTGCCATCCTACAGAGCTACGCGCTTCAGAAAAAGCTGCAGGAAATCGGCACCCAGCCGGAAATTATTGATTACCGCTGCGACTATATCAGCAATCCTTTCCGCCTTGTAAACCTGAAAAAGAAAGGACTTTTTAACTATATTTACGGGACAATCGGCCATATCTGCTACATTCCCCGCCGTTTCAAATGCAACAGATTCCGCAGACACATGCGCTACAGCCAGCCTGTCACTCAGGGTAAAATGCAGCCGGTAGCTGGCAAATACGATATTTATATTGCTGGAAGCGACCAGATCTGGGATTACAAGCTTACCAATTTTGATACCACCTATTTCCTTGATTTTGTAAAAGAGGGGAAAAAGAAATGCAGCTATGCTGCAAGTATCGGTGAAAATCTTCCGCCGGAAGAATACCAGCAGAAATACAAAGAACTGCTTTCCGATTTTGATGAAATTCTGGTTCGTGAAGACTATGGGGCTGACATTGTAGAGAATCTCACAGAGAAGCGTCCTGAAGTGGTCTGCGATCCTACCCTTCTTCTCACTGCGGAAGAGTGGGATAAGCTTCTGGTTGAGCCAAAATATAAAGAAAAATACATTCTGGTTTACCAGCTGGGAATTAACAAAGAAATCGTAGACTTCGCCCGCCGACTCCACAATAAGACCGGCTACCGTATTGTATACATTCCTTTCCCATTAGTCGGACTTCTGAAATGTGACTGCAAGATCACAGTTGGTCCTGCAGAGTGGATGGGACTTTTCAAAAATGCAGAATATGTAGTTTCTGATTCTTTCCATGGTGTTGTTTTTGCCCTTATTTTTAACCGCAAATTCTTCGCCAAGGTAAACGGTCATCACATGAACCGCCGTGTTCAGCAGCTTCTTAATCTGGTGAAGCTTACCGACAGAACTATGGATGATGTTTCTTACGAAAAGCTTACTGAAGAAATTGATTTCACTTATGCAAATGAGCAGATTGCCCGCTTCCGTGAGCACTCTATGGAACAGCTGCGCCAGATGACATCTGAGGATTAAGCAGCGATTACCAATAAATGGAGATTTTTAGCAAATGAATAAAGAAAAAAATGTAAAAAAAGCCTTTTTATGGAATATGATCGGAAGTACCTGTTACTCAGGCTCCTCCTTTTTGTATCTCCTGGTGGTAACTCGTGTGTGTGGCGCACAGCTGGCAGGGTTTTATTCCTTAAGCTACGCTACTGCACAGCTGCTTCTACAGGTGGGACGCTATGGTGTCCGCACCTATCAGGCCACGGATCTGGAGCACAAATATATTTTTTCCGAGTATAAGGTTTCCCGCATTATCACCTGTGCACTGATGATGCTGTTTGGAATTATTTACAGTTCCTTCAGCTTCAAAGGCGAATATATTATCATCAGCACTTTTATTATTATGATGAAGATGATTGATGCGGTGGAGGATGTTTTCCACGGAAATCTTCAGCAAAAGTACCATGTTGAGCAGATGGGAAAAATGCTGGCGGCGAGAAATCTGTATTCCGCAGTTTTTTTCACCGCTATGCTTATTATCACCAAGAACCTGTACTGCACCTGTGTTGCTACTTCTACAACCTCCCTTATTCTGTGTCTTATCATTAACTCACAGATGACCAGAAAATACGTTGGTCATGAAGAGGATGGACGCAAGCTTCAGATGTCTCATGTGTGGGAGTTACTTCGAACCTGTACCCCTATGTTTATCGGTACTTTTCTTTCCCTGCTGCTCTACAACATTCCAAAATACGCAATGGCTGGCGTTATGACAGATGAATATCAGACTTACTATAGCATTCTGTTTATGCCTTCTTTTGTGATTTCGCTGATGTGCGAGTTCGTGTTTAAGCCAACCATCACCACCATCGCAGAATTATGGTGGGAAAATAATGTAAAAAAGTTCACACTGTACATACTGCGGATCATTGGCATCATCCTTGTCTGCTGTGTGGCTGTTGTGGCCGGAGGGCATCTCATCGGTCGAACATTGCTGGAGATTATTTACGGTGTAGATCTTTCCCCATATAAGCTGCATTTCGTAGTTTTACTTATCGGCGGTGGAATCAGCGCGGAAGTCTACATGATCTACAATATCCTTATCGCTATCCGCTGGGGAAAATGCCTGCTTCCAGTTTATTCCATAACCGCAATTATTACCATCGCAGCTGCCCGGATCCTGGTGCAGCAGTGGGGAATTATGGGCGCAGCATTGAATTATGTACTGTCCTGCTCCATTTTGTTTGTGCTGTTTACTTTGATCCTGGTTTATGTAATTCTTCGAAAAAAACATCAGAACTAATTCAGTTAATACAACATCCCCCGGAAGGGAAATGTCCGTTTATTGGGACTATTCTTTCCAGGGGATGTTTTTTTATTTTCCTTTCGGATTTATGCGTGGAAGCTGATACTCTCGTATATTTTCATAGCCCGATAACGCCAACAGCAACAGCAAATCACGCTGTGGTCCTTTCCAGGATTCTGCAGGTTCGTACCATTCGTGGATGGTATGCTCTCCACCGCCTTTTCCTCCCCAGCCCACGGTGATGGCAGGGATTCCAAGACTGATGGGGATGTTGGCGTCTGTGCTGGCAGCACCGATGTACAGGGTTTCCATGCCTATGGCCTGATTTGCAGCATTTGCAGCCTAGACAATCTGACAGGATTTGTCCTGGGTACCAGCGGGGCGCCTGCCCTTTTGTTCGAAGGTGACTGTAATGCGGTCATCTTCTGCTGAGGTTTCCCTGTCTCCATTATCAGCATTCACTGGCACTGTGCCAGCTGTATCTCCCACACTGCTTTTCGCCGTCATATTATTGTCGTCAAGGGTTCCTGTACTCTCGGAACTTAAAGTTCCATATCCCCAGCGGGTGTTTTCCTCATTCACGGCTTCTTCTATTGCCTGGTGGAGTTTTGCAGATAATTTCTCAAGTTCCCCTGCATCCACAGAGCGCATGTCCACCAGCATAGAGCACTCTGCCGCGATTACATTTACAGATGTGCCGCCGTTTACTACGCCTACACTGAAAGTGGTTTTCGGGTTCTTTGGTGTCTGGAAGTCGCTGATTTTCGCAATAGCCCTTCCCATTGCGTGAATCGGGTTGGGAATTCCGAAGCCGGTGAAGCTGTGTCCGCCGGTTCCGTGGAAAGTTACCAGATAGCGTTCGCTGCCCACTGCCTGGTAGATGATTCCGGAGGTGTTCTTATCATCAATGGAAACGAAACCATCATAGTGCCCTTCTGTATTTGCCATATTCTTAAACACATGCTTAATTCCCCTCAGGTCGCCAAGCCCTTCTTCACACACATTCGCACAGAACACAATATCTCCCTCGCCGCGAATTCCTGCAGCATTCATTGCTCTTGCAAGACTGAGAAGTTCTGCTACCGCCCTGGTATCGTCTCCGATTCCCGGACAGCTGTAGCGTTCGCCTTCTTTCTTCAAAGTAAGGTCTGTCTCCCTTGGGAAAACGGTGTCTGTATGTCCCGCAACCATGATTCGTGGTCCATTCCCAGCCCCTTTCCAGGTTCCCAGCACATTTCCCACCTCATCAATGTGCACATCTGAAAGCCCGGCATCCACCATCTTCTTTCGGACATATTCTGCTTTTTCCCCTTCTTCATAAGAAGGAGCCGGTATCTGGCACATTTCCAGGTGCTCCTGCAAAGTTCTTTCATCATCTTCACGCAGAAATTTTAATGCTTCCTGCACACCGTTATATTTCAGTAATTTATCCATAATCGTTCCCTTTCAACTATAGAAAAGTCAGCAAGTTCCAGCCCTCCCAGCCCAAACCTCCTGACTCTCATACGTCTGATTATTATCTTTTTATCACCATACAGTGGTTTTCCACTCATCTGGTCAACACTACATTTGAAATGATTTTTTGCAGAATCAGATCCACTGAACATAATTATAATCTCTCCAGCAGCTTCTCCAAATCTGCATAACTCTCAATATTATTGGACTCCCTACGAAGCCCTGCACTGTGGGGCATTCCGGCTGTATACCATGCCACATGCTTACGCATCTCCCGAATACCGATAAACTCACCCTTCATCTCTATCTGCGCTCGCGCATGCTTCAGAATCATCGCTTTCACCTCGGCAAGAGACGGTCTGGCCAGCTCTTCCCCTGTTGCAAAATAGTGATTCATCTCCCGAAATATCCACGGATTTCCTTCCACAGCACGCCCGATCATCACAGCATCACACCCGGTCTGCCGGAAAAGTTTCTCCGCCTTTTTCGGCGAATCCACATCCCCATTTCCAATCACCGGAATGGAAACTGCTTCTTTAACCCTGGCAATGGTCTCCCAGTCTGCTATCCCGGAATAATACTGCTGCCGTGTCCGTCCATGAACTGCAATAGCTGCTGCCCCGGCATCCTCCACGCGCTTTGCAATCTCTACAATATCCACCGGCTCATTCTCAAAACCGATACGAACTTTCACTGTCAATGGCTTCTGAATGGCAGAAGAAACACTTTTCACAATCTTCACGATCAGATCCGGATTTTTCAAAAGAGCTGAACCCTCACCGTTATTTACCACCTTCGGCACCGGACATCCCATATTGATATCCAGAATGTCAAAAGGTTCTTCCTCGATTTCCTTCGCTACCTCCGCCATCAGCTCCGGTTCGCTTCCAAAGAGTTGCATGGAAATAGGATGCTCCACCGGGTCGATTTCCATCAGAGCCCTGGTATTTTTGTTCTTATAGGAAATAGCCTTGGCACTGATCATCTCCATGCAGAGAAGCCCAGCGCCCTGCTCCTTGCAAAGCCTGCGAAAAGCCAGGTCGGTAACGCCCGCCATTGGCGCCAGAACGAACCGGTTTGGAATCTCCACCTTTCCGATTTTCCACTTCATCTCCTTTGGAAGCTCATATCTCAACTTAGAATCTAAATTACTACTCATATCACCTTAATTACTTTCATATTTGATGTGTAACTTTTCAATCCTTTCAACAATTACTCGCTTCGCGAACTCAAATGTCACATCTGATGAGCTGCTATTTTTCCTGTTTATCAGTTTATTCACACAGCTTACTCTTCTGTCTTCTCTTTATCCACATCTTCCCCAAGGAAGAACACACGATAATACATTTCCAGAGATTCCAGAAGCTCCTCTTTCTCTACACGCAGCTTTTTAATCTTCAATGCACCGCCAATATCATCATAAAATCCATCAGCTTCCGTAGCCTCTGTTTTAAACTGCAGATTTCCATGATCATCAAACTCCAATGTGAAAATTCCGCCAATCTCTTCTGTGAAAAGAACGCACATGATCTGCAGTTCTTTCTTCACATGATCTGGCAGAGAATCAAAGTCTTTATTAAAATAATATTTCTGTTCATAAGCGCTTGCGCCGCAAAGTACTACATTCTCTTGATACAATTAAGTCCCACCTTTCTGTTTTCATCTGTGTCAACAACATTTTCGCAAGTGATATGCCCCATTCACTGTAGGATTATCGCAATCAGTGGGGAATATCATTTGCGAAAATGTGCCTAAATAACACAACCCTTATACATAGCTATACAACCCGCGAACCGAAACCTCACCAGCGCTGACAGCTACGATCGTTCCATCGGTTTTCTCTACCAGCAGCTCTCCGCCATCTGTAATCCCTCTGGCCACGCCCTCGTACGGCTCTTTCGCCAGCACACGCACCGGCTGATTGTAATTAGCAAGAATACTTTCATATTCCTCTTTCAGCCCACTGAGGTCACAGGTCGCTGCAAATTTCTCATAGTATTCCTCAAAAGCTTCCATCACAAGCCCAGGAATCTGGCTTCTGTCAAATTCCCTGCCGCTCTCCAGATAAAGGGATGTAGCCTTGTCTGCCATCTCATCCGGAAACTCTCTGATATTTACATTAATTCCCACTCCAATGACTGCATAGTCAATTTTTCCATCGCGGACTCCCATTTCGGTAAGGATTCCGCATATTTTTTTGTGGGAAACCACCACGTCATTGGGCCATTTGATACTTACATCAAAACCAAACTTCTTCACAGCCTTCGCCACTGCCATTCCCATCACAAGAGTAAGCATAGGAGCATACTGAGGCTCAAATTTCGGTCTGAGAAGAATGCTCATCATAACAGAAGTTCCCTCCGGCACTTCCCAGGAACGGCCAAGACGGCCTCTTCCAGCCGACTGAAACTCTGCCAGTGCAAGAGTTCCCTCTGGTGCGCCTTCTTTCGCTAGACGCTTGATCCACAAATTGGTAGAATCTGTTTCTCTTGCAAAATGGACGGTTTTGCCCGCCCATTTTGTATGTATCTGATCTGCAATTGTGGTTTCGTTATAGATACTGCCTGTGACAATTTCTTCGTATGATTCTTTTTCGGAAATCATTTCAGATACCCTTTCTATAACTCCCAATCGTTCAGGTTATTTGAATGAATGATACATCTTATCCAGAGGATAAAAAGTAATACATAAGAACGTAGGAACAATCGGAATTCATTAATTCATTGTTATCTGGAAGCCGAATTATTTATTCTCTGGCTCACCCAGTGTAGCAACCATAACCGCTTTAATGGTATGCATACGGTTCTCAGCCTCATCAAATACCTTAGAAGCCGGAGACTCGAATACTTCGTCTGTTACCTCCATGTCAGTCAGATTGAAGCGCTCACCCATTTCCTTTCCAATCTTTGTCTTAAGATCATGGAATGCCGGCAGACAGTGAAGGAAAATTGCTTTCTCCCCTGCATTTTTCATAACTGCGGAGGTTACCTTGTATGGTGTCAGATCATGGATTCTCTCTTCCCATACTGCATCCGGCTCACCCATGGATACCCATACATCTGTGTAAATAACGTCTGCGTCCTTTGTTCCAGCCTCTACATCCTCTGTAAGAGTAATGGTTGCGCCAGACTCTGCTGCGTACTCCTTGCACTGAGCAACCAGCTCCTCATTCGGGAAATATTTCTTACTTGTGCAGGCTACGAAATGCATACCAAGCTTGGAGCAGGCTACCATCAGGGAGTTACCCATGTTGTAACGGGCATCGCCCATGTATACCAGCTTGATTCCTTTCAGATATCCGAAATGCTCACGGATGGTAAGCATATCTGCTAACATCTGTGTTGGATGATATTCGTTTGTCAGACCGTTCCAAACCGGAACTCCTGCATATTTTGCAAGATCTTCTACAATTTCCTGACCAAATCCACGGTACTCAATACCATCATACATTCTTCCAAGAACTCTTGCAGTATCTGCAATGCTCTCTTTCTTGCCGATCTGGGAGCCAGTTGGATCCAGATAGGTGCTTCCCATTCCAAGATCATGGGCTGCCACCTCGAAGGAACAACGTGTTCTGGTGCTGGTTTTCTCAAAGATCAGGGCAATATTTTTGCCTTTGTAATACTCGGTAAGCTCACCGGCTTTTTTCTTTGCCTTTAACTCAGCGGATAAATTAAGAAGATACAGAATTTCCTCTGGTGTAAAGTCTTTCAGTGTCAAAAAATTTCTGCCTTTTAAGTTCATAATAATCCTCCTCTGGTGCCAGGTATAGTACCTGGCACCATTTTTCTTTCTGTCATACTTTACAGTAAACTGTCGTATAAGTCTTTCAATTTTTCACTTTTCAGACTGACCATAGTCGGCTTTCATCTCATTAATTTCTTTTTTCAAGAATGTTACTCTTCTTTTTTATCCTTCTCATCCACAACAACTTCCTTCAAAGAAGCTGCCAGTCCTGCCAGATTCTGGATCTCTGACGGGATAATGATCTTGGTAGATTTGCCGTCTGCCACTTTCGCAAGAGCTTCGAAGCTCTTCAGAGTAAGAACAGCATTGTCAGCACCTGCCTCCTTGATCATACGAAGACCTTCTGCATTCGCCTTCTGAACCTTCAGAACTGCCTCTGCCTGACCTTCTGCCTCTTTGATCATGCGCTCTTTCTGCGCTTCCGCGCGAAGGATAGCAGCCTGCTTCTCAGCTTCGGCATCAAGAATTGCAGATTCTTTTTTACCCTCTGCAACAAGGATGGTGGATTTCTTCTCACCTTCTGCGATCAGGATTGCCTCACGTCTCTCACGCTCTGCCTTCATCTGTTTCTCCATGGCTTCCTGAATAGCAGCCGGAGGAATGATATTTTTAAGCTCTACACGGTTTACCTTGATTCCCCATGGATCAGTTGCCACGTCAAGGGAAGCACGCATCTTGGTATTGATCACCTCACGGGAGGTCAGGGTTTCATCCAGTTCCATATCACCGATAATGTTACGCAATGTAGTCGCGGAAAGATTCTCGATAGCCATAATCGGATTCTCAACGCCGTATGCGTACAGCTTCGGGTCTGTGATCTGGAAAAATACAACAGTGTCAATCTGCATAGTTACGTTATCTTTTGTGATAACCGGCTGTGGTGGGAAATCTACAACCTGCTCTTTCAGATTGACTTTTCTTGCCACACGCTCTACAAATGGAAGTTTGAAGTGTACACCGGTTCCCCATGTTGCCTGATAAGCACCTAAGCGCTCAAGTACGATCGCATATGCCTGAGGTACGATGCGGATGCAGGATGCCAGGATCCACAGCACCAGAATGATGACGATCAGCAAAAATAAGATACTTCCCATATTACGCCTCCTTTGGCTCCACGATCAATTTAACACCGTGGACTGCTTTTATGATTACTACAGTATCAACCGGAATTGTTACGCTGTCATCGGATGTCCGGGCCATCCATTCAATGTCATTGATGCGGACCTGACCTGTCTGGGCCAGATTATTGATCTTCTGGATCACGACAGCCTTTTTTCCAAGAAGACCTTCCACATTTGTTTTCTCTGTGTCTTTTCTCATAAGCTTCAGAGCTGCCGGTCTTGTAAAAAACAGCAGCACCAGTGAAACACAGAAAAACAGAAGAAGCTGCGGCACGATTCCCATTCCAATGCCGGCTGCAATAGCGGCAACAAGTGCGCCTCCTGCAAACCAGATGGTGGTAAGTGCCGTGGTAAGCCCCTCAATAACCAGAAGCACCGCCAGGATTCCCAGCCAGATAATTGGTTCCATAAGACTCCCCCTTTCAAGATAAGCGATTGTCAAAATCTGCCATACGTCATCAGATATACTTCAGCAGACAGATTCCAGATCAGCTAATCCTACCGTCTCTGCCTAGCAGCCTCATACATCAAAATTCCTGCAGCCATAGCTGCATTCAAGGACTCCACCTTGCCGCACATGGGGATCCGGATGAGACAATCGGCAGCTTCTGCTGCCTCTTCCGTCAGCCCGTTTCCTTCATTTCCAATAAGAAATGCTGTGCCGCCTTGATAATTCTCCTGATCATAGGAATTCTTTCCTTTCAGGTGGGCTGCAAAGGTACGGATACCTTTTTGCTCCAGTTCTGCTTTTAATGATACCACATCCTCCACATATAGGAAAGGCATTCTGTAAACAGATCCCATTGTTGAGCGGATGACCTTTGGATTGGTAATGTCTACGCAGGTTTTCGTAAGAAAAACACCGGAAACACCAGCGCCCTCACCTGTTCGGAAAATAGTCCCTGCATTTCCCGGATCCTGAAGATCCTCAAGAACCATTACCAAAGGAGCTTCTCCTTTTAAAATATCTTCCACAGTCCACACCGGTTTCTTCAGAACTGTAAGAATTCCCTGTGGAGTCCTGGTATCACACATCTGGCGGAAAACATTATCTGCCACGATTTCTCTTTTTTCTTCCGGAAGCTCCATGACCTGCTTCATCAAGGACTCCTCTGCTGTCAGGGATTCTGTTACATAAACCCTGGAAATCCAATTCTTTGGAGCTTCCCCGAACATTTTCCGTCCCTCAGCCACAAATAAGCCCTGTTCCCTGCGGGCCTTGGCCTTCTGGTTTAACTGTATGATATTTTTTACCTGTGTATTATTTGCACTGGTTATCATAAATTATCCTCCCTGTTACAACGGCTTTCGGAATTTATTCAAATCCTCATTCTTTCCTACCGCGACCAGAATACAACCCGCTTCCAGCTTCTCCTCAGGATTCAGGTTTACATTTACAGAATCTCCATGCTTCACTGCAACCATATTTATATGATGCTGTTCACGAAGCCTGATCTCTGAAAGACTTTTTCCCACCCATTCATCCGGAATCCGGAATTCTGCCATACTGAACTCCGTAGAAAGCTCAAACACATCCTCAAATCCACTGGCTGTAAAATTACGGGCAACGCGGATTCCCATGGAACGCTCCGGATATATTACCTGATCAGCACCAATTTTCTCCAGAATCCGGCCATGAAGGGAATTCATTGCCTTCGCCAGAACAAGCGGGACGCCCAGGTCCTTCACCTGCATGGTAGCTGTAATACTGGCTTCCATATTTTCTGCAACCGCAATAATCGCAACGTCTACATTCTGCACACCCAGGGATTTCAGAATTCCAGGCTCGCGCACATCTGCACGAACTGCATAAGTGACAGTATCTGCAATTTCCTGAATATTTTCATCTTTATCATCAATTGCCAAAACATCATAATCTGCATTCGCAAGCTCTTTTGCCAGGGTCATTCCAAACTGCCCCAATCCAATGACTGCAAAGGATTTTCCGCTCATTCTAATCTCCTTTAAAATCTGCTATGAAAGCAACGGACTTCCATGCGGGATAATGTCGTCCACAGACGCCATCTCCTATCCTATCATAATATTCTCTTCTGCCAGATGTACATCCTTGGTGCGCTTCTGCGCACGGGATACAACTGCTGCGCCTAGTGTCAGAGGACCGATTCTTCCAAGATACATGGTAAAAATAACGATCCATTTGGCCGGTGTATTCAGAACAGCGGTCAGTCCTCTGGAAAGACCTACGGTTCCAACTGCAGAGGTAAGTTCATACAGCACGTCCACAAAGGGGGCTTCCGGCATAACTGCAAAAATCCCCAGCACGGAAATAAGCAGCACACTAACCGCCATTCCCACAACTACCTGTGCAGAACGGATATAACTGCTGCGAATCTTTCTCCCATAAACCTCTACATCCTTTTTTCCCCGAAGGTTGGCAATAATACTCAGCACAAGCACTGCAAGTGTAGTCGTCTTCACTCCGCCGGCAGTCCCCATAGGAGAACCTCCAACCAACATAAGAAACAGACAGATCATTACACTTCCGCTGGTCAGCGCCCCCTGATCAACTGTAAAAAAACCTGCTGTTCTTGTGGTCACAGACTGAAATGCCGCTGCCATCAGCTTCTGTCCAAAGGACAGACTTCCCAGTGTGTCCGGGTTCTTATACTCAAACAGTAAAATACAGATTGTCCCACCAAGGAGCAAAATCCCGGTTGTAGTCAAAACCAGCTTGCTCTGCAGACGAAGGGTCCGGAATAATCTGCCAGGAGAAAGCTTCTTCTGAAAAACCAGCTTTATTCTTTTTCCAAGATTCCACCATACGTTAAAGCCAAGTCCCGAAGCAATAATCAATCCCATCGTTGTCACATTCACCAGAGGATTGGTTACATAGTCTGCCAGACTGTTCTCTCCCAAGAGATCGATCCCTGCGTTGCAAAAGGCTGAAACTGCTGTAAAAACAGCCTGTCCAAGGCCTTTCACCAAGCCAAACTCCGGTACAAAGCAGAATGCATAGCCAACGGCTCCGATTCCTTCCGCTGCAAATACGCAGAGAACCACTTTTCTCACCACTGTTACCAAACCGGACATCTGCTCCAGATTATAGGATTCCTGGATCATTCTGCGATTCTTCAGACTGATCTTCTTATTCAGGGAAATAAAAATAATGCTGGCAAGAGCGATCAGACCAATGCCGCCAATCTGGATCAACAAAAGGATCACCAGCTTGCCGATCAGGCTCCAGTGAGTGGCTGTGGTCACAGTCACAAGGCCGGTTACACATACACAGGTGGTGGCTGTAAACATAGCATCGGAGAACGAAGTGGTCTGGCCTGCTGCCGTACAGAAAGGCAGCCACAAAATTAATCCTCCTACAAAAATTACCCCCGCAAAGCTGAGGGTAATGATCTGTGCCGTATTCAGTTTATGCAATTTATATTGCAGGTTTTGAATGAACATAAGCTTCCTTTATGCCACTGCCCTCAGCATCTTTCGCAAAATACTCTGCTGTAGAATGTCAGGAACAATGACTCTTTTATAATTACGGTTCACCTGCCGCCGATACATAGCTCAAAGGATTTCTGCAAAATGTGTATCACAGACTGTAAAACCCAATCGAAGATATACCCTGAGACAAGTGAACCGTATTATCACTGTTATTTCCTATAGTTATGAGAAAGGGACTCACAAACCTCCCACATATATGGAGTTACGCTCTTCTCCATTGCAAGAGCTTCATTGATATCGAAATCAACGAAATCACCATGACGATATCCAACAACACGGCTCTTCTTGCCTTCCAGAAGAAGGTCTACTGCCATAGCACCCATCATGGATGCATATACACGGTCCTTACATGTTGGGCTTCCACCACGCTGCATGTGACCAAGGATAGTAGCACGTGTCTCGATTCCTGTAGCGGCCTCGATACGGGTTGCCATAGCCTGTGAATGACCGATACCCTCTGCATTGATGATGATGTGGTGTTTCTTACCCATCTTACGGCTCTCAATAATATTATTGATCAGCTTCTGCTCATCATAGTCATACTTCTCAGGGATCAGAACATCCTCTGCTCCGTTGGCAATACCGCACCACAGTGCAAGCCAGCCGGCTCCACGTCCCATAACCTCGATGATACTGCATCTCTCATGGGAAGTAGAGGTATCACGAACCTTATCAATTGCTTCCATAGCAGTATTTACAGCGGTATCAAAACCGATGGTGTACTCTGTACATGCAATATCAAGATCGATGGTTCCTGGAATTCCGATTGTGTTGATTCCAAGGTTTGCAAGCTTCTGTGCTCCGGCAAAGGAACCGTCTCCACCGATTACAACAAGTCCGTCAATACCGTGCTTGCGGCAGATCTCTGCACCACGCTGCTGTCCTTCCGCTGTGCGGAACTCAGCACATCTTGCAGTGTAAAGAATTGTACCACCACGCTCGATGGTGTCGGATACATCTCTTGCTGTCATATCGATAATCTCTTCGTTTAAAAGGCCGTTATAGCCTTTCTGGATACCTTTTACTTTAAGTCCGCTGGAAAGTCCACGTCTTACAACTGCACGGATTGCAGCGTTCATTCCAGGTGCGTCACCGCCGCTGGTAAGGACACCAATGGTCTTAACTTTGTTTTCTGCCATAATAATCTCCTCCATCTTATGAATCGTCGGGAGCTATGTCTCCATTCTCAGTGGAAACGCCCTCGTTTTTCTATACACATATTCAGCATTAGTTTATAGCATTTTCAAAGGTTTTTCAAGACTCTTTCCTTAAGTAATTGCCGAAATTACACCCTGTTTTCCGTGATTTTACCATAATTTTCCATATACCTGTCTGATTCTTCACTTTAAAGCGTTTTCAGAGCTCTTTCTACAACCCGTACATTGCCTTCACCATATTTTTTACTCATCTGTGCAAGCCATTCATCCTGCAGATTTACATGGTATGCAGCGGACAGTTTTTTCATTGCTTTTACATCTTTCAGATAAATAACGACAGTGTCTGTACCCTGAGAATTCCGTAGATCCTGCAGAAGCCCTTTTTCTTTCTGGCTGTAATCGTCCTTACTTTCAAACTGGATCCAGAGCTCTCTCGGAATATCGGAGAAAGGCCGTACCTTTTCCAGGATCAGTTTGCTGGCCTTGTCATCCTCGGCAGATACCCGTCCCTGGATGAATACCCTGGCGTCCTCATTGATCATATTCTGCCATTTCTCGTAATCTCTTGGGAAAACCATGACTTCTACAGTTCCAACCAGATCCTCCACGGTAAGGAACGCCATCACTTTGTTTGTCTTGGTATACTTCACGTTTTTCTCTGTGATCATTCCTCCGATGATGACTTTCTGATTGTCCCGTACTTTTGACTCATCCGGTTCACCGCCTTCACGGTCGTCTTCATCTGACGGCTGGAAATCAATAGTTCTTGCGGAAATCATTTTTTCCATCATATTACGGTAGCGATCCAGAGGATGACCGCTCAGGTATATGCCAAGAACTTCTTTTTCGTAGGACAGAACCGTCTCTTTGTCATATTCTTCCAGATTCGGCATGCGGATCTCAAATTCTTTTTTTTCATCTTCGCTGGCAATGTCGAATAAGCTGAGCTGCCCTGCCATAGACTGTTTCTTGTTTCGGGAAATGTCATCTACGATCTGACCAAAAACGACCATCTTCTGATGACGGTTTCCTTCCAGACAATCCAGGGCACCTGCCTTGATAAAGTTCTCAATGGCACGTTTGTTCACAGCTTCAATATTCCGCTCAATAAAGTTCTTCACGGAAAGGTACTCGCCGTGTTCTTTTCTCTCTGCAACAATAGCCTCGATGACCGGACGGCCTACGCTCTTGATTGCGGAAAGTGCATAGAGGATCGAGCCTCCTGATACGGAAAAACCATACTCGCCTTTGTTGATGTCCGGCGGCAGGATTGGAATGTTCATCTGGCGGCAGACCTGAATATACTCGGCAACCTTGGTAGGCTTGTCGATTACGGAGGTCATCAGCGCAGCCATATATTCTACCGGATAATAGTATTTCAGGAAGGCAGTCTGATACGTAACATAGGCGTATGCCGCAGCATGGGATTTGTTAAATGCATACTGTGCAAAATCGATCATTTCATCGTAGATCTTATTTGCAATTTTCTCATCAATCCCATTTTTAATACAGCCTGGAACACCTTCCTCTTCGTTTCCATAAACAAAAGCCTGACGTTCTTTTTCCATAACGTTAAGTTTCTTCTTGGACATGGCTCGGCGGAGAAGGTCGCTTCGTCCCAGGGTAAATCCGGCAAGGCTCTGCACGATCTGCATAACCTGCTCCTGGTACACGATACAACCGTGAGTTGCCTTCAGGATTGGCTCCAGCTGAGGGCAATCATAGTGGATGGTGTCTGGGCGGTTCTTGCCGCGGATATACTGGGGAATAAAATCCATAGGACCTGGGCGGTACAGGGAAATTCCGGCGATTACATCCTCCAGGCTATGAGGCTTCAGTTCTTTCATAAAGCCCTTCATTCCGCCACTCTCCAGCTGGAACACACCGTCTGTACGTCCGGTTCCAAGAGAATCCAGCACTTTCTGGTCGTTGTAATCTATTTTTTGCATATCAAGAGAGAGGCCGTAGTTTTTCTTTACATTTTTTACTGCATTATTGATAACTGTAAGAGTTCGAAGACCAAGGAAATCCATTTTCAGAAGTCCCAGTTCTTCCAGGGTAGTCATGACAAACTGAGTGACAATAGTTCCGTCCTGTGCACGGGAAAGAGGCACATATTCGGAGACATCCTTCTGGCTGATTACCACACCTGCGGCATGCATGGACGTGTGCCTCGGAAGACCTTCCAGGCGCTTCGCCATATCGATCAGATGGTGGACATCAGGCTGCTCATCGTATGCTTTTTTCAGCTCCGGATTCACTTCCATGGCTTTGTCGATGGTGACAATCTTCACATTCGGAATCTTGGCTGGAACCATTTTGGCAATGGAATCCACCTGCGCATAAGGCATATCAAGGACACGGCCTACATCACGGATAACACCGCGGGCTGCCAAAGTACCGAATGTAACAATCTGAACCACACAGTCTTTGCCGTATTTCCGTACAACATAGTCGATTACTTCCTGTCTTCGCTCAAATCCGAAATCCACGTCAATATCAGGCATGGATACTCGCTCCGGATTCAGGAAACGTTCAAACAGAAGGTCATATTTGATTGGATCAAGTAAGGTGATTCCAAGGGTATATGCAACAATACTTCCGGCTGCGGAGCCTCGTCCGGGACCTACTTCAATGCCATTACTGCGGGCATAATGGATGAAATCCCACACAATGAGGAAGTAGTCAACATAGCCCATATTTTTGATAGTGTTCAGCTCGTATTCCAGTCGTTCCCGTAGCTCTGGGGTAACCGGATCGTACAGGCGCTCCAGACCTTCGAAGCAGAGCTTATTCAGGTATTCCCAGGAGGTGTAGCCCTCGGGAACGTCGAATCTTGGCAGCTTGGTAACTCCGAATTCAATTTCTACGTGGCAGCGCTCTGCTATTTTATGTGTGTTCTCCAAGGCTTCCAGTGCATATGGGAAAAGTGCCGCCATTTCCTGCTCGGATTTCACGTAGTACTGACCGCCTTCGTAACGCATACGGTCTGTATCGGACAGCTTCTTCCCTGTCTGGAGGCACAGAAGAATGTCGTGAGGATCAGCATCTTCTTTGTAGGTGTAATGAATATCGTTAGTGGCTACCAGGTCAATTCCAGTCTCCTGGTGCATGCGCAGAAGCTGCTGGTTTACATTCTGCTGTTCCGGGATTCCATGATCCTGAAGCTCCAGGAAAAAATTGCCTTCGCCGAAAATTTCCTGATAGCGGAGGGCCGCCTTCTTAGCGTCCGGGTACATTCCTCTGGTAAGGAACCGGGCTACTTCACCGGCCAGGCAGGCGCTCAGCGCGATGAGGCCTTCGTGATATTCCCGGAGAAGCTCCAGGTCTACTCGGGGTTTATAATAAAAACCTTCTTTAAAGCTTTTGGATACGATTTTCATAAGGTTCTGATAGCCCTGATTGTTCTCGGCAAGAAGTACCAGATGGTAGTAACGGTCGTCGCCGCTGCCGATCTCGCGGTCGAAGCGGGAACCAGGGGCTACATAGACTTCGCAGCCAAGGATCGGATTGATTCCGGCTGCTTTCGCTGCCCGGTAAAAATCGATGACGCCGTACATGACCCCATGGTCTGTGATGGCCGCGCTGTCCATCCCAAGCTCCTTTACACGGGCAACGTATTCTTTTATTTTATTGGAACCGTCCAGCAGGGAGTATTCGGTGTGGACGTGGAGGTGGGTAAAAGCCATTGTGTGTCTCCTTCTTCGCAAATTTGCTATTTAGTGTGTTGGGAGGGTGAAAAGTTTTTCAGGAGGGACGCATTTGGGCAATGTGTATTACTCACTCGCCGGCGCAACGCTCCAGCGAACTAATCGCTAACTG
>OHHV01000186.1_pt1 | contig 31328 bp, 28 predicted proteins | sample 1568141 | NCBI WGS metagenome assembly OHHV01 (sample SAMEA3879589, study PRJEB24766) | human gut metagenome | biome: human-associated habitat; feature: feces | place: USA | collected 1985/1987
TCATGGATGTATACACAAATCCCTCGATATTGCCCGCCGCCGTATTTCCTGCCATAGCAATAGAACCAAAAGAGTTCACCGAGGACTGGATCAGCACATTGGACAGGGAAAATACTGCCCCCTGCACACCTGCCGGAAGACCAATCTTTGCAATATGAACCATTTTTCTCTTATAGATTTTCAGCTCATGAAGATCCAACCGATAAATCCCGTCACTATGCATCAGACAACGTACGATCAAAATCGCAGAAACTATCTGAGAGATCACGGTCGCAGTGGCAACCCGCCACTCCCATATCCAATACGATCACAAAAAACAGATTCAAAATCACATTGATCACACCGGCGCTGAGAAGATAGTACAGCGGCCTTCTCGTATCTCCAATGGCCCGCAAAATAGCTGCGCCAAAATTATATACCAGCATCGCCGGCATACCAATAAAATAAATCCGCATATATAAAACAGCATGGCTCAGCACATCCTCCGGAGTATCCATCCATTCCAGCATCGGCTTGGCAAATACCATTCCTGCCACAATTAAGATAAATCCCCCCACAATTCCCAACAAAATCGATGTATGAACTGTCTCGTGAACATTTTTCTCGTCCCTTGCTCCAAAATACTGAGCCACGAGGACGTTCGTACCAATGGAAAAACCGATAAATACATTTACAAAAAGATTGATCAGAGCTCCTGTCGAGCCCACCGCCGCCAGTGCATGGCTTCCGCTGAACTTTCCTACTACCACAATATCTGCTGCGTTAAAAAGCAGCTGGAGGATTCCAGACAGCATCAGTGGCAGAGCAAATACCAACAACTTCCCAAAAATCGGACCGTTGCACATATCCATCTCATATGACTTTTTCATAACTTAAGTATCCTTCCCCTTAAACACTTAGAAAAGAGGCTGCCGCACTAAGTCTTTTAACTCTCGCGGCAACCTCTGTCTTTTTAGAAATAGAGTTTGAAGTTCTTAATCTCGAACGGTTTCACTGTGAATTCCACTTCTGTTCCTTCCACTGCTTCTCCGCAGTCATGCTCCAGCATATTACATGGAACCATGCGTTTTACCGGGAATTCTGAGGACAATGTTACTTTTTCCCGTCCTCCTCTGCATTCATGAAGTCTCACAACAAGACATTCTTCATCCTCTGCTTTTTTCACTACATCGATCTGTACACCATCTGTAGATACAGCAACCAGCTTCCGCTGATCTGTAAATGCGCCGGAAACTACCTGCGCCGGCAGATTCAACTGATTTGCTGCTTCGATTGTTCCGCCTTCCACAACATCTCCCATATGCGGATACAGAGAATAGGTAAACTCATGCTCGCCCATATCTGCTTCTGTGTCAGGATGTTTTGCGCTCTTCAGAAGACTGAGCTTCATAGCATTATCTTTGATATTGTAACCGTACTTGCAGTTATTCAGAAGGCTGACGCCATATCCATTTTCTGACAGATCTGCCCATTTATGACCGCAAACCTCAAATCTCGCCCAATCCCAACTGTTATTCCAATGGGTAGGACGCTCTACATGACCAAACTGAATATCATAAGTTGCCTTCGTGGAACGGATATCGGTGTAGAATGCAGTTTTCAGCAATCGATGATCTTCATGCCAATCTACATGAGTCTTAAAGTCAATTCTCCGTGATTCTTTGTATACGATCATATCCTGAACGATTTCAGAATGATGGTATTTGTAAGTGAAACGAACAACAGCTTTCAGATTTCCATTTTCCACTACTTCCGGTTCTTTTGCCAGAGTTACGATTTCTTTCTTCTGAATATAGAAAGGATCGATGTCCCAGGCGTCAAAGTTGATCGGTTTGTCCTCGTAAATCTCCAGAACATTACCCATCTCCCCTTCTTTCAGCACTGAACGGTCAGCCTCTTTATCAAACAGTTCGACAAGCTGTCCATCCTCATTCCAGGAAATGGTGTAATATGGTGTTTCCAGCTTATTACCGGAAACGGTAAATGCAGAACTTTCTTCCTGAGAATCTGCCGGCTCAAATACTACGACTACTCCAGCAAATGGCTCTGTATTTACCAGAACCTGATATCCTTCCTCTGTCTTCTGCGCCGGGAGAACCTGTCCGTCTTTATCTTTGAAAGAACCTGCTTCTGTCTCCGGAATCAATACCAGTTCTTTTCCTGCAAAGCTGTTTGTCGTGTATACGGTATACGTATGATCCTGCTCTTTTGTCAGCGTATGCAGAGCCTCGTCACGAACCTTATCTGCTCTCTCCTCTGCCACACCATAATTGATGTGAGAATCCGCATAAACCTCATGAATGGAAGAACCTGGGATAATATCGTGGAACTGATGCAGCAATACACATTCCCAACTGTCATGCAGCTCCTGTTTTGCATAATTTCCACCCAGAATATAAGCCAAGGAAGACAGCCATTCCACCTGCGCCAGCTTATTTTCCAGATGACGGTTTGTTTTCTTATTATAAGCCTGGGAAGTATACGTTCCTCTGTGATACTCCAGATACAGTTCTCCATCCCAGGTATGTACATAACGATCTGTCTTATCTACATTTTCATGGATCTTACGGAAAAATTCTCCTGCCGTCGTTGTTTTTACATTTGGCAGTCCCGGAATCGCATCCATCGCCCGGCGAAGTTCCAACATTTCTCTGTTTACACCGCCGCCGCCGTCTCCATAACCATAGGAAATCAGCGTATCTTTGCTCAATTCTTTATTCTTAAACTTCTTCCAGCTTCCCAGTACAGAATGAGGAGTAACCATTCCATTATAGGTAGAAAATCTGGTGTCGATATCCTGATCTTCTCCCGGAACATCCACAAAGTACGTAAGGATCTCACTTCCGTCAATACCTCTCCACTTAAACAGATCGTCCGGAATCGTATTGAACTGGTTCCAGCTGATCTTCGTAGTCATGAAGGTATCGATCTCACACTGTTTCAGGATCTGCGGCAGCGCCCAGCTATAGCCAAATACATCTGGAAGCCACAGATATTCACATTTCTTTCCAAACTCATTTTCAATAAAACGGGTTCCATGGAGGAACTGACGAACCAGAGCTTCACCAGAAGAAATATTGCAGTCTGCTTCTACCCACATACCGCCGTCCGGCTCCCATTTTCCTTCCGTTACTTTCTCTTTGATCTTCGCGTACAGTTCTGGGCAGTCTTCTTTTACATACTTATAAAGCTGCGGCTGCGTCTGCAAAAATACATACTCATCATACAGTTCCATCAGACGAAGTACGGTTGAGAAAGAACGCTGCGCTTTCTCTCTGGTATGTTTCAGACGCCACAGCCATGCCACATCGATATGGGTATGTCCTACCACGTCCACCGTCACATCCGTATGTTTCTCCATCCGATCCAGTTCTGCCATCAAAAGATCATGGGCTGTCTCGGCTGTCTCATAGAAGGATTCCTCATCCCAGTTAATACACTGAAATACCCGATCCAATGCGCCCTTCAGATCTTCATACTTCTCATCATCCTTGGGAAGCAGTTCCAGGGTTTCTGTGATAGCTCTTGCAAAATAATACAGCTCATCGGTTTTCTTGTGAAGATAAACCACATCTGCCTGCTTACACTGATGGAAGAATGTACGGTGTTTTCCGCCCCCCTCCAGTCCTGTCCACAGAAGGAAGGTCAGTGTTATCTCTTTTCCCTCCTGTCCACGGAAAATAACTTCATTATGATAAGTGTCCACGCCCTGATAAGGATGACCGTCCACATACAGAAGAGATTCAAATCCACTGTTGAATCCCCCACCGGTCTCACCAAAATTAAACAGTCCGGCCACCTCGCAGCCTTCCTTCGCCTCAGGGATTTTCACTGTTTTTTCCAACCAAAGATAACGATCTCTTCCTATAAAAGAATCGTTAATTCCAAAATCCGGTCCTTCTATCTTCTCCGGCAGTTCATGATAACTCTCGTCTTCTGGCAGAGAACCTTCCATAGAAGTAAATGGTGCAAGGCACTGGTGACCAAAATATCTTCTCTCACCCAGTTCTTCCACCCTTCTTTTAAATTTGTCCAGTGTCAAAAACATGATGACTCCTCCTTTAAGTTTTACGCTTGATGCAAATGTAACTTTTTTCCGTTACATACGAATCCAGTATATTGCAAAAATATAGGAGTTTCTATAAGCTGAATATACAAAAAAATAATTTATTTTTATCCATATTGTCTATATGGCGCTGTCCTCATACTCCGCCAGCGCTTTTTCATACGCCTGTCGCGTCGGTTCGTTGTAACACACCATAATCACGTTCTCAACCACCTGCGTCCATTTCAGAAAATCACAGATTGTCTTCACTGCAATCCTTGCCGCTTCTTCCACCGGATATCCGTAAACGCCCGTACTGATCGATGGAAAAGCGATAGTTTTTAATTCTTCCTTTTCTGCCAGCTTCAGACAATACTTATAACAGCTTTCCAGAAGAACGTCCTCGTAATTATCGCCTCCATGCCAGATAGGTCCCGGCGTATGTAAGATATATTTTGCCGGCAAACGATATCCCTTTGTCATTTTTGCCTTTCCGGTATCGCAGCCTCCCAGAGTCTTACATTCCTCCAGAAGTTCAGGACCCGCCGCCTGATGGATCGCACCGTCCACACCACCGCCCCCCAGCAAGGTAGTATTGGCTGCATTTACAATCGCATCTACGACATATGTGGTAATATCTCCCTGTTCAATCCAAAATTTTCCCATAATTCTCCTCCTGCCGAATTGATGCCCCTATTATAAACTCTTCGACAGAAAATAACAAGCTTTTACTTTTTCCTTCCCATCAGTTCTTCTGCAAAAAAACGGCTGAACTTCGCTGCTGTCTCCGCATACATATGTCCCTCATAGTCTCCATACATTTCCAATTCTCTGGGAACCTCACTTCGCAGATCGTCCAGATAATTGAACGTGGGAACCTGACGTTCTTCCATAAATTCTGTAAAATATCGGATTGCCGCATCGTACTCTTTCTGATATTTCTCATAAGTAACCTGAGGAATCGGCATCATAACCACATCCAGCTCAATGCCCTCTTCCCGACAGAACTTCCAAAGCTTTTCAAAAGCATCGACAGCCTCCTTGCGAAGATTTTCAGGTCTCCACAGCGGCGCCGTCTGCCAGGCGCTTCGATCTCCCGGCGCAGGATGCCGCACGATAAATCCATCCTCCCGATATTCCTGCACCTGAGAAGCAAAAGGTTCTACCCCGTAATTTTTATATACATCGCTCTGCTTCTGTTTTACGATCTCTGGAATCCTTCCTATCTGGTTTCTGTAAAGATACCATGGAAACAGTGTCGTCCTGAAATCTGCCTGAAGCATTTTATCTTTAAAATACTCCAGTTTCACCCGAGACCAGGGAAATTCTTTATAAAAAGTAATATAATCTGCCGTCTGCTCCGGTTCCACCGCCCAGTAGCCCGGATCCAGCTCATAGATCACCCGTGAAACTTTTTTATTTCTTGCAGCCTCCCGTACCAGATAATATACATCCAAAGGATATTCTCCTCCCTGACATACATTGATGGTTTTGTGCCCTGTCACCTCTTCCAGAACCTGCGGGTCCAGACCGCATTTTCCATGAGACGTCCCCACCAGCACATCCTCATACTCACTCGCTGCCAGGTGATGCACATCCGCCCGGGTATAGGTATAAGGGTACAGCACATAGTTCAAAAGCTCATTGATTCCCACAAAAACTGCCACAAACAGCAGGGGCAGCATCCATTTTTTAAAATTGCGCATAGATAAATCCTCCTGTGGATGACGGCGGCTGTCCCACCATGGGAATCGCAAAGATCACCGCCAGATAAAGCCCCATCCGAAACCAGACAGGCATCCGGGCAATCCTTGAAAATACATCCATGCCCCGCTCTTCCAGAATACCGAAAATGAACAAAATCAAAATCCCCACTGCCAGAATAGCCAGAGACAATCCAGTATACGCTGTCGTTCCTCCATGTCCCACCGGAATCGTCAAAAGCTGCGACGGTTTCCAATGGGTAACACTATTTTTCATCATCGCAAGAGCCTGCCCTACAGAATCTGCCCTATCAAAAAACCAACTGATATTCACCAGCAAGAAAGTACGCAGAATCTGAAAAACCTGCCACCCCCAGGACTTATCCTGAATATGAAGCTTCTTCTTCCATTTTCTGTAATTCCCTGCCATCAGACCACTGAAAGCAATGATCATGCCGTTATAAAGGCCATAGACAATAAACTTCCACGCCGCTCCATGCCAGACGCCCACTACCAGAAATACGATCAGATTCGCCAGACAGATCGGAAGAGTTCTCCCCACGCTTCTCCCGAAAGCTTTTTTTGCCATCTTTCCAAAGCGTCCCATCCAGCCGGACAGAGAAACGGGATAAAAAATATAATCCTTCATCCAGGTACCCAGCGTAATATGCCAGCGATGCCAGAAATCTGTGATCGACCGGGCAAAATACGGCCGCTTGAAATTCTCATCCAGCGTAATCCCAAACAGCTTGCTGATTCCGATCACCACATCGATTCCTCCGGAAAAATCTCCGTACAACTGTACCGAATAAGCCAGCGCTGCAAACACTGCCAGACCGGGATACGTCTGGTATTCGTCAAACAGCGCATTTACAAAAATGGCAGCCGTGTCCGCCACCACCATTTTCTTAAAAAATCCCCACAAAATCCGCTCAAAAGCTTCTTCCATCCGTTTCCACTCCCAACTGTGCGGAGCATACAGCTGCTCACCCAGCCGTGAAAAACGTCCGATGGGGCCCTGCAAAAGCTGAGGAAAGAAAGCTACAAACAGCGCAAACCGGAAAGGATTTTTTTCTGCCTTTCCTCTCTTCCAGTACACATCCAGAAGATATCCCATGGACTGAAACGTATAAAAGGAAATTCCCAGCGGCAGCGCAAAATTGACAAAAGAAATGTCTCCCTGAAAAATCCGATTAATATTCAGCAGAACAAAATTCAGATATTTCAACACTGCCAGCACACCAAAATTCAGTACCAGCGTAAGGATCAGGATACCTTTCCTTCTTCCTTTTTCTTCTGTCTTTTCCAAAAATATACCGGCGCCGTAAGTGGTAAGCGTGGTAAACAGCAGATATCCCAGCAATTTCACCCCACCGGATACATAGTAAAGATAGCTGAAGCCCAAAAGCCACATCCACTGATATTTTTTAGGAATCAGATAATAACCAGCCACTGCTATCCCTACAAGAATTAAAAACTCCATAGAAGTAAGCGCCATCTCTTACTCATCCCCCTGAAGTTTCTGCACCATTGCCCACAAAGATTGCGCAGAGTTAAAATTCTCCGGGATGATTTCCGCCGGAGTGATCTTAATGTCAAAGGCATCTTCCAGCTCTCCTACAATCGAGAGAATGGCAAAAGAATCCAAAATCCCATCATCAATCAGTGTTGTACACGTATCATAATCTGCATCCGGCTGAATATCTTCCAAAATCTCCAATAATTCTTCCATCGTTCTTATCCTCCTCTTTTTTAAAATTGACTGCCTCCATTAAACTGACTGCTGGCAATCTCGTCTCGCACTAAAGTAACTCCCTGCTCTCTGGAAAAAGAAAAAATCCGCGGGAAATTTCTGCTAAGAAACAGATAGATTCCCTCTGTTACAGAGTAAGCTCCCGTCCGCTCAAAAACCAGTACGTCTCCCAGATAACTCCCTTTAAGGGACAGATTTTTTACCAATACATCGCTGACGGTACACAAAGCTCCGCAGATTGTAACCGGATTTTCTTTTCTCTCTCTTTTCTCTTCCAGCGACACCCCGTCCAACTGTACATAATGGGGAATTTTCATCGCCATCGTCTGCCCAAAATAATTCAGATGATGGATACCGCCATCCACAATCCCGTATCTCTGTCCTGCATTCTCCTTAACATCCACAATGCGTGTCACATAGATGCCACAGTCTGCCGCCAGATAACGTCCGATCTCCAGCGTGATCTTTCCCTGAAACTCCAGATGTTCTACAGTCTCCCGGAACGCTTTCATCGTCTCCGAAAGTTCTTCTTCCTCTTCTTTTTGAAAATACGGCACATAAAATCCAGGACCATACTCCATCTCCTTTGCCTCAAAACCATACTGTTCTTTCCATTCGCTTAAAAGACTGTCCAGCCGTCTCAGTTCTTCTTCCAGAATCTTCTTTCTCTTCTTCTGCGTACCGGAATAATACTGCAATCCCCGGATATCCAGATGAGGAAAATGTTCTCTCTCCCGAATCAGTTCCCGGATCACTCCCTCATCCATACCGAACTGATTTCCGCTGGTAAGCCGCAGTAATACCGGAATCCGACAGTTTCCTTTTCCTGCTTCCGTTTCCAGAAGCTGTAGTTGTCCCAGAGATTCTACCGTATAGATGCTCTTCGCCCCTCCATATGCCAGAGCGCTCTGCATCTTCCTCTCTTCTTTATAAACACCGGAGACTACCAATTTTTCCGCCGGTATTTTATGATCCATACAAATAGAAAATTCTCCCGGAGAACATACTTCCAGCCGCTCCACCTGCAAAACCGCTGTCGAAATAAGAAATGGATTTGCCTTCATAGCATAGCATAAGGAAATTCGTTCTCCCAGACATTCTTTGATCTTTCGGATTCTTTCGGCGAATGCATCCAGATCAAACAGATAAAATGGCGTCTCTCCCTGACAGATACATTCCCGGATCACTTCTTCCCGATTCATCTTCCCGTTTTCCTCCCTTCCTCCAAAAGCCGCTTTCGATCAATCTTTCCATTTTTTGTGAGCGGCATTCTCTCTATAGGGCAAAAACGATTTGGCAGCATAAATGGCGGAAGCTTCTCCCCTATCTTTTTCTTTACCGCCCGTTTCTCTGCGCCGCCTTCATAAAATCCCAGAATCTTCTTCTTTTCTTCATCAAACACACAACAGGCTCTTGCAACGCCTTCCACCTGTTCCATCGCTGCCTCGATCTCTCCCAATTCGATACGATGTCCCATATGTTTGATCTGAAAATCTTTTCGGGAGGCAAAATATAAAAGTCCATCCGCTCCGTAATATCCCAGATCTCCGGTACGATACATCCGCTCCGGATATCGGTCATTCAAAGGATTCTGCACGAAAACTTTCGCCGTCTGTTCTGGATTCCTGTAATATCCCAGAGCCAGAGCGGTTCCCGCCACACAGATTTCTCCTGAAATTCCCGGTTCTGTAATCTCCCGATCCTGTTCATCCAGCAAAAACACCTTTTCATTAGGAAATGGTTTTCCGGCAGGAATCACCTCTTCCGGCTGATATTCCCGACGGATCCTGTGATACGTACAGTTGCAGGTGATTTCCGTAGGACCATAAAGATTCACATATTCTGCCTCCGGCAGATACGTCCGCCAGATATTCAGATGTTTCACCGGCATGGTTTCCCCGGAAAACAAAACCTTCCTCACTTTTGTGGGAACCCGATAGTCAAACCCGTGAAGCGTACTGATGATACACAACGCCGATACCGCCCAGATCAGAGTCGTCACCTGCCGCTCCTCCAGAAAATCCAACAGCTGCACCGGAAAAGAAAAGAATCTCTTCGGTATGATTTCTACTCTCGCTCCCGTCTTTATACCGGAATAAATATCTTTTACTGATACATCAAAATCCCAGGGCGCCTGATTGCCGATCACATCCTCATGGGATATCTGAAAAATATCGGTAAAATGATCAATAAAATCAATGACCGAGCGATGGCAAACCACCACTCCCTTCGGCACTCCTGTGGAACCAGAGGTAAAAATACCATATAAAGGATCTGTATCCCGCGCACACTCCCGCACGCTTTGAAGAAACGCTTCATCTACCGACGCCTCCAGCAGATCTTCCGCCCATAGGACTTCTCCCTCAAATCCCAGCTTGTCCAATTCTTCCTGATATACTCTGGAAGAAAGGATTACTTTCGCCTGTAAAGTATCTAAAATCTGACAAAGACGAAACACCGGCTGCTTCATGTCCAACAACACGTAAAACCCTCCCGCCTGGACAATCCCCAGAAAGAGTTTTATCGTCTCCGTTCCCTTTTCCATAAATACCGGAACAGGAAAACCACTTGAAACTTTTCCTTTCAAAGCAGAACCCACTCTCCGGGAACTTTCCTTCAATTCCTGAAACGTGCAGGAAGAAAATTCATCGGAAAAAGCAATTTTATCAGGGTATTGCTCTTCCGTCTGTTCCAGATACTCCAAAACATTTTTTGTCATGTAACCGACTCCCCTTTTCCTATCTGAAAAATGTCATACTTACTTTTTCAGTATACCAGCATTTTCCTTCTCAAATTTAAAATCCCTCTGAACTTTTCTTACGATTTTCTGAACACCAAAAAAGGACCGTACTTTTCGTACCATGCCCTCTTTCGTAATCTGCTTCTTATTTACAAAGTTCACCAACCACCTGATTGATCACTTTTCCATCTGCCTTGCCTTTCAGCTCTCCCATCACTGCCTTCATGATCTGTCCTTTATTTCCTGTTGCCAGAACCTCTGCAAACTTTTCCTGAATGCAGCTCTTTACTTCTTCCGCTGACATCAGCTGCGGCGCATACTCATTGATGATATCATATCTTGTCTGGTATTCCGCCTTAAGCTCCGCTCTTTCTGCCGGGCAGGTATCAATCTGCTCTTTCACACTTTTCAGCTCCTTTAGGATCACACGATCCACCAGATCAGCCTTGATATCATCGCGGCAGCCTTCATCGATTGCTACTTTTTTCACTGCTGAAACCAGGGATGAGATTGCCTCCTTGCGAACCTTATCCTTCGCCTTCATTGCTGCCACCATATCTTTTTGTAATGTTGAAAACTCCATCTCAAATTCCTCCTTCTTCTATCTTTACCTGTTTTACAAAAATAGCGCCGTAGAATAATACCTGTCGCCGCTGTCCGGCAAAATTACCACGATATTCTTTCCCCGATTTTCCGGGCGCTGTGCCAGCTCCGCCGCCGCGCACATAGCAGCCCCCGATGAAATTCCTACCAGAATCCCCTCCGTTTTGGTGATCGCCTTCGCCCAGTTAATCGCATCCATATCTCCCACGGTACAGATCTCATCACAAATCTCACGATTCAGGATGGATGGAATAAAATTCGCTCCGATTCCCTGAATCCCATGGCTTCCGCTCCGTCCCCTGGACAAAAGAGGAGAAGCATCCGGCTCCACTGCCACGATTTGGATCTGAGAATTCTTAGATTTCAGATATTCACCGATCCCTGTAATGGTTCCGCCGGTACCTACGCCTGCCACCAGAAAATCCACCTGCCCCTCTGTGTCCTCCCAGATTTCCGGTCCTGTCGTTTCCCGATGGATGCGAGCATTCGCCGGATTATCAAACTGCCCCGGGATAAAACTGCCTGGAATCTCCCGCTGCAGTTCTTCCGCCTTTTCTATAGCGCCTTTCATTCCCATCGCACCCTCTGTTAAAACGATTTTTGCGCCATATGCTTTTAATATATTTCTTCTCTCCTGAGACATAGTCTCCGGCATCGTCAATATCACCTGATATCCTCTTGCAATCCCCACGGATGCCAGACCGATCCCTGTATTTCCTGATGTAGGTTCTATGATTGTTGCCCCTGGTTTTAACTGACCTCTCTCCTCCGCATCCCGGATCATAGCCAATGCTGCCCGATCCTTAATGCTTCCGGAAGGATTCAGATATTCCAGTTTCGCCAGTATAGTCGCCGGAAGCTGATAACGTTCTTCCAGTTTTCTCATGTGCAGTAATGGGGTATTTCCTGTCAGTTCACCGACTTCTTCATATATTCGTCCCATAATCCTTCGCCTCCATCAGACTTCCTAATATCTCCCGCTTTTTGCCTATTCTTCTGTTTTGTCCGGCTCCGCCTGTTTTTCTACAATCGTAGCGTTATCCAGAATCAGAGTACTCACCCGATTCATCATGATACTCTGCTCCACATTATCCTGACCATAAGCTTCTATCAGTTCTTCCTCTGTCTGACCGTACTCTGTCACCATCTTATTCAGCGCCTCTTTATAAGCCTCGTCTCCAATGGCATATCCTTCTGCATTGCAGATTGCCTGATTAACCAGAGCCTGCGCTGCCACGTCTTTTCCATACTCTTCTGCATTGGCATCATACTCTTCCTGCGTAATATTGGAAGACTTGATGTAATCTTCCAGTTCCATACCTGCCAGACTGGCATACATCTGCGCCTGCTGCTCATAGAGCTTTTTCCCCATCTCTACCAGAGATTCCGGATACTCATTGATCGTACAGCTATCTACCACCTGCGTCCATGCACTGTAACGAAGCTGCTCTTCCGCAGTCTGCTGATTCGTCTCTTCCTGTTCGGAACGGATCGCTGCCTTATACTCGTCCAGCGTGTAATAGCCCTCGATATTGGCAGCTACCCACTCATCGGTAGGCTCTTTGAGCGGTTCCTTAATCGCATTCACGGTCACAGTAAATTCCACATCTTTTCCTGCCAGTTCCGGGTTATACTGCTCCGGAAAAGTCAGATTCAGCGTCCGGGTCTCCCCCTTGGAAGCGCCGATCAATCCATCCTCAAAGCCTTCAATAAATCTTCCGGAACCCAGCAGCAAATCTGCCCCCTGATCGCTTCCGCCTTCAAATTCTTCACCGTCAATTTTTCCCACATAATTGATATTGACAGTATCTCCTTCTTGAGCCGCTCTGCCTTCCACTTCCACCGGATACATGGCAAGGGCTGTCTGAATCTCTTTCTCCACATCTTCATCTGTTACAGGAATGATATTTTTCTCCACTGTAATTCCTTTATACTCTCCCAGCGTCACACATTTTTCCACATCGATCTCAGCCATAAGTTCCGCTGTTGTCTTTTCATCTTCTTTCGTTTCTTCTGTCTCTTTGCCTTCTTCCGCTTCTGGATTCTCCGTATCCTCTGTAGCGCTGGTTTCCTCCGCAGTCGGTTTTGTCTGTTTATCCTTCGTATCTTCTTTGCTGCATCCCGCTGCCGCTACTGTAACAGTCAGCAACAATGCCAGCATCCATACTCTTTTCTTCATAATTCCTCCATTTTTTCACTATTTAGGGTTCTATATTCTCCATACTTCAAACCCTAATATTCTGTTTATACCATATTTTCTAAAAAAAAGAAAGTCATTCCAAAGATTTCATATTTTCTCTTCCAGGATCTGCCAGATTCGTAAAATCAATCATTCCTGCAAAACGTCCGGCTCCTCCATACAAATCCTGTTCCATACGATAGCCGTCCAGATTCACATAATCACATCGAAAATATTCCTCCGTCAGATACGTTCCCAGGTCACTGACATCCTGACTACTGAAAAAACAAAATCCCTGTTCTCGCAAATACTGGTACACTTCATTTTCCGGGTGATACTGATCTCTTCCACCAAAATCATTTCCCATAGGGTACATTAAGACATCCACCTCACCCACAAGGCTTCCCACTTCATTTTTCCATTGTTCCATATCTGCCTTTACCTTTTCAATACCGGAGGTATAACTGATGCGATCATATCCGTTGCAGGCAAATTCCCAGCCCTGATCCTTCAAAGCCTGAATAACCGGCTTCACCTTTTCTATTTCCTGAGCCGTATCGAAAATCCCATAGCGGGACGCATATTTATTTCCTTCTGTGCCTCCCAGAAAAGGAGCGGTGCGATATCCCAAAATTCCGTTATAACCAGTCAACCCCAGAATCCCACGGGCTCCCTCATAGGAAAAATCCGGATGTTTTTCTACAAAAGCATTGACACAGGTGACCACATCAAAATCCCCTGTCGTAATACTTCCATCCAGCCGAACCCTTTCGTTTACAATCTTTCCACTCTCATCCAGCATCAGTCGGGAAGCAAACCCCTGTCCAGAAAGAGAGAGATCATAATTAACGTTCTGCTGAGAAAGCACCAACGGTTTTTTCCCTTTGGGAAGCATCAGCTCTCCCGGCTGAAATTTTCCAGTCTTTTCGTCTTTCTGAACCAGATCTTCCAAACGGATCAATACATACCCGTTATCGTAAAGCTGCTGTAAAATCCCATTAAATTCGTCTACCGTCAAGTGCGCCTGCCCCAGCGCCTCGGCTGCCCGCACATCTTCCTGTTCAAAAGCAGTTTCAGGAACTGCTATCAACGTGGGAAAGGACAGATGGGTGACATGTTTAATATCCACCGCTTCCATTTCTACTTCCGCTTCCGTCTTTTTCTCCACTTTCTTTTTCTTGTTTTTTTCTGAGTTCTTCTCCACTGCCCCACCAATCAGCGCAATCACACCGATCACCAGCGCCAGAACCACTGCTGCCAGAACTGCCCGCAAAATCAGCGCTCTTCTCCTTCTTCTTCGCATCTGCTCCCGGCGTATCTTCTGTCTTCGCAGTCTTCTGACTCTCTCTTCTGGTGTTTCTCGTCTTCTATCGGGTTGTTTCCTTTCACTCATACATTCATCCTCTGACCTTATTGGTTTCTACTCAAAGCTTATAACGACGGCATATCGGTTCTGGCCGGGTCCAAAATCTGGCTGGCGTCAAACAAGTCGCTGGTACGATTTTTCTCTCCATGTACATCATTCCACAGACGATATCCGTCCAGATTCCGTCTGCCCTGTCTTACATAATTATCTCTAATCTGCAGGAAGTACTGAGAAGAGTCCACATTACAGAAGAAATTAAATCCCTGACTCTTCAAATAAGTGAATTTTTCATTTTCTGCGGAATAATCATGCCAGTCTGCCAGATCTTCTCCGTGAGCAAAAATAATCGTATCTGTCTCACCGATCAGTGGCTCCACATAGGCAAGCCATTTTTCTGTATCCGCCTTAATCGTTTCCAGACTGGTATTCGCGCCCACACGGATATGTCCCCAGGTATGGCTGGCAAAATTCCATCCTGTATCCTTGATCGCCTGCGCCACCTTTTTCGCTTCTTCACATTCCTTTTCCCAGTCAAAATCCGGGTGCGCATCCAGCCATGCCCTCTGGTCTTCTGTGAGATTTTCCCCGGTCTTATACGCAATATCGGTGCGATACCCCAAAATACCATTATATCCGGTCAAAGCGATCGTACCTCTTGCTCCATGATACGCCCCGTCAGGATGTTCCTCCAGAAACTGATTCAAAAGCGGTACACAGTCATAAGCTCCCGTCACAGTCGTTCCATCCGCCTGAATGTATTCACAAGTCGGTTTTCCATTCTCGTCCAGAACCATCTTGCTCGCCGTTCCTCTGCCGTCATAACTGTGATAATAGCTCAGGTCATCCAGAGACAGGACAAAAGGCTTCTTTCCTTCTGGAAGCATAATCTGATTCGGTGTAAAATGCACGTCTCCATTTTCATCTGTTGTCTGGGTTACCAGATCATGAAGATCCACCAGCACATAGCCATTATCATACATAGCCTGGGTGATCTTGTTAAATTCATCCACCGTTGTCATCCATTGCTTGAATCCAGCCGCCGCGCTGTCATTTCCCGCAAATCCCCTCTCGGGATCTACTACCAGCGAATGATAGAAAATATGCGTCACCTGCGTCATATCTACCGGAACCATCGTTGATTTTTCCGCTTCCAGCTTAGCAATCCTCGCAATAATATCCGCATCCTTATCATAATTCTCCAACGACTTCAAAAGTTCAATCGCTCCGTCATAATCATAACCCATGGAGATTTCTTCCGCCTGGGCAATGGTCTCCTTACGCTTTTGATTCTTTTCCTCTTCTTCCTGGATCAGCTTCTCCTGACGCGCCTGCTCCTCTGCTTTCTTCTGCTTTGATTTTTTCACCTGAAAAGATACCAGAACGATCGAGCCCACCAGAATCAGGATCAGCACCCCCAAAACCGCCGCCCGCATCATCATGGCACGCTTCCTCCGCTGCCTTCTCCGCTCCTTTCGAAGACGTTCTATCCTCTTTTGTCTCTCTTCCTCCGACATGGGAGGTCTGTTACTTTTTCTCTCTTCACTCATTGTAATATCCATCCTATGTTATAAAAATGTAAATATGTCGCACCACTGGCATTATTATACCATAACTTCCTCCCAGATACAAAAGCAATAATTTCTAAATTGTTTCTCCACGATAAAAAATCCCGTGAATTCTAATTGCCTTTTATGCATATCAGTGCTAAAATAAAAAGGTATTATTGAAAAAACAGACAGGAGGAAAAGTATGAAAGTCTGGCAAGTATTACTCATTATATTGGTTATCATTATCGGTGTTATGGTAGCCCTTTATTTCCTTGGAAAACGTGCTCAGAAAAAACAGGACGAACAACAGGCGCAGATTGAGGCTGCCAAGCAGACCACATCCATGCTGATCATTGATAAAAAACGAATGCCTATCAAAGAATCAGGACTTCCTCAGATGGTTATCGATCAGACGCCAAAATTAATGCGCAGAACCAAACTTCCCATCGTTAAAGCCAAGATTGGTCCGAAGATCATGGTTCTTGTAGCAGATGAAAAGATTTTTGATCTGATTCCAGTGAAGAAAGAAGTGAAAGCAACTGTCAGCGGTATCTATATCACAGAAGTACGCGGTGTGCGTGGCACTCTGGAAAAACCACCGGCAAAAGAAGGCTTCTTTAAACGGATGAAAAACAAAATAACCGGTAAAAAAGCTGCAAAATAATTACATAAAAGAACGTGGCTGTCGCTTTAAGCATTATCAGAATATACATTTAAAGCAACAGCCACGTTCTTTTGTTTTTATACGATATCTCTAAAGTTCAAAAAATTTATTTTCACTTTTCTCGCCCTTGGGCGTCACCCGTATCTCCATCGTGCAGTCAGCCATAGGACTTCCATTCATTCCCAGCGCATAATCTGCCCGAATCTTCATCCAACTGTCGGCTTCTTCCATGATTACACGAGTGGCAGACACATCCATCTCCATTGTCCCAAAAGGTGTTTTATAAAAAGCCAGATTCTTCTTGTCTCTTTCAAAAATCATATGTACGTTGACCAGACCTTTTTTCTTTACTTCCATGAGCCCCGGACGTATCTTGATCATGTTATGTGTCGGCTCCTGAAAGCCCTCCATATTTTCTTCATAGAGCAGATAATGGGCGCCATTTCGAAAATAGTATTCTCCCACGGTCATCATCTCCACCGGTTCCTCGCTTTCTTCCAGTCCTCCCAGCGTCTGCAGTCCTTTCATATGTATCAGTACTTCTTTTGTCATCATTCTCAATACTCCTCAAGATTTATCTGCTGCGTCATCTCCACATCATAGGGCAAAATAGAATTGGCAAAGCTTGTGAACTTCTCCGCCGCATCACTCACATAAAAGCGATACGGAAATTCTTCCTCTGTCCCTCCCTGATTCAAAAGTCCTTTCTCCTGCAAAAGTTCTTTTAATGCCAAAGACGTCTCGTATGCCGGATTTACCAGCCGTACCTTTTCCCCCATAATATTTCCTATCATATTGCGAAGCAGAGGATAATGGGTACATCCCAGAATCAGCGTATCAATATCCTGCTCCTGCAATTCCTGTAAATATCTGCGGGCTACCATCTCTGTAATGGGGTCTTTCCGCCATCCCTCTTCCACTAAAGGCACAAACAGCGGACAGGCTTTTCCCACCACCGAAATGTCAGGATCGATTTTCTGAATCAACTTCCGGTACAGATGACTGCGAATCGTAGCCTCCGTAGCGATCACTCCCACTCTCTTACTCGTAGTTTCCCGGGCAGCCACCCGGGCTCCCGGTTTTACCACCCCGATAATGGGGATGTCTATCTCCTTTTCCAGCGTATCCAAAGCCAGCGCGCTGGCTGTATTGCAGGCCACAACAATCGCCTTCACCCCCTGATTCTGCAAAAAACGCACAATCTGACGGGAATATCTCAGTACCGTTTCCTGAGATTTACTTCCATAAGGCAGTCGGGCTGTATCTCCAAAGTAAACGATTTTTTCCATTGGAAGATTTCTCATGATCTCCCGGGCAACGGTGAGACCACCAATCCCGGAATCAAATACCCCAATGGGTGCATTGGAATCCATTTTCATTTTTCTTCTCCACTTTTATCTTGCTTATCGCTGTCGATAACCAAAAAGTTATCGCGCCTTTCTATTCTAACCTTTTATGGAGAAGAATTCAAGTAACAGTTCAGCCATACAGATGTCCGCTTGTTTGTGAGTAAAACAGTGGCGTCAGCCACGATAAGCACGCAGTGCGGTTTTACGAATGGCGCGGGCTGAACTGTTGCATTTTTTTGCGATTGGGCTAATAATCCGTTACTGCTCACAGCAACAAGGGCGATTTGTGCTGATAGAGGCGAGAAAATATACTTTTGGGGAAATCTTGAAAAATGTCACCATTTTTTTGCGAAAAAAGTGGTGACATTTTTTGAAATCAGGCAAAAAGTATTTTTTTAACGGTAAAATAGAGAATTTTCGGAGAGAAACCACTTGAATTTCACTGAAAAGTGGTGACACTTTGATATAAATAGTGAAAAAATATATTCGGAAGCTATCGCATGAAGCAATTTCATGTGACAGCTCCCGAATTCAATCTTTCCCTATCGGAAGTTTCTCCAGTAACCTACCTGTCTTTCATTGATTTCCTTAATGATCTCCGGCTCTACTTTGAAATTTCTCTCCATATCCATCAGACCATTGATTTCCTGCTGTACATCAGAAACTTGTGTATAGCAGAATCCGCATACATAAGGAATTTCTTTTACCGCAGTGGTAATCTCGTCAAAACGGCGGATAAACTCCTCTTTCGTGTTCACTTTATTTCCATATCCCCATCCGGAATCATCATTATTAAATGCGATTCCACCATATTCGCTTATAATCACCGGCTGTCCTTTATGCTGATAGCCATTGGCAAAAGCTGATTTGCTGGTGCTGTGATAAACCTCCGTAGACATAATGTCATCTTTGCACTCCACATATCTGTCTTTAAGGATTCTTCCCAGTTCTTCATAATCATGCAGGGTAATGATATCGGAAACGGTATGCTCCCAACCGTCGTTTACAATTACCGGACGATGTTTGTCCAAGCTCTTTGTCAGATAGTAAACCGCCTCTGTGAAGTTTTGCTCCACCTTTCTGGTCTCGATCTGGCTTACGCCCCAGGATTCATTAAATGGAGTCCAGGTAATAATACAGGGATGATTGTGATTCTGTTTTACAATTTCCATCCACTCTCTGACAAATTCACTCACTGCATAATCCGTATACTGGTAAGCGGCAGCCATCTCGCTCCACACCAACATCCCTTTTACATCACACCAATACAGGAATCTTTCATCTTCAATCTTCTGATGTTTTCTCAGTCCATTGTAACCCAAAGCCTGAATCTTCTCAATATCTTCGATCAGCGCCTCCTCACTGGGCGGTGTCAAATGAGAATCTTTCCAATATCCCTGATCCAGAATCAACCTCTGATAAATCGGACGACCGTTCAGCAACACATTAGAACCCTCAATGCGAATATCTCTCATGGCAAAATAAGAACCTACCGTGTCCGTCACTTCTCCCTGGAACATCACTTCAAACTTAATATCATACAATTCCGGTTCTTCCGGAGACCACGCCCGTACGCCCCATTCCAGCCCGAAATTATTATTCCGCAGGAATACATCGGTTCTCGCCTCCACATGCTCCGCCGTAACAGCCGTGAGCACTTTCGTCACCGGTACCCCTTTGAAAGAAACAGATGCTGCCACCAGAAGATTTTCTCCCATGATACTTTCCGGTGCCTCCACCTCATATTCCAGATCCAGAGCATGACCTTCCATATCAGGCGTCATTTTCACACTTTTCAGATGAATCTTGGGAACGTACTCACTCCACACCGTTTTCCAGATACCGGTTGTCTGCACATACCAGCATCCAAAATTCTTATCGATCCAGCGCTGCTTTCCTCTCGGCTGCTGCATATCAAAAGAATCTTCCACCTTCACCACCAGTTCATTTTCTCCGTCCCGAACTACCGAAGTAAGATCAAAAGAAAATCTTGCGTAACCACCCCGGTGACTGCCTACATACTGACCATTTACCCAAACCTTTGTGATAAAATCACTGCCTTCAAAATGAAGCACATAATTTTCCTTTTCCAGTCTGCTTCCATCCACCTGAAAACTTCTTCTGTACCAGATGTGATCATGGCGGGCTTCATCCTGAATCCCACTCATTTTTGTTTCATAAGTAAATGGCACCTGAATGGTCATCGTGCCCTTAAAATCTCTGTACCATCCCTCCTGCTCTCCACTGCGGGCATCATCAAAGGCAAAATCCCACGCTCCATTCAAATTCTCCCAGTTATCCCGCACAAACTGCGGTCTTGGATAATCCTTTCTGTAACACTCCATGCAAAAACCCTCCGCTTTCCAATACATTTAAACAGTATTTTTGTTTATTTAATTGGATTATACCTCATATATTGGGTTTGTCAACTTAATTTTGTGAATCACAAAATGTTTTCCATTATTTATACAGTAATATTGTCCATTTGCAGGTGTAAACAACATGAATACTGTTACTTTCCCAGGAAATATGGTTTTATGGTTTTCCCCATCCATCACCAACCAAAATCAGAATCGATACCGGTTCACACTCGGATCTTTTCAAAAAATAACGGATCTGTCGCTTTAAGTATAACTCAGAAATATTTATATATTTTTAGCGAATTTGCCGAGCACATCTTTGAGATTTTAGGCTCAAAATGAGCGCAGACCGAACATAAAATATATAAATATTCTGAATATGCAATCACTGCAACAGCTCCGTTATTTTTCGATAATATTTAAAATATTTTGGGGCATATACTATGTGCATCCTGCGAAAACACCCAAATCTATTGAAAAAACTCAGGAAAAATCATAATTTTTCAGCAATTTTGGGTATTCATATATCGTATAACCGTATTCATCCAAAATTTCAGAAGATTTTTGGGTTATTTTCAAATTAATCTCTCCATATACCCAGCGTCTAAAATAAAATGTACCAAAAAAAGAAACTCCCCTCCTGCACCACACAATTTTTTTCTAAAACACATGAAAAGGTTTCTTCCCTAACATCCTCAATATTCCACCGTCAAAATAATATCCTGATCGTAATCCCCAAAATGTTTCCCAAACAAATTAAACCCGCCCACATAATGAGCATCCGGCTTATTTCCAATTCTCACCGCCACATAAGACCGCTCCATCAATTCCAGATCAGCCACAGTAATATCTGACAATTTCTGCCCATTCAGAAAGGTTCCATTTTCACACACTTCCCAAACTACCTGAATCCCATACTGGGTGGAGCCATTGGGCCAATCTGGGGGATTCAGCCGCCCTCTTCTGGCTCCAAAATCTCCCGGGCAGGTCCATGTACCGCATTCCTTCCCATTGATCCACACGGTAATATCCGATTTCCAGTTTTCCCGATAGCCGGGAGCCTCTGAACAGATTTCCATAGACACCGAAACTCTTTTCGCTTTTCGATTTCTTGGCACTCCGTTGGCAAACTTGTATTCCACATAGCCAGAAGAAGTCCACAACATTCCCGCCTGCATCCTCTCAGGATAAAAGAAACAGTACTCAATATCTTCATTCCCAATACAGCCATTCGGTCCGTACATCCCACAAGTAGGCGTAATCTGGCAGCTGGTAAATGCTCCTACCGGCATTTCTTCACTGAATACTTCTGTGACATTCGTATTTTTCTTCACCAGATTAATCGTCACATGATCCACTTTCCGGGTGCAAAGCCGCGTATTTCCCCGGGTTCCCGGCTGCTCTTCTATTCGGATCAGCCCCGCCTCCTCCAGAATCTTCAGATGAAATGCCGTACTGGATGCAGGAAGCTCCAGCTTTCTTGCAATCTCTCCAATAATCAGACTCTCCTCATAAAGAAGCTGCAGAATCTTTAAGCGGATGGGAGAAGACAACGCCTTTCCCAAATCGCAAAGTTCATCCATCGCTTCCATATCATAATCTTTTACCTTTGCCATCGTGACCCTCCCACATTTTTAATCTGACACGCTTTCCTTTCATTTTATACGAAAAGCGAGCTTTTCTCAACAGCTAACATCAAACTGTCCAAGATACAAAAACCCCGCCTGATGTATCACCCATACGCCAGGCGGGATTTTTGCATCTTTTCCTACATAAAAGATCTCCAATATCCTACTTTTCTTTCATTAATCTCTCTGATAACTTCTGGATCTACTTTGAAATTTCTTTCCATGTCCATCAGACCATTAATTTCCTGCTGTACATCAGATACCTGCGTATAGCAAAAACCACATACATAAGGAATCTCTTTCACTCCCGTTGTAATTTCATCAAAACGTTTCACAAACTCCTCTTTCGTATTTACCTTATTTCCATAACCCCATCCGGAATCATCATTATTAAAAGCAATGCCGCCATATTCACTGATAATAATCGGCTGACCTTTATACTGATAACCATTTGCCATGGCTGATTTGTGGTTGCTATGATATACTTCTGTTGTCAAAATCTGATCTTTACAGTCGATATATCTGTTTTTCAGGATTTCTCCCACTTCTTCATAGTCATGAAGGGTGATAATATCAGAAACCGTATGTTCCCATCCGTCATTTACAATCACCGGACGATACTTATCTATACTTTTCGTCAGATAATAAATAGCCTCCGTAAAGTGCTGTTCCTGCTTCCTCGTCTCTATATGGCTCACTCCCCAGGATTCATTAAACGGAGTCCAGGTAATGATGCACGGATGGTTATAATTCTGTTTGACAATCTCCATCCATTCTCTGGTAAATTCTTGTACTGCATAATCCGTATATTGATATGCCGCCGCAACTTCACTCCACACCAGCATACCCTTCACATCACACCAATACAAAAATCTCTCATCTTCTGTTTTCTGATGTTTCCGCAATCCATTATATCCCAACGCATGAATCTTATCGATATCCTCAATCAACGCTTCTTCACTGGGCGGTGTCAGATGAGAATCCTTCCAATACCCCTGATCCAAAATCAACCTCTGATACAGCGGACGTCCATTTAACAAAATATTCGATCCATCAATGCGGATTTCCCTCATAGCAAAATAAGAACCCACTTCATCCACCACTTCTCCACGGCAAATCACCTGAAATTCAACATCATACAGATCTGGCTCTTCCGGAGACCAGCTTCTCACACCCCATTCCAGACCATGATCGTTATGTCTCAAAAATACATCTGCACGCGCCTCCACGTGACCGGAAGTCACTGCCGTAATCACTTTGCTCACCGGAACACCTTTAAAGGAAACCGCTGCAGATACCAAAAGCTCTTCTCCCATCAAATTCTCCGGAGCGTCCACCTCATATTCCAGTTCCAAAGCATGTTCCTCCATATTCGGAGTCATTTTTACCGCTTTCAGATTCACCTTCGGTACATATTCACTCCATACCGTTTTCCAGATACCTGTTGTCTGCACATACCAACAGCCAAAATTTTTGTCAATCCAGCGTTGCTTTCCTCTTGGCTGCTGCATATCAAAGGAATCCTCCACTTTCACAACAAGCTCATTTTCCCCGTCTTTCAGCAGCGTACTGATATCAAAATCAAATCGGGCATATCCCCCTCTATGGCTTCCTGCATATTGACCATTGACCCATACTTTTGTGACAAAATCGCTTCCCTCAAAGTGAATCACATAATTATTCTTCTCCAATTTCCCTGCATCTACCTGAATCTGCCGTCTGTACCAGATATTATCATGGCGTCCCTCATCCCGAATCCCACTCATTTTCGTCTCATAAGTAAACGGAACCTGAATCGTCAGATTTCCTTTGAACCCTTCATACCATCTTTCTTTTTCGCCACAGTTTTTGTCGTCAAATGCAAAATCCCAGGTTCCATTAAGATTTTCCCAGTTTTTTCTCACAAACTGCGTTCTCGGATAATCCTTTACATAACACTTAACCATACTTATTTTCCTCCACTATTTCACAATACTTTTTGTTTTTCCCTCTCTTAACCATTCCAGATAAGAAATCACCAAAATCACCACTACAAAAAATCCATACGCATATCCTTCGGAACGGAAACTAAAATGTGAACCATCCAGCGCAAAAATCAAAAGATTGCTCAGCAAAAGATAATACAAGGAAGACTTCCCTACCTTCTCCAGCCATGCGGCTATCCAACTGATCATTTTGCATTTTTCATGATTCTTCTCCAGTCCCACTGAAATCAGGTAATACGCGTATACCAGCACGCTTCCTCCGCCAAGAAACATCCATGACAGTGGAAAACGCTCCGGCAAATATCCATGCCTCACCCAAAACACAACACACGGAGAACTTATCCCTATCGTCCCCAGCATGATCCACTTGCTCCACACCTTATCTTTCCTGTACATCCATATTCCCCAGACAAAGTATACGAAATATTGCAGAACAGGGAATGTGGTAAAATCCCCAGACCCAACCAAAAGCGCCAGCCAGGAATTATGTACATTTTCATACGGTATCCAACACAAAACCCCGCTTAATAAAATTCCGCCCAAAAGAATCCAAACATTTATCCGCTTCAACACCGGATATGCGAGAATCCCCACAAGCATCAAAACCGCAAAAGACGCAAGAAATTCAGACCATCCAGGGAATTTCTCCAAAAATAAAACTTCTGTAATAAAATCCCAGCGAAATATCTTCTGTTCCACAAACGCCACATAGGCGATACCCGAAATATAAAACGCCGCCAAAAGACGCACAGCATTTTTCAGCATTTTCCCGGCGCTCTCTTTCCACTCTTTTCTGTAATAGGCTATATCGCTCACATATCCAAAGCAAAACAAAAAACCGGAAAACGTCGCCAAATTAATCACATCTGCCAGAATCTTCTGCACACCTTCTGTTTCATTCCCAAAAAACTGAATGCAATGACACAAAATCATTGTCACCGTAAGAATCCCCTTGCAGATATCTATTTCTCTTCTTCGTCCTGTCCCCATAAAATCAGCCTTTTACTGCTCCAGATGTAATACCCGCAACAATCTGTTTTTCAAAAATAATGTAAATAATAATCATCGGCAGAGACGCTACCATACTTGCAGTCATCGGTCTTACATAATCCACCGTATAAGTACCGGCAAAGGTCGGAATACCAACCGGAAGCGTAAACAAATCATTGCTCATAGCACAAAGCAGCGGCCAAAGATAATTATTCCAGCTTCCCACGAAAGAGAAGATACAAACCGTTGCAATAATCGTTTTAGAAAGAGGAAGTACAATTTTGAAAAATGTAGTAATTTCTCCTCCTCCATCAATTTTCACCGCTTCCAGCAGCTCATTCGGCAATCCTCTGAAGAAGGTAACCATAATAATCAAGTTCATAGAACCTGCAATCGCCGGAAGAATCATGCCCGCATAAGTATCGATCAGATTCATTCCATTCACCGTTATAAACAGAGGAACGATCGTTGCCTCACCCGGAACCATCAGCCCCAATAGAAAATACATAAAAAAACCTTTGCTTCCTTTAAATGGAAGCTTCGCAATCGCATAAGCAGCCATAGCCGAAAAAATTACCGTCAAAAGAGTAACAACAACTGCGATCACCAAACTGTTGATCAGCCATGTAGGAACTTCTGAGTTCAAAATAATCGCGGGATAATTTTCCAGCGTATACGGCGGCGTAAACCAGTCGACCACTGATTTGATCTGCTTGCCTTCTTTCTGGAAAGATACTGCCAATGCCCATAAAATAGGTCCGATAAAAATAACTGCCAGCAAAATCGATACCACGTTAAGCGCCCAATACCCCGCAGTCTTTTTTCTCATTGCCATTTTAATCTTCCCCCTTTCTTTGCAGAATCTGCTGTCCTAAAGATAAAACTAACAAAATACTGCTATTCGTCTCTGTTTTGCTTCCTTCACTCTTACTTGTTTTCTCGTCTCCTCCGCCGGAGCATCCAACGAATGCAGATGCCATCATCACCGATGCCAAAATAAGAGCTGTCACTTTCTTGTAATTCATACTGCTACCTCCTTCGCTTTTAAGGTTTTTTCTGATAGCTGTATCATACAATCGTCAAACCACACATGACAACGCACAAATTTTCTATGAGTTTTTCACAATACGCACATTATTTTTATGCTTTTTTCAAAAAAATGTCCCTTGCTCTTGTCTATTTTTCCTAAATGCGGTATGCTGTAAAAGTAGTTATTATCTGATTTTTATATTGCGAGGATCTTATGAGCCATTTAAAAAAATTCTCTTCAACAAAAAAACATTCTACCCTGATGCGGTATTTTCTTTCCTATTTTCTGATCGTCTGTCTTTGCCGGAAAACATCAGAATGGCACGCCTGTAATCTCTTATTCTGATTTGAATCGCAAAAAAGTACATTCTCCAGATTTATCCTACCCTTATGAGCAGTTAGACGAATTGGAACAGGGATTGGAAGATACTGACTTTGAAAAAATCAGAGCGAACCTGAAACGTCTGTTCCAGCAGATAGATCATTCCGCAGAACAGGAAGGCTCTCTTCCCGACTTTTATCTGCGATGTATATTGATCGACATCCTTACCCTGCTGGGAAATGCCTTAAACCAAAGCAATATAAACTTTAAATCTTATCAAAATCTGTATTTTGAAACCTTATTTTACTGCCGAAGCTGTTCCTATGAGGAAAAGCGAACTGAAATCCATGAAAACACCGAAAAACTGGTAATCCTGCTGGAACAGGAAATTGAAAATGCGGCAATCCCCGGCAATCAGATCCGAGAAACTGTGGAAACTAATTATACCTCCCCTGACTTTTCCATCACTGCACTTGCAGATGAATTTCATGTAAGTGTTTCTTATATGAGTTACTTATTCAAAAAAGAACTGAACCAGAATTTTTCCGATTTTCTCTGGAACCTCCGACTGGAAAAAGCAAAAGAACTTCTGCTCACTACAGACCTCCCGATAGATGTCGTCAGCCTTTCTGTAGGATATCTGAACGCTTCCAGCTTCCGCCGAAAATTCAAACAGGCGATCGGAGTTTCACCCTCACAGTTTCGCAGCGATAGAAAATTGTGACTTTTGCATAAAAAAAGCAGGAGCCCTACCGGTCTGCTCCTGCTTCTTTCATTGCCTCTTTCAATTTTCTGATATAGTATCTATAGTTTTCCAAGCGTGTATCCGGCGCTGCCTGATGATCCAGCCCCGGTATATAGCCACCCTGACGAATCACTGGCATCAGCCGCTGAAATTCTCTGTCTATCCCTTCCGATCCTTCCAAAAGCGCCAATTTATTGAATGCTCCGATAAATTTCACATCTGGAAATCTCTGACAAAGAAATCGACTCCTCCCGGGAGCTTCGCATTCTGCAGATGATCTGTGAAAATATTCACACTCCGGTCTCTCAGATTATTCAGAAAATCTCTCAAACTCTGCATCTGAATCCCCAATATCTGAACCGACTGGTAAAATCCACTTTCCATACTACCTTTTCCCAGCTTATTCTGGAAACAAAATTAGAAAAGAGCTGCCAGCTTCTGGAGGAAAATTCCTCCATCACCGAAACAGCTCTCTCTTTAGGATTTTATGATCATTCCCACTATACCCGGTATTTTACCCGCTATTTTGGAATCAGTCCTTCGGAATATCAGAAAAAATATTCCCGCCACATTTATAAAACACCATAGGCTTTACTCGTGCGGTTCAATAAAATGATACTAAAATAGCTTTTTCGAAAAAATTTCACCACTTCCCATGTTGCTTTTGCAACAAATCACTCGAAATTCCTCTGAAAAATGATACAAAAATGTGCTTTTTAAAAAAGTTTCACTACTTTTTTCCTCAAAAAGTAGTGAAACTTTTTCAAAATCAAGAAAATAGTATCAAGTTTACATAATATTAGGTCATAAAGCCATCCAGAATATTTTATAATACTCTGGCAAGTTCTCTGATGTACTCCGGGGTGGTACCGCAGCATCCCCCCACAATGCCAGCTCCCGCTTCCACTAATTTTCTGGTATACCGGGCAAAATCCTGCGCATTCATGCTATAAGATGCTTCGCCTTTTTCATTGATCACCGGCATGCCTGCATTGGGCTTGGCGATAATGGGAACCTGCGCCACTTTTTTCATATTTGCCACCACGGCTTCCAGCTGATCTGGTCCTACAGAACAGTTAAGCCCCACGGCTGCCGCCCCCATCTCCTGTAAGGTCATCACAGCCTCCACGGCATTTCCGCCATATAAAGCCGTTCCATCCGCCTCCAAAGATAGGGTACACATTACCGGAAGATCACAGACAGACTGCGCTGCATCCAAAGCTGCCACCGTCTCGTCCACACTGAGCATCGTCTCAGCCACCAGAAGATCTGCCCCCGCATCAGCCAGCGCTTTGATCTGTTCCTGATAAATCTGATACAACGTCTCATAGCTGAGATCTCCTCTGGGCTCCAGAAGCTTTCCCGTGGTGGTAAGATCTCCCGCCACCAGCGCGCACGCTCCCACCGCCTCTTTAGATATTGCCAGAAGGCGCCGATTCATCTCTGTTACCTGCTTTTCCAGTCCAAAATTCATAAGACTGATTCTGTTTGCTCCAAAAGTAGGGGCATACACAATCTCGCTCCCCGCTTCCACATAAGCTCTCTGCAGTTCTTTCAGCACTTCCGGATTTTTCAGTACCCACTCTTCAGAAGAAATCCCCACTGGCATTCCTGCTTTTCTCAGATTAGACCCTGTAGCGCCATCCAGAAGCAGAACATGATCTGCTGCTCTTGCTAAAAATTCCTGTCTCGTCATCTACCGTTCCTCCATTATTCTGCCTCTGTTGTCGGTTCTTCCTCAGAAGTTTCCGGCTCTGCCTCCGGTGTTGTTTCTTCCTCAGAAGATTGTTCCTCTGAACCAGCATCCTCAGATCCCTCTTCCGGCTCTGACTGCTCTGCCGGCTTATACTGGAAAGATACGCTGTCTGTCACTTCCACTTTCTTCCAGACATTTTTTTCCACTTTTAATTTGGAGTCTTTTGTCCAGTCCTCCACCAGCTCATCATACTGTTCCTGCTCTCTCTCAGAAATAATAGACTCTTTCTTGTTGGCTGTAGCTTCCTCGTCTAACTTTTTGTCCAGACGCACCACATAATAAGCGTCTACTCCCTCTACAACCTCCTGCACTAACTGTCCGTCCTCCAAATTTGCAACTGCATTGATTACACTCTGCTCTAAAGTGTCATTCTCGCTGCCCGCCGTTGTAAAGCTTGGCGTATAGGCATAGAGATTCTCATCTATCTCCTGCGCCATGGCATCCATATCCGCTTCTGCCACATTTTCAGAAGCCTTCAGTTTATCCAAAAGCTGCTGCGCCTGTTCTTTTTTTGCTTTTTTCTCTTCCTCGGTGAGCTCTATCGTATTTCCTTCATCATCTTTCTCCGTTCCCGCAGTAGAGAATTTTACCACACTGACGGTAGACTGATTTGCCTCTTTTTCACTCACTTCCTGATCCACATCGGCTACCATCGGATCGTGCAGCTTTTGACGATATGTAAGAAGCTCCAGATACGTAACGATATCTCCTTCTGACACCGCTAATTTTTCCAGTGTTTCCGCGCTGTTTGCCTCCATGAAGCTCTTAGCCGCTTCGTCAATCTTGCTCTTTTCTTCCTCACTGATCGTCACATCATACTCATCTGCGTGAGACTTCATAGCATACAGGGTATGGATCGTTTCCATAGCGTCATCTTTCGTTGACTCGCCAATGGTCTTTCCATCTTCCGTCTTTTCATCCCAGATCTGCATGGTGGACATATCCATCCCATAGCTCTGCGCCATCATCTGATAATAGCTCTCCATCTGAGCCTGCTGATCCCGGACAATATAATTTGCCAGCCCCAACGTTACTTTCTCACCGTCTACTGTAGCTACTGTCTGTGTTCCATCTAATTTTCCGCATCCGCTGAAACTTCCTGCCAAAATTGCGGAAGCTAGAATACCACATGCGATTTTTCCGTTCATCTTCTTCATATGCTCCTCCGTAAACCGTTTTTAACCATAAACAGATACCAGACAAATTGTTCCGTACTTCCACTCACACAATTTTGCCCCTGGCATCATGAAGTCATTATATTCTATTTTCCAAAACCGGGCAACCTTTTTCCCTGATTTCAATCTTTTTTCACACTTTCAGCCTCTGGTTTTTCTGCCAGACACTGCATATTTTCCAAAAGCTCCGTTGCCTTTTCCATCATAGAAATGCTCTCCTTTGCCCTGCGTTTTCTTGGGCGATAAAGGAAGTAAGGATTGGCTTCCACCTTAAACTGCAGTTCATCCGGATATTTCGCCAGTATTTCCGGCACTCTTGCCGGTTCCACCTTCGCTTTTTCGTACATGGTAAGGCGCAATTCTTCTCCCAACTGTTTCACTTCTTTCAGGTAAATATGATGAGCCATAGCTTTCAGGTTTGCGATAGCCAACAGATTCTGCACCGTTTTCGGCGGTTCGCCAAAGCGATCCAGCAGTTCTTCCATCATGTCCTCATATTCTTCTTTATTTTCAATACCCGCAATTCTCTTATAAATATCCAGTTTCAGATATTCGTTGGGGATATATTTTTCCGGAATATAGGCATCCACATTTACATCGATGGTAGTTTCAAATTCTTCCTCCACCTCGATGCCTTTCGCCTCTCGCACCGCCTCATTGAGCATTTTGCAGTAAAGATCGTACCCCACTGCCTCCATATGCCCATGCTGCTCCGCTCCCAGAAGATTTCCTGCTCCTCGAAGTTCCAGATCCCTCATAGCAATCTTGATTCCGCTTCCCAGTTCTGTAAATTCCCGGATAGCATGGAGACGTTTCTCCGCAATTTCTTTCAGCATCTTATTTCTCCGATACATCAGAAACGCATAGGCGGTTCGATTAGACCTTCCCACACGCCCCCGCAGCTGATAAAGCTGAGAAAGCCCCAACTGATCCGCATCATGGATAATCATGGTATTTACATTGGAAATATCCAGCCCCGTCTCAATGATCGTAGTAGAAACCAGCACGTCAATATCTCCATTGATAAATCCATACATGATCTTCTCCAACTGCCGCTCGCTCATCTGTCCATGAGCAAAGGCTACATTCGCCTCGGGAACTAATTTTGCGATCTGATTAGTAATATCGTCAATATTATTTACCCGGTTATACACATAGTACACCTGACCTCCCCGGGCCATTTCCCGGCTGATAGCCTCCCGCACCAACTCGTCATTATATTCCATTACATACGTCTGAATCGGCATCCGATCCATTGGTGCTTCTTCGAGAACACTCATATCTCTAATTCCGATCAGACTCATATGAAGCGTACGCGGTATCGGGGTCGCCGTTAATGTCAATACGTCCACGTTTTCTTTTAATTTTTTGATCTTTTCCTTATGCTGT
>OHHV01000198.1_pt1 | contig 30111 bp, 19 predicted proteins | sample 1568141 | NCBI WGS metagenome assembly OHHV01 (sample SAMEA3879589, study PRJEB24766) | human gut metagenome | biome: human-associated habitat; feature: feces | place: USA | collected 1985/1987
TTATCAAAAAGTCTGCGGCAATTATTTTATAATTTAATAATAAAGTAAGACGAAATTTAATCGAATGTTTCATAAAGTCATCTCCAGTCCTGTGATATGACAAGCCTTTGACATGAAACAAACTGTTAAAATGGGCTATTTTGAAAAAAATACACATTTAATGGGGTAGAAATATTAAAAAGAATCCTGTAAAATACAATGGAGTTAGTTGCTGCTAACGCACCGAAGCTTTAACTAATGGTTAGCAGAAACTAACTAAAACCACTATATTACAGGAGGATCTTTATATGAGTGAAACAAAGGGAAGTAAGTTTAGTATCAGAGACGTAATCACGGTTGCAGCCATGTTGGTAATCAATTATATGATAGCAATGGTGGTCAGCGCTGTCACATTGCCATTTTCAGAAGTGTATTTATATGGTTCAGCCGCCATTGACGGCTTTTTAGGAGCTGTATTCTTCCTTGTAGCGGCAAACCGGGTGAACAAACATGGGCTGTTGTTTGTTTGGGCATTTGTGTATGGCCTTATCCAGGCACTTATGGGTTACGCCTTCTTGCTGCCATATTTCCTGATTGTAGGCGTTATTTCCGAGCTGTCTATGATTGGAAAAAATACATACAGAAAGCCGATCCGCAATATGACTGGCTGGGCTTTAAACAGTATTGGGAATTTCGTTGGTTGTGCGGTGCCTCTATGGTGGGCATGGGACAGTTATAAAGAAATGGCATTAAATAGTGGCTTTTCACAGGAAACCTTAGATATGCAGTTTTTAATGTCAACCCATCCGGGGCTGATGCTTTTGGGCTGTGCAATAACCGGTCTTCTTGCTGTATTAGGTGTTCTGTTCGGACAGAGATTATTAAGAAGACATTTTCAGAAAGCTGGTATCTTGGAATGATTATGAATCATAGTAACATTAGAAAAGTGGAGCAGATCGATGGCAGGACAGTGTTGCTGTTGGCTGTCTGCGCATGTTTCACTTCCTTCTTGAGCACCAGTTTGCTGGGGCATGGTCTATATATGATATGGCTTTTTCTATTGTTATGCTATTTTGAGTTATTTACGATGGGATTAGGAATGTTGGGAGTATATATCCTGTCGGTAGTTTGGCTGGCCATTAATACAAAATACCATATCACTTTTCCATCGCCGCTATTATTTCATATGCTTTATCGTCTATTGATGCCGGCGATGATTGTGTGCCTGATAGTGCATATTCCTTCAGGCAAACTGACTTCCAGTATAAGGAAGTTACCGATTCCCGAAAATATAATGCTGATTTTAATTGTCATGCTCCGATTTGTTCCCACCGTTGTTCATGAGTTTGGTGAAGTAAAAGACGCTATGAAGGTAAGAGGCTTTTTGCGGTCTATAAGAACAGTCCTTTTTCACCCGCTTAGTACATTGGAATATGCAATTGTCCCTATGGTTTTCAGAAGCCTGAAAATAGCGGACGAACTGGCGTCATCAGCCATTGTCAGAGGAATTGAGAGTCCGTATAAGAAAGATAGCTATTACATTATAAGACTGACTGCAAAAGATATTTTCTTAGTAATGTCCAGTACCATCATTGCTGTTGTTTGCTGCAGGGTTTAAATCAATGGGGGTGGCGGGTTAGTCTTGATTCAGGAGGTGAGGTTATGGTATACAATGGGAAATTGATTAAGAATTCGGAAGGTATTAGCCCCCAAAATACAATAATGTTTTGTTTCCCATATGCAGGAGGCGGTGCCGCTTTCTATGCTAAGTGGATTCAAGATTTTGACAAGAAACTTTCGGTTTGCCCCATACAATTACCGGGAAGAGAAGAACGTATTGGTGAGAAGCCATATTTGAACATGCAATCACTTGTAAAAGACGTTGTGGACGCTATTATGAGGTTTGACAATGACTTTATCCTATTTGGCCATAGCATGGGCGGCAAAATAGCATTTGAAGTTGAAAAAATGCTTGAGAACAACAAAAGGGTAGCAAAGTTGGCGATTTTCTCCGGAAGCAGAGTTCCCCATATTCCGGAACCACAGCCGATATCTCATTTGACAGAACAGGAGTTTTTGATTGGCCTGGAACGATATGACGGTATTCCGGAAGAAATAAAAATGGATAAAAGACTGTTGAACTTTTATATGCCGATAATCAGATCGGATTTTATTCTGGATGAAAGCTATTATCCGGATGCCCCATCAAAATTAATATGTCCTGTTTTGGCAATTGGCGGGAATGAGGATGGGGAAGCAACCCTGACTGATATAAAGAGATGGTCAGAATACACGCAGAGCGAATTTCAGTATTACCTTTTCAGAGGCGGGCATTTCTTTATAAAAGAAGATGAGGAAAATGTATTAAAGTTAATTCATCAAAAAACTGAGGAGCTTATCAATCGTGAAAATTAAAGTGATTCGTCCTACATTCACTTCACGGCATTGCTTTATGAATAATCTTCCTCCAGAAGAAATACAGGTTTGGATTCTGCGGTGGAGAAGCATGACAGGTTGGATAAAAGAGAATTGGGGAATCTTGAATGAAGAAGAGATAAAGCAATATACATCATATGTAAAGTATGAAGACATAATGAGAGGTGCAATAGGGCGAATCGCTGTAAAAAAGATTTCTTCATCTTATCTTGGCAAAGATATAAAAGATATACAAATTGAGAGAGGACGTTTTGGGAAACCATATCTGTGCTGTTCTGGAAAACGTTTATCTATAAATTACAACCTATCTCACTCGGGAGAGATTGTAATGCTTGCCTTTGGACGTAATGTTCAGGTTGGCGTAGATGTGCAGGCAATAAAACAAATACAGGAATATCAAAGGCTTGCAGAAAATTATTTTTCACCAGAAGAAACAGCAACTGTAATCAGGCAAAATAATATTGAGTCCTTTTTTGAATCTTGGACAGCGAAAGAAGCCTATGTGAAGGCAATCGGCTATGGACTTTATAAAGATTTCGCCTCTTTTTCTGTAAAAATCGGCGGAACCAGCAGTGAAAGCTACGGAGATCAGATTTGGCGGATTTGTCAAATTGCTGTAGATAAATGCCATAAAGCATGTTTGGCATATGGAATGAGGAATGAGAATGAACTATGGGAAGAAATTGCGACCGGTACAGGAGAAAACGATAGATATCTGGCTGGGAGAAACGTTTAAAGCAAATAGAAATAAGACCGCTATTGTGGAGGGCATAAATCGTATTACCTATGGAGAACTGGAAAAGAAAATCAACCAGTATGGCTGCTATTTCAAAAGGCGCGGGATAAGCAAGGGTGAACTGGTTGTTTTGCGAATACCGAATGTAAAAGAGTTTGTATTTGGTTTGCTGGGGTTAATTAAAATAGGTTCAATCCCAATTGTTACAAACTCTTTATTTGGTGAGAATGAGTTAAAGGGCATTTTTGATAAGACGGATGCCTCAACATTGGTTTTCTATGATAAGGACGAAGTATCATTAAGGATTCACAAGGGGCGTGCAAGCAGACAGATTTGTAAAATCGCAGTCAAGGACATAGCCGAAGGATTGAAAGAAGACGCCGAAAATATCATCGAAGAAAACAAGGAGCTTGACAGCATAGCCCTCCTTATGTTGTCAAGCGGAACAACCGGAATTCCTAAATTAGTGCCAATCACTCATAGAATGATTTATTGGCATATTTATGGATATAATCAGAAATTCCAGTTTACGTCCTCTGACAGTTATTTAGCTTGTCTGCCGATAGCACATAAGGTTGGGCTGTATTCGCCCGGGATTCTAAATGTGTTTTTCGCAGGGGGAAAAGCTGTTTTATGCAGTAACCTGGACTGCGATGATATTTTTGCACAAGTTGAAAAAGAAAATATTACAATTACAGCCTTAGTTCCAACACTGGCGCGAATCTGGAATCAGTATCTGAATCAAGAGTGTGGATATGATTTGAGCAGCGTCAGGAAAATCATTATTGGAGGTTCCTTGGTTGATGAGAGCCTTGTTACAAAATTAATTGAAAAGGTGGAATGTGAGGTCTTACCGCTTTATGGAGCAACGGAAGGACTGGCCCTGTATAGTATTTATAATCGCAGTAATCTTGGCGATGCGGTAGGCTACCATTATTCGGTGTCTGGCTATGAGGAAATCCGGATTATTGATGAGAGTGGCATGGACGTACTGAATGGTGAAGAAGGAGAATTGATAATTCGTGGACCGTTTACCATTCAAAGTTATTATAACCAGGAAGTCAGTATGAAAGATAAGTTCACCTCGGACGGATTTTATAGAACAGGCGATAAAGTGAGATGGGATTCCACATATGGATATCAGGTACAGGGAAGGATCACGGACCAAATAAATAGGTCTGGTGAGAAAATAGAACCGAGAGAAATTGAAATATTTATAAGTGAACATCCGAACATTGATGAGGTGGTGGTAGTAGGTGTTGAGGATTTTCTAATGGGAGAAAGAATTTGTGCTTTCATCATGACTTCGGATGAAAAAATTAATTTATCACATATACGAAAATTTCTTATGGAAAAGGGGTTGGCAACATATAAACTACCAGACCAGCTTGTGAAGATAGAAGAGTGGCCTCTTACATCGGTAAAAAAGATTAACCGGGTAAAGCTGCGGGAGATTGCGAATAACACTGCAGGGAAGGAGAAAATATGAAATCGGAGATTACATATTCAGAGCTGTGCCGGCTTGTAGCAGAGATTGGGGAGTATTCTTATACTGCAGACATAGAAAACATTAATTTGATCGAGGCTGGATTTGAATCCTTAAAGGTAATGCTGATATCCAGTGAGCTAAAACGCAGAGGTATCAATGTTCGCGTTTCTGAATTGCTGAAAAAACCGTATCTGGCGGACTGGTGGAAAATAATAAAAATGCAGAGTGTCAGCGCAGAAAGTAAAAAGGAAATGGATAGGAGCCGGACGGAAACGATGGAATTTCCTCTTACCGATGTTCAGCATGCGTATTGGGTGGGCAGAAATCCGGATCAGGTGATGGGAGGAATATCGTGCTATCTGTATTTTGAGTTTGAATGTGGGGAAATAGACCGGCAGAGGTTATCAAAGGCGTGGGAAAACGTGCAATACCTGCACTCATCGCTCCGGACAAAGTTTTTGGAGAGCGGAACCCAGGTTATTCAGGATAAACCATATAATTCCAACATCATAATATATGACTTACAACAATTAGATGAAACAGAAAAGAAAGAGAAAATGGAAGCGGTAAGAAATGAGTACAGTCATAAAGTGTTGGCTGTTGAACGAGGCGAAGTGGCAGTACTCATTTTATCAGTTATAGGCAAGAACAAAACTATCTTGCATTTTGGTATTGATTTGCTGGTAGCGGATTTAAAGAGCATAAAGATTATTTTTTCGGATTTAGAAAGATTATACAATGATTGTTCCTCTGAGAAAACGCAATCGCCGTTTTCTCTTGAAGAGCACATGAACCACAAAGAAAATGAGGACGGCTACCGAAAGGCAGCCGCTTATTGGAAAGAACACTTTGCTACACTGCCGGAAGCGCCGGAACTGCCATTAAAGAGAGCATATCAATCGGTAAAGAAGCCTGTGTTTAAAAGAAGAAATATTATGCTGGAGAAAGCGGATTGGGACAGGCTTGCGGCAAGTGCCGCGAAGAACCAGGTCACACCTGCAATGATACTGCTGACCATTTATACACAGATAATAGAACGTTACAGCAATCAATCGGACTTTCTGATGAATATACCTCTGTTTAACAGACCGTCAGAGGCAGAGGGCGAGGTGGCGGACTTTACCAATATCTTTTTGCTTCCGGTAAAGAGCATTGAAGAACGATGTTTTATTGCTAAAGCGAAAAGAATTCAGGAAACCTTTCTGGAATCGCTGGACTATTCTGCTTATTCCGGAGTGAAAGTAATAAGAGATATACTAAGGTCAAGGCCAACACAAAAGCTTGTGGCGCCAATCGTATTTTCTTGTGACTGCATGGAACCAATCATTACCGATGAGTTTGCAGGGAGTTTTGGCAAATTAAAATATATTTCTTCACAGACACCGCAAGTTTTGATAGATTTCCAGGTTATGAGATTCCCGGAAGGCATTTTGCTTTCGTGGGACACAGTTGAAGATGTATTCCCGAAAGGCTTTATAGAGGATATGTTCAGTGCCTATATAGAATGTTTGAGATGGACTATATCCAACCCTGACAAATGGGAGGAAGAACTTCCTGTAATATCAGAGACAAAATTCGCAGAGAGATATTCAGGCATAAATACAATTGGGGCAAAGCAGGATCTATGTCTGCATGAACTTGTTTTTAGAAATGCAACAGACCGTAGCAGCAAAACGGCTGTCATAGAAGGTGCCGGCAGAACCTTGACTTATTATGAGCTGTGCAAAGAAGCGAAGAAATTAGCACGTTTATTACAGCTGGAAGGTGTAGGGCCTGGCGATAAGGTGGCTGTGCGATTGCCCAGGGGAGCAGAACAGATAATATCAGTACTATCAATATTGCTGCTGGGTGCATGTTATGTGCCGATTGGAATGAACCAGCCGGATAAGCGTATCGAAAAGATCGTGAAACGCGCTGATATAAGATATATGGTATCTCACGGTGGTCATTTAAAGTTAAACAGAGTGAATATCATTGATGTAAATGACCGGGCGAAGCGGGAGGAGATATCTGCCAATGAACCAGTAAATCCTTCCAGCAGTGCTTATGTTATTTTCACCTCTGGAACTACTGGGGAACCCAAAGGCGTGGAGATTTCCCATTTTTCAGCCATGAATACAATTTGTGATGTGAACAAGAAATGTGGCATTAGCGAAAAAGATAGTTTATTGGCAGTGTCTTCCTTGGAATTTGATTTATCGGTTTATGATATATTTGGAATTCTTGGAACGGGCGGGACTATAGTCTTGCTGGACGAAGCGAGTAAAACAGATGCTGCCCAATGGTTGGATTTAGTCACCAGATACCATATAACCTGTTGGAATTCAGTGCCTTTTCTATTACGGATGCTTCTGGAACAGGCACAGGCTGAGGAGATGAAATTGCAATCCCTTAAAACCGTATTGTTGTCCGGGGACTGGATTGGTACGGACCTGCCGGCAAAATTAGCAGATGTTGCTCCAAATTCTGAATTGACAGCTCTTGGTGGAGCAACTGAAGGTTCTATATGGTCTAATTATTATCGGGTGAAGCTGCCTGTTCCTAAAGAGTGGGTATCAATTCCATATGGAGCTCCCCTGAACGGACAGCTGTACAGGGTCGTTGACCAGAGGGGAAGAGACTGCCCTGATTGGGTGCCGGGAGAATTATGGATTGGCGGAATTGGAGTGGCAAAGGGTTATGTCGGTGATGAAACCACTACAAATAATAAGTTTGTATCATTTAAAAACATAAGATGGTATAAAACCGGTGATATGGGAAGGTTTTGGAATGATGGAACAATTGAATTCCTGGGAAGAAAAGATACACAGGTAAAATTCAGAGGGTATCGAATTGAACTGGGAGAGATTGAAGCAGCAATCAACAGGGCGGAAGGTATTAAGAGTTCTGTTGCATGTATCGTTTCGGAAGGCGGAAGTCAAAAACTTTGTGCGTTTATTGTTAAAAACGACCCAGATAGTGAGTTGATTCAGGACGAAACCATAAATCAGTCGATTAGTTCCTATCTTCCTCTCTATATGGTTCCGTCTGAATATCAATATGGAAAGTCTATACCGTTGAGTGCAAATGGGAAAGTTGACCGTAAAACGGTAGCAGAATTGTTTTTTAAAGAACGTCAGGCTGTGGCCGGTTACGAAAAACCGCAGGGAGCTATAGAAGAAGAATTAGAGCGGATATGGATAGAAGTACTCGGTTCCACAAAGTATTCAAGAGATATCAGCTTTTTTAAAGCCGGAGGTGATAGTTTAAAGGCGATTATGCTGATTAATAAAATTAAAAAGTCACATTTAGTCAATGGAGATCTTGGGACAGCAATATTAGTGAATGCCCCTACGATTAGAGAACTGGCAAGTCAGATACAAATGATTAATCAGGGTGCAGAGTTGACAATTGATACCATTTAGCTGCAGACAAGGAGAAAAAATTATGGATATCCAAAAGTACATTAATGAGCTGGCAGAAAAAGAAATTGTAATTTGGTGTGAAGGTGATTCCATCAAGTTCAAAGCTCCGAAGGGGGCAATGACAGAGGAAAATAAAAATAAGTTGAGTCAGTATAAGTCAGTAGTGCTGGATTATTTAAAAGCACATAATAACTTAGTGTTCACCAGTGATACAAAACGGAGATATGAAAAATTCCCACTGACCGACATACAAAATTCCTATGTTATGGGAAGAAATCGTTTATATGAATTGGGTGGAATTGGTTGCCACGGTTACATAGAAATTGAAGTCAATAGATTACTTGATCCTGGTCAGCTGGAGGTTGCATGGAATAAAGTGATACAGAAGCATGATATGCTGCGGGCAATTGTATCGGCTTCCGGTTATCAGATTGTCCAGGAGGCAGTGCCTTCAGTGGGAATCATAGTACTTGACGGACGGGATAAAGATATTAGCGCTGATAAGGAAGAACTGAGGACTGAGTTATCTACGAAGCAGTATCAGCTTGGAACGTGGCCCATGTGTGATTTGGCCTTGAGTATTGAGAAAGACAAAAGCATAATCTATTTTTCGTTAGACATGCTTATTTCTGACTTTGCAAGTATGAATATAATGCTGAATGATCTTGAAAAGTTTTATGAGAATCCTCATGAAATCATTATACCGACTACGTCTTACAGAGATATTGTTTTATATCAGGAGAAGCGGAAAACATTTAATAGCAAATCAAGGCAGGAAGCGGAAGTTTATTGGAATAAGAAAATATCAATGATGGGAGATGCACCTAACCTTCCTGTTATAGGGATGGAGGACAATCAGGAAGTGAGCTTCCTTCAGAAGAAGGTGTTCTTGAATGATAAACAATGGAATGCTTTTGCTGAATTGGCAAAATCGTATAATATTACGCCATCTGTGTTTGTTATGGCCGCACTGGCAGAGGTAATAGCAGTTTGGTCTGGTGACAAAAAGTTCTGTATTAACACTACACTGCTCAACAGACCGGAAGTGGCTGAAGATATATATAAAGTGGTTGGTGATTTCACAGATGTCAATATTACTGCCATTGATATAGAGTATAGTGAAACCTTTCTGGAAAGAGTGAAAAAACTGCAAATGGATCTCTGGTCTGATTTAGAACATAAAGATGTGTCCGGAGTAGAAATAATAAGACGTCTAACGAAAGAACGCAAGAAAAATGTAATTATGCCGGTTGTGTTCACAAGTACTTTGGGGGTTAGTTCAAAGGATGATACAACTGTAAAAAACAGAATTGTATATAAACTGAGTCAGACTCCGCAGGTGTATATAGACTGCCAGGCCGCAGAAGAAAACGGTGGTGCCACTATTAACTGGGATGTGCGAAATGGTGTATTTGAGGACTATATAATAGAAGAAATGTTTGGAAGTTTTGCTTTGTTGCTTCAATCTATAGCCGATAAAAATAGTGAAGTTCTTAAGGAAAAATACCCGGTCAGCCTTATGAAGGAAACCCTTGAAATAAGAGGTGATGTAAATAATACTTTTAAAAATATTATGCCGGCAATGCTTGAAGATGGATTCCTGAAATCTTTTAACCTTTACCCTGATAAAACGGCATTAATAACTGATGAGGGAGAATATACATATCGTTCACTTGGGGGATATGTGAATACTGTACTGCGTATTTTGGGCAAGGCAGGAACCCAGGACGGCGATAAGATAGGAATTGATACCAAAAAACATGTATGGCAGGTAGCTGCGGTACTGGCTGCCCTTATTTCAGGAGCGACTTATGTGCCAATAGATGTGCAGCAGCCTGATAAACGCAAAGAGAAAATTATAAAAAGTGCAGATATTAAACTGCTTTTTGCAGAAGCAGGGAATGAGGAATTAGAACAATACTGCAATGTTGTAGATATTCACAGCCTGAAACCGGAACCGACAGAATCGCTGCCTATTAATAAAATAGATTATGACAGGCCGGCTTATATTATATTTACATCTGGAACAACCGGTGAACCCAAAGGGGTTATCATGACTCATCGTGCAACATCAAATACAATTGCGGATGTTAATGAAACATATGCAGTTGGTGAGAGGGATGTATTCCTGGGGTTGTCAAATTTATCATTTGACCTTTCTGTATATGATTTATTTGGCTGTTTTTCAGCAGGAGGAACATTAGTATTACCCAGTACAGATAAAATTAGGAATCCCAAATATTTGTCGGAATTAATAATCAGACATGGGATTTCTGTAATAAATGCGGTTCCTGCTTTGCATCAGATGATTGTTTCCTATCTTGAATCCGCAAATGTCAGCGTGGATTATCAGGTGAGGCTGTTATTACTTTCTGGTGACTGGATTCCCGTAACCCTGCCGCATAGGATTTACGATCTGTTTGGCGATTGCCGTGTGATCAGCCTTGGTGGAGCCACGGAAGCAGCAATCTGGTCAATCAGTTACGATATTTCTAAAAAAGCAGTATTTACAAAAAGCATTCCATATGGATATCCAATGTCCAATCAAACATTTTATGTTCTAAACAACGAAATGCAGCCCTGCCCTAATGGGGTAGACGGAAGCCTGTACATTGGAGGAATCGGATTATCCTCCGGCTACCTGAAGGATGAACAGCTGAATCGTGAAAAGTACCCTGCTCTTCCGTGGAGTGGAGAGCGCATTTACAGAACCGGGGATAAGGGGTGCTATTTACCAGACGGAGTCATTATTTTTAAAGGACGCGAGGACGGCGATAATCAGGTTAAAATACACGGCCATAGAGTTGAACTGGCTGAAATTAGTTCTGTCTTAAATGAACATCCACTGATTGAAAGGGCTGTCGCTTTAGCGTTAGGTGAAAGCCCAGAGGATTTGCATATTGATGCAGTCATTTCTCCGGTCAGGAAAAAGACTGTGGCATCACCGGCTTTGGACGATAAAGAGGAATATTTGCTCAAGTCCATAAAACAATATTATGAAGAGCAGATGGATCAGGACTTACTTGAAAAGTGGATTAAGAAGTCAGAGGAAGTTGTTTCTGCGGACATATACAACACGTTTAGAAAGCGCGGAATTTTTTTGGATAAATCCAAAGCCTTCAATTTTGAGCAAATTGTAGAAATGATGTCGATACCGGAGAAACTGCACAAATTGACAAAAAGATGGCTGCAGGTATTGGTTAATGAAGGAATTATCACATGTGAAGCCAATGCATATAAAGCTTCTGAGATAAGTACGGATTTAGGTTCTGAAAAGCTTTGGAAGGAATTTTTTGAAATAGAGGACGATTTCCAATACAGCAAGGAGTTTGTTGATTATTTGAAGGAATCGAGTGATTTGCTTCCAGAACTGATTCAGGGAAAAGAGGACCCTCTGAATATTCTATTTCCAAAGGGAGACACAGACCCGGCGCTGGCAGCTTATCATGACAATAAAGTAAATGGGATGCTCAACAACATTGCTACGAAAGAAATACGTTATCTGTGCGAGAAAAAGAATAAAAAAAGTCCGGAGAAACCCTTTAGAATATTAGAGGTGGGAGCTGGAGTTGGTGGAACCTCTCTCGATGTGATACCCGAGCTTGAAGGCTGTAATGTTGAGTATTATTTTACTGATCTTTCGGTTTTCTTCTTAAATAAAGCACAGGAGAATTTCGGTAAGTATAATTGGGTGAAATACGGGATTTTCAATATTAATGAAGACTTCGTATCGCAAGGGTATGAGGCATTCAGCTTTGATGTGATTTTATGTGCAAACGTGCTTCATAACTCACGGAATATCAATAGTGTCATGAAAAATTTAAAGGGCTTATTATCAGAGGACGCGTCCATTATCATACTTGAGGAAACACGAACAAGTTACCTGTTGCTGACGTCAATGGAATTTAAGGACGGCTTAACCGGTTTTACGGACGAACGCAGCGAACATGACCAGACATTCTTCACACGAAAACAGTGGGAAGATATATTTAAGAGGCATGATGGGCAGCTACTTTATGAATTCCCTGATAAGGGCAGCAAATTGGACTTAGCAGGACAGACAATATATGTGGTTCGCTTTGCCGGAGAATATGAGCAGTTAGAAAAGGAGACGGTCAGAGGCTATTTAGAAAGTACAGTATCTCCGTACATGGTTCCAAACCAGATTCTGATTCTTCCGGATATGCCACTATCTGCAAACCGTAAAGTGGACACCAGAAAAATCAAAGAATACTTCAAGAATTGGGACCATAAGGAGAATATTAAGAAAAAGGACGAGTTGCCCCAGACAGATCTGGAGCAGCGCATTGCCGAAATATGGTGCAAAGAGCTGGGGCTTACTTCTGTGGGGAGAAATGATGATTTCTATCTGGTAGGCGGTGATTCTCTGTTAATTGCTCAAATCATTGGGAAGATGATGGAGAACATATCGGAAGCCTCCGGCTGGGAGTGGAGCAACCTTCTGACAGAAATGATGAAAGCACCCACTATTAAGCAGATAGCAGAAAGCCTTGTGAACCATCAAAATGATAAGGGCAATCTTGAGGACCCATCCTTAATGATTCTGAAAAATAGCAGTTTAAATAATGAGGATTCTGTTGCGAAGGTTTTCTTCCATGCCGGAGCGGGAACCTTAACACCCTATACGGATTTACTGTTTCGCATAAAAGAGGACAGCAAGGACAGTGAAAGCATTATCGGCTTTGTTTTTGGAAATGATGCTGAGTATATTTCTATGGAAACCAGTCAGACCTTCCGGCTGTTGGGGAGAAAATATGGTGAGATACTGGAAAAAATGGGATATAGAAATTATATTCTTGTGGGCCATTGCGTGGGTGGCCTGATTGCACTGGAAACAGCACAATATTTGAGAAATAAAGAAATTTCCGTTTCTGATGTGACGCTGATAAGCACCGGTATTCCAAAACAGAAGGAGAACACGATTTTAGCGGACGCATCGGATGAGATATTCCGTAATGCATTGCATTCAAGCCTGGATAACGAACTGCTGTTGGAGAGGATTTTTGCAAGAGTGATTGGGGCAGATGCATATAAAGCGGGATATCAGGTAAGCGATGAGCGGTTGCAGCAGTATATAGAGTATATTTCCAGATGTGGAAGTGGTGAAATTACAGTAAAAGCATTATGCGAAACGGGCGGGGAGTATGAAGATGTGGCTGAAGAGTTCCGCCGGCTCGCCAGCTATACAATTTCAGAAAGGTTAAATGCTTTATACCGCACGATTGAGCGTCCAAATGGAGAATTGATGGAACATCAGTTGAAGATGTTGAATGTACTTTTCCGGATATTTTCACAAAATTTCAGATGTGTGTCCAGTTATATACCGGAGCTTTACTATGGAAATATAAGGATTTTCTGTTGTGAGATCTTAGGGAGCCACTTTTATCCGGGATTTTTTGAGGAAGATTTTGAAACATGGAAACCTTATATCAAGGGGAATTTAAAATATAATACAATTGCAGGACAACATTTTGATTGTATTATTGGTGATAATCTGGAAAAGAATATTTCTAAGATTTTAGATTTTAACTATTAACGATTGCCAAAGGGTGCCCATCACCGTATGGACACCCTGGAAAAGGGGCGGAATATGAAGAAAGTCGGGATATTAGGCGGAACTGGTGAAATAGGAAAAAGAGTTGTTAAACTGTTGGAGAATCAATATGAGTTGCTAGTTTCCTATCATTCGGTAAAACCATCAGTTACTGCCAATAACCAATATATCCAATTAGATGTAGATATATCTGATGACTTAGAAATCTTTTGCAGTCAGTGCAGTATTATCGTAAATTGTGCAGGAGCCTCCTTTGTCAATGGAGAAAAGATTGCAAGAGCAGCGGCTAAATATCACATACCTGTTGTGGACCCTTCTGGTGAGGCATTTTTAGAAGACAGAATAGCAGATATAGAGAACGAATCGGTTTATGTGCTTTCCAGTGGCTTCTTCCCAGGAATGACTGGCCTGTTGATGAAATATTTATGTGAGAGCTTAAAGTCAGTAGATTGTATTATGGGGTTGAGCATCACGAAGGAAATTCCGAGCAGATCGGCAATCAAAGATTTTATTTTGACAAATACAGCCGGATTTGGAACTGCATTAAACTATTATGAAAATGGTGAATTAAAAAGGGATGAAACACCAATCTACAGGATTGTAGAAAATAAGGAGTATACATTGCAGAACTACTATACGATAGAATTGCAACGGATTACTCAAAAATATAAACCTGGGAGGGCAAACTGGTATTACGCCTCTTTTGGAGAAGAAATCACGAAGTTAATGCAGGAAGCAGTTATCAAATATGGTTTAAAGCAAGGCGATGAGGCACTGCAGCAAAGTATTGATTCTATTATCAAGCTATTTGAAATGACTGGTGGCTCAACAGCAGTATATAACTATATACATATTGAAGTAACCGGTTCAGATAATAATCAGGGTCACATAAGAACTGCGGACGTACACAGTTCATACAGTAGTGATATCAGTTCAATTATAGCCGCTTATACGGTTAAGGCCCTGGTTGAAAAACAACCGGACTTCGGAATTCATTATGCTATGGATATCGTGGATTTAGAAACTGTAATACATGATTTACCACAATTAAATATCGACCTGGTTCTGACCGATAAAATATTGGAGAAAGAGGAAGCCTATGAAGAAGGATCAATCTAAGATTCATCTGCTTGGTAATAAAAACGGTAAAAGAATACTTCTCATACATGGGATGGGATTCAATTGGAAGAACTGTTTTGATAAGGTTCTTCATATATTGGGGAAAGATTATTATTTTATAATTCCGGAGTTGCCAGGCCATAGTGCTTCGTCCAGTGGTGCGGTTACTTCTGTCATTCTTAGTGCCGACTATATCAGTACTGTATTGCTGAAAAAGGGAATTAATTATGTTGATACAGTTTATGGCATTTCTTTGGGAGCAAGTATTGCACTTGAACTTGCACTCAAAGGTGATATAAGAATAAAAAAACTGATACTGGACGGCGGACAATATGAATCTATGGGTAATATGAAATACATATACAGCCTTATTATGGCGTGGCAGATGAAGCGGGTTTTGCATGGAAAGCACATGATGAAGTATATGCAAAAACAAATGGGGTATTTACATAACAATGATGTCCAGGTTCTTCAGCCAATGGGGGAGGCCGGTATAACCTTTGGAACATTATTACAGACAGCTCTTGCAGCTTACAAGTATGATATCCGGAGCAGGAAAGAGAAAATATCAATGGAAGTGGTGATTATGTATGGAGGCAATGAAACATATGCCCCCAATTCTGTTGGTTTAATAAGAAGAGTCAGTATTTATCCTCTTAAAGTCCGTGCCTGTGAGAATATGGGACACGCGGAAGCTCTGAGCAGGAAACCGCAGATAATCTGCAATATGATAGAAGCATAATGGAGGATTGAAACCATGCCGGAAAAACAGGAAGTGCAGGAATGGTACGGCCGGAACGCCAGGGTTATGCACAGTGACAGTGATTGCTTAATAGAACGGTACGAATGCCAGGGAAAGGGTTTGATTGTTACATACAAAGTATTTGAGGGAATGGAAATGGTATTCATGGAGTTTAATTCCGAAGATGCTTTTATCCCAGTAACCCCATACAGCGAGATTCTGGAGATTACCTGTTGCCGCAGGGGGAGAGTTGTCTGTGAATTTGCAAATAATATATGTGCCCATCTGTCGGAAGACCGTTTTTGGATTGGCAGCGGGGAGCATTTGCCAGCTTCCTATTATTTTCCCTTTGGTTACTTTGATGCGGTTACTCTGGTGATTGACGAGAAAAAAATGAGTTTATCCACGAAAAAGATGATGGCGGATTTTTCCATAGATATTAAGGCGATTGAGGAAAAATTATCATTGAACACTGCATGGTATATCAGCAAGATCCCTTCCAGATTACAGAGATTGTTTGATGAAGTCTATGAGGCAAAAGGGAAGGAGAACACTTGCTACTTTGCAATTAAAACGCTGGAACTTCTTTTCTATTTACAGAATATTGAACGAAATGATGCTGAGGAGGAACAATATTATCCCAAAGACCAAATCGAGGCAGTCAAAGAAATCTGGAACTACATGATTACTCACTTAGACGAGGAGCGTTCACTTAAACAATTGGTGAAAGAAAAAAATATGGGGACTACCATGTTTCAAATAATATTTAATCATGTTTATGGAGATTCCCCCTATGCATTTTTGAAGAAATACAAAATGGGGATTGCTAAAAAGCTGATTTTAGATGGTGAAATGAAAATTGGTGAAATTGCCTTTTCATTGGGGTATTCCAATGCAAGTAAGTTTTCTGTTGCATTTAAAGATGTCTATGGTATTTTGCCAAAAGATTATAGAAAGCTGAGAAGCTAATAAGAATATGGAGAATAAAAATGGGAAAAGAAATAGAAATGCAGCATGTGACATTTTCATATCAGCATAAAATCCACCAGCTTACTGATATCAATTTAAAAGTTAAGGCAGGGGAAACGGTGGTTATAACCGGCCCGTCAGGCAGTGGGAAAAGTTCACTGACCCGAGTTATTAATGGATTGATTCCCTATTTTTATGAGGGCGATCTAAAAGGGACAGTCAATGTAGAGAAACAGCCCCTTTCCAGTTATCCATCCTGGGAGAGGGGAAAGATTATCGGCAATGTGTTTCAGGACCCACGGAGCCAATTTTTTGCCAATGAGGTGGCAGGGGAGATTGCGTTCGGATGTGAGAATTACGGGTATTCACACGAAGAAATTGTGGCCCATGTTTATGCTTCAGCCGATAGTATGGGCATAGATAATATATTAAATTATAATATTCGGAACCTTTCCTATGGAATGAGACAGAAGGTGGCGATTGCTTCTGCCGAAGCAATCGAGCCTGAAATTTATGTTATGGATGAACCCTCCGCAAATTTAGATACGGATTCAACAGAGAGATTGGGTAATACAATAAGGAAACTGAAGGAAAAGGGAAAAACAATTCTGATTGCGGAACATAGACTTTATTACTTGATGCCAATTGCAGACAGGTTTCTGTATATAAAAGATGGCTGCATTATGCATGAATTTACGCAGGCTGAAATCAGGCAGCTGGCCGCGGAAGAAATCCGTAAGCTGGGTTTAAGAACCCCTGACCTGCATACGGTGACTTGTTCTCATATGCCATTTGAAAATAACAGCGATGTGATTTTAGAAGTAAAAGATTTATGTAAAACGTTTGGCAAGTTAGTGGTTGCAGACCATATCAGCTTTTCCTGCAGGAGAGGAGAATCTATCGCTATCATAGGTTCCAATGGGATGGGGAAAAGTACAATGGGAAAAATGCTCTCCGGATTATTAAAAGAAGATTCCGGCCGTGTTACTCTGTTTGGAAATAAAAGCAACATAAAAAAGAGGAGGGGAACGGTCTGGTATATTCCCCAGGATCTCGACAGCCAGTTGTTTGGTGAGGATCTGATAGACGAACTGATACTGGGCAGTAAAGAATCACCGGAAATAAGGGAAAAGGCTGGGCAGATATTAACTGAACTGGATTTGTATGAGTTTAGGGAACAACACCCGTCCACTTTGTCAGGGGGGCAAAAACAGAGGCTCGCATTGGCGGTGGCGTTGATGCATGAAGCCCCCATTATTATCTTAGATGAACCAACCAGCGGCCTTGACGGGGTAAATATGAGAAAGGTAAGCCATGTTATTCAGGAACTTGCTGGGAGAGGACGTACAATTCTGGTGATTACCCATGATGCAGAATGTGTGCTGTCTTGCTGCCAGAGAGCAATCAGGTTGGAAGAGGGGAAGGTGACAGACGATTTTGTGATAAATTCTGCCGATTATCTACTGGAGAAAATGGGGTATTGAGCTATCTGTAAGAGGATAAAGTTGTTGAAATTTCGGGCTATTTTCGGGAAATTATTTTGAAATGGAGTAGAGAACCGCGGATTTTTTCGTTATAATACACTATAGTTAGTCAAATCTAACTGTAGTGCAAATATTTTGGAATTGGAGGAGCAACAATGAAACAGGAAAAGAACAAGGAGGAAAAAAGGAAAACAGGAATGGCACGTTGCCTGGAGCTGGCATCAGAACACAAAGGGTTAGTGATTATTTCAGGAATTCTGTCTGCATTGGCGGCAGTATGTTCGTTTATACCTTATCTGTCAATCTATTTTGTTATCAGGGAACTGATTTTGGTGTTTCCGGATATGCCTGCAGCAGATATGCCTGCCATTGTGATGTGCGGCTGGTTTGCCCTGGCCGGCATTGCTGGAAATGTGGTACTTTATTTCTGTGCTCTGATGTGTTCCCATCTGGCAGCCTTTGGAACATTGTATGAACTGAAATTAAACTTTGCGGATCATATCACTGCAATCCCGTTAGGATATCACCTGACCATTGGAAGCGGCCGTATGAGGAAAATTATGGACGAGAATATAGAAAGTATCGAAAAATTTATCGCCCATCAATTCCCGGATTTTGTTGCATCTCTTGTGGCTCCGCTTATTTTAGTCATAATTCTTTTGGCTGTTGACTGGCGTTATGGTGTTGCCTCTCTTCTTGGAATTGTGCTGGCCTTTGCCATTCAATTTTCAGGATTCAATGGGGCGGCCAAAGAGAAGATGCACCGTTTTCAGTCTGCCCAGGAAGATATGAATAATGCATCTGTGGAATATGTGCGAGGGATGCCTGAAATCAAAGCCTTTAATCAGACGGCAGATTCATTTAAAAGATTAAGCAGATCCATAACTGATTACACCTCCTTCATATTGGAATATGCCATGGGGTGGAGGAATTGCATGCCGGCGTTTACAGCGATTATCCACAGCATCTATTTGTTGCTGATTCCTGTAGGTATATTGATTGGAAGAAATGTGACGGATTACAGAAACTACTCCCTAACCTTTATCTTTTATTTAATTTTAGTGCCGGCCATATCTGGCATCTTAAATAAGATCATGTTCATTTCCGAGTCATTTACCCAGATTGACGGCAATGTGGAGCGTATGGAAGAAATTTTACATATACCTGTTTTGCCGGATTACAGAAGCGGCGCCAAGGAGCAGGGGAAGGATATTGTCTTTGATCATGTGAGTTTTTCTTATGAAGCTGAAGCAGATGTGGTTGTTAAGGCGCTGGATAACGTGTCGTTTCATGCCAGACAGGGAGAGGTGACAGCAATCATTGGCCCGTCAGGAGGAGGAAAGAGCACCATTGCTAATTTGATTTCCCGTTTTTGGGACGTGACAGAGGGAAATATTCAAATTGGAGGAGTAGATATCCGTGAAATTCCCCTTGCGGAACTGATGAAGCAGGTTGGTTTTGTATTTCAGGACACATTTCTTTTTAAACAAAGTGTTTTGGATAATATTCGGATGGGAAATCCTGATGCAACAGAAGAGCAGGTTATAGAGGCTGCAAAGGCGGCCCAGTGTCACGAATTCATCGAAAAATTGCCGAATGGGTATCATACGGTAATTGGTTCTTCCGGAATCCGCTTGTCTGGCGGGGAACGGCAGAGGATTGCCATTGCCAGGGCCATAATTAAGGATTCCCCCATCATAGTACTGGATGAGGCAACTGCATTTAGCGATCCGGAAAATGAATATTTAATACAGAAAGCTTTTGAGAAATTGATTAAAGACAAAACAGTGGTTATGATTGCCCACCGGCTTTCCACGATTCGTAACGCCGACCAGATTCTTGTTATAGAGCAGGGACATCTCATTGAACAGGGAATCCATGATGGATTAATAGCAAATGGCGGAAAATACACGCAGATGTGGAACAGTTATGTAGAATCAGTCAATTGGAAAATCCATACAGGGAAGGCGGTGTAACGAAATGAAATTTTTACAAGAACGACTGTTATTATCTGATAAAGGATATTCAGACCTTAAAAAAGCGATTTTTGCCTGCACATTGACAAACCTGTCCATTATGCTTTCATCTGCGATTCCAATTCTGTTGTTCGGCCAGCTTTTAAAGCCCTTTATGGGGCAGGAGATATCCTGGTCAACTATGTGGGTATTATTGGTGATCGGAGTGCTTGCAACAATCCTGGTCTTTATCGCAGCCAAGAATGATTATAAAAAAACTTACCTTGCGTCATATAAGGAAGCAAGCAACACGCGGTTACGGATTGCTGAACATTTAAGAAGGCTTCCTATGAGCTTTTTTAACACAAAAGACTTGTCAGATATAACTACAAATATGATGGCTGATTGTGCCAGCATGGAATCCATGCTTAGCAGTACGATTCCTCCGCTCATAGCAAATATTATATCGGTTACACTTACATGCGTATGTCTGGCCTTTTTTGACTGGCGCATGGCATTAGCAATATTTTGTACCATGCCTGTCTGCTTCTTTATAATATGGTGCGGCCGTAAACTGCAATTACACCTGTTTGACCAGCAGGTGGGGGTGAAACTGGCGGCGTCCAGTCAGATTCAGGAGTATTTGGAGGGAATCAAGATTATCAAATCCTGTGGCTTGAGCGGAGAACGTTTTCAGACACTGAATAAGGCTCTCCTGGCAATGAAAAAGACGGCAATTAAAGTGGAATTGGCTTCCGGTATTCTTGTGCAATGTGCGAGCCTGATTTTACAGGCAAGCCTGGGAATCACTATATTTATCGGTACAGTCCTGATTACAGGTGGACAGATTGAATTATACCCCCTCCTGGTTTTATTGATGTTTTCTACACAAATTTATGGACCGATATTATCTATCCTATCACAGCTTACCAGTTTGTTCCATCTGGGAACGGTTACAAAGCGGATGCGTATACTGCTGACAACACCGGCAATGGAGGGAGAAGAACAGGACATTAAGGATTATGATATCGAGTTAAATCAGGTTACATTTGCCTATGGAAAAGAAGATGTAGTAAAAAATGTTTCGGCAAAAATAAATACAGGTAGCATTACTGCCCTGGTTGGACCGTCCGGAAGCGGAAAGAGTACCCTGGCAAAACTCATTGCCCGCTTTTGGGATGTAGATAAAGGTACTGTGACAATCGGCGGTAAGGACCTGAAACAAATTGAACCAGAATATTTAATGCGTAGCATGTCATTTGTTTTTCAGGATGTGACCTTATTTAATGACACGGTGTTTAATAATATTAGAATTGGAAATATGAATGCCAGTGATGAGCAGGTTGTATCGGCTGCAAAAGCAGCTCATTGTGATGAGTTTATCAGACGGCTGCCGGAGGGGTATGACACGACCCTTGGTGAAAATGGCAGTACCTTGTCAGGCGGAGAGAGGCAGCGTATTTCCATTGCCCGCGCACTATTAAAAAATGCTCCCATTATTCTGCTGGATGAGGCAACCGCTTCCCTTGACCCGGAGAACGAGGTATTGATTCAACAGGCCATTGCCAGACTTGTAGAAGGGAAAACAGTTATAATGATTGCCCATCGTCTGCGGACAGTAGTAGATGCCGACCAAATCCTGGTATTGAACGAGGGGGAACTGGTGGAACAGGGGACTCACAAAGAGCTTCTTGAACAAAAAGGACTGTACAGCAAATTATTCTATATACAGCAGGAAAGTCTTGGCTGGTCAGTCTAAGGAACAGATGATAATAAAGTTTACAGGGTAAAAAGACATGATGAAATCTTGTGACGCCACGGGAGATGCTATCTTAAAAAGCGCAATGGCTGAATTTAAGAAGGGTTATAGGAATGCCTTTCTGCGGGATATTGCCTGTAATGCAGGCACGACAACCGGCTCCATATATACGCGATACAAAAGTAAGGAGAAACTGTTTAACGCATTGGTTGGAGAAACGGCAGATGGGCTGAAAGACATTATGCAGGTATGTTTAAATCATATGCGTGGAATAAAAAAATATGAAGGAGAACAACTTTACGGACCATATTACAGGGAAGTCATACCAATGATAGCAGATTATATCAACAACTGGCGTGAGGAAACAAAGTTATTGGCAGACTGTGCGGAGGGAACATTCTATGAAGGCTATGTGTGTAAGTTGGCCGATATTGAACCAGAAAATTCCGACTTGCTGTGGCCGGATAAGCTGATTTACAGACAGCTGACAGATGATGTGATATGTTTACTTACCCGGACTTTTTACAAAACATTTTTTGATTTTATTCTTCATGACAAGCTTTATGTGGAGAATGAGATGATTGAGCGGTTAATCCAGCTGCATATATCAGGCTGGGACACAGCTCTTTTGAAAATAAAGCAATTTCCGGTAACTTAAAATATGGACAGTAAAAAAAGATAAGGAAGTGATTCTATGTCAAATAAAAATGATACTCGGTCTATGCTGCTTCATGACAGCCCGCAAAGTTTAGTATTAAAACTTAGCGTACCTGCGATTATCGGCATGGTGGTTGTTGGGCTTTACAATTTTATGGATGGAGTTTATGTCGGTCAAATGGTAGGAGACAACGCTATGGCAGCGGTATCTGTGTCCTATCCATTTACGCTTGCCAATAGTGGGATTTCCACACTCATCGGTATCGGCTCCGCTTCAATCCTATCCAGGGCGATTGGAAAAAGGGATCAGTCTACAATTGACAAGATAATGGGAAATCTGATCGCCATGAATTTGATTTTTTCTCTTATCATCATGGCGATAGGCATGATTTTTACGAAACAAATTTTAATGCTTTCTGGTGCAAGCGGAGAAATTCTGGAGCTGGCGCTCCGGTATTTACGCATCATCTTTGCAGGCAGTCTGTTTGTCAATTTTGCACAGTCCTCAAATATGATTATGCGTGGTGAGGGATTGTTGAAACAGGCAATGCTCTTTAGCGCCGGTTCTGCTATCATGAATATTATACTTGACCCGATTTTCATTTTACTTCTAAAATCTTATGGCATGGGTATTGATGGAGCTGCATATGCAACCGTGGCTTCGCAGGTCGCGTATGCAATGGCTTCTCTTTGGTATTTTAAGCGAAGGAGTAAGACTGTGAGAATCAATGCAATTCGCATTGAAAGAACGCTTTTCTCGGAAATCATCGGAGTAGGTTTTTCTGCGATGCTGATGCAGGTGATGATGCTGGTACAGCAAACTGCACTTTATAATCTTGCGGCGCAGCATGGAGGAGACACATGGCAGATTATACTCGGCGCAACATACCGGGTAGTGTCTTTTGCATTTATTCCTTTATGGGGACTTTCCCAGGGATATCAGCCGGCGGTCGGAACCAATTACGGTGCAAAACAATACGACCGGGTAAAGCACATCACGAAAGTGTTTGCAATCACAGCAACTTTATTAGCGCTTATTTTCTATTTGCCGATTATGTTAGTACCGAAGACAATTCTCTCTATGTTCATTACAACGCCGTCCGTAGTGGAACTGGGAGTAGGGGATTTCCGTCTGTTCTTCCTGTCATATATTTTATTAGGAGTCTGGATTGTGGTTCTGACCCTGATGCAGTCCCTCGGAAGAGCTACAAAAGCGAGTGTTCTGGTTATCTTACGCCAGATAGCCATTTACATACCAGCAGCCATCATCATGCCTTATATTGCCGGATTTGGTGTACATGGCGTATTTGCTGCTCCGCTTATTACTGATGTGACAGTATTTATTGTTGCGGTTGGTATGATGATAAATGAGTTTAGAAGAATGGATGCGTTAAAAGCTTCAGGGAAGTAAGAAATCTGTTTTTCTAAACAGTATCGAAACACAGGAGGTGATGCAGCGCTGAAACTTCATGAATCAGGAGAGAATTACCTGGAAGCGGTGTTAATTCTGCAAAAGCAAAAAGGTATGGTACGCTCGGTTGATCTCGCCCGACACATGGGGTATGCCAAACCCAGCATCAGCCATGCAGTGACGGTTCTACGTAATGGCGGTTATTTGACAACGGACACTGACGGCTATCTTCATTTAACCGTTACGGGCCGTGAAATAGCTGAAACAATATTTGAGCGTCACCAATTCTTTACGAATCAGCTTATTGATGCCGGAATCGACCCTGCCATTGCGGAAGAAGAGGCTTGCCGGCTGGAACATGCAATCAGTGATGAGACATTCCAGAAACTAAAAAGACATCTGTTAAGAAAAGAGGAAGATGAAAACACACATTGATTAGAGGAGAACAGAACGTATGATACACCATGTTTATTCCATAGCAGAAGAAATTAAAAGGCTGCGCGAGGAAAGAGATATGACACAGGAAGAATTAGCTGAGTCAGCTGAAATTTCGTTAAGCCACTTAAGCAAAGTGGAGAGTGGTTCCAGAATGATTGGCATGAAAACATATAGCAAAATTTTGTACGCGTTAAATGCAGTCCCCATTATGATAACGGAAACAGAAAAGAGCGAAAGACATTCCGATTTAGTGTTGCGTCTATTATCAATATTAAAAGAATGCTCGGAAGTGGAGATGGAATTTTTATTAAATACTGTAGAAACAATAAAAAACAATATAGATATCATAAGAAACCACGAAAAGAGTAGTGCTGGGAATCATAAGAGAAATACACATCATAATTATCCAGCATATGAAGCCAGAAGAACCGTTTAAATTGCAAGATGATGGGGCTGTTGCAAAATAGTTGAGAAATCAGTTATGGAACTGCAGCTCCCCTTATTCATGCATAAAAGAAGCAAAACGGTCTCCGTACGCTCCCTCTATGTAAATTTATGTATTACTGCCCCCTGTATTAATTTGCGATATCACCTTTCATATGTTAAAATATAAACTAGATTCGATGCTGGCTCTATGCTGGGACAGTTTGGACTGGTTTTGTAATTTTATTTCCGTATCAACATATCATTACCATGAACTAGTAAAACATTGAAAAAGTCACATGAAACGTGAAAATATTTACGTAATACAAACCATGGAGGGGCTGCTAACCACTAACCAAAATGAAATTGCAAAATAAGAGAAGTATGCAGGAATATCCCTGATTGACAATACAAGATCAATCAGGGATATTTATATTTTAGTTTATGATTATCATTTTAATCGTGTATAAAAGTCTTTCGTCAAGCAATACAACAGCCGCATTTTTCAGCATGGCTCTTCCAATAGAAATATGTTGCTTTTCACCACCGGATAAAGTAGAATCACCCCTCGCTGCTCCATAATAAAATTGTAGCAGTTTGCCAATTTTGTTGCCTGTTCAATTTCTTCATGAGTGGCATTTTTTCCATAGCGTATATTGTTTGCAATCGTATCCTGAAATAAATAAACCTTCTGAAATACCACAGAAATTTTCTTCATAAATTTTTCGGGGTCAATGGACTGTCAGTCAATGGATAAAAAGAGAAAATCATCGTAGAATAGATTCATACACATCAAATGATTTAGTTATGTATAACTGATGTGGTTACTGAATTGGATAATTCAGGTTTGTACCTTGACAATAGAATATCAGCATGGTAGATGCATTCTGACTTTTTTATGACATAAATGACATGTTGGAATTCATCTTTTGAGATACTAAACATTTTGGACATGCTTAAAAGCATGAAGAGAAGGCAATGAGCTACGCCACGATATACCTGCCTTGAATATAACTACAAGGTAAATGTCAGGAATCGTAATAGAAGAAGTAAAGGTATGAGCGGCACTTTTTCTTGGACCATATAACCAGCGGTCTAAAACCCAGAATGATAATGATACCTCCGTAATATTAGAATCGCGGTCCAGGTAGCGCTGGAGGCATGAACAGTGAGTAAGGGTGCTGTAAAGTGTCAGGAAGGTTGCGGTTATACCTAATCTACATGCTCCCATGGTACAAGGGGTGAGATAATATGCAGCCGCACCAGTCTATGGTGCGGTGTACCATTAAAAAAATAGAACTAATCAGCAATAGAGCTTGCTTATTAGCTGTGTTTTTTTAGGAATATTGTTATAATTTTTTTTGGTTCTTACTTGACACAGGCAGGGAAAACCACGCTGATCAAACTGCTTTTACGCCTGTATGACCCGACGGAGGGCAGGATACTGGTCAATGGCCGGGATATCCGGGAATACAACCTGCGTTCCTACCGCCGCCTGTTTGCCACCGCGTTTCAGGATGGGAAAATCCTGGCGCGATCTGTGAGAGACAACGTCAGCATGGGGGAAAAAATTCCGGAGGAAAGGATTTGGCAGGCGCTTAAGCTGGCCGGAACCGACAAAACAATAGAAGCGCTTACCTGTGGGCTGGATACAGTGCTGACAAAGGAATTTACGGAGGACGGCGCCGTGCTTTCCGGCGGGCAGGCCCAGAAAATCATTGCAGCAAGAGCGTTCGTACAGGACTCCCCGGTTATGGTGTTTGACGAACCCTCCAGCGCCCTTGACCCGATTGCGGAATATGAGCTGTTTCAAAGCATCAGCAGGGCAAAGCAGGATAAGCTGCTCGTATTTATATCCCACAGGCTTTCCTCCGTTCAGAATGCGGATCAGATACTGCTTCTTGGCGGCGGGCATCTGATGGAGGAGGGAAGCCATCTGGAGCTGATGCGCAGAAACGGGGAATATGCCGCCCTGTACCGTATGCAGGCCAGAAATTACCAGGCGGTCTGGGAAGAAGAGGATTGGGCCGGAGGGAGTATTTTTACAGAGCACCTCAGTGGAGGAAAGGAGGCGGCAGGAGGTGGAAGATAAAAAAATTACCATGAAGGAAGCCCTTGAAAGGCAGCTTTATTTTTTCCGGTTCTGCTTCAAAGCATCGCCGGGACATTTCCTCATACATGTATTGGGCTCAATCAAAGTGGAAGCCTTTATTTTCCTGGAGCATACCTGGTGGATTGGCTATAACCTGCGGGCGGTGGAGGAAGGGATGCCCTTTTCAAAGCTGGCGGTATCAACGTTGCTTATATTTATTCTGTTCATTTTCCATCAGCTGACGGATGCGGTTTATAATCAGTGGTCTTCCGTAAAGCTGAAGCCGCTGCTGTATCAGAAGCTCAGGGAAGAAATTTATGAAAAGGCCAGGCAGATGGATCTTGCCTGCTATGATAACCCGGCTTTCTATAACGAATTTATTTTATCAACCACGGAAGCAGACCGCTGCGTAGATCGGTTCCTGGAGGATGTCTATACCTTTTTCCGGCGGATGACGGGGGCTGTGATATTCTTCCTTTTCCTCTGCGGCAACAGCGGTGAAGGGCTTCTGATAGCTGGGGCCGGGCTGGCAATTACGTTGTTGTCAGGAAAACTGTATTATGCCCTGCAGGCCAGGCTGCGGTTGGAAATAAATCCGGCGGAGCGCAGAAGAGCCTACAGCCACAGAGTTTTTTACCTCCTGGATTACGCAAAAGAACTGCGGCTGCATGAAAGGGTGAAGGATTTATTATTGAAGGATTTTTATGGATGTAGCAGGGATATCCGTCAGACCAGCATGAAATATGGCAGACGGCTCTGGCTTTTGGGCTTCCTCAAGGACTTTATCGCAGGAGAGTTTCTGGTTTACGGGGTGTATGCCGCATGGCTTCTGTGGAAGATGACTGTGGAAAAGCGTGTCTCCGTCAGTGAAATGGTCATTCTGTTCTATGCGGTCAGAAGCCTTAGCAGCAGCTGCAGCCAGCTGGCGGGAATGTATCCCAAAATGAGGCTGAACAGTGTATTTATAGAAAAAATAAGGAAGTTCCTGGAGTACCGCCCGCAGATAAAAAGCGGCAGTATTCCCGTGAAGGATGCCTGGGAGAGCCTGCGGCTGTCACATGTTGATTTTTCCTATTCCCAGGGAGGAGGGCAGGTGCTTAAGGACATTAACATGGAGATCCGGAGGGGACAGAAAATCGCGCTGGTAGGTGCCAACGGTATCGGCAAAACCACACTGCTCAAATCCATCATTGGAGAAATCCCGCCCATCAGCGGCAAAACCACACTGGGGGATTATCTCTATCCCGGTTATTTTGAGCAGGAAAAGAAATATACCGATAACGTGACCTGCATCGACGAAATCTGGAAGGAATTCCCCTCCTACACCCAGTATGAAGTCCGTTCCGCTCTGGCAAAATGCGGCTTGACCACCAAACACATCGAAAGCATGGTGAAAGTCCTCAGCGGCGGCGAACAGGCAAAAGTCCGTCTGTGTAAACTCATCAACAACGAAACAAACGTATTGCTGCTGGACGAACCTACCAACCACTTAGACGTGGATGCAAAAGAAGAATTGAAATGGTGTGGTATAAAAAAAGTTGACAGCTTATTCTCAAAGATTTCATAATAAAACCAAGAGAATAAGGAGGTATTCAAAGTGGCACGTAAATATGACCATGAATACAAAGTACAGGCAGTAAAACTTGCCAAAGAAATCGGCGGCGCTAAGGCGGCTAAAGAACTAGGAATCCCTGAAGGAACCATGCATACATGGCTGAAAGCCGTAAGAGCTGGTAAGTTGGATATTGGGGAAGGTTCTCATACCCCTGCCAGCGCAATGAGCCTGTCAGAAGAGATTACCATGCTGCGTAAGCGGGTTAAGGAGCAGGATAAAGAAATCCGCCGCCTGAAGGAAGAAAACGAATTTTTGGAGGAAGCCAGTGCTTTTTTCGCCGCCAGCCGTCGGAAGTCAGCAAAAACCAGAGAATGATCTTTCTGGCTTTGAAAACAGAGGACGGCAGGATGACCGGGAAAATTTCATTTTACTGCCGGATGCTTGGTGTCAGTCGGCAAGGCTTCTATAAATATCTTGCAAACAAAGACCGTCCCTGGAAGTACCAGGATCTGGCGGATGCCATGAAAGAGATTGCCAGCGAGGATGAATGTAACGATACTTACGGACGGCTTCGAATGTATCAGGCGCTGTGCCTGAAGCAGCCGGAGGGAGTATCAATTCCCAGCGAGAGAACCGTATACCGGGTTATGGAGCAGATTGGCCTGAGCCATCGGCCAAAGCGAAAACCGAACGGAATTACAAAGGCAGACCGGGAGGCTATGAAATCGGATGATTTGCTGAAGCGGGATTTTCATTCAGATGCCCCATTGAAAAAATGTATTACAGATATCACGGAGATCCCGGCATCCAATGGGAAACTGTATGTATCTGCGATTTTTGACTGCTTTGATCTTAGTGTCCTTGGTCTGGCAATGGAAACAACCATGAAAGCAGATCTGTGTATCCATACACTGGAAAGCGCCCTGACTGCTTATCCTGCATTGGAAGGCGCGATCATCCACAGTGACCGTGGAACCCAGTATACCAGTGAGGCCTACCGCCAGACCATCCGGAAGTATCACATCCATCAAAGCATGAACAGTTCCGGAGGACGCTGCCATGATAATGCCCGCTGCGAGAGCATGTGGGCCAGAATGAAGACGGAACTTCTCTACGGCCGTTATGACACAAAGCAGATGACGGTAGAGGAATTAAAAGTACTCATTTGGAGATATTTCCACAGTTACTGGAATAACCGGAGGATCTGCTCTGCCAATGGTGGGCTTCCTCCTATGATAAAACGCAGGAAGTATTATGAGGATTTGGAACTGGCAGCATAGTCAGTGATATCCTTGAGAAAAATGTGTCAACTAATATTGACAATATCACTCTAGAGCAAAGGCTGCCCTTTACGACTATGAAACAACTTTTTGTGTAGGCACATCCATGTTGAATCCGGCAAAGCCTTTTATGGATCTCTGGTATTTGGTTAATCAGGTTTTTCCAGCATACAAGCTGCATCTCGTGCCCTTTGCTGATAATCATAACGGCATTCTTTCGGAAATAGAAAAGCTTGGAGAAAAGTTTGATTTTCTGGTTGGTGTCTGTGATTCAAAGGAATGGCTTTCTCGATGTAACTTCTTGCCGCTAGGACGTTATGCAAAAATGGTCGCTGTATCCAGAGAACATCCCCTTGCCTCAAAGACCTGTATCAATATTGAGGATTTGTATGGAGAAACCCTCATGATGGTACGAAAAGGCGATTCTGAAACAAATGACCATATCCGTAGAAATCTGGAAGAAAATCACCCGGAAATACATGTTGAGGATACGCCTCAATTTTATGATCTTTCTGTCTTTAACCGCTGTGCGGAAACAGGAAATGTTCTTTTGACCATAGAGTGTTGGCGGGATGTTCATCCTGGATTGGTTTCCATTCCTGTAAATT
>OHHV01000205.1_pt1 | contig 29742 bp, 29 predicted proteins | sample 1568141 | NCBI WGS metagenome assembly OHHV01 (sample SAMEA3879589, study PRJEB24766) | human gut metagenome | biome: human-associated habitat; feature: feces | place: USA | collected 1985/1987
TGGCTTTCCAGCAGAACCGCATCATAGTAAGGAAGATATTTCTCCACATTATCAGGAATTTCCATCGTGGAAGGCGTACCGTACTCAGCAATCGGAACACATCCCAAGGCGATAACGGCTTCGGGCATGATGGGCTGTGTCAGCGGAATGCCTGCAATAGCAAAGGAGGTTGCAAAGGTAGGATGGGCATGTACTACTGCTCCCACATCGGGACGCTTCTGGTAAACACGCATATGCATCTTGATTTCGGAAGAAGGACGGAAGCCCTTGTTTGCCTGGATTACATTGCCCTGCGCGTCAACCTTGCAGATAAAATCGGGTGTCATAAAGCCCTTGGAAACACCTGTGGGTGTGCAAAGGAATTCATTGTCGTTCAGCTTTACTGAAATATTGCCGTCATTGGCAGCCACCATATTACGGTCATAAATTCTCTTTCCGATGTCGCACATCAATTTCTTAAGTTCGTACTCGTTCTGCATTGTTTCCTCCATTCTGCCGCCTTCCCGCGGCGTAAAAAAAATATGTTCGCACTTTGTGCGGATTTTGTATGGAAAAGCCCTGCTTTTCCATTTTTCATACATGCTGACTGTCCGCTTTGTTAGCTCGTGTTCATTATAGTCCTAAATACAACACATGTCAACATTTTACCTGTGGTTTTTATTTGTTTTTATAGGTTTTTCAGCTGTTGTTTTTGTTGTTTGTATGTATTTCTTCTGTCTGTTCCTCATTCAGATAATCCAGGATATCCGAAACTCCGGTTCCGGCCTTGGAATCCACGAAAAAAATCTTTTTACAGCCGGACAGCCGCAGCCATCTGGCCGATCGCTCCGGGTTCGCCTTCGGGTCATTGATCTGGGTTACAATTCCCACCACTTCCCGGTTCACCATGCAGGTTATGTTGGGCGGATACAGGGAATAGGGCTCCGTGGCCGCCAGAAGAAGTCCCACCACATCCGCTTCATAGGAATAGAGCGCCAGCGCGTAACCCAGCTCATGGGTCTGGGCATATTCTCCGGGCGTATCTATGATGCATTCAAAATAATTCACATACTGCGTTTTATGATATTTGATTTCTTCGCCCTTCAGCGCCTGTGTCAGCGTTGTCTTTCCCGCGCCGCTCCTGCCGATAAGTATTATTTTTTTCATGTTCTTGTTATGCTGCAGACCTCATAGCCCAGCTTATTCTCCGTATATTCCAGAATCGCCGTGGTGGATGCCTCCACCTGGGAAACCGTGCCGGTCACAATGAGGGAGCCGCTGAAGCGGTCCACAAAGCCCAGATCCACGCCGGAAGATTTGATGGCAATGTCCGCCATGATAATCGCTGTCTCCGCAGGGGTTACCGTCATGATGCCGATGGCCGCCCGGTTCAGCTCCACCTTCGGGTCCAGTCCCAGCTTTTCGTACAGCTCACCGTCAGGATTGGCAATGATATGGGCAAGCGTTATCTGTTTTCCCGGAACCAGCTCCTGCACGATTCTCTGTTTTTTTTCAGAATCATATTGTTGAAAATTCATGTACTGCGTGCCTCCATTTTTCCTTCCGTCATCCGCCGATATGGCATTCCAGGCTGCTTACGCGCTCCACCGTGCGTTTCAGCTGCGCCATATGCTCATTGGTGGGAGGCAGGATATCCTTCATGAGATATTCCCGGTTCAGTCCGTCATATTTATCCTGTCCCAGCCTGTGGTAAGGCAGGAGATGGATGCGCTTCACGCCGGGAAGCGCATCTGAAAACCGGGCGATTTCCTCAATTTCCCTCTCCGTATCATTAAAGGTGGGAATTACGGGGACGCGGATAATCAGCTCTGTTTTGCCGCTCTGCGCCACCTTCCTGGCGTTTTCCAGCATCAGTTCGTTCCCCTTGCCGGTAAACTCCTTATGCTTTGCACTGTTGATATGCTTGATATCCATCAGATACTGATCCAGCCAGGGCAAAAGCTTTTCTATGGTTTCCATGGGAGCGCAGGCCATGCTTTCCATCGCTGTGTTGATTCCCTCTTCCTTGGCCGCCCGAAGCAGCGCCGCTGCAAATTCCGCCTGGCAGAGGCTTTCTCCGCCGGAAAGCGTGAGGCCGCCGCCGGAACGTCTGTAGTACGGCCGGTCCTTTACCACGGTTTCCATGACCTGACGGACAGTTACATCTTCGCCGATGATTTTCGGTTTACCCTGTACCATCATGGTCTGCACCGCATATTCCTGGGATTCCGGATTGCAGCACCACCGGCACCGAAGTACACAGCCTTTTAAAAATACAATGGTGCGGATTCCCCTGCCGTCATGGATGGAATATCTTTGTATGTCAAAAATCCGGCCTGTTGTGTCCAGGTAGTCCATCGTTTATTCCTCTTTTCTTCTTTTCTCAGAAGCCCTGCTCCGTCCTGCGGATAATATCATCCTGAAGGGAGCGTGACAGCGTGGTAAACAGGGCGCTGTAGCCCGCCACACGCACGACCAGATGCTTGTAATTCTCCGGGTGCTTCTGTGCGTCAATCAGGGTATTTTTATCCACCACATTGAACTGCATATGGCTGCCCTTCTGGTCAAAATAGGAACGGATGAGAGCCACGAAATTATTCAGTCCTTCATCACCGCTGAGGGCGGAGGGGTGGAATTTCTGGTTAAGGAGCGTTCCGTTGGAGGCAATGCCGTGATCCAGCTTGGAAACGGAATTGGCCGTAGCCGTCGGCCCGTTCACATCCTTGCCCGCGGTTGGGGAAACACCATCCGCCACCGGGGTATGGGCCAGACGTCCGTCGGGCGTAGCGCCGGTCTGCGCTCCCAGAGGCACATTGGCGGATACAGGATACAGACCCGCCTGGAAGGTGCCGCCTCTCGGGTTGCGGTAATTCTGTAAAGGTCTGGTGTAGGTATAAGCCACTTCCCTGGCAAACAAGTCCACCTCTTCCAGATCATTGCCGAATTTGGGAACCTCTTCGATCATATCATACAGTTTTTCGCACAGCTGTCTGTCTTTGTCGGAAAGCTGAGTGTCCACGATGCCCTTCACAATGCCTGCAACCTGAGCCTCGCTGGGCTTCTGTCCCGCTTTCTGCAGCTCTTTGATAATTTCACCGGTCATCTCCGAAACGGTGATGGAGTCAAAGCCCTTTCCAAAATTCAGGGCAAGCGCTCTCTTGTATTCCGCAAGCGTCACCTTATTTTCTTCAAATACCAGCTTTCTTATGGCAAACAGGGAGTCTGCCACATTGGCAATCCCAAAGCCCTGAGGGCCTGTGAAATTGTAAACAGCGCCGCCCTCCTGTACTGTTTTTCCACGCTTCAGGCAGTCGTCCACCATGCTGGAAAGGAACGGCAGCGGACAGCGGTCCGCATGGGCTGTATCAATAGCATTGTCCGCGTTTACCAGCAGGCTGATGCAGTACTCCATCTGTTTCTTATAGGCGTCAAAGAACTGATCGAAGGTGGTCATATCCTCCACGGCCCCTGTCTGCAGGCCAACCTGCTCTCCCTTATCCCTGCCGTTGGAGAAAACAAGCTCCAGCGGACGGCACATGTTAAAGAACGCCGCGTCATGCCAGCCGTCTGTTTTTCCGGCCTTCTGAGGCTCCACACATCCGATGATATTGTACTCTCTGGCATCTTCAAGAGAAAGTCCTCTGTTCTGAAGAGCCGGAATGATCACTTCGTCATTATAATAGGCCGGAAGTCCGATTCCCGTTCTGGTCAGTTCCGCCGCTTTGATCAGAAACTCATGAGGGCTTCCGTTCCATACTCTTACAGAAAGAGACGGCTGGGGCAGATGTACATGCATGGATGCCTGAATACACATGATTGAAAGATCATTTGTCACATCCTCCCCGTCTTTGTTCTGTCCGCCTGCAATGAGATTCTGAAACAGACTGTAGCCTGCAAAGCCTTCTGCCGAGGCGGCGTCACGGCATTTATTCAGATCGTTCAGTTTTACCCAGATGCAGTCCATCAGCTCCTGCGCAAACTCTCTGGTGATATTTCCGTTTTCCAGATCCTTTTTATAGTAAGGATACATATACTGGTCAAAGCGTCCCGGTGAGATGGAGTGTCCGCTGGATTCCACCTGAATAAGCTGCTGAACAAACCAGAAGGACTGACATGCCTCATAAAAGCTTCCCGCCCCCTTTGCCGGGACACGGCTGCAGTTAAGAGCGATCACTTCAAGTTCGTTTCTTCTTACAGGATCACTGCATTCAGCAGCCATTTTTTCTGCCAGCGCCGCATAACGCTGCGCATATTCCATCACTGCCTGGCAGCTTAAGATCACTGCGCTTAAAAAGTGAGATCTCCTTGCATAATCGCCGTCGCCCACGTGACATCTGTCCAGCTCCGCCTGGGCTTTTGCCATGATGCCTTCATATCCGATAGCAAGAACTTCCTCGTATTTTACTGTTACATGGCCTACACCGTTATAAAAATAATTTCCCGGCGTAAAAATATTATGTTCAATGGCCTTTATTGCTTCCGGAGCCATATATGAGGTTGCCAGCTCACTGGTGGTATTCCCCTTCCAGTATTTATGTACCTCTCTTAACTCCTGTTTTGTTTCTTCGGCAATATAAAACGGGTCCGCGCTCCTCGTTTCAACCGTATCCAGTTCATCCTCCAGCCACTGGTAAGAAAATTCCGGATAAGTCTGACAGCCTCTCGGTGCTATGGTACTGCTGCCTACGATCAGTTCCTCATCACGGATAATGATGGGAATATGACGCAGAATATGAGCAAATGCCTCCGCACGCCTGGTAACCATGGGTTCGCCTTCGGTTGCCTGATAAGATTCTGTAATCAGTTTCGCTCTGGCAGATTCGATCACCGGCATTTTCTCATACAGATGGTCAACCAGTCTTGTAATTCTGGCTGATTTTGGAATATCTGTGGTATTAAACATTTCCACGCTTCTCCTTTCTCACAGCTTTTCCGGACAAAATCCGGCTGCCGCGTATCATATACAGCCATTATACGCCATCCTTCCCTGTGCGTCAACAAAAAGCAACACATACCGCTCCGTTTTGATGAGGTTTTTATTGTATTTGATATGTGTTTTTTGTTGTTTTTTATTTATTGTATTTTTCCATGAACATTTCAAAATCCCTGTGTCATAATCCTTTCGGCTAAATTTCCGAAAAAACCAACTTATATCCGCAACAACAGAATATCCATACTGGCTCCTGACAACAAGCTTAAAGACTTTAAATATCTCTTTCTGAAACCATTGTTTTCTCCTGAAACTTTGATATAAAAAAAGAGACTTCCGCTCCTGTACCATTTCTGCCAATAGTACAAAACCTTCCAGTCCCTTTTCACTTGTCTGTTATTCGGTTTTCTTTTTGATTTTAACCTGTAAAAACGATATTGTTGTTTACAGTAGCGAGAATATCAGTATCTTCTCTCTCATATTATTCCCCGGGAATAAATCCATACAATTAACAGCTCCCTCATACTGCAGCTCATCCAGGCCATTGAGATACACCTCATATTCCTGAGAGGGATAATAAAAATACAGCCTGAGCTCCCGTTGATTTTCATACCAGGATTCCAGTATTCTTGCCATTGCCTGTTTGAGAATCTCCAGACAGAATGGATTAAAGAAAAAGCATCTGTCCACCTGTGCAGGAACCTGATAAGCTGCCGCATCCTGCTGCACAAAACATACTTTTCCGGAAGAAACTGCTTTTTTCTGATTCCGAAGAGCAGTCTGGTAAAACCGCTCATTATATTCAATTCCTATAGAATTACACCCGGTCTGATAGGACAAAAAGAAATCCACACGCCCTTTTCCGCAGCCATAATCAAGAACCGTGTTTTTCTTTCCGATCTCTCCACTGTTTCCAAGCCTTTCCAATACTGAATAAGGCGTGGGCTCATAAGGATATTTGTACCGATCCGAGCCTGTATCATCCCGCCCTGATGTGCGGATCTTTAACAGCCTGTCCCAGGAATCTTCATTCATACCAAGCACTTCCTCCTTCTATTTCTGAGTTTCATTTTCCAGATGCTCCTCCAGTGTAGGATGCATATGGCGGATGACCATAAGAGTTGCCACCATCAGCACAATTCCCACCGGAAGGGCAATCCAGGCAGTCTTTACAAATCCTGCCACCAGATAGGTAACAAAGGATACTGCTGCCGCCAGCATCGCATAAGGAAGCTGCGTAGACACATGGTTCACATGATCGCACTGTGCTCCTGCAGACGCCATGATCGTTGTATCTGAGATTGGGGAACAATGATCTCCGCATACCGCTCCTGCCATACATGCGGAAATGGAAATAATCATAAGCTCCGGATCAGAGCCCTCAAATACAGCTACTACAATAGGAATAAGAATTCCAAAGGTTCCCCATGAGGTTCCCGTTGCAAAAGCCAGACCACAGCCAACCAGAAAAATAATTGCAGGAAGAATGTTCATCAGCCCGCCTGCCGCAGAACGCATTGCATTTTCTACAAAAGCTGCTGCTCCAAGGCTGTCTGTCATGGATTTTAAGGACCAGGCAAATACCAGGATCAGAATTGCCGGAACCATTGCCTTAAATCCCTCCGGAATGGAATCCATACAATCCTTAAAAGAAAGAACTTTGCGCACCATATAAAAAGCCACAGTAAGAACCAGCGCAAATGAGCTTCCCAGAGTCAGACCTACAGATGCGTCGCTCTGAGAAAACGAAGTGACAAAATCTGTTCCGCTGAAAAATCCTCCTGTATAGATCATACCGATCACACAGCAGACTACAAGGCACACAATAGGAATCACAAGATCAATCACTCTTCCCCTTGGATTTACTCTGCCTTCCTTTTCTGCATCCGCATAAGGACGTCCCTCTGTTGTATAAAGATCTCCTTTCAGAGCATTCACCTCATGAACTCTCATACTTCCAAATTCTGTTTTGATCAGCACCATACCTACCATCATCACAATAGTAAGCAGGGCATAAAAGTTATAGGGAATTGCTCTGACAAAAATAGAAAGTCCGTCCTCGCCCTCTACAAATCCGCTGACTGCTGCCGCCCAGGATGAAATCGGAGCGATAATACACACCGGAGCTGCAGTTGCGTCAATCAGATAAGCAAGTTTTGCCCTGGATACATGATGCTTATCCGTTACCGGACGCATAACGCTTCCAACAGTCAGACAGTTAAAATAATCGTCAATAAAAATCAGAACTCCCAGAACGATCGTAGCAAGCTCTGCCCCCACTCTTGTTTTGATCCGTTTGCTGGCCCATCGTCCAAAAGCCGCAGAACCTCCGGCCTTATTCATCATGCATACCATAGCACCAAGGATCACAAGAAAAATCAGGATTCCCACATTATAGCTGTCAGACAGAACACTGATGATCCCACCCTGAAAAATATGGGTCACGGTTCCCTCAAAGGAAAATCCGGAATACAGAAGACCTCCTACCAGAATTCCCAGAAACAGAGAGCTGTATACCTCCTTTGTGATCAATGCCAGCGCAATGGCTACTACAGGCGGAATCAGCGCCCAGAATGTAGCATAAAGCGCAGGCTGCGCCGTCTCCTCTGCTTCTGCCGCAAATACAGACAACGGACTTGCCAGAATTCCCAGAAGTATCATTGTAAGAACAGCCAGGAATACTTTTCTTTTATTTTGCATATCTTTCCTCCCTCTGATATGAAAAGAGCCATGGATGTGTCTCCAAGCGGAGTTCTCCATGGCAGCTGATCCCTGTCTGATATTTTTATCTGATCCTGTCAGTCCCTGATAGCGCTCCACATTCGTGACAGTCTGCAGAATCTTATTCTGCAGCCCAGGGCCTCGCCTTCTGGCGGTCAAAACCCTTCGGCGGTTTTTCCTTTCGCCGGAAACTGCCTGCCATGGCATGACGCAACTTCCCTGTAGGTATGTTTGCATCTGTTTCCGGGTACTGATAAAACCCGCACCTCTATCCTGTACTCTTTTATCTAATTTATTTTTATTTACTGTAACAGCTTTTAAGAAAAATAGCAACTGATTTCTGTGTTTTTTGCAGATTTTTAAAATAAGAAATGTGCTATTCCCATATTTACTAATATAGAATTCCCCTGTTAATATTCTTGATTGAAAATTTATTGAATTAATAAGACGCCCTTCTATATAAGAGCTTTACAGACCCCTGACGCCGGCAATGGCGCAGGGGCAGACTTGTTTTCCGGCGATACAGAATCATCGCCGATCTCTTATTCTTTATCTTGTGAATTAAAATATACCTCTGCTTTTTCCTCAAATGTGTGAAGAGAATCCGCTCTTGCAGCCAGCTTATGCAAAGCCTTCAGGACTTCAATACTTTCAAGGTTCTGAATCTTCTTCTGCAGCTCACAGGGAATTTCTCCCAATTCCTCAAGAAGTTCCAAAACACTTTCCTGTGTTGCCTCGAGTCTACCTTCCTGTTTTTCCTCCCGCAGCATTTCTTCAAAAATCATATAGCGTTCTCCCATTTCCCGGTCTGTCTTAATCTGTCGAATCGTTTGCTGGAATTTCCGAACCAGTTCGTCTCCAAACTCTTCCTCGCTCTCCTTAAGATTAGCCGTTACAAATTCCAGGAACCTGACAAGCTCCGGCGATACTTCCGCAGCATTCTCTCCTTCTCATTACCGCGCCAAACATGAAATTATCTTTGATCGTCAGGTCCTGTAATGTTTTTCGTTTCTTCATCCTTCCTCCTGTTCTACAGAGGAATCCTATAGGATGATTATATCACGCACTCACTCAGACTTCTATCTTTTTTACTAAAAAATAATTTTATGCCATCATCTAATCATGGCTGTATTCTCCATTGTAGAATATTATACAACTTGCAGAGGCTTTTATATTTTTAACCTGCATCATTTATTTTGCTTCCGGGAAATACAACTGCTCCCATTGCCACCACCAACGCCAGCAAAACAGCGCAACCCATAAGGATTCCATTAAAGAACTGCATCCACAGCGCGCCGATCACCAGAGGAAACATAATATTCAGCATATTGGAAAAGGATTCAATCACTCCAAGGACTACAGGGGCATTTTTATCTCCCTGGCATACCTCCACACAATCGTACAGATATCCAAAGGACACCGGCGCAAACATGTCCTTTAAAAGGCTGATACAGTAGCCTGTCATAAACCAGAAGTTTCCTGTGGGAATCAGAAACAGCGCAACCGACACGATATCAAAGCCCACATCAAAAAGATACACCCACTTTTTATCCAGCCTGTCTGTAATAAGAGTGAGAAACAACGAGCAGATACAGTTAATCACAGTAAAAGCAGCTGTATATTTCAAAAACACAGAAATCTCTATCTCCCGGGCAATCGCCAGAAGCGGTATAAAACGCAGAATCGTGCCGTAAACTCCTGTTGCGATCTCGGTCAGCAAAAACATACGCACAACAGGATCTCGAATCACATTTCCAATCTGCTCTATGTACTCTTTTAAATGTATTTTTTCCTCCTCTTCCCGCTGGATCCACGTCCGTCCGTTCCAGGTAAAAACCAGAGCGATCAGAAACCCCACGCTCAAAAAGCCATAGGCCGCTTCCATATTCCATTTGCTGATCAGCCAGCCGCTGAACCATGTACTGATCGCTATTGCCCCATAAAGAAAAATATCCCTCAGGGCAAAATACCCTGTCCGTTCCTCTGAAGGTACTGCAAGATTAAAGGAATTTCCCGCCGAATAATTAAACATGATCCTGACACAGTAAATCAGAAACAGGCCCACAAAAACCGCTGCCTTATACTCTGTCAGAGAGATTCCCACTGCCGCACCGGCTCCCAGAAGCAATGACAAGCCTCCCACTGCCAGAGGTGAAAATTTCTTTGAGAAATATACGATCAAAAGCGGCAGCACAACATCCATAATACTTAAAAGAGAAAGAAAAATCCCATACAGGGAATCTCCAATTCTTTTTTCAAACAAAAATGGAATATTGTTTTCCATACCGCCACTGGAAATATAAAAGAAAAAATATACAAGTAAAATCAGAAAATAATTTCTGAATATTGGTTTAAATGAAGAAAGTAATTTTTTCATGACATAATTTTATCTCCTGTTCGTTTCAGTAATCATCAGTACGTACCCTCCGATCCCTGTATTTTTAATGAACAGATTTTATACCCTGAATCCGTTTCTACAAGATCTATGTAACCTTTCATTTCATCTGTTACCTTCATTCCATTCTTATTCTTCTGGATATTCATATGATACTTTAGGGCATCACTTTCCGAAACAGACGTAAACTCCAGAACAACACGAAAATCGTATCGTTTCACTTCAGAATCATATAATAAAGTAATCTCCTGATCTGTCAGCCTGATATCAGAGCGAAAGGAAGAGGCAAATTCACACAACATTAAAGAATACGTATCTCTCACGGCATTTTCATATCCTTCCCTGGTAAAAGCTTCTTTCATCGGCATATCAAGATTATTTTCAGACATTCGTTTTTTCGCCTCTTTGAGGGATACATTAAAATAACTTTCCAGAAAATCGCTGATTAACTTCTTCATATTAAGTTTTCAATCTCCATTCCCTTTTTCATTAACCACTAATACTAACGGGCATATAAAAGCATTTTTACTCCCTGGTTTTCCCATCCACAGCAACTATCTGAAACTTATGGCATACCTTTGTAAAATACTGTTCAAAGGAATCATTATGTGAAATAACAGCCATCCCAATCCCATACTTTATACAATACTGTGTTACCCTCTCTGTAATAGTATCCACCAATTCCACATTCAGCGCACTTGTGGGTTCGTCCAGCAACAGCAAATCCGGTTTTCTCAAAAGCGCTCTGGCAATTCCAATCCTCTGTCTTTGTCCTCCTGAAATATTCGTGCCATTTTCTTCAAGGAGATAATCTTCTCCTTTTGTCTCAAAAAACTCCTCCAGACAGGCTGTATAGATTGCTTCTTTTATCTCCTGTTTCGTGTAATTCTCTGCCAGAACCACATTATTTATTACTGTGTCCCGGAAAATATACGGAGTCTGCGGAGCCTGTATAATATGCTTATAGTAGCTTTGAGGCTGTATTTTCTCTACTGAAATCCCATTGTACTTTATGGCAACAGGCTGATTATCTGTATGATAAAAACGTGAGATCAGATTGATCAGGCTTGATTTGCCGCTGCCGCTCTCTCCTTTTATGATAAGGCTTTCTCCCTTTTTTACAGTAAAATGAATATCCTGCAAAATCGTTTTGCCGTTGTGGAATAAATACCCTTCCGAATCAAAAGTCAGAGTATTAAGGTTTTCTATCTCACTGTTCTCATATAAAGCAATTTCACTGCTCAATATCGGCAGTATTTTCTCCTGCATTGCCAAAGCCTGTTTTCTTTGATTAAAATAATCAGGAATCACCTGTACAGGCTCCTGAAGATTTCCCGCCAGCGCATAGGCAATCAGCAGCTCACCTACCGTAAACTGATTTTTCATCACCAGCAATATTCCTGCCAAAATCACCAGTACCGGCAGCGCCGTTGTCAAAACAGAATAAATAGAAGTAAATATTGAGTAAAATTTTGCAATTCTTCTGCTGTGTTTATAATTATTTTCATCCACATAATCTGACAGGGAATTTTGAAAAAATCCTTCTTTTCCATACTGCTTTATATCCTTAAAACCATTTAAAAAATCAATAATCTTCTGGTTAAGAACTGAATTGGAAACCTGCAGATCATAGGTGGCTTTTCCGATTATTTCACTGATATAATGAGTCGCCAGAAAGCAGATTGCTGTAACCGCAACAATAAAAACCGTTATAAAAGCATTATAAGTAATCATAATAAAAAAAGTAACAACAATGCTTAACACATTCACACATACTGCAATAATGCCAATACTTTTCCAGTCAGAAATCAATTTGCTGTCATCCTTTATCATAGAAAGCAAAACAGAAGAAGTATATTTCTCATGGAAAGAATAATCCTTTTTCAACACCCTTCCAAACAGATCCTTTATCATCATATAATGGCTTGTGTACTGCAGATCCCTCAAATAATACTGGAATATGCAATTAACCAGAAAAAAGAGCAAAATAAGCGCAGCTATCTTTTTCAGATACCCCAGAGTGATATCCATATCTGCCAGAGAGATACCATGCACCACTTAAATCTGTTTCTTATTCTCCTGTCAAACTCGCTGCCGCCCAATACAGTCCGCTACTACTCTCTTGGCTGAATCAATTTTTTCTTCAGGTACATAAATACATGTCACTTCATTCTTATGATCGATTCCGGATGAAAAAGTATGATAAAAAATCAAGAAAAAAAGATTATTAATGATCGTTCTTTTTTTCAATCTGGTTTCATAAGGAATATTGCTCTTATTCAAAGCTTGTATCCACTGTACGAGAATCTCCATGTTATCTGTTTCACATAATTTTATTTTTTCATGCTTCTTATCACCAAATGTATTTTCCATAAAATCACACTCCCTTCCCTTATATACAGACAAACCAGAGGAGCACATTCATCTATCAGAACATTACTCCCCCAGTTTTTCACATCACTTTAATCCGCTCTATTTCCAGAGTATAAACTACATACTCCTTCCATTTTAAACTTTAAGGATATAAATAAGTTTATCAAAAAACATAATTGCATGATACACTAACATTTTTTCCATTCACCGTTCCATTAATATAAGCCCCCACCTTGTGTCCTAAGCCATACCCATATTTTCCTTTCGGCCAATTAACACCCGTATTATAACTATTGATGAATGTTGCACTACCAGAATTACTATTAGTGCCAAGATCCTGACCCCAAACTATCTTTTTCCCCGTCATATTGTAACTGCCTGACACTCTAGTCCAATCACCCCCGGCAGATTTAAGACAAGCCCAGGTTCCATCATCATACCAGGAAATTCTAACATTCCCCTCCCATCCATCGAATGTATTACTAGCCGATTGAGACGGTGCTCTTTTAATATGTTCTTTTTCACATCCCACAGATATATCAGCTGTAACTTCTTTTCCGTCCGTACTACGAGAAAGTTTAATATTTTCATTTTCAACATTATACGAAAAAACACTGCCACTTTCAACATCTTCAATTGTTACCGTTGTTACAATTCTATTTTTTACATCTTCAACAGTCAATTTTGATATTGCATCAACACCATTGTCCGCAATAGCTACTGAATATACAAGTGCTAAACATAAAACAGTAGATAAACATACGCATAACCATTTTTTTATTTTCATAATATGGTATTCCTCCTATTTTTCTAGAAAAACAAATATAAGCAGTGACCAAACTTCACTTCTTCCAACTGAGTGTCAACTAATTTCGCATTTGCCTATCATCTTATGGAAACTCTCCATCTTGCATAATATTTAAACTATAAGCACATACTGCCACCATATTACAATTTTCCCATTGGTATCCCCTCCCCATATTATAATTTAACCCATTGTGCTAGTTAATATAAAAAACTTCAACAAAATATGTTATCCTATAGCTGTACACCACTACATGCTATGAAAGGAGGCACACATAATGTTGAAGTTCAAAGATGATTATACCACTCTCACAGCAACTTTTGAAGATTTTATTTTGCTTGTTTATACAGTTATTGATGATTTGTATCAACGGTCTGTCCCTGTATGCGTTTCCCAAAGGCGGAATGTGCATACTGCAAAGATGTCTGATTCTGAAATAATTACGCTAAGCATTTGTGGTGAACTCATTGGTATAGATTCTGAAAAGGCATGGTATTCTTTCGTGAAACGTAATTATCGACACCTTTTTCCGCATCTATGCTGCCGCACGCGATTTAACCGAACCAGAAGAGCTCTTTTACAAGTAACGGAACTGCTCCGGCAGAAACTGGCTCAATCCTTCCCAATACCTGACAGCCGTTATTTTGTAATTGACAGCTTCCCTCTTCCAGTCTGCAAATTTGGGCATGCGCGTTACTGCCGTTCCTTCCGCGAGGATGGCGCAAATTATGGAAAATGTCCATCCAAAAAGGAAACTTATTTCGGGTTCAAAGTACATGCCCTTATTACCATAGAAGGTTATGTAACTGCTTTTGAGATTACGCCCGCATCTGTGGATGACCGGGAAGGACTGCGCGACCTTGCAGAAAACCATCTGCGGGTTACAATATTTGGAGATAAAGGCTATACTGGGGAAAACCTTTTGCAGGATATGCGTGAAAAAGGTATCTGCCTGATGTCTCTCAAACCATCTAATCATAAGAACAACTGGCCAAAAGAAATACGGCAGCTGATCTTCCGCTTCCGTCGTAGGGTGGAAACTGTATTTTCGCAGCTTAGCGAACAGTTAAATGCGGAAAAAGTTCTCGCAAAAAGCTTTCATGGATTATGTACCCGATTACAGAATAAAATTCTGGGGCACAACCTGTGCATGGCATTCAACAGTGTATTTGGAGAACAATGTGATATTGGACAGATAAAACATCTCATCTTCTAAAAAAGTGCTTTCAATTATATAGGGGTAATCTGGGCAATTTTGAGTCGATAAGCAGTCGTATTTTAAGTAGCACAATGAGTTAATTTAATTATGTATTATTACTCTACATCAATTTTACAACAAACACCATAGCGTAACCGGTATAAATCATTTTGTACCAGTTACGCTATGGTGTTCTATGGCCAAATATATGTATAATGTAATGAATAAATTTAAGGAAGGATGTAAAAATATGAATCTCAAAAAAGTAAAATTATTTATCTGCACGTTACTACTCACCATGACATTTATTTCTGCCAGTCCTGTATCTGCTTCCGAAATACCCCCTACAGATACGAACACCGAGGAAACTACTCCCGAAACAGAAACTCCTGAAGGAATTATTCCTTATTGCAATTTAGAACATCCATCATGATTTATTTCCTCCCAAAACTCAATAATAGTTTTTAAATTATTCTTATTTTCCGGATACGCTTTGCACAAATGATATGCCATCCAGACATAACACCGTGCATCCCGTATCCGTTCTTTCTTTTCTAATCCACATTCTATTTTCTTACTGATATTCCAACCTATATTGTAATAAAAATTATACAGATAATTTAATATGCCTTTTTCTCTCAGAAATTCACACTCTCTCTTACAGATTGCTATACTTTCATCATATTTTCCAGACAATCCCAAAATATTAGAATATCCCACAAATACCAGATAACGCGGTTTATAATCATTAACCATATCGTCTCTTTTAAAATATTCATCTAGTTTCCTACCGATCCTCAATGCTTTTTCATAATCACCTGCAATTTCATAATAAGTCGCAAGATTATACGTTATCAATATCTCTGTTTCCCTGAGGATCCTGTAAATGGGTAAATCTTCCGGTTCTCTGATCTTTAATGTTTCATGAAGAGCATCTTTCAGCTGTTCAATTGCTTCCCGCACACTGATCCGTCCTTTTTTATAATTTACAACCACTTCAATTCTTTTTAAATACTGCCGGTTTTCCGGATAATCCAGGGATAATTGAAATTCCTGTTCCATTTTTCTCTTCTGATTTTCTACTTCATCCCAGTCAGCTCTTTCCAGCAGATTCATCATCTTTTCCATTTCTTTTTGCAGATCCGCCATTTCGCAATGCAGGGGAAACAGACAGGTATTCCCGTTTTCACCCATCTTCTGCATCAATCGAACAAATTTTTCATCCGATGGATTCAGCAGTCCATTTTCATATCGTGAAATCGTTACCGGTTCACAGATTCCCTCTGACAGTTCTTCCTGCGTCATGCCAGTTGCTTTACGTGTATATTTTATAACAGCCGCCTTGCTGTACTCTCCCATAATTCTATCCCCTCTTCTGTAATACTTCCATTCTGTTCCGTTTCCAGAATTTTCAGCACAGTTATAAACTCATCCTGTTCCAGCTCTTTTTCTTTCCCCGGAATCATTTTTTCTATATCCCGAAGTAATTCGCATATTTCTCTGAGATGAAGGCTCTGATAACTTTCCATCAGCAGTTTTCTGGCTTCTGTAAGATGTCTGTAGGCTTTTCCTGTATTAAGATCCAACACTTCTTTTTGTGCCAGCCTGTATAAAATCTGCGGATAGTATTTTTGTCTCTTCCCATAATCCCAGTAATTTTTATCCAGATACTGCTTGATTCCTGTATGTAAAAGCAACGCCTGTTCTGCTTTATCCTGCACATACAGTGTCTCTGCCAGTCCATACAGGCAGCTGATCTCACACTCTGTCAGAAACCTGTTTTTTAATTTATCTCCGCTTACAGGCAGCTCCGTATATCCAAGCGCCTTCCGATAAAATTGTTCTGCCCTTTGGAAATTTTCCTGTCCGCAAAAAATCTCTGCTTTCTTCATCCACAGATACTGCATATGCAAACTGTCATTTTCCGTCACAAAACTCTCATATTCTCTGAGCAGAAATAAAGCCTTTTCTCTATCCTTTTTTTGAAGTTTCTCAATCTGATTTCTCATCATCCGAAACTGAAATTCCTGTTCAGAGCCTATAAACTCATATTGAAAAGGAATCTGACCCATGCGTTCCAGAAGAGCATCTGCCATAAATTTATCCGGAATCCGCTCTCCCAGCTCATACCGCATAAGCGTTGTTGCTGAGCAAAGGCCAAGACTTAATTTTTCCCTGGAAATCTTTCTGTTTTCTCTTATAGAACGAATCAGATTTCCTACTGTTCTTTTCTCTTCTGACATTTTTCCTTTTCACCTTCCAGCTATACTTTTCTTTCATTATAGCAAAAAACAAAGATTTATATGCAGAAAAGACTCGAAAACAGTAAAAACAGTTGTTATTATGTTGTGCAAACAAAAATGACAACACTGTTATCCAATATAGAATTCCTCTGTTAAAAGTTTTGATTGATAGTTTATTGAATCAATAAGACGCTCTTCCATATAAGAGCTTTGCAGACTCCCTGCGCCGACAATGGCGCAGGGGCAGACTTGTTTTCCGGCAATGCAGAATCATCGCCGATCTTTCACTCTTTATCTTCTGAATTAAAATACTCTTCCGCTTTTTCTTCAAATGTATGCAAAGAATCCGCTCTGGCAGCCAGTTTAAGCAAAACCTTCAAAGTTTCAAGGTTTTCAAGATTCCGGATCTTCTCCTGCAACTCACAGGGAATTTCGCCTGATTCCTCAAGCAGTTCCAAAACAGCTTCCTGTGTTGCCTCAAGTCTGCCTTCCGCTCTGCCTTCCTGTTTTTCCTCTCGCAGCATTTCTTCAAAAATCATATAGCGCTCTCCCATTTCCCGGTCGGTCTTAATTGATCGTCAGGTCCTGTAATGTTTTTCGTTTCTTCATCCTTCCTCCAGTTCTACAGAGGAATCCTATAAGGTGATTATATCATACGCCTGCAGAAAGTTCTATGTTTTTTCATTGACTTCTCACTGTATTCCTGCCATACTTAAAGTATATTTTATATCATCCCCTGGAAATACAGGGTATTTTATGTTTACTATACAAGGAGCAGCCTATGTATCTTTCTGATATGCATACACATTCTATTGCAAGCGGTCACGGAACCGGCTGTACGATTTCTGAAATGGCAAAAGCCGCTTCCGCAAAGGGCCTGAAGCTTCTGGGTATTACGGATCACGGTCCGGCCACACTGGCAGCCGGAACTCCTTCGTACTTCCGCAGCCTGACCTTTTCTCCCAGAAAACGTTTTGGTCTGGAAATGTTCTATGCAATTGAACTTAATATTCTTGATAAAGAAGGACATACCGATCTGGACGAAGAACTTCTGTCCAGGTTGGATTATGCCATTGCCAGTATCCATGCCCAGAATTACAAAAATGCTTCCTGTGAAGAAAACACGGAAGCTTACATAAACGCTATGAAAAATCCCCATGTAAAGATTCTGGGACACTGTGACAATCCCCGGTTTCCTGCTGATTATGAAAAACTGGCCTTTGAAGCTCGAAAACAGAATGTAATTTTTGAGATCAATGAAGCCTCTCTGGCGCCTTACAGCTACCGCGGTGATACTCGGTCCAACAACCGGGAAATTCTCCGCTGCTGCCGAAAATATGATCTTCCTGTTCTTCTTTCCAGCGACAGCCACGGCAAAGAACATGTGGGGGATTTTACTTATGCCGCTGATTTTGTACACCAGGAAATGTTTCCCGAAAATCTGATCCTGAATAATCAGCTTCCCAGACTGAAAGTGTTTCTGCAGACCCGTTAATGAACAGAACATTTTCCCTGCAGCCATATCATTCTGCCAATAAAGCCCTGACGTACGGCTGAAATCTGTGTATTCACAGTTTTTCAGCCTGTCCTGTCAGGGTTTCTTTTGATTCTTACTCTGTTTTTTGAACTTCTGCCCATACATACCGGACAGATTTTCTTCTTTTACTCAGAATCCTTTATTTTTTTCATCATTTCCGCCAGCTCTGCGTATTTTCCGGTTATATATCCATAATTTTTTCTCTTATGAGGAAGCTGACAATTTGTACAATCCTTAATTCCTTTATCCGTATAACGAAAATTACCTCCACATTTATCTCCAAGCGCATAAAGCGGGCAATAGCAGAACAGACAGTTAAAGTTTTCCGGATCTGCTCCCTGATGGCAGGGGAAATACTCACATTCTTTATTGCTGAAAAATGAATAGTGCTTACCTTCCCAATATGGTTTTTCCATGGTGTTCTCCTTTTATCTCCTGTTTCATTTTTACATTTTCTATACAAGGCTTACTGACTCTGCCGACATAAAACAATATAACTGTAAATAGGTAAATTTAAAACACATAAATTTGTCATATTCTGATTTTTCATTGATTCACAAACAGGGCTTTGCCTTTTTTGTATCCGCACACTGCAGATTCTATTGTCTGAAATTCTGTTTTTGCTCTTTCATAAAATATAATATGAAATAAGCAGGTTAAAAACGCGCAACGTCATAAGGGCAGATACGTCCGCTTCAAACTCCCTGAATTTCCGGTAAATGAAAAAATCGGCGTCATAAACGCCGATATCCAAATTCTTCTGAGGTTGCGATCTACTCCGGGGTAGACCATGGATTCGTTCAAAATATGCGGAGGGAACGAACGCATCCGGAGTAGTATCGCCTGCCATTTAATCATCACCCTTTAAGGGTAAGTATAATTCATACGAACAGGCGGATTCCATAAAAAATGCCTGCTTCCATCAAGCAGACAACGCCTGAAACTGCGGATTTTTCAGGTTGGCTGTTACACTTTACACGGAAGTTTAACCTCGCCATACAAAGCAGGTTTCCTGGCTCCAGAATCAATGTTCTCTTTCCCCTTCTCATACATATGTACAATGGTTTCTGAAAGATTGCTCCTCTGTTACAGTGACCGGATCGCTCAGGACTTTCACCTGATTCCCTTTTCTGACTGCTTCGCGGAAAACAGCCAGCACTTCATATGTTCAATATGGAATTATACTGATGTTATCTTACCACATCTTTATATAAATGTCAAGGAATTCCAAACAAAATTCCTCCACTTTTTAAATTTTAGCTACTGTTCACACAGAACTATTTAGCGAGGTATTTTGACGTATTTTACAGACTTACAGGCATGTACAGAAATGAAAAAGCTGTGTATTCAAAAATGGATAAACAACTACGGATTCCTCTTAATGATTTAGTTCCGTACGAAAAACTGTAAATATTATTAACTTTTCGTCACTGGGTACAGAAAGAAATCAGAATAGCGCCTTTTACACTTCTCTTACTTTTTCCTGCGGCTGAAATCATAATCCCTGTATTATGGCTGTAAAATCAAAGGTTCCCCATAATCTTATCCTTGATAACAGCCAGAATCTCCCTGGGAATATAGATCAGAAGTCTCCAGGAACGATATCTGGATGGAATTCCACAGATATCTCTGCATCCGCATTTCTTTCCGATCGCCACTCCCCGAAATACATGGAAGTTATTGGTAACAACTCCTACTGATTTATGCAGATCCCCTATTTTTTCCAGGCTGAAATCCAGATTTTCTTTTGTATTGGTAGATCTTTCCTCCAGGATCAGCCGCTCTCTGCTGATTCCATGACCGGTCAGATAATCGTACATGGCCTTTGCCTCACTGACTGCTTCCCCCCTGCCCTGTCCGCCGGAGAGAACTGCTTTGGTGTCAGGATTATTTTCCAGATACTGCAAAGCCCTTCTGGTGCGTTCCAGAAGGGCCATACTCAGTCGTGTTCCGTCCACATGGGCGCCAAGCACGATAATGTAATCAAGATTATTTTTTATTTTCATTATTTGCCGCAGCAGAATTTGTATTTCTTTCCGCTTCCGCACGGACAGGGATCGTTGCGTCCGATCTTGTGCGGTTTTACAACAGTACCGGATTTTTTCTGCTCTTTGTACAGCTCTTTACGTTTTTCCTCTGTAAAAATATTATTCCACTGAGGAAGCTCATACAGCCAGTCAGCCTTTGCGTCAACCATGTTTTTGTAAAGAAGCTCTTTGTCAAAAGCAAGGTTTACTTTTGTGTTCTCGTCCATTGTCTCAATAGGGTTCGGAACCTTAAGGCTGTCGTTAATGCCGTCCAGGAAACCAACCATGGTCAGAACATCCTGTCCGTATTTTTCGGCAAGCTCTTTTACTGTACCGCTTACAACTTCATCCGGATTGGAAAGAAGCTGCTCATAAATGCCTTTTTCAATATTAAAATAAGCTGCCCAGAACTGCTGAAGCTTATTGCGGTCTGCCTGCTGGTCATAAGCCATTGCACGCCACTGCTCTAAAATTGTTTTATCACTCATGTTATTTCATCCTCTTTTCAATGTATTATCAAATTTTCATCAGTGTTCATATTATAGCACTTTTATCCCAAAAAAACAAACCCTATTTTATCCCGGTTCCCATTGGTTTAAACAAAAATCCCACTGTTTCCTTCGTTCACAGCAGGCTGGTCAGCATACCCTTCAAACCATCTCAGGCAATCATACTTTATCCCTGTTACTCTCACGGAAAAAATATAATTATCCAATTTTATGCTTCATGTATAAGACACTGAGATCATGGCCATACTGTTACTGTTCACTTCATCCACGGCAACAGGCAAAAATTCATTCCACATTGCCTGTGGCAATGGAACAGTGAACGGACACACCCGAAAACATTTGCTGCTGTAAACAGAGTATACAGCAGCAGCTTCGGAAATACTTATATCCTCCCCTTTAAAGGTTCCGGGACTGACGTTCTGACGCGGTTCCGGGATTTTTTATTTTACTCCCAGAGCCTCCAGGTCTGCTGCAGCCTGTTTAAAGTCATGGAAACGCACTGCATGCATTCCCAGTTTACGTGCTCCCCGGCAGTTTTCTTCCCGGTCGTCAATAAATACACACTCCTCAGGCTTCAGGTCGTAATCCTCCAGAAGGATCTTGTAAATTGCCGGTTCCGGCTTCACTTCTTTTACATCACAGGAAAATACTGTTCCGTCCATATACTTCAGGAAATTCATTTTTGTCTTTGTACGTTCCAGCATATATTCGCTGTAATTGGAAAGAACATAAAGATGATAGCCCCGTTTTTTCAGGTACTGTACCCAAGTCTGAGCATAGTCCTTTGTACCGATCGTCTTAGGTGTTTCTCTCAGAACTCTGCGGATATCTTTTTTGTATTCAGGAGCCTTTTCTATAAACCGGCGAATATATTCTTCCTCATCATAAAGCCCCTTATCTCTCTCATTCCAGATATCGCTTTGGAAAATTTCCTTTGCAAGCTTTTTCTCCTCTTCCTCCGGGAAATGAAAGCCCTTCAGGTAAGTTTTCCAGTCGTAGTCTACCAGAACATTACCTACGTCAAAAATAACATTTTTGATCCTGCGTCCGTCTTTTTCCAGTCTTTTTCTGTTAAGAAGCCTGTACATAAGCCACATTGCATAAGCCATCACTGCTGCAAACAGCGCCCCTGCAAGAGAGGCCATAAATTTTCCCATTGAAAATGTTCCGGTAAGAGCAAAGTACATGGGAAGGCAGAAGATCACCAGAAGAAAAACTGCTCCTGCAAGGGCCAGTCCCCTTTTCCATTTACTCATTGATACTGTACACATCCTTTCTGCTGTCAGCGGCGTCTTCATATCTGTCCGCCGTATTTTTATTTACCGGAAATATCAGTACAAAAAGTACGGATTTCCCGGTAATAAAACGCCGGAGATACTTCCCCGGCGTTTTGTTGATTTATTTTCTGTAAATAATATCGTTTCTTCCCGGTCCGTTAGAAACCATTGTGATTGGGAATCCGATCTGTTTTTCCACAAACTCTATATATTTGCGGCAGTTTTCCGGCAGATCTTCATATTTTCTGATTCCGCGGATATCGCATTTCCATCCCGGAAGCACTTCCAGAACCGGTTTTGCTTTTTCCAGAAGTCCTGTTGTGGGGAATTCTGTTGTAACTTTTCCGTCAATCTCATAGCCTGTACAAACAGGAATTTCATCCAGATATCCCAGAACATCAAGCACAGTAAATGCAACATCAGTTGTTCCCTGCATACGGCAGCCGTATTTGGAAGCCACGCAGTCAAACCATCCCATACGTCTCGGACGTCCGGTGGTCGCACCATATTCTCCGCCGTCTCCGCCTCTTCTTCTGAGCTCGTCAGCTTCTTCGCCAAAGATTTCAGAAACAAAGGCGCCCGCTCCTACTGCGCTGGAATAAGCCTTGCATACAGTAATGATCTTCTTGATCTCATACGGCGGAACGCCTGCGCCGATGGCGCCGTAAGCTGCCAGAGTAGAAGAAGAAGTAACCATCGGATAAATTCCGTGATCCGGATCCTTCAGAGACCCCAGCTGACCCTCCAGAAGAATTTCTTTTCCTTCTTTCAGCGCATTCCACAGGAACAGAGAAACATCTCCCACATAAGGAGCTACCATCTCTTTATATTTCATCAGCTCTTCCATGATCTCATCCGGATTCAGAAGCGGTTTGTGATACAGATGCTCAAGAAGAACATTTTTTGTCTCACATACACGTTCTACTTTTTCTCTGAGAGCTTCCTCATCAAACAGTTCCGCTACCTGGAAGCCGATTTTTGCATATTTATCAGAATAAAAAGGCGCAATACCGGATTTTGTGGATCCAAAGGACTTACCGCCCAGACGCTCCTCTTCATACTGGTCAAACAGAATATGATACGGCATTACGATCTGCGCTCTGTCAGAGATCATAATCTTCGGAGCCGGAACTCCTCTGTCCACAACCTCCTGATATTCCTTGAAAAACACCGGAATATTCAGTGCCACGCCATTGCCGATAATACTGGTGGTGTGATCATAAAATACACCTGACGGAAGTGTGTGAAGCGCAAATTTACCATAATCATTCACGATTGTATGACCTGCGTTGGCACCTCCCTGAAATCTTACGATAATATCCGCTTCCTGGGCAAGCATGTCAGTGATCTTACCTTTTCCCTCATCTCCCCAGTTTGCTCCAACTACTGCTTTGATCATAACACTATTTCCTCCTCGTGTCGTTCTTTGATCTCATTATACATTAATTTCTGCGGTTACTCCCAGAAGTTCTTTATGTGCGTCCAGAACAGGCTGTACGGTCTTTGCAAGAAATACCTCTGTCTGCTCTTTTGCTCTTCCTACATATCTGGAAGGCTCCATTGTCTTTTCCAGTTCTTCTAAAGTCAGGTTAAAGGCCGGATCTGCTGCGATCAGTTCCAGAAGATTGTTATCCTTTCCTTCTACCTTTACAGTACGTCCTGCTTCCATGGAAAGCTCTCTGATGCGCTCGTGAAGTTCCTGACGGTCTCCGCCTGCCTTCACTGCATCCATCATAATATTTTCAGTTGCCATAAACGGAAGCTCAGAACGAAGGCGTTTTTCAATTACCTTCGGATAAACAACCAGTCCGTCTACCACGTTCAGGCACAGATCCAGGATTCCGTCAATGGCAAGGAAGCCTTCCGGAACACTCAGTCTCTTGTTTGCAGAATCATCCAGAGTTCTCTCGAACCACTGAGTTGCTGATGTGATTGCCGGATTCAGGGCGTCCACCATCACATATCTGGAAAGTGACGCAATACGCTCACTTCTCATAGGATTTCTCTTGTATGCCATTGCAGAAGAACCGATCTGAGACTTCTCAAAAGGTTCCTCTACTTCCTTCAGATGCTGAAGAAGTCTGATATCATTGGACATCTTATGGGCGCTTGCGGCAATTCCGGCAAGAATATTGAGAACTCTCGTATCCACCTTACGGGAATAGGTCTGTCCGGATACCGGATAGCAGTTCTCAAATCCCATTTTTTCTGCGATCATCGGATCGATCTTGTCAATTGTTTCCTGATCTCCGTCAAAAAGCTCAAGGAAACTTGCCTGGGTTCCTGTTGTTCCCTTTGAGCCCAGAAGCTTCAGTGTGCTTAAAACATACTCAAGGTCTTCCAGATCCATAAGGAATTCCTGAGTCCAAAGTGTGGCACGTTTTCCTACTGTTGTAGGCTGTGCCGGCTGGAAATGTGTAAACGCCAGAGTTGGCTGATCTTTATATTTATCTGCAAATTTAGACAGCTCTGCGATCACATTGACCAGTTTCTTGCGAACCAGCTTCAGAGCCTCTGCCATAACGATAATATCTGTATTGTCACCTACATAACAGGAAGTAGCGCCCAGATGAATGATTCCCTTTGCTTTCGGGCACTGTACACCATATGCATAAACATGGGACATAACGTCATGGCGGACCTGACGTTCTCTTTCTTTTGCCACATCATAGTTAATATCGTCTGCGTGAGCCTTCAGCTCATCGATCTGCTCCTGCGTAATATTCAGGCCAAGTTCTTTTTCTGTCTCTGCAAGGGCGATCCATAATCTTCTCCATGTGCGGAATTTCATATCCGGTGAGAAAATATACTGCATTTCTTTGCTTGCATAGCGCTCTGAAAGCGGACTTACATATCTGTCTGTACTCATTCCGTTTCTCCTATCATTTGAAAAATTCCTGCCGTGATCTGCCGGTGCCAGACAGAACCACAGTCTCTGTTTCTGCCTTTTCCTGACAGTCATATCATACGAGGAAAATTATATAACATCCCACATTTAAAAGCAACCTCTTTTCTCAGGCTCCCTGGTGGAATTTGCCCAGAAATTCGCGCATACGGGCATTCTCAGAGGAAAATACCTGCTGAGGAGTTCCTTCTACAGCAATTACTCCCTGATCCATAAAGATCACCCTGTCTGAAATATCCTTTGCAAAATTCATTTCATGGGTGACGATCACCATGGTGATATGAAGATCTGCAAGTGAACGGATCACCCGAAGCACTTCTCCGGTAAGCTCAGGATCAAGAGCTGAGGTTGGTTCGTCAAAAAACAGAATTTTAGGGTTCAGCGCAAGAGCCCGGGCAATAGCCACACGCTGACACTGACCTCCGGAAAGCTGACAGGGATAGGCGTTTTCTTTGTCAGAAAGTCCCATCTTTGCAAGAAGCTCCCTGGCTTCCCTGTAAACTTCCTCTTTTTTTCTTTTCTGAACATGGATCGGCGCATCTGTGATATTTTTTATTACAGAATAGTGGGGAAACAGATTAAAATTCTGAAACACCAGCCCAAAACAGGAACGTATTTCTTTTAACTGTTTTCCGGAAGGAACCACTGTCTTTCCGTTTTCCATCCACACGGATCTTTTTCCCATATAGGAAATTTCTCCGCTGTCAATGTCTGTCAGCATGGTAGCGCACCTTAAAAGAGTTGATTTCCCGGAACCGGAAGGACCGATAATGGAAACAATCTCTCCTTCTTTTACCTGAAGGGAAATATCTTTCAGAACACTTTGTCCGTTAAATTCTTTTTTTATATTTTTCATTTCCAGAAGATTCATTTCCGTCTCCTCCTAATGATAGTAATTCAGTTTTTTCTCAAACCATTCCATACCCCAGGCAACTACAAAATTAAATATGTAGTAGAACACGCCTGCAATAAAGAACGGCATAACGGTTGTCTCCGCAGCGGCGATCTGTTTTGCCAGAGCAAACATCTCAATATAAGATACCGAATAGACAAGGGAAGTATCTTTTACCAGTGTGATCACCTCGTTCGTTACAGAAGGAAGTACGTTTTTTATCATCTGTGGCAGAATGATCTTCATAAATGTCTGCTGTCTGTTGTAGCCCAGAAGCTGCGCAGCCTCATACTGTCCCGCCGGAATGGACTCTATTCCGGATCGGTAGATCTCAGCAAAATAAGCTGCATAGTTCAAAGAACAGCCCAGGATAATCGCTGTAAATTTATAATTTCCAATATTCATTCCCCAGAGATAAAAGGGTCCGAAATACCACAGAAGAAGCTGCAGCATAAGCGGCGTTCCTCTCATAACAGAAATATAACATTTTACCACCAGACTGAGGGGTTTGAACCTGGAAACCCTCCCAAAATATATCACCAGTCCCAGAGGCAGGGAAAACAGAAGGGTCAGACAGAAGATCATAAGCGTTGACCCGAAGCCTCTGGAAAGCTGTTGGAGCATTACCTGAAAACTCATATTTTTTCCTCCGTTATCAGGCAGAAAAGCTTTTCCTGCCGTAATAAAGCTGCTGTACATTTTTTATTTTCAGCACAGCAGCTTTTTTGTCTTTTATTCCGGGTTCTGACTTCTGCCCGGTTCTGATTTTATCCGTTACTGTTTCCGGCAGCTTTTATTCTGCCGCTTCTTCAGAATCAGTTTCTCCTGTTTCTTTTTCTGCAGCCTCCTCGCTTTCCTCTCCGGAGGCTTTCAGACTTACCATATCCGCAATTTCATACTTCTCTGCAAGCTCCTGCACTGTCCCGTCTTCCGCAAGCTTCTGAAGATCTGCATTTACAATTTCACAGAGTTCGTCGTTTCCTTTTTTGAATCCAATTGCATACTGCTCCGTATTCAGACTTTCATCCAGGATCATAAAGCCCTCCCCCCTGGAATTGATCTGATATTTTGCAACGCCGATATCAATAGCCAGCGCATCAAGGGCTCCTGCCTGAAGTTCTGTAAATGCAGTGTTGTAATCCGCAAATTCATTCAGCGCTGCAAAGGTATCTGACAGCGCCTTCTGGCCGCCTTCTTCCTCGCTTTTCAGTACGTCCAGCGCTGCAGATGCCGCCTGAACGCCTACGGTTTTGCCTGCAAGGTCAGAAAGCTTCTCAATGCCGGAATCCTCTGCCACAACGATCACCTGGCTGTTATCCACATAGGGAACAGAAAAGGTATACTCGTCTTCTCTTCCGTTCATGGTAAAACCATTCCAGATACAGTCAATGGATCCGGAGTTCAGCTCCATGTCCTTGGAGTCCCAGTTCAGAGGTTTCTTCTCAAGCTCCCATCCTTCCAGCTCACACACTGCCTGGGCAAGCTCCAGATCAAAGCCTGTATACTCTCCGTTTTCATCCATATATCCATAAGGAGGATATTCCGCATCAAAACCTACGATCAGTGTTTTATCCTCAATTCCAGCCTGAACGTTTACCGCAGACATCATACCTGCTGCCATCAGAGCCGCCATCATTACCACAACTGTTTTTTTCTTCATACTGTCTGTCTCCTCTCGCTTTACTCTTCTATGTTATCACGTAGTCACTCTACCATGTGAAAGTATTGATATCGTAACATACCATGAAAAGACTGTCAAGACGAAATTTCAGAAAATTTACTTATAAATAAAATGCTACCCTTACAGCCGCAGAGCATTCCTACAGAACATCTTTATGATGAAGAATCGTCGCACTTCTTGCCGGCAGATACAAATTGAGGGATCCGGCCCGTGCAATGATCTGTTCTTCTTTGTCTATGAAACCATCCTGGCTGGACAGCATCAGCCTGGTGATCACAGATTCTTCCAATCTGGTAATCCCTGTCTGCCAGATATCCAGCATCACTTCTCTTCCTTCGTCGCGATTGTTGATGACCACAATAATCTGCTCTGTATGAGAAAATCTTCCATAACAAAGTCCCTGATAATCATTCCAGAGAAATTTTAAAGATCCTGTTCTTAAAATCCGGTATTTTTTATGCAGGGCAATCATTTTTTTATGAAAAAGAATCAGATCCTGGTCTTCGGTTCCCCAGGGATACGTTCTTCGGTTATCCGGATCTGTAAATCCACATACTCCCGCTTCGTCTCCATAATAAATGGTAGGCGCTCCGGGCCAGGTCATCTGGATTGCCACGGCCTCTCTCATAACTGCTTTGTTAATATTCTGAGATGCTGCCTCCGGACCTGCATAGGAAATTCTTCCTACTCTCCGGTTTGTACGTGTAAGGAAACGGGAATGATCATGATTAGAAAGTTCGTTCATAGCCGTATGAAGTGCAGACATATGAAGAGAACGCATATGATGCATCATAGCACCGATAAAAGCATTGCTGTCTCCATAAAGATCTTCCCTGTATTCATCACTGTGTTTTTCCATACCTGTGAGAAACCAGGTCACCGGCTCCATAAAAGCATCATAGTTCATCACAGAATCCCACTCGTCTCCCTGGAGCCATCCTTCCGGATTTCCATAGTGCTCTGCAAGAATCAGGGCATCCGGATTAGCCGCCTTGACTACTTTTCGAAAATCCTTCCAGAAACGATGGTTAAATTCGTTGCTGAACCCCAGATCTGCAGCCACATCCAGTCTCCATCCATCAGCATTAAAAGGCGGTGATACCCATTTCTCAGCCACTTTTAAAATATGATCATAAAGCTTTCTGGAACCTTCATAATTCAATTTTGGCAAAGTTTCATGAGTCCACCAGCCGTCATAGGAATTATTATAAGGCCACGCATTTTCATCATGAAAATTAAAAAAAGACCGATAGGGACTTTCAGCAGAAATATATGCTCCTGGTTCATATCCTTCCTGGCCTTCATAGATCCGCTCTCTGTCCATCCATTTATTAAAAGATCCGCAGTGATTAAACACACCATCCAGAATCACCTTCATACCTCTTTTGTGCAGTTCCTCTACCAGTTTCATGAACAGTCTGTTGCTGGCTTCCAGATTTTCTTTTTCTGTTACACGTCGGATATATTTTCCTGCATGCGAATTATCTCTATCTCCCGGATTCAAAAGCTCATCACCGTCATTTACGATTTTTCCCAGATGAGGATCTACATAATCATAATCCTGACAATCATATTTATGGTTGCTTGGGGACACAAAAATAGGATTCAGATACACTACTTCAACCCCCAGCTCTTCCAGATAATCCAGCTTGTCGATGATGCCCTGCAGATCACCTCCATAAAACTCTCTGACGCCCATCACTGCCGGTATCTTTCCCCAGTCTTCTACGCGCTGGCAATGCTCTCCCAGATAAGAATATTCTCCGGTCTGCACATCATTATCCGGATCTCCATTGCAAAATCTGTCTACGTAAATCTGATACATAACAGCTCCTTTTGCCCAATCCGGCGTATGGTATCCCGGGTAAATCTCAAAATTGTCTCTTTCCTGGATTTCCGTACTGACTCCCATACTGTTATAGTAACAGGTGATCCATCCATAATGAATCTCAAAATAATATCGGAAGATTTTATCCGGCATGGTAATCTTTACACCATGATAATCAAAACCCTTCAGCGTTTTGTATACTTTCATCTTGTATTTCACACCTTCTGATACAAGATATACAGAATCTACATTATTCTTCTGTGTCCGAAAGCTGATCATTACATTTTCTCCTGCCTCCGGCTCTGACGGATTCCTGTAATATTTTGTTCCGTCACTGAAAAAAGCATCTTTATTCAACACTGCACGCATATTAAGAATATACTGCATTTTTTTCATTACATCCTCTTTTTCAAGCCTCATAACTCGTTCCCCTTTAGTTTAA
>OHHV01000233.1_pt1 | contig 26758 bp, 25 predicted proteins | sample 1568141 | NCBI WGS metagenome assembly OHHV01 (sample SAMEA3879589, study PRJEB24766) | human gut metagenome | biome: human-associated habitat; feature: feces | place: USA | collected 1985/1987
CAAAGATTTTGACGGTACCGGAGATGGTGACCAGATCTTCGGGAGTATCCGCTAATTTTTTATGTGATAATTCTAAGTATTTGCTGGGCATTGATAAAGAGACAATCCAGGGAAATACAAATCCGAGAGTTTTGGAATGTTTTCAGGCGGCAAAAGAGAAGCATCTTGCTTTGCTGGAGGGAGTATCTGGAGAAATGGCTCAGGCTATCCGATTATTTTTTGAAATGTGGAATCCCGCCTGTGCTGAGAAAAATCAGGAAGTAAAAGAAAATTGGGAAGAGCTTACAGATGGTGGAAATCTGATTTTCTGTATGGGCGCAGATTTTGCCCAGGATGATGAAAATATCCGCGATATATGGGAACAAAATCAAAAGGAATCACAGGAAGAAGGGGCAGTAAAAGGAATTTGCCTTGCAACAGGAAGGGAAGACGAGATTTCAAGGATTCATAAAACCATCAAAGGGGTGCCGGGAGCGCAATCCAGTGGAGCAGCGCTGGTTTCTTTTAATGCGCCTGCTTTTGAATCTTATGGAAAAGAACAAAGTTATAATGCACCGGTGGGGAAATATGCAGAATTTGCTTATACGACAGCGTTAAATTATTTATTAGCGCAAAGGGAATATTCCCTTCAAGTAGGAGACACGAAGGTACTGTTCTGGGCAGAAAGCGCCAGAAAAGAGTATCAGGAATCTTTCTTTTTCTGCGTAGATCCCCAAAAAGATAATCAACAGGTGGCAAAGGATCTTTTTAATAAGCTTAGTAATTATCAGATAGGAGAATTACAGGAGATAAAGCTGGATCCTGAGCAGGAATGTTATCTTTTGGGACTGGCACCGAATGCAGCCCGATTGTCAGTGCGTTTCTTTTATCAAAATTCTTTTGGCAAAATTTTGGAGAATTTAAGAAAACATTATGAGCGGATGGAAATGGTGAAGCCTTCCTGGGAAACCAGAGATTATCTGGGAATTACAGATATGCTGCAGGAAACGGTGAACCAAAAAGCAAAAGATAAAAAGCCGGTTTCTCATATGGCTGCTATGGCGCTGCAGACCATTCTTACAGGCGCCAGGTATCCATTTAGTCTGTATTCTGATACGTTGATCCGGATTCGGGCAGAACAGGGAAATGTTACCTGGGGAAGAGCATCTATTGTGAAAGCATATTTGATACATAATACGCAATGGAAGGAAGGAGTGAATTATATGGGATTGAATGAAGAAAGTAACGACACAGCTTATGTATTGGGAAGGTTATTTGCGGTATTGGAATCGATACAACTGGATGCTAATCCTGGGATTAAGGCAACGATTCGGGATCGATATTTTAATGCTGCATGTGCAACACCAGCGTCAGTATTTCCAATTTTGTTTAAACTGAAAAACAGTCATATAAAAAAACTGGAGAGAGAAAAAGAAAGTTCTAAGATTTATTATGAAAAACTTTTGATGAGTATCATGGAAAAGCTTTCTCTGGAAAATTATCCGCAGCGCTTATCTTTGGAGGAGCAGGGAAAATTTATTCTGGGATATTATCATCAAATGCAGAAAAAATATGAAAAAAGGGAGGAAAAGTAAATGAGTGAAGCAATTAAAAATCGGTATGAATTTGTGGTATTGTTTGATGTGGAGAATGGAAATCCTAATGGCGATCCGGACGCGGGAAACATGCCGCGTATCGACCCGGAAAGTGGTCTTGGGCTGGTGACGGATGTATGTTTGAAGAGAAAGATCAGAAATTATGTGGAGACAGTGAAAGAGGATCAGGATCGATTTAAAATCTATATTAAAGAAAATGTTCCCTTAAATCGCAGTGACAGAACAGCTTGCGAGAATGTGGGAGTAGAAGAGACGGATGAGAAAAAACTGACGGAAGCATTGAAAAAATTAAAGAAGAATGAGCCTGATGTGGATATGAAAATAAGAGATTATATGTGCGATCAATTTTTTGATATCAGAGCTTTTGGAGCGGTTATGACAACTTTCGTAAAAGCAGCGCTGAACTGTGGACAGGTAAGGGGACCGGTACAAATTGGATTTGCCAGAAGTATTGATCCGGTGGTCAGCCAGGAAGTAACGATTACGAGAGTTGCCATTACTACAGAAAAAGACGCTGAAAATAAAAGCACAGAGATGGGAAGAAAAAGTATTGTTCCGTATGGTCTGTATCGGGCAGAGGGCTATATATCTGCCAATCTTGCCCGCAAAGTGACAGGATTTTCAGAGGAAGATCTGGAGCTGTTGTGGGATGCCATTATCAATATGTTTGAAAATGATCATTCTGCAGCAAGGGGAAAAATGGCGGTGCGCGAGCTGATAGTATTCAAGCACAGTAAAGAGCTTGGAGATTGCCCGGCATATAAATTGTTTGATGCAGTAAAAGTACATAGAAAAGAAGGAGTTATGTATCCGCGTAAATATGAGGATTATGTGGTTGCTGTTGATGAAACCGCAATTCCGGAGTCTGTACAGATGAAAAGGATGATTTGATGGGATATGCAGAAGATGAATATTTGATGATATCTGGAATCCAGCATTTTAAATTTTGCCGACGGCAGTGGGCTTTGATACATATAGAACAGCAGTGGGAAGAAAATGTGCATACAGTCATGGGGGAACTGATGCACAAAAGAGTTCATGATCCCTATATTACTGAAAAAAGGAAAGATGTTCTTGTGGTCAGAGCGCTTCCAATTTCTTCGAGAGCATTGGGAATTAGTGGAGAGTGCGATGTGGTAGAATTTCATAAATGTGAAGATGGAATAAAATTACATGGACATCGGGGACTGTATTCGATCTATCCAATAGAGTATAAAAAGGGAAAACCTAAGCTTACACAGGAAGATAAACTACAGTTGGCAGCTCAGGCAATGTGTTTGGAGGAAATGTTTTCAGCAGAGATATTAGAAGGGGCGATTTTTTATGGTGAAACTCGGAGACGGGAAAACGTGGAAATTGATGAAACCTTAAGAGATGAAGTACGGAAAATGTTTCAAGAAATGCATCAATATTATGAGAGAAAATATACGCCCAAAGTAAAGTACAGCAAGTCCTGTAATGCCTGTTCATTAAAAGAAATTTGTCTTCCAAAATTAGGAAAGAATATTTCAGTAAAAGAGTATATGGATCAGATGCTGAAGGGGGAAGCGGAATGAAGAAATTAATGAATACGTTGTATGTAACTTCTGAAAACAGTTATCTGGCTCTTGACGGTGAAAATATTGTTGTCTATGAAGAAAAAGCTGAAGTAGGACGGCTGCCGTTACATAATCTGGAGGGAATCGTTTCTTTTGGCTATCGGGGAACCAGTCCGGCACTTATGGGAGCCTGTGCAGACAGAAATATATCGTTGTGTTATCTGACACCGCAAGGAAAATTTTTGGCCAGAGTAACTGGAAAAGTGAAGGGAAATGTGATTTTAAGACAGCAGCAGTATCAAAGCAGTCAGGATGAAAAAATCAGTCTTTCTATTGCGAAAAATTGTATTTTGGGAAAGGTGTATAATGCAAGATGGATTCTGGAACGGGCAATACGAGATCATAGCATGCAGATTGATGTAATAAAGGTAAAATCTGCATCCGAAAAGTTGAAAAATTCTTTGGAATATATCCAGAACTGTCAAACAAAAGAGCAGCTTCGGGGATATGAAGGAGAAGCAGCCAGTGTTTATTTTGGAGTGTTAGACGAACTGGTTTTACAGCAGAAAAAAGACTTTACTTTTCAGGGAAGGAACAAAAGACCACCTTTAGATAACATGAATGCAATGTTGTCATTTGTGTATACCTTATTGACGAACACAATTACATCAGCTTTAGAATGTGTAGGATTGGATCCATATGTGGGATATTTGCATACGGATCGTCCAGGCAGAGCGTCTTTGTCACTGGATTTAATTGAGGAACTGCGGTCAGTTTTGGCAGATCGTTTTGTATTATCGCTGGTAAATAAAAAAATTGTAGGTGGAAAAAATTTTAAGAAAAAGGAAAATGGCGCTGTTTTGATGGATGATGAACTTCGAAAATGTTTGTTAACAGAATGGCAGAAGAAAAAGAAGGAGACAATTACGCATCCATATTTGAAAGAAAAAGTAGAATGGGGAATGGTACCATATGTGCAGGCTATGCTTCTGGCGAGATATCTGAGAGGTGATTTGGATGGCTATCCTGCATTTTTGTGGAAATGAGGTGACAACAGTATGTTGGTATTGATTACCTATGATGTAAATACAGAGACTGTAACTGGAAAGAAAAGATTGCGAAAGGTAGCAAAGCAGTGCGTAAATTATGGAAGAAGAGTGCAGAATTCTGTATTTGAGTGTATAGTGGATAATGCACAATGCCTGTCGTTGAAAGCTGTATTAACCGATATTATTGATAAAGAGGTAGATAGTTTGAGGTTTTATTACCTGGGAAATAAATATCAAACAAAGGTGGAACATATTGGAGTGGACCGGGGAATAAAACAGGATGATATTTTGATTCTTTAAAAGTGGTGCGAATGGGAAGTAGACAGGAAATACCTGGGGGATTCGCACCAGAAAAAGGATGAAATAACAGTGAGAAAAAGGTTGTATTTCTGAAAAACTGAGAAAAAATTACTTGTGAAATAGAGGAAGTGATAGAAGTGTATAAAAAAGAATAGGAAAAATTGGTTAAAATTGCTGTCGCTCCCCTCACGGGAGCGTGGATTGAAATATTAGAAACTGGGACGCAAAGTGCGGAGATTGTGTCGCGTCGCTCCCCTCACGGGAGCGTGGATTGAAATTTGCCAGATACAACAGGAGCATCTCTAGTAACAAGTCGCTCCCCTCACGGGAGCGTGGATTGAAATAGAAGTTTATCAAACGGCTCCGTCGTGATCAGGACGTCGCTCCCCTCACGGGAGCGTGGATTGAAATTTTGAAATGGCCTACCCTGAGGAGTATGAAAAGGTCACTTCCCTCGCGGGAGCGAAAATTGCAATCTTTAATCGGCCGATATTATTTTTTTGATTGTAATTGTTATTATTATTGGTTTATCTTTTAGGTGTTTCCAGATATATAATATTTATCTCAATGCAATTCCCGGATGTATGAAAATAATCAGATATAAACCGAATAGATTGAGTAAAAAGCTTGCTATTTGTTTTTCATTTTGCCCATCAATTTTTATAAGACTGACAAGTTTCATGGGGAATTAAGATCATCCAGAGAGGGAGAAGTAAAGTGGATGTCTCTGAATGAGATGAAACACGGCAGAATGGCAGAAAGTATGAAAGAAATGCTGCGGGTGTTTTTGGAAGAGGAAATTAGTGAATATTACGGTACAAAAGCAGATGAAAAATGGAAATTTGAGTTAAAATAAAAAGTGTATTTGCGGTGGATTTTAAGCAATAGAAAAGTTATAATCAAAGAAAAGATTGTTTTACAAGGGGGTAGCAATTTATGAAGAATTATTCAGAGGACGCAAATAAATTGTATCATATTCAGGTAGCGCCTGGAGAAGTGGGGCGGTATGTGATTATGCCGGGAGATCCTAAAAGGTGTGCAAAAATTGCAGCATATTTTGATGATCCGGTTCTGATTGCAGATAATCGGGAATATGTAACTTATACCGGAACGCTGGATGGAGTAAAGGTGAGTGTGACTTCTACCGGAATCGGTGGTCCATCGGCGGCTATTGCCATGGAGGAGTTGTATCGCTGTGGGGCAGATACTTTTGTGCGAATTGGTACCTGTGGAGGAATGCAACCAGAGGTGAAAAGTGGTGACGTGGTGGTTGCTACCGGAGCGATACGGATGGAAGGAACCAGCCGGGAGTTTGCGCCATTGGAATTTCCGGCGGTGGCAGATCTTACAGTGACGAATGCGTTGGTAAATGCGGCGAAACAAAAAGGTTGCCCTTTCCATACTGGCGTAGTGCAGTGTAAAGATTCTTTTTATGGACAGCACGAACCGGAGACAAAACCGGTAAGTTATGAATTGATGAATAAATGGGAGGCGTGGAAGCGGCTGGGCTGTCTGGCTTCTGAGATGGAGTCAGCGGCGTTGTTTGTAGTTGCCAGTTATCTTCACGTGAGAGTTGGTTCCTGCTTTCTGGTGGTGGCAAATCAGGAACGGGAAAAATTGGGGTTGAAAAATCCAGTGGTACATGACACGGATATGGCTATTCAGGTGGCAGTAGAAGCGATTCGCCAGATGATCCGGGAAGATCAAAATCAGGAGGAACAGGAATGAGAAAAGAAGATATTTTATGTCATGTGGACCATACACTTCTCACACCAACGGCGACTTGGGAGGAAATTCGGCAGATTTGTGACGAAGCGATAGCGTATCATACGGCATCCGTATGTATTCCGCCCAGTTATGTAAAACAGGCCAGTGAGTATGTTTCAGGAGGAACAGCGATCTGTACAGTGATTGGATTTCCCAATGGTTACATGACTACCAAAGGGAAGGAGCTGGAGACTGCAGACGCTTTGGAAAATGGAGCAGATGAGATCGATATGGTCATCAATCTGGGATGGCTGAAAGAAGGAAAATATGATGCAGTGGAAGAGGAAATCCGCTGTTTGAAAAAGGTCTGTGGAGAGAAGATTTTGAAAGTGATCATTGAAACGTGTTTGCTCACCGAACAGGAAAAGATCAAAATGTGCGAAATTGTTACCAGAGCAGGGGCGGATTATATTAAAACTTCTACAGGCTTTTCCAAGGCAGGAGCTAGTTTTGAAGATATCCGACTCTTTTCGGAGCATATCGGACCGGGAGTAAAAATGAAAGCGGCAGGGGGAATTTCCTCTCTGGAAGATGCAGAAAAATTCCTTTCTTTGGGAGCAGATCGTCTGGGAACCAGCCGGATTGTCAAATTGATTCGGCAGGAAGAGGCAACGGGATATTAAGTTTGGCGATCATTGTGAAGCTATCAAATAGTTACGATTGGTTATGAAAAGAAAGCGTGGCAGTATGGAGAAAAAACTTATTCAGGAAATGATACGTCGGGCAATCAGGCAGATGGAATTTTCGTATGCGCCTTATTCTGGTTTTAAAGTAGGGGCAGTTCTTCTGACGGAAGCGGGGAATTTTTATACCGGCTGCAATATAGAAAATGCTGCGTATACCCCCACGAATTGTGGAGAGAGGACAGCATTTTTTAAGGCGGTCAGCGAGGGCGAGCGAAAGTTCCGCGCAATCTGTATTGTAGGAGGAAAAGAGGGGAATCTTACGGATTATACGGCACCCTGCGGTGTTTGCAGACAGGTGATGATGGAATTTTGTGATCCGGAGACTTTCCAGATTATTCTTGCGGTCAGCGAGGAGAAATATCAGGTATTTACCTTAAAAGAGTTGATGCCTTTGGGATTTGGACCGGATAATCTGAAAGAAAAGATAAGGGGATGAAGGATATGACAGAGCAGGAATGGAAGCAAGTTCCCAAGGTGGAACTTCACTGTCATCTGGACGGATCTTTAAGCCGGAATTTTTTGGAAAAACAGCTGGGCAGAACGGTTCGGGAGGAGGAACTTTCGGTGGGTATGGATTGTTCCAGTTTAGTGGAATATCTGGAAAAATTTGATCTTCCCTGTTCCTGCCTCAGAACCCAGGAAGGGTTGGAGACCGCCGGATATGATATTTTACAGACGATGTCCATGGAAAATGTATGTTATGGGGAGATTCGTTTCGCCCCTCTCCTTTCGGTGACGGAGGAAATGGATACAAAGCAGGTAATCGCCGCATTGCTTCGTGGACTGGAAAGAGGAAAACAGCAGTTTGGTGTGGAATATAATGTGATTACTTGTGCTATGAGACACCATAGTGAGGAAGAAAATTTCAAAATGATTCAGACAGCCAGAGAATTTCTGGGAGCAGGTGTCTGTGCCGCAGATCTTGCCGGCGCAGAAGCTCAATATCCTATGACAGAATTTATGGAATTGTTTCGAAAAACGAAAAAATTAGGGATGCCTTTTACGATTCATGCAGGGGAATGCGGCAGCGTAAAGAATATTGCAGACGCTGTGGAGGCGGGAGCCGGACGGATTGGCCATGGAATTGCCATGAGAGGAAATCTCCAGGTACAGAAATTGGTGAAACATGCAGGTGTAGGCGTGGAAATGTGTCCGGTGAGTAACTTACAGACGAAAGCAGTAAAAAAGATTGAAGATTATCCCATCGGAGAATTTCTGAACGCAGGGCTGCTGGTTTCTGTCAATACGGATAATCGGACGGTGAGTAGGACTTCTCTTTCCAGGGAACTGGAATTGCTGCAGAAAAACTGGGGAATCCAGAAAGAGCAGATTTTTCTTTTGATGAAAAGTGGTGTGCAGACAGCTTTTGCAGATGATGCGCTAAAAGATAAACTATATAAAAAGATAATCCATGGATTTCAAAAGGTGATTTAATGAGAATAGAAAGTGGAAAAGCAAGTAGTGAGGTGACGGAAAATGAAGGAATATAAGCGAATATTTGTGATTGTTCTGGATTCTCTGGGGATTGGAGCCATGCCGGATTCAGAAGCATTTGGCGATGTAGGAGTAGAAACTCTAGGGCATATTCTGGATACGATGGGCACACTTGAGATTCCTAATCTGAAAAAGCTGGGGCTTTTAAATATTCATACCGGAGGAAAGATGAAGCCGGAGGAGCAGCCGATCGGATGTTATACACGTCTGGGGGAGGCAAGCAACGGGAAAGATACCATGACCGGGCATTGGGAAATGATGGGGCTGAAAACAGAAAAGCCTTTTCAGACATTTACAGAGACTGGTTTTCCGCCTGAACTGATTCGGGAACTGGAAAAACGCTGCGGGAAACGAGTCATTGGAAATAAAAGCGCCAGCGGAACAGAGATTATTGAGGAACTGGGCGAGGAAGAAATACAGACGGGAGCTATGATCGTTTATACGTCTGCGGATTCGGTGCTGCAAATCTGTGGAAATGAAGAAACTTTCGATCTGGAAAATCTGTATCGCTGCTGCAAAATTGCCCGGGAGCTTACGCTGAAGGACGAATGGCGAGTGGGACGGGTGATTGCCCGGCCGTATGTAGGCAAGAAAAAAGGGGAATTTAAAAGAACAAGCAACCGTCATGATTATGCGCTGAAGCCGTCGGGAAAGACGGTTCTGAATGCTTTGCAGGAAGCGGAGCTGGATGTGATCAGCATAGGAAAAATTCAGGATATTTTCAGCGGTGAGGGAATTACCAGAGCCTATCATTCCGAAAGTTCCGTACATGGCATGGAACAGACGATCCAGATCTGTCAGGAGGATTTTCAAGGACTTTGTTTTGTCAACCTGGTAGATTTTGACGCATTATGGGGGCATCGGAGAAATGTGGAAGGATATGCAAAAGAACTGGAAAAATTTGATGAAAAACTGGGTATTTTGCTGGAAAAATTGAAACAGGAAGACCTTCTTATTCTGACAGCAGACCACGGAAATGACCCCACATACAGCGGAACAGATCATACCCGGGAATATGTGCCATTTTTGGCGTATTCTCCGAAAATGCAGCAGGGTGGAAAACTGGAAGAGAGGGATACATTTGCAGTGATTGGGGCTACAGTAGCAGAAAATTTTGGAGTTTCTATGCCGGAAGGAACGATAGGGTGCTCTATTTTATCGGAATTGGAATAATACGGGAAAGGACAGGATGCAGATGAATAAGGTGTATGAAAAATTAAAAACATGTCTGGAAAGCGTGAGAGAGAAAACAGATTTTCAGCCGGAGGTGGCTTTGATCCTGGGTTCCGGTCTGGGAGATTATGCAGACGAGATACAAGTTGTTCAGACGATTGATTACAGTGAAATTCAGGGATTTCCTACTTCTACGGTACCGGGACATAAAGGACGGTTTGTTTTTGGATATGTGGGCAAAGTGCCAGTGGTAATCATGCAGGGAAGAGTTCATTACTATGAGGGCTATCCCATGCAGGATGTGGTACTTCCCACCCGCCTGATGGGAATGCTGGGAGCGAAGAAACTGATTCTTACGAATGCTGCCGGAGGTGTCAATTTTGATTTCCAGCCGGGAGATTTTATGATGATTACAGATCATATTACAACTGCTATCCCCAGTCCGTTGATCGGAGAAAATATAGAAGAACTGGGTGTGAGATTTCCAGATATGAGCCAGGTATACAGCGAGCGGATGTGTGAAATTATTCGGAAAAAGGCGGAGGAAATGGGAATTACGCTGCGGCAGGGCGTTTATATCCAGCTGACTGGACCGGCTTATGAGACTCCGGCTGAGATTCGTATGTGCCGAACCTGGGGGGCAGATGCGGTAGGTATGAGTACTGCTTGTGAAGCGATGGCTGCCCGTCATATGGGAATGGAGGTCTGCGGGATTTCCTGTATCACCAATCTGGCATCAGGAATGCAGAAAAAGGAATTGAATCATCAGGAAGTTCAGGAAACGGCAGATCGGGTGGCTATACAGTTCAAAGAATTAATCACGCAGATTATCATCAACATCTGATGGGAGGCAGGCAAATGTCCAATCGAACGAAACAGGCGTTGGAGGCTTCGTTGAAAAAACTACTGCTTCAGAAACCACTGGATAAAATCACTATTCAGGATCTTACCACAGATTGTGGAATTAGCCGAATGGCATTTTATTATCATTTTAAAGATATTTATGATTTGGTGGAATGGGTATGCCGGGAAGATGCAGTTCGGGCTCTTCAGGGTAAAAAAACGTATGATACCTGGCAGGAAGGTCTGATGCAGATTTTTGAAGCAGTGTTGGAGAATAAGCCTTTCGTGATGAATGCGTATCGCTCTATCAGCAGAGAACAGATTGAAAACTATCTGTTTAGTCTTACTTGTCATCTGATTCGGGATGTGGTGCAGGAACAGTCGGAGGGAAAGGATATTTCAGAAGAAGATAAAGAGTTTATTGCAGATTTTTACAAATATAGTTTTGTGGGAATTATGCTGGATTGGATTCGTCAGGGAATGAAGGAGGAGTACCATGGAATTGTCCAGAAAATCTGTACCACGATGCATGGAAATATAAAGAATTCCATTGATAATTTTACAAAAGAGACCGGATGATAAAAATTTTATCATCCGGTCTCTTTTGTAAATTGAAGAAAGCGTATAACCCACGTAAGATAAGCACATAGTAAAGATTAGAAAGGTGGTTATCTTATGTCGAAAAAAAGTAATTTTGTAAAAGTAGCCTCTTTGGCAGCTGTGGGAGCCGGAGCAGCAGTTGTGTTAAGAAAGAAATCTCAGGAGAAAAAAGCAGAGGAAAAGAAAAATGTTTCTGCAGCTTCAGATTACAGAAATACAGAACGTGGAATACATGAAAAAAACAGCAAAGGGATTTATTATTCCAATGGAAACTATGAGGCGTTTGCCCGCCCGGAAAAACCGGAAGGAGTAGAAGAAAAGAATGCTTATATTGTGGGCAGTGGACTTGCTGCTCTGGCAGCAGCCTGTTTTTTGGTAAGGGACGGACAGATGCCTGGAAAAAATATTCATATTCTTGAGGCGATGGATATCGCAGGAGGCGCTTGTGATGGAATTTATGATGCCACGAGAGGTTATATTATGCGTGGCGGAAGAGAGATGGAAAATCATTTTGAATGTTTGTGGGATCTGTTTCGCAGTATCCCGTCTCTGGAAGTGGAAGGCGCTTCGGTGCTGGATGAATTTTACTGGCTGAATAAGCACGATCCTAATTATTCTTTATGTCGTGCCACAAAGAACAGAGGTGAGGATGCTCATACGGATGGAAAGTTCAACTTAAGCCAGAAAGGCTGCATGGAAATTATGAAGCTCTTTATGACGCCGGATGAAGATCTGTATGATAAAACGATTGAAGATGTTTTTGATGATGAAGTGTTCCAGTCTACTTTCTGGCTGTATTGGCGTACGATGTTTGCCTTTGAAAACTGGCACAGCGCTTTGGAGATGAAATTGTACTTCCAGAGATTTATTCATCATATTGCAGGGCTGCCGGATTTCAGCGCTTTAAAATTCACCAGATATAATCAATATGAATCCTTGATTCTTCCTATGCAGAAATATCTGGAAGCAGCGGGCGTAGACTTCCAGTTCCGTACAGAAGTGACGAATGTGGTATTTGAATTTAAAGATGGAAAGAAAATAGCGTCTGTGATTGAGTGTAAGGTGAATGGAAGTGAGAAGGGTATTTTACTGACGGAAAAGGATCTTGTATTTGTCACGAACGGAAGCTGCACTGAGGGAACAATCTATGGAGATCAGGATCATGCGCCCAATGGAGATGCGGAAGTTCGTACCAGCGGATGTTGGAATTTGTGGAAAAATATTGCGAAACAGGATCCGTCCTTTGGACATCCGGAAAAATTCTGTTCTGATATTTCTAAGACAAATTGGGAATCTGCTACGATCACGACGCTGGATGATAAGATTCTTCCCTATATTACCAATATCTGTAAACGGGATCCACAGAGTGGTAAAGTAGTGACGGGAGGTATTGTAAGCTGTCAGGATTCCAAATGGCTGATGAGCTGGACGATCAACCGACAGGGACAGTTCAAAGAGCAGGATAAGGATAAGGTTTGCGTATGGGTTTACGGTTTATTTACCGATGTACCAGGAGATTATGTAAAAAAACCTATGCGGGATTGTACGGGAAAAGAGATTACAGAAGAGTGGCTGTACCATCTGGGTGTGCCGGTAGAACGGATTCCTGAGCTTGCAAAAAACAGTGCGGTATGTGTACCTACAATGATGCCATATATTACAGCCTTCTTTATGCCGAGAGCAAAGGGAGATCGACCTGATGTAATTCCTGATGGCTGCATCAACTTTGCATTTTTAGGACAGTTTGCAGATACGCCAAGAGATACGGTATTTACTACGGAATATTCGGTTAGAACTGCTATGGAGGCAGTGTATGGTCTGCTGGGTGTGGACAGAGGTGTTCCAGAAGTATGGGGCAGCGTATATGATGTAAGAGAACTTCTGGAAAGCTCGGTACGGCTGATGGATGGAAAATCTCCATTAGAAATAGAGCTGCCAGGACCATTGAATGTATTAAAGAAACCGTTGATTCATTTTGTGAAAGGAACAGTCATAGAAAAGCTTTTGCGAGATCATAAGGTCTTAAAAGATGTATGACATAATAATGTAAAAGAACAGTTGATATTCTCTGGGGAAAAAGGTAAAATGTAGGATGTTTGTAACAGAGACCAGTTTTGTTATGAATATTTATCATAGGAAATCGGAGAATATCATATGAAACAAAATGTAAATTTACTGGAGGGCTCTATTGCCGGTGGTCTGGCAAAGCTTGCCCTCCCTATTATGGGAACGTCTCTGATCCAGATGGCATATAATTTGACAGATATGATATGGATCGGAAGAATCAACAGCGGAGCCGTGGCGGCGGTGGGAGCTGCGGGTATGTATATGTGGCTTTCCAATGGATTTTCCATTCTGGCAAGAATGGGAGGACAGGTGCTCATGGGACAGACGCTGGGTGCAGGAAAAAAAGAGGAAGCGAGAAATTATGCCTGCGCTGCATTACAGTTGGGGATTTTCTTTGGAATCCTTTACGGTCTGGTGGCAGTATTGGGAAACAGACCGTTGATTGGATTTTTTCACCTGAACAGTGAGGTTGTCATCAAACAGGCAAGGTGGTATCTGATCATCACCTGCGGAGGTATTGTATTTAACTTTCTAAATCAGATCTTTACCGGTCTTTTGACGGCGATGGGAAACAGTGTTGTCACTTTCCGATCTACCACCATCGGTCTGGCGGTGAATCTGGTTCTGGACCCAGTATTGATTTTCGGGGTGGGTCCGATTCCGGCTATGGGAGCCGCAGGCGCAGCGATCGCCACGGTATTTGCCCAGATGATTGTATTGTTGCTCTATGTGTGGAGTGTGCGGAAGGAACCGCTGATTTTTAAGGATTTGAGAATTTTTACTGTGACTGGATTTCCTTATTTTAAGGAGATTATAGCGGTGGGGCTTCCAACAGCCGTGCAGAGCCTTATTTTTACAGGAATTTCTATGCTGATTGCCCGGATCATTGCAGGATGGGGGGATGCGGCAGTAGCAGTGCAGAAGGTGGGAAGCCAGATTGAGTCTATTTCCTGGATGACTGCCGAAGGCTTTGGAAGCGCGGTAAATGCGTTTACCGCTCAGAATTACGGAGCAGGGCGGAAAGACCGAGTGAAAAAGGGGTACCATACAGCGTTGAAGATCGTTTTGGCGTGGGGATGTTTTACTACGTTTGTCCTGGTAGTATTTCCGGAAGTACTGTTTAAGATTTTTATCACCGAGCCAGATGTGATTCCTATGGGAGTGGATTACCTTCGGATTTTGGCAGTATCGCAGCTTTTTATGTGCACGGAAGCTACAGCGGCGGGTACCTTCCAGGGCTTGGGAAAAACCATGCCGCCGTCTCTTACAGGAATTGTGTTCAATGCCTTGCGGATTCCCATGGCGCTGGCATTGGGAGCGACGGTGCTGGGGCTGAACGGAATTTGGTGGAGTATCAGTATCTCTAGTATCTTGAAGGGAATTATCCTTCCGGTATGGTTGGGTGTGATTTTTTATCGGTGGAAAAGAAAATAAAAATAAGGCTGCTGCAGCAGCCTTATTTCATATGTTTCAGTTCGTGCAGGATAAAGATACTGGTCACCACAAAAGCTGCAAAGTCTGCCACAGGTCCGGAAAACAGGATTCCATCGATTCCCATAAAGATGGGGAGAATCAAAAGGAGAGGGATCAGGAAGATCACCTGACGAGTCATGGACAGAAGAAGTCCTTTCAGTGGTTTGCCAATGGCTGCAAAGAAGTTGGAGGAGATCAACTGCACACCGTTGATAATCACCATGAAAAGAAAAATACGCATAAAGCGCACAGCAAATTCATAGTAGGCAGCATTTCCGCTTCCAAACAGGGCAAGGATCTGTCGGGGGAAGAACTGGAAAGCGCAGAAGCCCAGAGTCGAAATAATGAGATTACATTTGATGGCAAGCCAGTAGGCTTTTTTAACTCTGCCATATTTCCCGGCTCCATAGTTAAAACCGATGATCGGCTGTGTTCCCTGAGAAATTCCGATGACTATTGCCAGTAAGATTGCATTTGTTTTCATGACAATTCCGCAGGCAGCCAGAGGAATTTCTTTTCCATATTCGGAAAGTCCTCCGTAATATGTCAGAGAATTGTTCATAACGATCTGTACCAGTGTGATTGCCACCTGGTTCAGACTGCTGCTCATCCCCAGAGAGGCGATGGCAAGACTGTCGCTTAGATTCAGATGAAAATGTTCCCGCTTCAGTTGAATGTTTTTGAACTTTTTCAGATACCGAATCGCCATCAAAAAGGAAAAGAACTGTCCGATTACAGTAGCAATAGCTGCGCCGGCAACCCCCATATCAAATACAAAGATAAAGATGGGGTCCAGAATGGTATTGATCACAGCGCCTATCAGCATACAGGTCATGGAGTATCTGGGACTTCCGTCAGAGCGGGCAAGGCTGCTCATACCATTTGTCACGATCAGAAGAGGCATACCGATGGCAGTGATACGGGTATAGCTTTCCGCATACGGCATTACGTCTGGGGTGGAGCCGAAAGCAGTGAGAAGAGGTGTGAGAAAAATCTCAATGAGAACCGTATAAACAATACCGAAAGTAATCATCATGCAGAACGCATTTCCTACGATGCGGGCTGCATTTTTTTGTTCGCCGGCGCCAAGATACAGGGAGAAGCGGGAAGCGCTTCCGATTCCTATAAGAAGGGCGATAGCAAGACAGATCGTGGTGAGGGGATAAGAAACATTAGTAGCGGCGTTCCCAAGATAACCGACACCCTGACCGATAAAGATCTGATCCACGATATTATACAAGGAACTGACCAGCATGGCGATGATGCTGGGAATGGCAAAATTTTTCAGCAGTCGGGATATTTTTTCATAACCCAGAGGATTTTCTTTTGTAACTGAGGGCATAAACAAACCTTCTTTCTATAAAATATTGAGTGAAAAGATGCCTGATGAATTGTTTCGTGCTTCGCACTTCCATAATTCTGGCATCTTTATAAAATGATAGCATAAAAATGTTTTTTAACGCAAGAGGCGAAATGAACTGTCTTGCGAAAACGTCTGTCTGCGTGCTATGATAAGGAAAACAAGCGGTTTATACGGGAGAGAAAAAATGATTACAAAAGAACTGCGATATTTTGATATAAGCCAGATCTGCCATTCGGGGCAGTGCTTTCGAATGGTGGAGAGAGAAGATGGTATCTGGCAGGTGGTTGCCAGCAATCGTTATCTGGAAATAAAGCAGGAGGGAACAGCGGTTATCTTTTCTTGCAGTGAAAAGGAGTATGAAACTTTTTGGAAGTTTTATTTTGATATGGAGACCGATTACGGAGCTTTTATAGAACGGATCAATCCCAGGGATCGGTATCTGATGCAGGCGGCGGAGTTTGGTCAGGGAATCCGTATTTTAAAGCAGAATCTGTGGGAGATGATCGTATCTTTTCTGATTTCTCAGCAAAATAACATTCCACGAATCCGCAAATGTATCCGAAATCTTTGTGAAACGTATGGAACTCCCATGGAATCTTTTCGGGGCGAGCTTTATTATTCTTTTCCCAAACCGGAGGATTTGGCAGAGCTTCCGGAAGATGAACTGAAAGCGTGTAATCTGGGATATCGGAGCAAATATGTGGTGTGTACTGCTAAAGCGATTGCCCGGGGAGAAGTTTCTCTGGAGGAGATACAGACCATGCCCTACAAAAAAGCGAGAGAAGAGCTTTTGAAATTATTTGGAGTGGGAGAGAAGGTAGCAGACTGTATTTGTCTGTTTGCCTTGCATCATCTGGAAGCATTTCCCATGGATACCCATATGATCCAGGCGTTGGAAACACATTATAAGAGAGGATTTCCCAACCGGAGATATCGGGGATATCAGGGAGTTATGCAGCAATATATTTTTTACTGGGAATTATTTGGAAAAAAATAAAAAAATTACAACACTTCTTTTTCCTCATACGTTATATAAGTAAGAGCGGCAGGAGAGGAGAAAAGCCATGACAGGAGAACTATATCATTTATATTATGAGGAAATGGTTCATTGGGCTGTTTCCATGACAAAAAATCTATCCTCAGCAGAAGATCTGGTTCAGGAAACTTTTTTACGAGCCATGAAAAATGAACAATTGTTCAAGGGGATGGAATTTTATCAATGCAGGTCCTGGCTTTACCGTACAGCAAGGAATCTGTATGTGGATTGGGTGAGGCATGCAACCCATGAAGTGATTACGGAGACTATGCCGGAACAGGGAGAGATTTCCCGGGATTTTCAGAATCTGGACTGTGAACAGATACTTTCTATACTTCCGGAAGAGGAAAGAATACTGTTTGTGATGCGGTATCTGGAGGGATATACTTCCACAGAGATAGGGAAAATCTTTCAGATGCCTCCGGCTACGGTACGTTCCCGTCTGGCTCTGGCAAGAAGGCATTTACGAAAAGTATGGGAGGAATAAAAAAATGCTTGAAAAGAAAAATTGTGTGATTAATTGTGATGTATGTGATACGAGAAATATGCAGCCGGATGTCTTTGACGGTTTTGAACAGGTTGTGATCAATGCGGATATCGTGGTGGTTAATGAAAAGAGCAAAAAACTTTTGAATAATTACGCGATTATTATGAATACGGATGATGTTCTGGAAACGGAAGAAGAAGTAAAACTTCATGCTCAGAATGGAAGTTATGAGCTGATTCCGGGAATGGGACTGGAGGAGAATCTTTTTCTGGTAGTGAACGGACGTCTGACGATTCACCCGGGTGCAGAAGGAGAGGTGCTTCGCTGCAAAAAGATTACCGTCAATGGAAGTGTAAAATATCCGGCAAGCATGGCGGGAGTACTGGGAAATATGACGGTAAACGGTCAGACTTATTGCTACCCAGACGGAAGTATTCTGTTGGAAGACGGTTTGCACATGGATAAATATTTTCCGCTGAGAGCCCGGGAAAATGGTTTTTATTATAGCTGGGAAGAAATCGTTATTGCAGATGAAGCAATCGATCTGGAAAAGCTGAAAAATAAAAATGTGCGTTTTCATGCGCCGGAATTGATCGTTGCAGAGAAAATGCTGGAGTCGGCAATCTCCATGTTTAACGATGATATGGAACTGAAGGTGATCCCGGAGGGCTTTGGCTATGTGGATCAGGATGTGAAACTGGATCGTAAATTACTGAAAAAATATGGAAACCGTTTATTTATTCATGGCGATCTCAGTCTGGATAAGGAAAGTACTCCTCTGTTAGATCAGGTGGAAGAATTAAAGGTGCAGGGTGACGTATATCTTTTAAAGGAACAGGAAGAAAAATTTCTGGAACTGGATGCAGAATATCAGGAACTTCATACAGCAAGAGGAAAATGTCTGGAAAATAAAATAAGAGTGGAGATTACTCCTTTGATGCTGCAGAACGAGCCGGAGGGCATTCTGGTAAGAAATGCGGTGGAGGTGACACTTTCACCGGAACTGACGCCGGAACAAATTGGGGAGTTCCTTCAATTTGAAAATTGTGCTAAAATTAAATGCAGCAGAGAGCAAAAGAGCTTTGTGCAGTTTGTAAGTAATAATGTGGCAGACATCAGCGCCGGAGAAGATGAAGACGAAGATATCAGAAGAGAGGGTGGAGCCTCCGTTCTGGAAAAGCTGATGAATACCAAAGTGATAAATGCAGATTATTATAGTCTGTAAGAAATAACCAAAGGTGCGAAGGGGAGAGTATATGACGAAAGAAGAATTGGCTCTGGAAGTGATTGACCGTTTAAAGAAAGAATATCCTGAGGCGGGTTGTACACTGGATTATGATCAGGCATGGAAACTTTTAGTGAGTGTTCGTCTGGCAGCCCAGTGTACCGATGCCAGGGTGAATGTAGTGGTGGAAGGTCTGTATGAGAAATATCCGAATGTGGATGCGCTGGCGGCGGCTGATGTGGATGATATTGAAAAAATTGTCCGTCCTTGTGGATTAGGGAGGAGCAAAGCCCGGGATATCAGCGCCTGCATGAAAATCTTGCGGGATGAATATCAGGGGAAGGTGCCGGATAATTTTGATGCGTTGCTGAAACTTCCCGGAGTGGGAAGAAAGAGCGCCAACCTGATCATGGGGGATGTGTTCGGAAAGCCGGCAATCGTTACAGACACCCATTGTATCCGTCTGACCAACAGAATTGGTCTGGTGGATGGTATAAAGGAACCGAAAAAAGTAGAAATGGCGCTGTGGAAGATCATTCCCCCGGAAGAGGGGAGTGATTTTTGCCATCGGCTGGTATTTCATGGAAGAGATGTGTGTACGGCGAGAACGAAGCCGTTTTGTGAGAAATGTTGTCTGCAGGATATTTGCGGAAAACATGGAGTAGAATAGACAGAGGTCAAAAGATAACTGATGAGGTGATGGATTATGAAAATTCAGAAACTGAGAATCAGAAATTTTAAAGCGATCAGAGATATGGTACTGGAGGATCTGGAAAATGCGTTGATCCTGGTGGGAAAGAACAGTACCGGAAAAACGGCTGTTCTGGATGCCGTCCGCTTTGTGGCGGGAAATTATCAAGTGAGCAGGGAAGATTTTCGGGAGGGGCACCCACCAGTTCTGGTGGAAGTAAAATTGGAAATTGAGGAAGAGGATCTCCGGTCTTTCCATCAGCAGGGGTTGGTGAGTAAATACAGAAGATACGATGCATGGTTGGAGGATTTTAAGAAAAAATTGCCGTCCTATCAGGAGGGCAGTCTGACATTTACCTGTTCGGCAAACTGGCAGGGCGAGGTGCGGTATTCAGACGGAAAGAAAAAGAACAACAGCTATATTTCTCAGATTTTTCCGAAAATTTATTATATAGATACCCAGAGAGATTTGGGACAGTTCCAGAAAGACCTTCTTTTGTGGATAGAAGATGATATGGTGCGGAGAATGCGATCGGGCTGCTGTATGTTTGACCGGGCAAAAACCTGTACCCATTGTTTTGAATGTATCGGGCTGATCAATCAGAAATCTGCCGCCGAGCTGAATGCTTTTGAGGCATCAAGATTGTTGGATTACAAATTATATCAGCTGAACCTGGATGATTTTTCAAAGAAAATGAACAGAAATTTCCGCAGGAACGGAGGTCAGGAAGAAATTCGTTATTCTATGAACCGAAATGTGGAACAGATGTTGTCGGTGACTGCAGAGACGTATAATGAAGGACAGAACCTTACCCGCCCGGTCAGTCGGATGGCAAAAGGAATGCGCAGCGTATATATGCTTTCGCTGCTGGAAACGTATGCGGAGGGAAACAGCAGGAATCCGGGCATTATTTTAGTGGAAGAACCGGAGATTTTTCTGCATCCTCAGATGCAGAAGGTGGCGGGGGAGATTTTATATCGTCTGTCCAGAAAAAATCAGGTGATGTTTACCACTCATTCTGCCAATCTGCTGTCTGATTTTAATACCCGGCAGATTCGCCAGATGGTGTTGGATTCGGAGGGCTGTTCCCGCATTATGGAGAGAACGGATATCAGTCGGATTCTGGATGATCTGGGCTATACGGCGTCAGACCTTATGAATGTAGATTTTGTGTTTATTGTAGAGGGAAAGCAGGATAAGAGCCGTCTGCCTTTGCTCCTTCAAAAGTATTATGGTGAGACGTATGATTCTCAGGGGCATCTATCCCGGGTAGCGATCATTACCACTAATAGTTGTACCAATATTAAAACGTATGCGAATTTAAAATACATCAATCAGATTTATCTGAAGGATCGTTTTCTGATGATCCGGGACGGGGATGGAAAAGATGCGAAGGAGCTGCGTCATCAGCTTTACCGTTATTATGAGGAGCGGAAGAAGGAAGATGTAGATACTTTACCCAGGATAACCCCGAGAAATGTGTTGGTTTTAAAATATTATTCTTTTGAGAATTATTTTTTGAATCCTGTCTGGATGGTAAAAGTGGGAGTCCTGTCTTCGGAAGAAGAATTTTATACGATTTTTCTGGAAAAATGGAAGGAATATCTGTACAGGATCAGAAGTGGAAAGCATCTTCGGGCAGTTTTGGGAAAAGATCTGGAGACGGTGGAAGATGTGAAAGAACATATGGAAGAAATTAAGATTTACCTGAGAGGGCATAATCTGTTTGATATTTTTTATGGAAGATATAAGAGCCGGGAACAGGAGATCCTGAGGCAGTATGTGGAGCTGGCGCCCAGAGAGGAATTTCAAGATATTCTGGAGGCGATTGACCGTTTTATTTACTTTGAGAACAGGAAGAAAGAACATGAATGAGAGAAAAGACCCCAGAGGGGGATTACAGGATAGAATCGGAAAGCTTTTGAAAAAGTTTCAGATGGAGCAGGAGAGAAAACCCTTGCGTTTGGCGCTGTGGACGGGTTCTCTGTTTTATGTGCGTTTATTTGTAGAATCACAAAAAAGGGAAAGCTTGCAGCCTTATTTTCCTTATGCCGGTTTTCCTATGGAGTGGAGCCGGGGCGATGAGGTGATGGAACTTCAGCAGAGAGTTTGGCAGCTGGAGTATCAGGTGCAGTATTGTTCTTCTATCGTGGAGGAAGGGCATTTTATGGAAAAAGCCCGAACCAGTGAGAGGGGAGAATGGTCTGAAGAATTATGTAAATTCATCGATGAGATTGCGGAACAGGCAGATTGGAGCCAGGGGATGCCGGTTATTTTCGGGGCTGCTCTGGAAGAAATGATACGACAGATTTACGGTCTGGGAAACAGCGGATTGTTTTTGATGCCAGATCCGCTGATCGAGATGGTGATCGCTCTGAGCGGGGAGAAAAAAAGGGAAAATGTCTGGAATCCCTCCTGTCGGACGGGAGCTTTTCTGGCTGCTTCCCATCGTGCACACCCGGAATGGAAGATGGAAGGCTCCGAGCAGGAAAAAGATCTGTGTCTGCTGGCGCAGATGCTTCCATTTTTTTATGGTTTCGGTATTGGAGGCGTTTGCAGAGAAAATCCTCTGGAAGCAGAAAAAGGAAAGTATGACTTGATTATTTCCAATCCGCCAGTAGGGGAACTGGAAAGCGAAAATCAGGATCGTTTTTCAGTGTCTACCAGAAAGATTCAACTTCAGTACCTGCAGATGATCATGGAACATTTGAAACAGCAGGGGATGGCAATCGTGGTGGTAAATGAGGGGACATTGTTCAAATTCGATGCGGAGATGCGGGTTCGGCAGGAGTTGTTGGAAAACTATGCGCTGCAGGGGGTGATCTCTCTGCCGGCAGGAGCATTTTTGCCCTATACGGGAAGTAAGGCATCCATACTGATTTTTGAAAATACAGGGGAAGCGGTGGAAGCAAAGTCTCTGGTATGGTTTTATGAGCTGCATCATCTGGGATATTCGCTGGACAGAAGGCGGGAAGTTATAGAAACAAATGAGATTCCTTCGCTTTTGGAAAGCTGGAAGGAGAGAAAAAATCTCGAAAAAGAATGGGAGACGCAGCTTGCCCGGAGCAGTTGCAAGAATCAGTGGGAAAATCCGGTGCCGGAGGAGTGGAATCATGGCAGTTTTTGGTTTGCAGACGGTGAAACCATCCGGAAAAATGACTATAACTTGACGGCGGGAAGATATAAACCGTGGAAGGAAGAGGGAGAAGAGGTTCTGGAATCACCGCTGGAGCTTCTGGAACAGCTTGCCAGCTTGGAAAAAGAAACTATGAACAGTATTCAGGAACTGATTGAGATGACGAAAAATTATGGATAAGAGATGGAATAGCTACAGTTTAGAGGAAGTAGCCCGTCTGGTGTCCGGGCGGACGCCGGAGCGGGAGCAGAAAGAATACTACGCTTCTCAGGGAACACCCTGGGTAAAAATTGAGAATCTGAATCAGGGTTTTATTACCCATACGGCAGAGTATTTGTCGGAAAAGGGTCGGGAAAAGGTAAATTTGGTACCGGAAAACAGCGTGCTTTTTTCCATTGTGGGAACGGTGGGAAAGGTTGGGATTGCCGCAAGAGAGCTTGCCACGAATCAGCAGATCGTATCCCTGATCTTTGATGAGACAAAAGTATTACCGCTGTTTGGTTATTATTGCCTTCGCTATCATGCCCGGGAAATCTGTAAATTATCCAATCAGACCACCATGGCGCTGATCAGCAGAAAAACACTGGGGCAGTACCGTATTATGGTTCCCGACCGTCTGGAGGAACAGCAGGAAATTGTACAGAAACTTCAGAAATTTGAAGAGTATGCAAAAAAGAAAGAAAAAATAAGAGAAAAAATCTCACGTTATGACAGCGTGCTCTTTCAGAAAATGTTCTGTGATGAGATTCTGTATCATGAAAAGCTTACGGTAAGAGAGTTCTTAAGAGAACCAGTATTTGGAGGCAGCAAAAGGCGGGAGGAACTGGGAGCGGAGCAGCCAGGGATTGACAGCGGAGAATTTGAAAAGCCATATCTGACAGAGAGAGAAGGAAAGAAAACCGGGGTGCAGGATTCCTTTGGAGAGAAAGCGCCGGAGGCGGATCAGGTGCAGGAGGGAGATATCCTTCTGAGAAATGGAAAGATGATCCTGGTTCGCGATCAGAAAACACCCCGCTATATCGATCGAAGTATTTTATGTATCCGAACAAGGGAAAACCAGCTGCTGCCGGAAGTTTTGTATGCTTATCTCAGTTTGCCGGGAATCAGAGAAAAACTATATACGCATCGAAAAGCAGGGGATACCAGAAAACGCCCGATTCGGGCGGGAGAATTGGGGAAAATGAAACTCCCCTATTTTACGTGGGAGAAACAAAAAGAATACGAGACTTTTCATAAAAAAATCCGGCAGATTCAACATTCGCTGGATCAGGAAATCCTTTGCGCCTGGAAAACATTTTCCGGGATATCTAGAATGTTAATGAATGGATATGAAGAAGCAGAGCCTTTGGAAGAAAAAATAGAGGCATCAGATGAGAAAAAAACTCAGGTAAATATCACGGAAGATGCAGGAAAAAATGGTCAAGAGCAGATCGAGACGGCGCACCTGATTCTTGCGGTGCTGGCAGGCTGGTGTCCGCGAAATGAAAGAGCAGGTGAATATTATCAGAGAAGACAGGAAATTTTTCGCAGAGCGCAGCCCTATTTTCAGCCTGCAGCGCTGAGTTTTGTGACTCGTAAGGGGCAGCAGGACTATCTTCTGGAACGGGATTTTCTGGCGTATCATTCGGAAAAGCTGTCCCAAGAATGGGACAGTCCGCTGGAATTATTGCGAAAGATATTGAAACAGGCAGAAATGGAAGAGATTACAGATGCACATCTGGCTTTTCATGGAGAAACAGGAATCTGTACGGAATCTGATTGGGAGATGGAAGTGGTGCTGACGATGGCAAAAGATGCCTGGAAATTATTGGCGGAATTTTCCGGTTATCACAGATGTGCATTTTTACTATAAGGCAGAACGAGGAGAAAACGGATGAACAGACAGAAAAGAAAAATTCGCATGGTGGGTATGGATCTGGACGGAACGCTTTTTAATAATGAAAAGATAATCACTGATCATACGAAAAAAATTCTCACAAAAGCTATTGAGCAGGGTGTGACTGTTCTGGCGGCTACCGGGCGTCCTCAGTCGGGGCTGCCGTCAGAACTGCTGAAAGTTCCGGGAATCCGATATGCCCTGACGGCTAATGGAGCACGGATTGTAGAACTTTCTTCCGGCAGGGTAATCTATGAACAACTGATTCCGTGGGAAACTTCGCTGAAAGTAATTCGCCGGATGCAGACCTGGGAGCATTGTGCGTGGGAAGTATACATTGATGGAAAGGTGTATGTGGAAGAGGGAGAATACCGATTTTTGTACCATAAGGATATGAGCCCTGCTTTGATTGAATATATGCATCGTTCCCGTATTTTCCGAAAAAATTTGCTAAAACAGATAGAACAGGAACAGATTGGGCTGGAAAAGATTCATATGGTATTTGAAGATACTGAAGAGCGAAACAAAAAAATGAAAGAACTTCAGGAAGAATTTCCTCAGTTAGACATTAGCTGCGCTACCACCTTTAATGTGGAGATGAATTCTTCCAGGGCAGGAAAGGGAAACGGTCTGCTGGAGCTGGGAAAAATTCTCGGCATTGAAAGGGAAGAGATTATGGCATGCGGCGATGCGGAAAATGACTGGGATATGTTAAAAAAGGTCGGATTTTCCGTGGTCATGGCTAATGGAGATGAAAAAACCAGAGCGCTGGCAGACTTTGTGACCCGTTCCAATGAGGAGGACGGCGTGGCGTGGGCTTTGGAACAGTTTGTACTGGAGCCAGAGTATGAGATTCGGAAAGCAAAACGGACAGATTTGCCGGCAATTATGGAAATTATCCGTCAGGCACAGGCAGCTATGAAGCGAGATGGATTTGAACAGTGGGGAGAGGGCTATCCGGGAGAAGATGTACTCAGAAGAGATATTGAACAGGAAAATTGTTATGTACTTCTGGAACAGGGGAAGATTCTGGCAACAGGAAGCCTTTGTATGGGGAAAGAACCCAATTACCAGAAAATCGTTGAAGGCAGCTGGAATGCCGGGGAGCCTTATGGAACGATTCATCGTCTGGCGGTGGCAGAGCAGGGAAAAAGGCGTGGGCTGGCTGGAATTTTGTATGATCACATGGAAAAAATTTGCCGTCTGCAGAAGATGCGGGCGATGCGGATCGACACCCACAGAGATAATGAAAAGATGCAGTCCTGGATCAGAAAGATGGGATTTAAGCCCCGCGGAATTATATTTGTGGAAGATGGAACCCCGCGGGATGCCTTTGAAAAACCGCTGATAGGAAGAGGTGGCAGCGATGAAGAAGAGAGACGGGAGAAATAAAAGGAGATTATTGGGAATCGCAGGGCTCACCATTTTATTTTTACTGGTATTTTTGGCATTTTGGCGATTTCAGAAGCTGACGGGGGAATGGATGCGGTCGGTGGAAGAGATGCAGGAACTGCAGAAGTCTTATGAAGAACTTCTGCAGGAAAATCAGGAAAAAATTCAGGAATTGGAAAAACAGTTGGAAAGCTGTGAATAGGGAATGAAGGGCTGCGGCTCTTTTGGATGGGGCATGAGCGCTTTTTCCATCCAGATCATATCCTGCCATTGCCCTAATTTATAGCCGGAGCAGTGAAAATGTCCACATTCTTCATAGCCCATGGATTTGTGAAAAGCGATGCTGACAGGGTGAGGATAGGCGATACAGGCGCAGGCATTGACTATGTTCTGACGGCGAAGAATATCCTCCAGATGTGTATAGAGGATTCGCCCCACACCTTGATGCTGATACTGAGGGTCCAGATAAATACTGGTTTCTACAGACCAGCAGTAGGCTGCCTGAACTTTAAAAGGGGAAGCGTAGGCATATCCAATCACGATTCCATCTTTCACGGCTGCAAGCCAGGGATGAAGAAGGGTGATGCGGTGTATCTTTTCTATGAAAGCTTCTGGTGAGGGAACTTCCCAGTCGAAGGAAACGGCGGTATGCTCCACATAGGGGCCGAAAATTTCCAAAAGACGGGGAGCATCATTTTCTGTAACCGGGCGGATGATAAGATCTGAGTGCATAGGGGTACCTCCTAAAAATTTATCTGATGTCATGGTAAACCGGAGGAAAAGAAAAGTCAAGAGTTATGGAATTGAGGAAAAATAGTACTGGTATAATTGCTGAAAATAAGTTATGATAGAAGAATCAAAAGATGTTGAGGTCGTATCCGGGCAACCGGACAAATCTATAGAAGACAAGGAGAAAGAAAATGAAACGAACGAAAGAGTTAGTATCCAGGATCATTATTGCAGCAGT